>Ga0209540_10000241_pt1 | contig 62260 bp, 68 predicted proteins | sample BarGraIncu01121A_FD_184501 | JGI IMG/M metagenome (GOLD analysis project Ga0209540, IMG submission 184501) | Arctic peat soil microbial communities from Barrow, Alaska - Barrow Graham LP Incubations 011-21A (SPAdes) (version 2) | ecosystem: Environmental > Terrestrial > Soil > Wetlands > Peat... | reverse complement strand
GGCCGTATAGCCGTCTTTTTAATTGCCTTCGCCATGGATATTCCTCCTTACTTCTTTTTGCCAGCCATCGTACGCTTCGGACCCTTACGAGTACGAGCATTCGTTTTTGTGCGCTGACCGCGAACAGGAAGCCCCATTCTGTGACGGCGGCCGCGATAGCAGCCGATTTCTGTCAAACGCTTGATATTGAGAGAAATCTCTCTTCTCAAATCACCTTCAACGTTAAAATTGTTCTCAATCTTCTCACGAATCTTCGCGATCTCCTCTTCAGAGAGATCTTTCATTCTTGTATCCGGATTAATCGAGGAGTCTTTAAGGATACGTGTAGCACTTGTTCTGCCAATTCCAAAAATATAAGTGAGAGCGATCTCGACTCTTTTTTCATTGGGCAGATCCACACCGGCAATACGCGCCATCTGATGCACCTCCGTAAATAATCTATTTTCTTATGTTCTATTTATAGAACACGCTGCATGAGGTTTCCTTTGCAGTTAACAAAAGACAGCCGCCCTCACAAAATCGCGTGTAATATCCGTTTGTCTCACACCTGCTGACCGGACAGATACCTGTCCGGAGGCGGTGTACATTAGCCCTGTCTTTGCTTGTGTTTAGGATCAGAGCAAATAATCATGACGCGTCCTTTACGACGAATAACTTTACATTTCTCGCACATGACTTTGACAGATGGTCTAACCTTCATAATGCCTACCTCCTGTGTTCAGTTCCTGCCCTAAAGCAGAACTACTAGCGCCTTAAAAGCGCATGCTATAATATAATACCAAAAACCGACTTTAAATCAAGTGGTTTTTTGCACTTTATACCAATTTTTTTGCGAATTTTACTTTGCACGCCATGTAATGCGTCCTCTGGACAGATCATACGGCGATAATTCAAGAGTTACGCGGTCTCCGGGCAGGATTTTAATATAATTCTGTCTGAGCTTGCCGGAAATGTGCGCCAGTACTTCATGACCGTTTTCAAGTTTTACTTTAAACATTGCATTCGGAAGCGCGTCATCCACGATTCCCTCTACTTCAATGACATCTTCTTTAGGCATTATGTATCTCCTCTTTCACTTATGTCACAGATTTCTTTGTGACTATCCAAAAATCTTCTGATTCCTTTTCTTATCTCGCTGCTCTGCTGTAAAACGGTAAGTTCTTTCAGCGAAGCCAGCCAGTTCTGTGCCTGCGGCAACTGTCCCAGCGGAGACACATGTTTCCGGCGCTTCTTTTTGGGAGCCTCAAGAGACCTTTTATCTCCGTCACAAAGGGAGAGATAACTATCCTGCTCAGAGGCAACCACATATATACGTCCTTCATCGTGCCCGCATTTTGACAGGACAACGGTTCCGGCAATAATACCCTTATCTTTCATTCCGTCAAAGAAGGAATGATTTTCCTGTTGACTCACATGTCCACCTTTGTCGTAATGATCGGCCCGTCCTTTGTAATTGCTATTGTATTCTCATAATGGGAGGACTGTTTGCCGTCCGATGTTACAATCGTCCATTGGTCATCCATAACTTCAATTTCTTTTTTGCCGAGGTTAATCATTGGTTCAACTGCTATGACAAGACCGGGAGTAATCCGCAGTCCATGTCCCTTTTTCCCGTAATTCGGAACATCCGGGTCTTCGTGCAGGTGCCGTCCTATACCATGTCCTGTCAGCTCCCTTACGACACCATATCCGAAAGATTCAGCATGTTGGGCAACAGCACTGGAGATATCCCCGATACGGTTGCCGATCTGTGCTTTCTCAAACCCGATCCAAAAGCACTCCTCCGTAACTTTTACAAGCTGTGCCACATCGGCAGACACTTCGCCGACCGCATATGTCCTTGCTGCATCCCCGTGAAATCCGTCAAGTTCAGCGCCGACATCGACACTGACGATATCACCTTCTTTTAAGAGGCGACTGTGACTTGGAATACCGTGAACCACCTCCTGGTTGATGGAAACACATATGGATCCCGGGAAAGGAGGTTTGCCATAGCCAAGAAAGGAAGGAACCGCACCTTCACCGCGAATGACCTGCTCGGCCTTACGGTCGAGTTCAAATGTCGACACACCTGGCCGGATCAAATCGGACAGCGCATCAAATACAAGCGCTACGACCCTTCCTGCCTTCTGCATCTTTACAATTTCTGCCGGTGTTTTTAGTTGAACCATTTTTTCTCCTCTTGTTATGAACATGCTAAGCCAGGCAATACCGGATAATTATCGGTCGTTTCCAGCGATCAAATGATTTTTCGTAAAGCCAGGCCCTTCTTTATCTCTTCAAAAGCCAATAAATAATTGACTTCGTTGTTTGCCGTTAAAATCAGATTCTGTGCTTTGTAATAATCAATCAGCGGCTGCGTCTTCTCATGATACGTCTTGAGTCGGCTAAGTACGGTCTCCGGCTTGTCATCGTCCCTCTGTATTACTTCGCCGCCGCAAACATCACAGATGCCATCTACCTTTGCCGGTTTGAAGGGAATATTATAACTTGCACCGCAGGCGATACATACACGGCGTCCGGAAACGCGCAGTTTAATTTCATCATCGGAAATCACAATACTGATCGCTGCAGTCAGCGACACGCCCTTTTTTGCAAGCATCTTGTCAAGCTCCTGTGCCTGTACTATTGTACGGGGAAAGCCGTCCAGCATAAAACCAGCTTCGCAGTCAGGCTGAGCCAAACGATCTTCAATCATTGCAATCGTAAGGGAGTCAGGCACGAGTGCCCCCTGATCAATATACTTTTTTGCTTCCAGACCCAACGGCGTCTGCTCTTTTATGTTTGCACGGAAAATGTCTCCTGTTGAAATGTGCAGTATACCATAATTTTTAGTCAGCTCAGCAGCAATTGTACCTTTCCCGGAGCCAGGAGCCCCCAACAAAATCAAACGCATTTTCTTATTCCTCCAAATTATGTCATTCATACAAAGAAAAATGAAGGTCCTTTCGGGTTGATCATAATGAAAATCCGGAAGCCTTATTCTTTTACGCTCATACAGCCTCGCACAGAGAATACGTAACTCCTGTGCGAGGCTATCTGATACATAAATCTATTTACTTTGTGGTTTTTCGGAAGTCCGCACTTCCGGGAATACCAACTGAAAACCCTTTGATGCGATTTTCATCAATCAAGGAAACCCTTGTAATGATGTGTAACCATCTGAGACTCAATCTGTTTAACCAGATCATTTGCAACACCGGTAAGAATCAGAACCGAAGTTCCGGCAAACCAGACATTGCTCATGTTCGTCATGGTACCAATCAATGTAGGTATTAATACGACAGATGAAAGGAACAGGGCATCAACCCAGTTCATACGGCTTGCAGTACGTGCTATGAAGTCGGATGTCGGACGGCCGGGACGAACACCGGGAATAAATCCGCCGTTCTTCTGGAGATTATTGGAGATCTCGATAGGATTAAACTGAATCATCGAGTAGAAGAAAGTAAATCCGATAATCAGAAGCAGGTAAGCTGCATAATAAAATGGGCTTTTACCAAAGTTCTTGAACCACTCAACTACGATGTTTGTGCTGTTGGAAAAGAACATCGTAACAATCGTAGAAGGGAGGGACAGCATCGACATCGCGAAGATTACAGGCATAACGCCCGACTGGTTAACTTTCAGCGGAATATATGTGTTCTGTCCGCCGTATGTTTTTCTTCCGACAACGCGTTTGGAATACTGAACCGGAATCCTTCGTTCTGCATTCTGTACGAACAATACAAAAAGTATAATTACAATCGCCATTGCCGCAACAATCAGGAATGTTAAGAGACCGAGGAAAATCCCGAGGATAACTGAATCGAAACGACCGGAAACATCCAGTGCGTAGGTATACACCGACACTACCATGCTTGGCAGGCGTGTGACGATTCCCGCAAAGATAATCAGTGAGATACCGTTGCCGATACCCTTATCATTGATTTGTTCGCCGAGCCACATGATAAACGCCGTACCTGCTGTAAACGAAATTATGATAAGTACGGAATTCAAAGGCTTGGGAAGGTAGCTGGACATTGCGGTGCGGGTTGCAAACCAGAAAGCTGTTGCCTGAACCAATGCTAATCCAACGGTTACAAAACGAACAATTTTCTGAATCTTCTTTCTTCCCGGTTCGCCTTCTTTTTGCATTCTCTCGAGTGCAGGAATGGCAACCGTTAAGAGCTGAATAATAATTGAGGAGTTAACATACGGTGTAATACCCATTGCGAAAATCGAAGCAGCATATAAATTGCCGCCGCTGATAATGTTCATGAGACTCCCGATCTGCCCCAAATTCTGAACAAGACTTGTAAACAATTCGCGGTTGAGGCCCGGTGAGGGCAACAATCCACCTAATTCATAGATGATCAGGATCCCGAAAGTAAACATGAGTTTCTTTCTGAGTTCCGGAACGCGAAATGCATTGATCAAGGTATCAAACACACCCTTCATTGATCATACCTCCAGGGCCGAGCCACCAGCCTTCTCAATTTTTTCTTTTGCGGATGCTGAGAATTTCTTCGCTTTTACGACGAGTTTTTTGGTCAGCACTCCAGTACCCAATACCTTGATTCCATCGTTCACTTTTGCAACAGAAAGAATGCCGGTATCTGCTAAGAGAGCGGAATCAACTGTTGTGCCGTCAGCAAAGATCTCAAGATCCTGGATATTGATTTCAATATAGTGAGACGCAAATCTCGAATTATTAAAACCGCGTTTGGGAAGACGTCTGTACAGAGGCATTTGTCCGCCTTCAAAACCGAGACGTACTCCACCGCCGGAACGCGAATTCTGTCCTTTGTGTCCGCGACCGGCTGTCTTACCATTGCCGCTGCCAACGCCGCGGCCTTTGCGGTATGCTTTAGCATTCCCGCTGGAAGCAATTTCATTGAGCTTCATGTTAATTCCTACCTCCGTTAGACTTCTTCGCAAGTAACCAGATGAGCGACCTTACGAACCATGCCACGTATGGCCAGCGTATCTGTCTTGGTTGTGGACTGACCGATCTTATGCAGACCGAGAGCCTTAACAGTTAAGCAGTGGTTCTTGTTGGCACTATTGGTGCTCTTCACCAGAGTAATTTTTAATTCTGCCATGGAAGACACACCTCCTATTATAAAATTTCATCAACGGACTTGCCGCGAAGACGAGCAACCTCTTCAAGAGATTTCAAGCTTTTCAGGCCTTCCAAAGTCGCGTTGACCATGTTGTTCGGATTGTTTGTTCCAAGGGATTTTGTACGGATATCACGGATTCCGGCCATTTCGCAAACTGCACGGACCGGACCGCCGGCGATAACTCCAGTACCTTCTTTAGCAGGCTTCATTACGATTTTGCCTGCGCCGAAAATGCCGAGCGTCTCGTGGGGTATTGTTGAACCGTGAATAGGGACATAGATAAGGTTCTTCTTTGCGTCCTCAATTCCTTTTCTGATAGCATCAGGAATTTCAGCTGCCTTTCCAATACCTTTTCCGACATGACCATTCTCATCACCAACGATAACGAGAGCAGCAAAGCGGAAATTACGACCGCCCTTTACGGTCTTGGAAACACGACCGATATGGATGACTTTCTCTTTCAGTTCTACTGTATTCGGATCAATACGCATCTTCTGTTTCCCTCCTGCTTAGAAAGTAAGGCCAGCTTCGCGGGCTGCCTCAGCCACAGCCGCAACACGGCCATGGAAAATGTATCCGCCTCTGTCGAAAACAACCTCAGTGATACCCTTGTCGAGAGCGCGCTTAGCAATAAGCTTGCCCACAGCAGATGCACCATTTACATTGCCGCCGAAAGGCAGATCTGTTTTGATGTCTTTCTCAAGAGTTGTCGCACTAACCAAAGTAGATCCTGTTGAATCGTCAATGATCTGTGCATAAATGTTCGTATTGCTTCTGAAAACACACAAACGCGGGCGAGCAGGGGTTCCGGTGATCTTTTTGCGCACGCGAACATGTTTTCTCAAGCGAACTTCGTTTCTGTCAGGTTTATTAATCATGCTTTTTCACCCCTTCTCTTATTTCTTGGATCCGGTCTTGCCTTCTTTGATTCTCAGGATCTCAGTAGAGTACTTAATACCCTTGCCCTTGTAAGCATCAGGAAGTCTATAGGAACGGATCTTGGCAGCTGTCTCTCCGACGAGCTGTTTATCTGCACCTTTTACTATGATTCTGTTCGGAGCCGGAACATCAATGGTGATCCCTGCGGGTTCGACCATCTCAACCGGGTGGGAGTACCCAAGGCTAAGTACAATTTTTGTACCGTCCTTAACGCACTTGTAACCAACGCCGTTGATTTCAAGAGTCTTCGCAAAGCCCGCGGACACACCCAGCACCATATTATTGATAAGGGAACGTGTCAACCCGTGAAGTGCTTTATGCATCTTCGCTTCGGAAGATCTTTCTACTGTAACAACTGAACCTTCAATCTTGACTTTCATATCAGCATGCACAACTTGTTTAAGCGTGCCGCCTTTACCTTTAACAGTGATGACCTGGCCATCCTGTTCTACTTCGACCCCAGCCGGGATCGTAATCGGCATTCTGCCAATTCTGGACATAACTTTCTACCTCCTGCTCTTAAGATTGCGGTGAAACTGCCTTAAACAGGCAGAGTCTCCATTTCAGAGTGTCTGCTTCTTACCAAACGTAAGCCAGGACTTCTCCGCCGACGCTTGCAGCGCGGGCTTTCTTATCTGTCATGATCCCCTTGGATGTCGATAGAATGGCTATGCCAAGACCACCGAGTACCTTTGGGATGTTTTCGGAATCCGCGTAAACGCGAAGACCAGGTTTGGAAATGCGCTTGATACCCGAGATAACGCTCTTGCGGGCAGCAAACTTCAGGGTGACTTTAATCATTCCCTGCTTGTCATCTTCGATACACTCAAAACGAGTAATGTAACCTTCATCCAATAAAATCTGGGCGATAGCCTTCTTCAAATTGGAAGCCGGGATCAGAACAGTCGAATGACCGGCTGTGCCTGCATTACGGATTCTTGTTAGCATATCTGCGATTGCATCTGTAATCTGCATACGTGTTCCTCCTTGCTATGCTATCGGTTACCAGCTGGCCTTGCGGACGCCGGGAATCTGTCCCTTATGTGCCAATTCACGGAAGCAGAGACGGCATATGCCGTACTTGCGGATATAGGCATGAGGTCTTCCACAAAGCTTACAACGATTGTGCTGCTGTGTAGTAAACTTCGCCGGCCTCTGGGCTTTTAGAATCATTGACTTTTTTGCCATGTCACTTTACCCTCCTGCTCACTTGCGAAACGGCATGCCAAGAAGCTTGAGAAGTTCTCTGGCCTCTTCATCCGTCTGAGCTGTTGTTACTATTATGATGTCCATTCCGCGAATTTTGTCTACTTTGTCGTAGTCAATTTCGGGGAACATCAGTTGTTCTTTAATGCCCATTGCATAGTTGCCGTGACCATCAAAGGAGTTCGCGCTTACGCCGCGGAAATCGCGGACACGAGGAAGGGAAATGCTGACCAGTTTGTCAAGGAACTCGAACATTTTCTCGCCGCGAAGTGTTACCTTGCAGCCGATTTTCATGCCTTCCCTTAACTTAAAAGCAGCAACCGACTTCGTAGCTATTGTAGCTACCGGTCTCTGTCCGGAAATTGCTCCCATGTCGCGCATTGCATTCTCGAGGGCTTTAGGATTGTCTTTGACTTCTCCGACACCCATGTTGAGAACGATTTTCTCGAGACGTGGAATCTGCATCACAGATTTGTAACTGAAGGTCTCCTGCAAAGCCGGCGCAACTTCAGATGTGTACTTATCTTTTAATCTTGACATCCTTTACCCCTCCTTGCTTGCTTTCTTGACCGTATCAATCACAGCGCCGCATTTTTTGCAGACACGTGATTTGGAGCCATCTGCCGAGACTTTATTCGCCACACGTGATGGCTTATTGCATTTCGGACATACGAGCATGACATTGGATGCATCCATGGAACCCTCACGTTTAACGAGAGCGGCCGGTTTGTACTGGCCCTGGCCCTTCTGATGCTTTGTGATCATGTTAAGCCCTGCAACGAACACGCGTCCGTTATCAGGAACAGCTTTAACGATCTTGCCTTGTTTACCTGCGTCCTTGCCCGAGAGCACGACTACGGTATCATCTTTTTTGATGTGAATCTTGCTTGCCATTTGTCGTCCTCCTTACAAAACTTCAGGTGCCAGAGAAAGGATCTTCATATAGTCCCTGTCTCTGAGCTCTCTTGCGATCGGCCCAAAGATACGTGTGCCGCGCGGGTTCTTGTCGTCTTTGATGAGAACGCAAGCATTTTCATCGAACTTAATGTAAGAACCGTCGGGTCTCCTGACACCTTTTCTTGTGCGGACAACCACAGCCTTAACAACTTCTCCCTTTTTAACCACGCCGCCGGGGGCAGCTGATTTTACAGAGCATACGATGACGTCGCCGATATTTGCATATTTGCGCCATGAACCGCCGAGTACTTTAATGCACAAAAGTTCTTTCGCTCCTGTGTTGTCAGCAGATTTCAATCTGGATTCAACTTGAATCATGCTAGATTTCCTCCTTTACGTGAAAACCATAACGGCTACGTATTATTTCGCCTTCTCAATAATCTCAATCAGTCTCCAACGCTTGTCGCGTGAAAGCGGACGAGTTTCCATAACTTTGACTTTATCGCCGATTCCGCATACGTTCTCTTCATCATGAGCCTTAAGCTTGTAAGTTCTCTTAATGATCTTCTTGTAGAGCGGATGCTTGACGTGTTCTGTAACAGCTACAACGATAGTCTTATCCATCTTGTCGCTGGTAACAGTACCGACGCGAGTCTTTCTGAGGTTACGATCATCACTCATTCTCTTATCCCCCTTACTTTCTGCTCTTGAGCTCTTGCTCGCGAAGAATCGTATTAACGCGGGCGATGTCCCTTTTGACAGCACCGAGGCGCTGAGGGTTTTCGAGCTGGTTGGTGGCATGCTGGAAACGAAGCTTAAATAGTTCTTCTTTCAGGGCAACGAGTTCTTTTTCAAGCTCTGTTCCCGATTTTGCGCGGATTTCATCAGCCTTCATTTACGTCACCCTCCTGTTCCTTAGCAATAAACTTCGTTTTGCAAGGGAGCTTGTGTCCTGCAAGGCGCATGGCCTCTCTTGCAACGTCTTCTGTAACTCCTGCGATCTCAAAAAGAACGCGGCCCGGTTTTACAACAGCTACCCAATGATCAGGGGAACCTTTACCGGAACCCATTCGGGTCTCAGCAGGTTTTGCTGTTACTGGCTTGTCCGGGAAAATCTTGATCCAGACCTGTCCGCCTCTTTTGACATAACGGTTGATAGCGATACGGGAAGCCTCAATCTGATTGGATGTTATCCAGCAGGGTTCTGTTGCGACGATACCAAAATCACCGTATGCAACAAAGTTGCCTCTTGTACATTTTCCGGTCATGCGACCGCGATGCTGCTTTCTGTACTTAACTCTCTTTGGAAGAAGCATTAAATTTCGCCCCCTTCCTCAACTTTGACGATGGCCTTCTTGACGGGAAGAATCTCTCCACGGCAAATCCATACCTTGACGCCGATACGACCGTATGTCGTAGCTGCTTCTGCAAATCCATAATCAATATCCGCACGCAGAGTCTGCAGCGGAATGGTTCCTTCGTGGTAATGCTCAACACGTGCAATTTCAGCGCCGCCGAGACGACCGGAAACCTGTGTTTTGATACCCTTTGCGCCCGCTTTCATGGTACGCATCATGGCCTGCTTCATAGCACGGCGGAATGAAATTCTCTTCTCAAGCTGGGCTGCGATATTCTCGGCAACCAGTTGGGCGGATGTATCCGGTGTACGGATCTCGCGAATATCAACGAAAAAACTCTTGTTGAATTCTTTCTGCAGCTTCTTCTTAAGATCTTCAATACCAGCACCCTGACGCCCGATAATAATACCAGGCTTGCCTGTGTTGATAATGACCATCGTCTTATCATCGCCCTTGCGCTCGATCTCTATATTGGAAACGCCTGCACTGAAGCATTCCTTCTTGACGAACACACGGATCTTCTTGTCTTCAACCAGATATTCACTGAATGTCTTTTTATCGGCATACCAACGAGTATCCCATCCTTTGATGACTCCAACCCGCAAACCATGGGGATTAACCTTCTGGCCCATCTGAAATCCTCCTTACACTTTTTCCTTAAGAACTACCGTAATATGGCTGGTTCTCTTGTTGATTCTCGCAGCGGATCCTCTGGCCTTCGGCATAAAACGCTTCAGAACCGGTCCCTGATTCGCATAGGCATCTGCAACATACAAAGCATCGCGGCTCAGGCTGTTATTGTTAACAGCATTTGCCTCTGCCGACTTTAGCGCTTTTGTCAAAATCGGCGAAGCGGCTTTGGGTGTGTACAGCAGGATAGCATAGGCATCTTCGAGGCTTTTTCCCTTAATAAGGTTGATAACAACGCTCATTTTACGGGGTGAAACACGAACATACTTTGCTATTGCCTTACCCTGATCCTTACCAACACCAAGAACTTTGCGTTCTTTTTTTGTAAGAAGCTGTGGTTTTGCATTTTTTCTAGCAGGTGCTGCCAGTTCCGCAAGAATCTCTTCGCGGTGTTCCAGCATATAGTCCTTGCTCATGACTTTCTTTTCCACTTTTTGTTCCTCCCTTCAAGTGCTATCGCAGTGTATCAGCGACTGCCAGATGATTTCTCGCCGGCATGGCCTCTGAACGTCCTTGTGGGAGCGAACTCGCCGAGCTTATGGCCGACCATTTCTTCAGTGATATAAACCGGTACATGTTTTCTGCCATCGTATACAGCAATTGTATGGCCCACCATCTCTGGGTAAATTGTAGAAGATCTGGACCAGGTCTTAAAGACCTTCTTATCATTGACCACGTTCATGGCGACAACCCGCTTCATCAGCGCTTCCTGAACAAAAAAGCCTTTTTTTGTTGATCTACTCATATCTAAACGAGCCTCCCTTCATTACTTTCTTCTCTTGACAATGTACTTGCTAGACGGTTTCTTCTTATTTCTAGTCTTCTTGCCAAGTGTCGGAACACCCCAGGGAGTAACAGGACCCGGACGTCCGATAGGGGACTTACCTTCACCACCACCATGAGGGTGATCGCAAGGGTTCATAACCACACCGCGGACTGTCGGACGAACACCCATATGACGTTTGCGTCCAGCTTTTCCTACTGAGATATTCTCGTGCTCGCCGTTGCCGACGGTGCCGATCGTTGCGCGGCAGCGTACTGCTACCATACGTACTTCACCGGAAGGAAGACGAAGCTGTGCGTAATCGCCTTCTTTTGCCATAAGCTGAGCGCCTGCGCCGGCGGTGCGAACCATCTGCGAGCCCTTGCCGGGCTTGAGCTCAACATTATGGAGGATTGTACCAACCGGAATGTTCTCGATAGGGAGGGCATTTCCGGAAACGATATCTGCTGTTGCTCCGCTTACTACCTTGGATCCGACGATAACACCCTGCGGTGCAAGTATGTAAGCTTTTGTTCCGTCTGTATACTGCAGAAGTGCAATATAAGCTGTACGGTTCGGATCGTATTCCAATGCGATTACTGTCGCAGGAATCCCGTCCTTCTGTCTCTTCCAGTCGATAACACGAATCTTACGACGATTACCACCGCCAATATGGCGAACTGTGATACGGCCATATGAATTACGTCCACCTGACTTTTTGCCTGTGGCAAGAAGACTCTTCTCCGGTTTCTTGTCACTCAGGACGGAAAAATCGGCGACTGTCATCTGACGTCTGGCAGGAGAGGTTGGATTAAAAGTCTTTACTGGCATCTCTCTTCACTCCTTCATCAATCAGGCCGTATTACTGGCCGAACCCGAATTCTTCAATGGAAGTCTTATACTTGGCAACGACTTTGGCAGTTTTGCCGCCTTTGCCCAGGTAAGTTCCATCTTTGGATACTGTTGCTATTGTTACGACTGCCTTTTTCCATGAAGGTGTCATGCCGACAGACTGACGCTGTCTTTTTTCTTTTCCGTCATAACGAATGGTATTAACGGATTTGACCTTCACGTCGAAAAGCTTCTCAATTGCCGAACGGATTTCCGGTTTTGTTGCTCTTATGTCAACTTTAAAAGAATACTTACCGAGAGCGCCTTCAAGCTGACTCTTTTCAGTTACGAGAGGCTTGAGGATGATATCCTGCGGTGCCTTAGTCATACATACACCTCCTGAACCTTCTCAACCGCTTCTTTAGTAATCACAAAGCGATCATACTTCAGAATGTCAAACACGTTGATTGTGTTGACAAATGCGGTCTTCACTGTGGGAATATTTCTTGCAGACTTCTCAACATTGACATTCTTCTCAGAAAGAACAACAAGTACCGGACTCTCTATCTTGAGTGCCGCGAGAACCTTAACCATCTTACTGGTCTTGATCTCGTCGAAGTTGAGTGTATCCAGAACAATAAGGCTCTGTGCTGCAAGTTTGGATGAAAGGGCAGACTTCATTGCAAGTCTTCTTACTTTCTTGGGGATTGTATAGCTGAAATCTCTTGGCTTAGGCCCAAAGATTATTCCGCCGCCGACATACTGTGCCGAACGGGTAGAACCATGACGTGCACGGCCTGTACCCTTCTGACGATACGGACGCTTGCCGCCGCCTCTGACTTCGCTTCTTGTTTTCGTGGATTGGGTGCCCTGGCGTCTGTTAGCCAGCTGGTTTCTGATTACAGCCTGAATCGCAAACTCATTCGGCTCGATACCAAAGATATCGTCGGAAAGCTCGATCTGACCTGTAACGGCTCCATCCAGATTATAGACATCTACTTTTGCCATTTTCTTCGCTCCTCCTTACGCCGGATTAGTTTGCCTTTACGGACGGCTGTATTGATAACAAACCGCGCTTCGGGCCTGGGACTGCACCTCTCACTACGAGGATGCCTCTCTCACCGTCCACAAGGACGACATTCAAATTCTGTACTGTGCAGTTCACGGCACCCATGTGACCCGGAAGCTTCTTGCCTTTACGGACACGAGCCGGGGTCGTATTTGCGCCCATTGAACCAACACGTCTGTGATACATAGATCCGTGTCCGCCGGGACCACCCTTCTGACCGTGACGCTTAATGTTGCCGGCAAAGCCTTTTCCTTTGGAAACGCCGCTGACGTCAACATGGTCGCCCACTGAGAACATGTCGGAGACCTTGATCTCCTGGCCCAGAGAGAACTCTGAATCTGTGTGGAATTCGCGGATGATACGCTTTACAGGTACGCCGGCTTTGCTGAACTGACCTTTGTCGGGCCTGTTCACAAGTTTCTCGCGAATGTCGCCGGTAGCAACCTTCACAGCCTTGTACCCATCTGTGTCTTCCGTCTTGTTCTGAAGAACGACCATCGGGCCGCACTCAATGACGGTCGCCGGGATTGCAATTCCGTTCTCATCGAACATCTGTGTCATTCCGGCCTTCTTGCCAAGCATGAATTTACTCATCTTTCCTTTACCTCCTATGGTTATTGGTTCGCGGTGTTACCCGAGAACATGACCCCGGACATGTAAGCAGATCTTGACGTCCCTGCTTTATCCGGAAACAGCTCGCCTCAGACCTTGAGCTCAATGCTCACTCCGGCCGGCATGTCGAGCTTCATCAATGCATCAACCGTCTTCTGGTTGGGTGCAAAAATGTCAATCAGACGCTTATGCGTACGAATCTCAAACTGCTCACGTGAATCCTTGTACTTGTGAGGGGAACGCAGGACGGTTGTGATTTCCTTCTCTGTAGGGAGAGGGATAGGACCGGAGAAGCTGGCGCCTGTTCTGGTCACCGTCTCAACGATGCGTGCTGCGCTCTGATCAAGAAGTTCATGATCGAAAGCTTTGAGCTTGATTCTTACTTTCTGTTTAACTGCCATAAATCTTTCCTCCAAACATGCTGTTTTCTTCAACCGTGCCGGGCGTTTCTTCTGTACCCATCAGAAAACCCAGGAAACCAGTTACCACAAAAACTCTGCGGCACTTTGGACCTGGGCATGTGTTTAGTTACAAAAAACACACGCTGCCAACTAAATTGAAGTCGCCCGGATCTTGTCCGGACTGCTCTGTCAAAGTTACCCGCTATGTCTGTACAGCTTGCAAGACTGCGGCAATCTCTGACATCTTCGCTTCTGCGCTCGAAATTCTTTGCGCACGGAGAAGTATATCCCAATTCGGGAAGTAATGCAAGCGTAATTTCCGGATTTCTTTTTCGGATTTGCAGCAGGGTCCGGCTTCCCGTTTTTTTTAATTCAGAAGGCGCATTTGCAGGGCTGTTCAGCTTCTTATCTCACTTAAGGAAGAGAGTGCAAGCAGGGATTCCCTGTCAAACTGATATTTTGTGCCGCAGAAGTGGCATTCAAGGCTGATGCCCTTTTCATCTTCGCTTAGCTCGTCAAGCTGGGCTTTTCCAAGGGTCAGAAGATTTCTCTCCATGCGGTCACGGCTGCAGTTGCAGGAAAACTGCACTTGCGTCGCCGTCAGGTACTCTATTTGCGGGTCGCCGAGGAACATGTCGAGAATCTTTTCCGGATTCATTCCTTCACTCATGAGGAATGTCACATCGGGGAACCCTCCTCCGGCACGCTTTTCCAGGAAATCTATCAAATCATCACCGGCTCCCGGCATCACCTGCACAAGGAATCCTCCGGCATGCACGACTCCGCTGTTATCAACGAGGACTCCGAGAGACATGATCGACGGGGTCTGCTCGGATACGGCCAGGTAATAAGTGAAATCTTCGGCTATTTCACCGGAAATCAGCTTCACTGTACCTACATATGGTTCTTTAAGGCCAAAATCGCGGATCACTGTGAGAATTCCGTTCCCGACAGCCGCCCCGACATCGAGTTTGCCGGGGGCATGAAAAGTATTTTCCACGACAGGTTCGTTGCAGTAACCCCGTATGTTCCCTTTAGCGTCGCAGACGGCGGTCATTCCATGGAGGGGGCCGTCGCATCGGATAATGGTTGTCTGTGTGTCTTCTTCGCTTTTTAAGTTGTCGGCCAACAGAAGCGAACCGGAGAGAAACCTTCCGAGCGCCGCTGTAGCCACCGGTGATGTCCGGTGGATGCGCAGGCCCTCACGGCAAAGTGATGTGCTCCGGATTGCAAGGGCACGCACCTGCCCGTTGAATGCGGTGGCCCGCACGATGTAATCCGCCTGCGGGTCTTCCGGTGTCCCGTCGGTTTTATAAAATGAATTTTTGTTTTCTTTCATGTATTTCTCCTGATTCGCCTGTCTGTAAAATTCTTTTGTTTACGCGCCTTATGCCGGCCTGACTATAAAACTCTTTTGTATACGCGCCATATGCCGGCCTGACTAATCTTCCGGCCGGACGGCAATGTAAAAATCACGTGTTCCGTTATCATCCGGTTCATCATAAGAAAGTTCGCCGTATTTGGCAAGGAGCCTCATACCTGCCTTGTCAAGGCATTCCCGGATTTCTTCATCCTTATAGGAGCGTTCCCTGATCTGTCCCTCGAAACGGCGGTACAGGTCCTTTTCGCCCTGCCTGAAAAGCGTTAGGTCGGATGTACTGATTTGTGTGCGCGATGAATAACTGTTTTCCCATAAAAGAGCATAATCTTCATCCACTGTATAGAAAAAGTGGTTGCCTAGCGTCTTCCGGAGATGATGGGGCGTCGCGGCGTCGAAAATAAACAGGCCGCCCGGATTCAGGTAATTTTTAAAAAGGGAGAGCATCTGCTGAAGCTGTGTCTTTTTGGTCAGATGATTCACCGTATCCAAGAGGCATATAAAGACATCGACCGTTCCAAACAGTTCGAATTTTGTAATGTCCTGGCACAAAAATAATATGTCGGCATTTTCAGCCGCAGACTTTTCCCTGGCCTTATCAAGCATCAGCATGGACCGGTCAATTCCAATTGCCTCATAGCCGCGTCGGTTCATCTCAATGGTCACACTGCCTGTGCCGCAGCCCAGATCACAAAGGAGAAGCCTCCCGTCCCTGCCGTCGCCCTTTCGGGGGCCAAACCGCCGGATCAGGCCGTCGAGATAATCCGCCCATTGTGCCGGATCAATGTCCCTCTGAAAATGATCATATATTTCCGCAAGGTCATCATATGGGGAATCCGTCATATATGTGGCCTCCGTCAGGTAATCAAATCGTCAGATATTGGAATCAGTCAGCATCTTTAAGTTATATAGCCGGCGGGATTCACTCGTGTTCCGTTGATACGGACTTCAAAATGAACATGCGGCCCCGTCGATGCGCCTGTACTTCCGCAGGCTGCAATTTTCTGTCCGGCTACAACCGTGTCTCCCACGGATACATAAAGATCCCTGCAGTGTCCGTATAGTGTGGAGACTCCGCCGCCGTGGTCAATCACGATATAATTCCCGTAGTTTGAGCCGCCGGTATTCTGACCGGCGACAGGTGCCGACGCAATAATAACCGTACCGTCGGCAGCGGCTACGATCGGATTGCCGTAAGAACCTCCGAGATCCACACCGGTGTGCATTTTGTATACGTGGTAGATGGGATGCATACGCATGCCGAACGGGGAATAGATCGTATAATCACCCGGATATGGCCAGGTCATCGAACCTTGGGGAGGTGCCTTGGAAGGAGTTTTTGAGGAGCCGGATTTTAATGCCGCTGCGGCTTGTTTTTTGGCCAGTTCCTTCTGCAGTGCGGCTATCTCGGCATCAAGGTCATTGGACGTCGCCTCGAGTGCATCTTCTTTTTGCTGCCAGTCGGACAGCGCGGACTTTTTCTCTTCGAGGGCTGCTGCAGTCGTCCCGATCCGCGACTCAAGTTCGTTAAGTTCTGCCTGCTTCTCATCCGCTACGACCTGCATGCTGTCGGATTCCTGCTTTGCATAGACGCTTTTAAGCTCTGCATCGTCCATCGCTGCTTTAAGATCTTCCATGATTTGTTTATCAGAATCTCCGATGAGGGAAATCAGTTCGAGATTGGTAAAAAAGCCCGCAATGCTGTCCGACTCCAGAAGAATCTCCAGTGTTGATTTGTTCTGAAACTCAAACATGACGCTCATCCGCGTAGAATACTCCGCTTTTTTGGCATCGAGGTTGGCCTGAGAAGCAAGGTATTCCTCAAGGGCCATTTGTTTAGCCACCAAAGCAGCTTCAAGTTCACTGGAAATCTGGATGTACTGGGTCTTCTGCTCCGCGCTGAGCTGGTTAAGATAGGACAAGTCGGCCGACAGCTTGGATGTCTCACCCGAAAGTGCATCAACCTTAGCTTTTGCCGCATCAATTTGATTCTGTGCTTCTTCCTTCTTCTTCTTGGCATCTGCAATGCTTTCCGAAGTAGATTCTGCATATACTTTAGAGGATCGTGAGGACGGCAAAAATGCACCTATCGATACCACAAGCAGAACCAGACTCAGCATAAGGGCAAATCTCCGGGCAAAGCGAATACGATTTGAGGGCATGATACGTGCTGGGACATGTTTATTCTTCTGCACAAAAAGACTCCTTTCTTATACCTGTATATATTTGCGGACGGATACGCCGCTGCCGAATGCTCCGATAAGGATTCCGCACAAAGCGCAGACCAGGAGCACCCTGTTGGAAAGTGCACCCATAGGAAGGATTGCGTAAAAACTTGCAGGATCGATTTTAGCCATAAGTACGTCATATATCCGGCTGTATGCTATGTATGTAATTCCCCACGAGCACAGGGCGCTGACCAGTCCTACAATTGCCCCTTCTATTATATATGGCAGCCGTATATACGCGTTGGTTGCCCCGACATATTTCATAATGGTGATCTCGGTTGCACGGGAATAAACGGAAATGCGGACCATATTCGAGATTATAAACAGGGAAATCAGAAACAGGACACAAAAAGCCACAGCCGTTCCGATATTGACCCATTGTGTTGCCTGCGTCAGAAAAACCATTACCTGTCTTTCCTGCATAACATTATTTACCCCGGGAAAAGCCTCAAGGTGCATAACGACTTCGTCTGCATACGATGGATCGACCAGCTGGATTTGAAATGAGTAAGGCAGGTACTGGTTGTAGTCAAGATTATCCAGAATGTATGAACTGTCGCCCAGGTTAGTCTTGAACTCATTGTAATTCTCTTCCGGACCTGCCAGTTTAAAATAAAGAACTTGCTGTGTGTCACCGGCAAGATAATTCGATACGGCCGTCCGCTCTGCCTCTGTCCCATCCAGTTTCATGTACAGCTCGATCGGCGGCTGCTGTCCGACATTTTTCATAATATATCTTGCATCTGCGGAAAAAATAACAAAAACGGACATAAGCAGAAGCATTAGAAGGATTGTCGTAATGGACGCCATCGTGACAAGCGGATGCCGCAGGATTCCCTGAAAGCCTTCCCTGACAGAATTTGTAAATGCCCGTATTGTCATATCTCTGCACCCAGCAGCAGCGTATCTTCGAGGGAAGATGTGTAGCCGCTGTCCATGTCATCCCGCACGATGCTTCCATCAGCAATCTCTATAACGCGCTTCTTCATCCGGTCGACCAGATTGCTGTCGTGCGTACAGATCACAACGGTTGTGCCGTTCCTGTTTATCTCTTCCAGAAGAGCCATAATAGTCTCGCTTGTCAGCGGATCCAGGTTGCCTGTCGGCTCATCCGCCAGAATCAGCTTCGGATCGTTAACCATAGCGCGTGCAATAGCGACACGCTGCTGTTCACCGCCGGAAAGTTCCTGCGGGAAGGCAGTTGCCTTGTTCCTCAGACCGACAACACTTAGTACAATATCGACAGTCTGAATCAGTTTTTTCCTGGGCATGCCGACTATTTCGCCGGCAAAAGCGATGTTTTCAAAAATATTCTTGCTCTCAATCAACCGGAAATCCTGAAATATCATGCCAATATGCCGGCGAAGGACAGGGACAAGAGAGCGCGCCATCCTGGAAATCGGAAAGTGATCAATATGTACTGACCCTTGCGTTGGTTTTTCCTCACGCGTCATCAGCTTGATTATGGTGGATTTCCCGGAACCGCTCTTTCCTATAATAAATACAAATTCCCCGTCCTCGATCTTGAAACTGACTCCTCGAAGAGCATCCGTTCCTGTTTTGTAGGTCTTGTATACATCGTCAAAGCGAATCAACAGTCTTCCCCCTTGATTAGTCCGTTACCATTTGCTGGTAGACAGACGTCCATTCTTATCTTGCTTTTCCAGATAGGTGCGCACCATAGCCGCCAACTTAAAGAGGACGGCATCATCAAAACTGCGCAGGTCCAGTCCCGTTATCTTCTGGACTTTATCGAGGCGGTATACGAGCGTATTGCGGTGCACAAAAAGGCGGCGCGACGTCTCGCTTCCGTTTAAGTTATTTTCGAAAAATTTGGAAATTGTCAGAATTGTCTCTGAATCCAGTGCTTCATAGGCGCCCTTTGGGAAAACCTCGTCCAAAAACATATTGCAGAGCGTCGGCGGAAGCTGGTAGATCAGACGTCCGAGGCCAAGTTTGTCGTAACGCATCACATATTGGTCGTTTTCAAATATACTGCCGACGCGCAGAGCCATCGTCGCTTCGCGATATGACTTGGCCGCATCCTTCATCGTCTCAGCTGTCATTCCGATTCCGATGTAAACACGTGACATGGATTCGGTATTGAGATTGTCAAGAATCATTTTGCTTGTCTCATCGACGGATGATTCATAATCGTCCCCAAGTTCGGCCAGAAGAACAATGGTCTCTTCGTCCATTGCAAGGACATAATGAGTCTTTCTGTCCGGAAAAAGGTTGTGAAGAATCTCAACACAGGAAGGAGCTTCGCTTTGTGCGATGCGTATCAAAAAAACGCTGCGGCGCAGCGCATACGGAACCTTGAATTCCCTTGCCTTCAGCGGAATGTCGCCCGGCAGTTCATTCTCCAAAAGAATGTTCTTGATAAACGTCTCTCTCTCCGCATCTGTATTGCGTTCCCGCAAGGCGGCCCGTATCCAGTGGGCAATTAAATCAAGATACGTTTTGGATGTCGAATCCGTACCGCTGATAAACCCGATATACTGAGTCTGTTCCCCTACCATTATCTTTATGTATGTCTTTCCCGCGGTGCTTGCCGTCAATTCGTCAGACAGAAGAACTGCCCTGACTGAAGAATCTTCAATTCCCTCCCACGAGGTATCGGTACACGCAATAACCAAACCGGTTGTATCCATGACGCCAACCGTCCGGTCAAGAATCAAAGAAACATCCCTTATACATTTTTTAATCTCTTCCATTGTTTTCACCTACACATATTCCCGCATTTTGCGAAAAGAATTGAGCCTGATCAAAGTATTGTACCATTACATATTCATTTTATCTTATACGTTTCACAGTCATGTTGCAATACGATAACAATTGAACGCGGAATATTTGCCTCTGATCTACCGGGTTAAGTATGGAAATCCGCTTCCGCAGCTCCGCCGGGGGCTGGGGCTTACACCGGGCGAAAATCAAAAGCCGGTTTCCTTATGATAAGAAACCGGCTTTTGTATTTTGGAATTATTGCCGCGACGTGTGGCTTAGGAAACGATGCTCTGCTCTGTCTCTTTATCGAAGAGATGTACACGGTCGGCATCAATAGCCAGCGATACAACTTCTCCGACACGGGACTTCGAGGTTGTGGGGTCAACCCTTGCTGTAAGGGGCAGCGATCCGTTGACAGTAACATACAGGTATGTCTCCGCGCCAAGAAGCTCAACAACATCGACGTCGGCTGTGAAGGATGCTTCTTTGTGTGTACTGACAAACGTTGCTTCATCGGAAATAGCTTCAGGACGTACGCCGAAGAAGACTTCTTTGCCGTCATGATCGCGCAGCTCAGGAATGGAGAAACGCTCAGGAAGCTTGATTGTAGTGTTCTCGAAAGAAATGAAAACATCATTATTCTCAACGTGAACCATTGCGTTGATGAAATTCATAGGAGGCATTCCGATAAATCCTGCTACAAAAGTGTTCACCGGCTTCGCATACAGCTCCGTGGGGGAATCAACCTGCTGAATAAATCCGTCTTTCATAACGACGATACGGGTACCCATCGTCATGGCCTCTGTCTGATCATGCGTAACATAAACGATCGTTGTCTGAAGTCTCTGGTGAAGCTTGGTGATCTCAACACGCATCTGGACACGAAGCTTGGCATCAAGATTGGAAAGAGGCTCATCCATAAGGAATACCTTAGGATCACGGACAATAGCACGTCCGAGGGCAACACGCTGTCTCTGGCCGCCGGAAAGGGCTTTGGGCTTGCGCTCGAGAAGGTGCTCAATCTCAAGGATCTTGGCAGCTTCGCTGACGCGGCGCTTGATATCGTCTTTAGCCAGCTTTCTGAGCTTAAGTCCGAAAGCCATGTTGTCAAAAACAGTCATATGGGGATACAGGGCGTAATTCTGGAAGACCATGGCAATATCTCTGTCTTTAGGAAGTACGTCGTTGATCAGGCGGTCACCAATGTAGATTTCGCCTTCGGAAATGTCTTCAAGTCCGGCGATCATTCTAAGGGTTGTCGACTTTCCGCAGCCGGAAGGCCCAACGAGAATAATGAACTCCTTGTCTGCAATTTCAAGATTGAAGTCGCTGACGGCTACAACGCCACCTTCATATTTTTTATAGATATGCTGAAGAGAAAGACTTGCCATTTCTGATACCTCCAAATTATGATCCGCACGATTTCCGCGGATCCTTTTTTCACTTATCCCAACTATAGCATCGGATTCAGAATTGCACCATATGCAAAAATAGCCAAAACTTTCGCTCCGTTTTTGGACATGCATTCATCCCTATGCAACAAAAAGTCTAGAAAAAGCATCTTCTGCTTGTTGATAATGTATAAAAAACTGTGAATTCGAGGATTTTTCTTGCAAATCGTGATTTTATGCAGTAGTATGTATAAATATTAATCGCTCCAAAAACGACTTACTATCTATTTTCTTTGGATAAGATGTAGAATCTTTATATATAAGATATGAGAGGTGGAAGCTGTGAATAAGACGAAGGTTGGAATCATCGGTGCAACAGGTTATGTGGGGGTTGAGCTTGTCCGCCTGCTTTCCATACATCCGAATGTTGTCCTGACCCATTTAGTTTCCCACAGTTTTGTGGGAAAGTCCTTTTCGGATGTCTACCCCTCTTTCCGCGGAATTTGCGATGTTTTGCTTACCGGTGAAGGTCCGGAAGAAGTAGCTGCCGATTGTGATCTGGTAATTACGGCACTTCCCCACGGCGTTTCCTCCAAAGTTGTCCCTGTCCTTCTTTCCATGGGAGTCAAGGTAATTGACCACAGCGGTGATTTCCGGTACCGGAAGCTTGCAGCGTATGAAGCGTCTTACGGTCTGGTCCATCCATTCCCTGAGCTTCTGTCCGAAGCCGTGTACGGAATTCCCGAGCTTTACAGGGACAAAATCACGTCCGCGTCCCTTGTTGCCAATCCCGGCTGTTATCCTACCTGTTCCATTCTCGGACTCGCGCCCCTTCTCTCCAAAAAAATTATCAGTACAAGGGGCATTATTATCGATGCCGTATCGGGCATCTCCGGCGCCGGCAGGAAAGCCGATCTGGAATACTCATACTGCGAAGCATCGGATAATTTCAAGGCTTATGCCGTTACTTTTCACAGGCACACCACTGAAATCGAACAGGAGTATTCTTTTCTGGCAGGTGAGGAAGTATGTATAACCTTCACACCGCACCTTGCGCCGATGAAACGCGGCATGTATGCGACCATTTATGCGGACCTTTTGCCGGACTCACTGCTGATGACGGACGAAGAACTCCATGAACTGTATTCATCCTATTATGCTAAGGATCCGTTTGTACGGGTCCTCCCGCTTCACAGCGTACCGGAGACCAGGAACGTCTCCTGTTCCAATTACATTGATATCTCCATTTTCGCAGACCGCCGGACAGGAAAAGTTAAAATCCTGAGCGCCCAGGATAATCTCGGAAAGGGCGCGGCCGCCCAGGCGGTACAGGCCTTGAATGTTATGCAGGGTTATCCTGAAGGGCTTGGACTGATAAATCTTTGCGGGTGCCTGTGATTTGCTTATATGAAACGTGTGTTAACTTACATGCCGCCAATTGGTATAACCGGAGGAATAGAGAATTATATGACGCATAAAAACGCAACTCCCTATCTGGGAAAAGAAATGCAGGAATTTATAAAGAAGGCGGAGATTCTTATTGAGGCTCTCCCCTACATCCAAAGCCTGGCGGGCAAAACAGTCGTTATCAAATACGGCGGCAATGCCATGATCAACGATGAGCTCAAATCATCCGTGATGGATGACATCACTCTTCTTAAATTTGTCGGGATTAATCCGGTAATTGTTCACGGCGGAGGGCCGGATATCAGCGAGATGCTCACCAAGATGGATATACCTTCACAGTTCAGGGACGGCCTTCGGGTGACCGATGCACAGACGATGAATATTGCGCAGATGGTCCTTGTCGGCAAGACCAACAAGGAGATTGTAGCTACTCTCGGCCAGAAAGGCGCAAAGGCAATTGGCCTCTGCGGAATTGACGGTCATCTTATCGAGTGCGAGAAACTTACGGAGGGTGTGGACGGCGCGCCTCTCGATGTCGGATTTGTCGGCAAAATCACGAAGATCAACACAAAGGTACTGGCTATGCTGGCAAATGATGAGTATATTCCTGTTGTTGCTCCGATCGGCATCGGGCCGGACGGTCAAAGCTACAACATTAATGCCGACACGGTAGCCTCGGAAATTGCCGCTGCCCTCAAGGCGGAGAAACTGATGACACTGACCGATGTCTCCGGGGTGAAGGGCATGCTGGCCGACGGCACCGAAAAAGTATTCCCTGTCCTTACTGAGGCAGAAATCATGGAACTCATTAATTCCGGCATTATTTCCGGCGGTATGATCCCCAAAGTGCTCGGATGCCTGGATACGATTCACCGAGGTGTCGGAAGGGCCCACATTATCGACGGCCGCATTCCACACAGTCTTCTGCTGGAGATTTTCACAGGAAAAGGTATCGGTACAATGATTACTCAGGATCGACGACCTTACTTCGAAGGTGAAAAGATCTGAAATAAGCACCGTATCCGGATTAATCTTTTTATTGCTAAGGCAAATAATTACAATGAGGTGATATTTATGGAAAAGCAGCTTGAATGGACGAAACATCTGGACAACAAGTATTATGTCAACATTTTCGGGGACAGGATTCCCGTAGCTTTTACACACGGCAAAGGCATATACCTCTTCTCTACCGAAGGGAAACGTTACATGGACATGCTCGGCGGAATCGCAGTAAACAGTCTCGGGCACGCCAATCCGCGCCTTGTAAAGGCAATTGCCGGGCAGGCCAAAAAGCTCATCCACTGTTCCTCCCTTTACTATATTCCGAGCCAGGGTGAACTTGCACGGATCCTGGTTGAGCGGACATTCGCCGACCGCGCCTTTTTCTGCAACAGCGGTTCCGAAGCCAATGAAGCCGCCCTTAAGCTGGTACGGTCATATTACTTTAAAAAAGGCGAACCAAGGAAGAAAGTCATTACGGCGCTGCAGTCTTTTCACGGCAGGACCCTGGCGGCCGTCACCGCAACCGGGCAGCCGAAATACAACCTGCCTTTTGCTCCTCTCCCGGAAGGATTTTCCTATGTGCCCTACAATGACATTGAGGCTATGCGCGCTGCCGTTGATTCTGACACATGCGCTGTCATGCTTGAGCTGATCCAGGGTGAAAGCGGCGTGATTCCGGCCGATCCCGCCTACATCAAAGCTGTACGGGAAATTTGTACGGCTGCGGGCGTTCTTCTGATTCTTGACGAAGTACAGACAGGCACCGGACGTACCGGAACGCTTTTTGCATATGAGCAATACGGAATCATTCCGGATATCCTGACGACAGCCAAGGGGCTCGCCGGCGGCGTGCCGATCGGAGCCATGCTTGTAACGGAGGATGCGGCCGCGGCATTTGTGCCCGGTGACCACGGATCGACTTTCGGCGGAAATCCACTGGCGATGACAGCCGCACTTGCCGTCCTTGAGGAGATCGACCATAGGAATTTACTCAAAAACACACAGGTCGTCGGTGCTTTTTTGAAGAAAAAGCTGACGCAGATCCAAAAGAAGTGCCCGGTTATTTCCGATGTCAGAGGTATGGGGCTTCTTATCGGAATTGAGTTTTCCAGTCCCGTGGCACATGAAGTTAAGCAGAAATGTTTCGAAAAGGGGTATCTGGCCGGATCAATCGGGACAAATGTCCTGCGTATTGCTCCTCCCCTTATTCTTTCAAAAAGGGAAGCAGCCGCTTTCATCTCCGCACTATCCGAGATTCTGAGCGCCTATCCGGCCTGACATGCGCCCTTTTTACTGTGCACTAATGCGGTGAACAGCAGATGCCCCCTCCAAACAGAAAGGCAGGAATCCATATGAAGAATTTTATTGATTTTCACGAAGATATTTCCATTTCCGAATTAGACAATCTTCTGGCGTTGGCTGAAGACCTTAAAAGAAAGACGAAATCCGGCATTCCTCATCCGCTTCTTGCGGGGAAATCCCTTGGTATGATTTTCACCAAATCCTCGACCCGGACACGCGTTGCTTTTGAAGTAGGTATGTACCAGCTAGGCGGGCAGGCCCTGTTCCTGTCAGCCAATGACATACAAATCGGCCGCGGTGAAACAATTCATGACACAGCCCAGGTCCTTTCAAGAATGCTTAACGGCATCATGATCCGGACTTTCAAGCACAGCGATGTCGTTGACCTGGCCAAATACGGCTCGATTCCTGTTATCAACGGTCTTACGGACGACCAGCATCCGACGCAGGCACTTGCCGACCTCCTGACAATCAAGGAGCACAAGGGAAGTCTCAAGGGCCTCAAGCTCTGTTATGTCGGCGACGGCAACAATGTTGCCAATTCCCTTCTGCAGGCCTGTGCCAAAGCAGGCATGCACATCAGCGTCGCATCGCCGGCTTCCTACACGTGCCCGTCCTTCTATGTCGGTCAGGCGTTAAAAGATGCGGCTGTAACAGGCGCTAAGGTTGTCATGACAACGGATCCCCGCCTTGCGGCAAAGGATGCCGACGTCATTTACACAGACACATGGACCAGCATGGGCCAGGAATCTGAAAAAGCCGCACGTGTTGCGATTTTCAAGGATTATCAGGTTAACGGGGAATTAATATCCCATGCTAAAAAGGATGCTATTTTTCTGCACTGTCTCCCGGCTTATCGAGGTTACGAGGTCACGGAAGAAATAATTGACTCACCCTGCTCCGTCGTATTTGACGAGGCGGAGAACCGGCTGCATGCCCATAAGGCGATTCTTGTCCATTGTCTGGGGTAACTTCATGAATGATAACACGATAAGCGTCCGTGCGGCCTGTCCTGAGGACGCAAAAGCCATTCATCGCGTCGTATCCCTGTCTATGCAGGTATACTGCCGGAATGCTGGAATCCCTGCAGATAAGCTTGATGCAAACTCCGAAACAGTCGACGACATTCGAGAAGCAATCCTCTCTGTTCCGTTCTTTGCTGCCATTAATTCCAACGGATCCATCGTCGGGTCCGTCCGCCTTCTTTTTAAAAAGGTCTCGTCTTTTGGTATACCGGAACTTCCCGGAAGACTCTCCCTCTCACCGGATGATTTTGTTCCCTACTTTTCACGGTTTGCCGTCCAGGAGGATGTCCAGGGTCTGGGGATCGGAAGTCTTCTCTACCTGGCTGCAGAAAAGGAAGCCAGGGACCGGCACAGCACGCACATTCTGCTGCACACCGCAATTTGCAACCGCGTAATGGTCTCTTTCTACGAGAAACGGGGTTTTGTCCTTTTGTTTGAAGATTCATCCCGAGGCTATCCGAGGGGATTATTCTGCAAGGCAGTTGTATAATCTTCTGAAAAACTCTTGAATTCCTGGCTGAAGATAATAAAGCCTGCCCAAACAGCAGGCTTTATTATCATATTTCAAGGACTTTAACGCCTATCTATATTTTTTATACGCCTTTTAAAGACATATTGTCCTTGATTAAAAATCAATCGGAATCCTGCCTTGTTTCATAAGCCTCAGGGTCATATTTTGGTATTGGCTCTTTATTTTATTTTAGTTGAGGTTATTATGAGCATAATACGACAATGCAGGAAAAAGCATGGACTCAGTCAAAAGGCTTTAGCCGAACTCTGTCATGTCGACCAGACCTCCGTATCAAAGTGGGAGCTCGGCAAGAGTTACCCGGATGTGCACACTGCCATTCAATTGTCCTCTTATTTCGGCGTATCCCTTGATTCCATCTATGAAAACCCGATTTCCTTCGGTCTTATTTCGCTGCCCGTGCACAGGCACCTTCTTCCGGAAAAATATGCAAAGCATCCAAACATGTCCGAAGAATATTTAGAAGTAAGCGAAAAAGAACTGGCATCGCATTTTTCCAGCGATGAGCTCTCATCCGACCAATCAATACGGGAAAAAATCGGGGAACATTTTTTTGCGCTGGGAATCACAGGACACGAAATGGAACCGAGATTTCGGGCAGGCGACACGGTTCTTGTCAAAAAACAGGCGGATGTCAAAAATGATCAGATCGCAGTGATTTGTATCGATTCCGGGGAGGCCAGGCTCTTCCAGGTCAAATGGCACAAAAAGGGTATCGTCCTTCATTCGCTGAATGCGGCCTTTGAGCCTGTATTTTTTACCAAAAGTGAATGTGACGCAGGAAATATCAGGATTCTGGGCCTGGTCACCGGGCTAAGGGGCAAAACGTACTGATTCTCACACCTGAAGATAATGAAAATAATCTGAGCATGCAAAAGAGGCTTCTGCAATCTGAACACTGTTCATTTTGCAGAAGCCTCTTATTACATGTCTTACAGAATACGCCTTGAACGCGCATTGCACGTTAAACGGGTTGCAGTATCATCAGCGTGCGGCGATTGCTTCTTTGGCGGCTTTAACGATATCTATCGGCATCAGGTTGTAAAGTGCAAGAAGTTCGGCCGGCTTACCGGATTGCCCGAACATATCCTTAACGCCTACGCGCCTCTGGATGCACGGTGCATTTTCCGTGAGGACTTCTGCAACGGCTCCGCCGAGTCCGCCGAGAATACTGTGCTCTTCAGCAGTGACAATGGCTCCGGTCTCTTTGGATGCCTTTACGATTGCGTCGACGTCTATCGGCTTAATCGTGTGCATATCAAGGACACGGGCGGAAATGCCCTCTTCTTTCAGCATATCGGCTGCCTGGAGGCAGTGCTGCACCATCATTCCGGTTCCGATGAGTGTAATATCCGTGCCCTCGCGAAGGGTATTGGCCTTGCCGAGTGTGAAAGATATCTCATCGCCGTAGACACCGTAAACATCATCTACGGCAAGCCTGCCGAGACGTACGTAAAACGGACCGGGAGTATCCATCGCAATACGGATGGCAGCACGTGTTGATGCACCGTCACAGGGTGAAATAACGTGCATATTCGGAAGGGCACGCATGATTGCAAGATCCTCAACACACTCGTGGGACGCACCGTCTTCACCGACGGTAACACCTGCATGTGTTGCGCAGACTTTTACATTAAGGTTCGGGTAGCAGGCGGAATTCCGGATCTGCTCAAGGGCTCTCTCCGCAGCGAAGATTGCAAAGGTCGATGCGAACGGGATCTTACCGCAGGTAGCCATACCGGCAGCTGTGGACATCATGTTGCCTTCCGCAATTCCCATGTTGAAATGACGCTCAGGATATATTTTTTTAAATGTCACTGTATAGGTGGACTTCGATAAGTCCGCGTCCAGTACGACCATTCTTTCATCAGAACCAAATTCTGCCAGTGCGCGGCCATATGCCTCTCTGGTTGCCATCTTACCCATTCTTATACCTCCAGAGCAGCGATTGCTGCGTCAAGTTCCGTCATAGCAAGTTCATACTGTTCTTTGTTCGGGGCGGATCCATGCCAGCCGGCCTGATCCTTCATGAAAGAGACTCCCATTCCTTTGTGGGTATGGGCAACAACGACTGTCGGCTGACCTTTGATCGTCCCGGCCTCAGTAACAGCCGCTTCAATTTGCTGCATATCATGTCCGTCAATCTCGATGACATGCCATCCGAATGCCCTCATCTTATCAGGAACAGATCCAAGGCTCATGACCGAATCGGTCGCCCCGTCGATCTGAAGCCCGTTCAAGTCAATAAAGGCTGTCAGATTATCCAGCTTATAGTGGGCTGCCGCCATAAAGGCTTCCCAGCACTCCCCCTCATCGAGTTCGCCGTCGCCCATTTGTGTATATACATGGTATGTTTTCTTATCAAGCTTGCCCATCATTGCCATTCCTACAGATACGGCAATTCCCTGACCGAGTGAACCTGTGGACATATCCACGCCCTCTACATGTGTCATGCATGGGTGTCCCTGCAGCTTTGAGCCGCAGCGGCGGAACTCGCAGATATCCTCAGGATCAAAAAATCCACGAAGCGCAAGCGCCGAATAGTATGCCGGAGCGCAGTGTCCCTTTGACAATACGAAACGATCACGGTCCGGATCGTTGGGATTGGAAGGATCTACGTTCATTTTTTCACCGTACAGATATGCAAGGATATCCGTGCAGGAGAGTGAACCGCCCGGGTGACCGGACTGCGCCGTGTAGATCCCCTTGAGGATCATCTGACGCATGTTTGCGGCATAGAGCTTGAGTCTCTTTTCTGTGTCTTTGTCCATGTGTTTCCCCTTTCAAGTTACCAATAGCAAATTCCTACCATATGCAGCTGTGCATGTGCACTATGTTACCACTCTGCAGGTAAACGCGCGGAACGCGTTTGCCTACAAGGCAGGTAATTTCGTAATTGATTGTATCCAGCAGATCGGATATTTCATCTACCGGGAGTGAGTACTGGTGCTCACCGACCGTCTGCGTTCCGAAAAGAACCGCCTCATCGGAAATCTCCGGTCTTCTCTCAAAATCAGTAACATCAATCATACACATATCCATGCAGATATTCCCGACGACACGTGCCCTCTTGCCCTGCAGCAGTACATCTGCGCGGTTGGAAAGCCGCCTTGAATAACCGTCTGCATACCCGATCGGAATGGTTGCGATCACGCTGTCTTTTCCGGTAACAAAATGTCTTCCGTAGCTGATCGAGGATCCGGCGGGAAGATTCTTAACATGGATGATACTGGACTTAAGTGTCATTGCAGGGATAAGGGAAACAGGCATATGCGGCTTAGGGCAGCCCTTGGGCCACATGCCGTACATGATCAGGCCGGCCCGGACCATATCGAGGTGCATATGCGGAAACCGGAGAATTCCTGCGCTGTTGCAGACGTGCTTAACTGGAATGGATAAGCCATTTTTCTCAAGTATGCCGGCCATTTTGGTAAACCGGTCAAACTGGAGTTCTGAATATGTATAGTCCGTTTCATCGGATGTTGCAAAATGCGTGAAAAGACCCTCGACAAATATACCGGGAAGCTTGGAAATACGAAGAATTTCTTCAACGGAATCCATTCCCGTCAGATAACCGATGCGGCCCATTCCCGTATCAACTTTAATATGGATACACACTTGCTTATGCTCTTTTTGGGCCTGGGCAGAAAGTGCTGCGGCAAAATCCTCCGCATACACAGTCTGGGCAAGATCATATGAGATGACTTCGGGAATACGTCTTGGGTCTGTATGGCTGAGTGTAAGGATCGGGGCGGTAATACCGTGTTTTCTAAGTTCAATAGCTTCGTCAAGCATGGATACCGCAAGACGGGTCGCTCCGTTTTCCAGGAGGACCTTCGCGACCTGGATCGCTCCGTGTCCGTAAGCGTCAGCCTTAACTACGGCCATTACCTCGGCACCGGGAGACGTTATACGTCTGATCTCCCTCATATTATGAGCCAAAACATCCAAATCGATCTCCGCCCAGGAGCGATTCGGGAACACCTGCATCATTTCCAAATCCCCTTGTCTATTGTTCATGCTCCCACCGTACGTACTTGAATGCATCCGTGAAAAATGCATATAAATCTGTCGGCTGCATATATCTTCTGCCCAATGCGGCGGCCGCGAGGTCACCGGCAAGACCATGTAAGTATACACCGGAAACCGCTGCATCCAAAGGAGCTAGCCCCTGTGCAAGAAGGCTGCCGATAAGTCCGGACAAAACATCCCCCGAACCGGCCTTGGCAAGCCCGTCATTGCCCGTAGAATTAATATAATACTCTCCGGCTGGTGTGCAGACAACAGTTTTATGTCCTTTTAAGACTAAAATAACTTTCCATGAGTCGGCAAAGGCCTTCGGCGCCAACTCACGGTCTTCTTTTTTCCAGCCCGGCACAAGTCTTGCAAACTCTCCGGGGTGCGGAGTAAACACAGCAGGCGGAAGCCCGTGCGATATACGGTCTGCAAAAACCGGGGCGAAAACGTCCGGTTCCCGGGCGATCACCGATAAAGCCCCGGCATCAACCACCAGGTTTTTCACATGCTCCGCCATATAGAGTATTTGGTCCCTGACTGCAGATTCGGCAATATTCAGTCCCGGACCTATTACTGCAGCAGTCATATGGGGAAGGAGCGCCGACAGCTCTTCCCTGGAAACATCCGGATCGTCCGGGACCGGATGCGATATAGCCTGCGGCAGAGCCAGGAACATCGGCGTCACAAGCTCCCTGTTTATCCAGAGGTGTACGATACCGACACCGCTTCTGCAGGCCGAATTAGCACACATATAGGCCGCTCCGCCCATGCCGGAAGACCCTGCCCATACCAGGAGACTGCCGAAGGTTCCCTTGTGACTGTCAGCAGGCCTTGCCGGCGCAAGCTTCATAACAAAATCCCTGTTAAGGGATGCAAAAGAATCAATCAACATCTCTGCCTTGTCCTGTTTTACAAAATCCCCAAAATTGAAAAGAGGCATGTTTTTCATCTTCTTTCTGCTATATATTCATGTGTGTGTGAAAAAAGGCACCGACCCAACCTGTCGGGAATCGGTGCCTTTGCAGCATTACATGATTGTGCACAGATTACGCATACCGGAAAGCTAAGGATTCATATGAGGTACAGTTCAAGTAAATTCACCATATCCTGATAACCCCTTGAACCGACAAGTGTCTCCTTGAGTTCTCCGCCGCTGAAAATCCCGACGGTTGGAATACTCATCACGCGAAATTTCTCGGCAAGCTTCGGCTCATCGTCGACATTTATTTTGCCAAAATAAATCCGGCCCTCAAATTCCTCCGCAAGGCGGTCAATTACACTTGCAAAGGACCGGCAGGGTCCGCACCACGATGCCCAGAAGTCAATCACTACGGGTATCCCGGTCTCAGAAATAATGGATTGAAAAGCATCCGTCGTAACTACTGTAACCATAATGGCCCCCTCTCGATTCCATGAAGTAAAAGCACCAAGTCTCACAAAATCTCGTCCTTATACCGCAATTGTATCACAGTGAAGATATAATTTGAAGAAATGGAGGGCATCCTTATTTTTGATCCGTTGCAGGTGCAAGCGTGGACAAATCAAAGGGCGTCTCCTGGTAAACGTAGTAATTCAGCCAGTTTGTGAACAAAAGGGTCGCAGAAGAACGCCATGTGACCAAAGGTTCTTTTGCCGGATCATCCCCCGGGAAATAATTCTTAGGAATATCGATGGGAAGCCCCTTTTCCAGGTCGCGGAAATATTCATCACGAAGTGTGTTGGCATCATACTCTGAATGACCCGTCACAAAAATCTTCCGGCCGGTCAGATCCGACACAGCATAAACGCCTGTCTCATCGGACTCCGACAAAAGGCGGAGACTCTTATGTGCCAGGATATCCCCGCGGCGGATCTCGGTGTGCCGGGAGTGGGGAATCTGAAAAATATCGTCAAAGCCGCGGAAAAGCTTAACCGGCTTGGTATAAGTCATACTGTGGGGGAAAATTCCGAAAACTTTTTCGGGCACATCATATTTGGGAATTCCATAATGATAATGGAGGCCCGCCTGTGCACCCCAGCAGATATGCAGCGTCGAATATACATGTGTATTACTCCACTCCATAATGGCTGCAAGTTCCGGCCAGTATGCCACCTCTTCAAAATCCATCTGTTCAACCGGCGCACCGGTGATAATCATTCCGTCATAGCATCGTCCCCTGACATCTTCAAAAGTCTCGTAAAACTTTGTCAGATGATCTTCCGTCGTGTTTTTTGGCTGGTAAGTTGCTGTATACAGAAGATCGATATCCACCTGGAGCGGCGAATTCGAAAGGCCCCGCAGAAGCTGCGTCTCCGTAGTGATTTTATTGGGCATAAGATTCAGAATCAGAATCCTCAGAGGTCTTATATCCTGCCGGAAAGCACGGTCCTCCGGCATAACGAAGATGTTCTCCTTCTCAAGAATTTCAGTTGCCGGTAAATTGTTTTGAATACGAATCGGCATACATCTTCGCCCCTTTCCTCAAAATGAACACTTGCCTTCAAGCTGCATGAGCAGCCGGAAAACGAATTGGTATCTTATGAGTATCCTTTCTCAGTGAAAATCTGTCAAGGGGGAGAAGAAGAGACGTGCCTTTTCTGCTCTCTTGGCTGTCGCCTGCGAATGTCGCGGAGAAAGAGACGTCTCTTCTCTGCTAGGGGAGCTATCGCTCCCGCGGAAAATGTCTTCTCCACTCTCTTGGCTTACAGGAATTCGTTTAGGATTGAGTCTGGGGGTACGATGCCCGGGTCGGCCGACGGGATGCGTGACAGGTCATGTACGAGCTGCCGCGCAATTTTGAGTGCTGAAGGAAGGTCGGCATATGGTTTCGGGGGATCCGTATAATTCAGGAAAACTGAGGGTGCGAGTGTGTTCTGTTCATACTGCTCGAGGGCAGATTGGATATCAGCCAGTGCAAGCGACCCGATCACCATGCTTTCATAGGACAAAAGCGAGTTCACATAGAAGTCCGCCGTGGCCAGGTATTCCGGGAAATAGTTCATCTCAGAAGAGGCAATCATCGGCCAATAGTCAATGGTTGCCAGTGCGTGGGCGCCGCGGTGACGTACATCGCGGACGATTCGGCGAAGCAGCCGGACTTCCTGACTTTCAATCAGCCTCCTGTCCGCCACTACCTCTCCCCAAGGCATTATAAATACCCCTACCCATAGTTCCCTGGGTATAAGCCCGGCAATCTCCGAGGAAAGACCATGCAGGCCTTCAACCAGAAGCAGGTCATTTTTATCCAGACGGGCATGGGGAAATGTCGATTCGTCAGCACGCAGGCGCTTATGGAAGTCAAAAACAGGCATTTGAGTGGTTTCTCCGTCAAGTAGTGTCCTGATATTCCCACAGGCAAGCTGAGTATCTATTGTAGTCAGACTCTCATAATCGGGACGTCCGGACTCATCAAAATTAAGCTGGTCAATATTGTAGTAATCATCAAGTGACATCCGCATGGCTGTCTTCCCCATGGAGGACAGACTTGTCACTATGCGGTCCGCAAAAGTAGTTTTACCGGAGGATGTAGGTCCCGAAACAAAAATAGCCCGTATTTCCGGATGGCTCACAATATGCTGTGCGATCTGATGCGTATGCTCAATAAACGCGTCTTCTGCCTCGCGCACAAAGCGGGGCAGTCTCACCGCTCCTAGATGTTCTTCCAGATCCTCAAGGGACAGATTTATCCTATTTTCAAGTATTGCCATAGTATCCCCCGCTTAAAGGTCCGTTACCGGTCCAGTAAATTATTGATAATGAACTTGGAAATCAATTTGTCATATCCGTACTGCGCCAGTCTTACAATCAAAAACACCGTTCCCGGTATCAGGACAGCAAGCATCAGCATCGCACCGAATAGAAACACAACATATATGCCGCCAGTAATCACACCCAGCACAGTCGAAAAAGTACCGGCGGATGCGACGAACATCTTTGTTGAAGATTCCAGTGTCTTATTGAGAAAAGCAATGACAAACGTCTGCAGATCCGATGCAGAAACAGACAGGTAAGGCATGACCCATGTTGTAAAAAGAATTGTCATGACAAAATATTTGATAGCTTCAGCAAGAAGAATCGGGAATTTGACCCAGATTGGATAGCGGTAATAGCGGAAGCAAAGGAATGGGGAAGCTAAAAAAAGCAGCAGGAATACCGCCAGCTTCATAGCCCGCTGCCCTCCGAGTAAACCTGACAGGCTGCCCGTTAAGTAACTTAGTGCAACGCAGCCGCACACAATCATGCCATAAAGAATAAAGAGACTCACATGCCGTCGGTTCTCGTAGTCTGTATCGCTCCAAAGCGAACCCAGAAAAAGGCCCTCCATATAATCCACGTTTGTATCCTCCTGTATTCTTTAACAAATTTTATTGTAACAGAAAAAAGAGAGACTGAAAACATGAGCCGTCGGTAAACACGGCTGAACAATCAAAATATTATGGAATGAGAAGTAAGCGGATCTATCTCAAACGAAAAGGTATCTTGGTGATGGATTCAATGAGTTCGCGGAAAATACACCATTCTGAAGGGAACTGCATACTGCCGAGGATTCTGTCAGGTGGTTTTTGTGCGAACGATACAACAACGACCCAGTCCGCAGGATGACATGATACGATGTCATCCTGTGATACCAGGCCGGTATAATGTGTTTTCCATTGCAGTACATGAGTTGCAGGGATCATAGTTTGAAAGCGCTTGATATTATCCGCAGAGATGGAACGCAGAAAGTTGTTGTTCCACTGAAGACTGTCTCTCCACGTGACCATTTTTTTATCAAGGTCGATTCTAACACGAATGCATCCGCGCCTATACCCTGAAAGTTCTGCCTCGATACAGACAATATCATTGTAACTGCCCATTGGAATTCCGCTTTCCTGTCCTTTTCCTTCTCTCGCTAAAAGCGAAGGACCTGCATTGTCATGCAGCATACTCATGAAATCTTCACCCCGTAAATGGACATTCCCCTCGTTCCGATTACAATCGTTCCATTGAATACGATAGGTGAAGACTCAATGTTCTGGGCCTTTTTATTCTCGCCTGCCAGGCCCTTATCCTTAATAAGCTGCAGATATTTAATCCTCTGGCCGGTTTTCCCGTTGACCAGATGAACCTGTCCTACGCTGTCACAAATGATAATGTACGCGTTGCCGTCAGCGTCATAGCAGTCGACAGGGGAACTCCAGGAATACTGGTTCATGGAATAATCCCATACTTTCTCGCCGGTTGCTTTGTTGTAAGCGACGAGATGGTTGCCGCTGTAAAGGCCGTTGGTCATACAGTATGAGTAGATGACAAGGTCCGATATGGATTTCTTGCCGACGATCGGAGTGCCCAGCATGCCGCCGTTGACATCATCACCTTTATCAACTCCATTATGCGTGTAGCAGGGATATGATGTTGCCCAGATCTCTTCCCCTGTCATTGCATCAATCTTATAGGTGTAGGAAGCGCCCATATAATCAAGGACATCTTTCTTCTGCCAGTCAACTTCCGTCCCCATATATAAATACACGCGTCCGTTTTTTTCCTCAATAACAGGTGTAACGTCTGAGTCATCGTCAAGCTGGCGGACCCAAATCAATTGCAGCGTGTCCAGGTCAATACAGATAAGGTTGCCGCTGTTGTCGCTGCAATAACCATAATGACTATATATGGACATGGAACTTTCGATACCGATTTCACTTCCGGTTATCCCGTTAATGAGATAGCGGTATACAACGCTCTCCGGATTAATCGTTACTGTCCCCGCTGCTTTGTCAAACACGGTATTCAGTTTAACGGTGTAAATCATTCCGTTCTCATTCGGATAAATAAGAGTGTCGGAAGACGCGTTGATAATGGGTGAAGAATCACACGCACCCCAATTAGTACGGAAAGCACGTGAATCCATACCATCCTGAAAGTACATCAGGGAAGAGTCTATAAGGCTGTATATGCGGTAACCGATTTTTTTATATGCGGTTGACCCTTCCACTCCATTGCTGTCGCCCTGTCCGACATAAAGAATAGGATACCCGCGCGGATCCAGGGAGGGGGTCCCCTTGATGGTAGCGCCGACAAAGATCGGATCACGGGTTGGTTGTCCGTCATCGAGGTCCAGGAAATAGATTTTCCCGTCCATTGCTGCAATAATTACTTCCGTTAGTCCCTGCTTGGCTTTTTTATCAGGGTACATATTCATCTTCTGCTGAACATCGTAATCCCATTGGATTGCCAGTGGCTGTCCTGTCCAGCCTGTCCCCATCCAGGAGAAAGCCCACGAGGAGGATGAGAGGGTGCCGACTTTGTTGTATTCCCATGATTGCGTCAGGGTGGTTGGCTTGCTGACAATCGAACCCCATGATGCACAGTTGCGGAAGTTATTGCCGCGGAAAGTCAATATACCCGGGATCGACTGGAATTCGAGAGGATCGCCGAAGGCAATTGCACTCGTCCTTAAATATGGGGCAACTACCGTATCACCGGACAAAACAGATTGGTCAACGCCCCGCTCCGAAGGGGAGAGGCCCTTGCCTGGCTGGCCCATCGGCACATTCATCTTGGCGGAAGCCGGATACAGTACAAAATTCTGATAGAGTGCCATCGATTGGGCGGGTGTCGGAGACGGAGTGGTAATGATGATGGAAGCACTTGTATTGCTTCCATTGGAATCTGTTGCCCCGGCGGAAGCGGAAGTGGGTTTCGAAGTATCATCAGGTGAGAATACGGAAATCATCAGGACAACGACAACTGTCAGTAATAAGACCACCGTAAGGGCGACAAGTGCAACAAGTCCGTTATTCTGCCTGCCTTTTTTGGGACGGTGGTACTGATTGTCATACCGTACATACATCGAATTATTCATTTAAGCATCCTTCCGCAGATGAACAATATAGTTTTGAATTTTAGCACAATTCCTGTGGATTTACTATGTTTTTACCCCAGACCCGCATCTTTTGCAATTTCTTCGAGTTTGCGGAGTCTGTGGTTCATTCCGGATTTACCGATCGGCGGGGACATAAGAAGTCCTAAGTCCCTGATGGACATGCCGGGATTATCAACCCGTACACGTGCCGCCTCCATGAGTTCCTGCGGAATCTGCACACTTTCATCGCTGTCCAGAAGTTCCTGCATGAGCGAGCTCTGCCGCACACAGGCATCTGCCTGACGGCGCGCATTGGCCGTATCGCAATTCACAACTCTGTTGACAGAATTTCTGAGCTCCTTATCGACACGCACGCTTTCAAAACGCAAAAGACTGCTGTGCGCCCCGATCAAAGCCAGAAAATCGCCTATTGCCTGGCCTTCCTTAAAATAAATGACAGGATGCCCGTTCCGCAAGAGTATTGATGGCTCGATGTTTTCTGCATGCAAAAGCAGTGTCAGGTAGTCGGCAGCCCTGGCATTCCTTACAGGTATCTCAATCTGGTATGCTTTAAGCGGTTCGCTCATGATGCCCGATGCGAGAAAGGCTCCCCGCAGGGCAGCGCGCCGGGGATTTACGGATGATGTGACCTGATCCTGCTTCTCTTCCTTTTCATAGAGTCGAAGCTGGTCCTCAAAAGTCATGTTTTCATATGGCAGGGGATATACATACCACAGGGAACGTGTGGATTTTTCCGATTTTTCGGCAAGTGCATCCAGGCCGACCGCGCGAAGCTGTCCGACCAGACGCTCGGCATATGCAAAAGAGGACGTAGCAAAAAAGAGCGGAAGCTGCGATTTGTCCGCTCCCGGTCGTCCCGCGCATAAAAAAGCGGTGACAAGTTCCGCCTGCATCTCTTCTTTTGTCCGGTCCGTCACTTTAAGCAGATCGGCCTTAATGGATTTTGAAAAAGATTGTTCTGCCATGATATCCTCAGTTATTCCCTCCGTTGATTTGCATCGGCGGTGCAGAATTGTACCGCACATCCTTATCAATATCCCGGTGATGTACGAGGGCACTGTATCCGAGGTCGGTCAGGCGCCTTGCAAACAGTTCTGCAATATATACGGAACGATGACGTCCTCCGGTACAGCCGATACCAACCACAAGCCTTGCCTTTCCCTCCCTGATATAATAGGGCAGCGTATACGCCAGAATATCAACTTGCTTATTAATGAACTCTTCGGTTTCCGGAAAGCTTTTCAGGAATTCTTCGATACCTGTATCTTTGCCGGAAAGCATTTTCAGATCCGGTTCGTAAAAAGGATTTGGCAGGAAACGCACATCATACATATTATCGCAGTCAACCGGTATTCCGTATTTGAATCCAAAGGACTGCAGCAGAACGGACATCCGCTTACTTCCGGCATCTTCCCCGATAATACGGTATATTTCGTCCCGCAGTGCAGGAATAGCCATCATCGATGTATCAATAATATGAGTAGATCTGGCACGAATACCCAGGAGCATATTTCTCTCCTGGACGATTGACTCGGACAATCCGGTTCCGTCGGATAACGGGTGGCGTCTCCTGGTCTGGCGGAAGCGGTTGACAAGAACCTGGTCCGATGCCTCCAGGAAAATAATCCTGTAAGGGCATCCCAGCGAATCGATTTCCTGAATGGCCGGTCCAAACCCCCTTAGCAGTTCATTACTCCTGATATCGACGACAAAGGCAAGTTTGGCAATACCGAATCCCTCTCCGCCCTGCCCTTTTAAAAAAGTCCGGACCAGTTCCGGAAGGAGCATCGGCGGCAGGTTGTCAATGCAAAAATAACCCATATCTTCCAGAAAATTAGCCGCCTGGCTTTTTCCTGCACCGGACATACCCGTCAGAATGATGATATCCATTTTGCCTTACCCCTCCTCGTTAAATAATCCGCAATAAGCCACGAAATTAATAATTCCGCCCGACAAATCTGATTTCAGGTTCCAGGATAACTCCGGTATCTTTTTCAACCTTATTCCTGACAATATTCATAAGATTGTATATGTCCTTTGCAGTTGCCTGCCCGGCGTTCACAATAAACCCGGCGTGCTTGTCCGATACCTGCGCCCCGCCTTCGCAGAGGCCTTTCAGCCCTGCCTCCTGTATAAGAGTACCGGCATAATATCCCGCCGGACGCTTGAAAACGCTTCCGGCGCTAGGTACAGCAAGAGGCTGGGAGGCGGATCTTCTGGCAGCAAGTTCGCTGATCTTTCCCATAATTTCTTTCCCGTCACCCGGGAAAAGCCGCAGGATAACAGAAAGGACAATGCCTCCGCATGTGAGGAAATGGCTGCTTCGGTAGCCGAATTCATGATCATCACCGGTGAGAGTGCACATGTCGCCTTCCGGAGTCAACGAAACACTCTGGAATACGACATCCGACATCTGATTTCCATAGGCGCCTGCATTCATATATACAGCACCTCCGATACTTCCCGGAATGCCTGCGGCAAATTCCATACCGGTCAGATCCCGCTTTGCGCACGCCGCCGCAACAGAAGAAAGCAGTGCACCCGAAAAGGCATGTACAAATACCGCACGGGTATCCTGCGGGTCCGTCTCAAACCAAACGCGCGACAACGCCTCCCCAAGCTGGATAACCAACCCCTCCATACCTTCATCAGATACAATCAGATTCGATCCGTTGCCCATCACAAAAAACGGCATTCCGCTCTTTTGGGCCGCCTGGCAAAGTGCCGCAACTTCCAGGAGCCCGGACGGCTGCACGTATAAATCCGCCGGTCCTCCGACTCTCATGGTGGTGTGACGATTCATGGGTTCATCTTTTTTGATTTTCAAACAAAGATCCTCGTGCCCGGCACGGGAAAGGATCCTGAAAAATTCTTCCGTGTAATTTTTATTTTCAATCGTGCTATTCATTATATCTCCCGAGAATAGAATATGATTAGAGCTGCGACAGGCCAATTCCGCCCCCGCCGCCGGGGAAAACCCTTTCAATCAGGCTTCTGGCCGCATTGTGTCCCATCTTCTTGACGCGGTAATTGATCGCAGCTGCCTCAACAATAATAGCAAGGTTACGGCCGGGGCCGACAGGAATTGTAAGGGACGGAACCTGAATGCCCAGGATATCCGTGGATTCGTCATTAATGCCCAGCCGGTCATATGTTTTTTTCTCATCCCAAAGTTCAAGATTAATGACAAAATCAATATTTTCCTGCATTTTAACGGACGACACACCATACAGTTCCTTAACATCAAGGATACCGATACCGCGTATTTCAATCAAATGGCGGATGATATCCGGTGCACGTCCCAAAAGGGTAGTCTCAGACACTCTCCTGATTTCAACCTGGTCATCAGCGATCAGGCGGTGTCCGCGCTTGACAATTTCAAGGGCTGTCTCGGATTTACCGACGCCGCTCTCACCAAGTATCAAAATACCCTCGCCGTTGACTTCAACAAGCACGCCGTGCATGGATATGCGAGGGGCAAGTTCAATATTCAAGTGTTTAACAAGGGAACTCATAAATTCCGATGTGGCTTGTTTGGTTCGCAGGATAGGGATCTTCTTTCTCTTGGCGCAGGGGATCAGTTCCGGATGCGGCTCATGGTTCCTTGTCAGGATCAGACAGGGAATATTCCTTGAAAAGAGCGCATTCAGGCGCTTTTTTCGTATATCCGGAGACAGTTTGTCAAGATAGGCATGCTCCATATTTCCGATCAGCTGTATACGATCCGGTCCGAAATGATCAAAATAGCCAGCCAGCTGGAGACCCGGGCGAGTAACATCCGCCACGGTAATTCGGATTTGATCAAGATTGCCGGGATCACAGACTACTTCAAGGTCAAAGGCTTTTACTATCTCAGACAAATATACACTTGCAATAGGCATGGCAATCCCTCACTTCGTTTGACGCATTATGTTCTTCTTATTGTAATACAAGTCAGACGTTTGTGCGCAAGAAATACACATGGAAAAAGGGCCGGAAAAAGAGGTGTCCTCCTTACCGGCCCTTCTAAAGACTATTTTTTTTATAAGGTGACCTTGACCTCGTGAGTTATGCCGTCTTTGAAAACCGGCACACGGATCCCCGAAAGCGGCTGTCCGTCACATACAATGGACACGCCTTCCTTTGTTCTTACAAAACCCTCCGGTTTTGTTACTACGATGTGGTAGACTGCTTTTCCGGTATTCACGGTGAGTTCCTCGCCGGTGTCCGATGTGCGAAGAACCGGATCAATAATCAGGGCGTCACTTCTGAACTCAACTCCGAATCCCGCAAACAGGCACAGCAGAAGCCATGTTGAAGTGCCTGAAAGCGTTGGTCCGATGTTTTCACCCGTCTGCGAATTATTATACTGAGTACACAGTCTTGGATTGCCGCACACCTCGAAAGGATTCTGCAGTGTGCGGTACGGCAGGATACAGTCGATAACCCAATATGCCGTTTCGGTGAGGCGTTCTGCAAGTTCCAGTCCGGAAACTTTTTTGGCTGCCTTTAGCATTGCAGATGCAGCCATCATGTTGGCATGTTTAAAAATGCCCCCGTTTTCGCGGTCGCCGGCAAAATACAGCGCAACATCAATCTTCGGGGCGATCTTCGGATAATCGACGCCGGTACAGAGCCTGTAACCGAAAGGTGTGCGCAGGTTCCGGTCAATCGTGTCGAGCATTGTCCGGATCTGCATCTCATCGGCACAGTCCGACAATACGGACCAGCTGAAGGAATTCAGGAAATATGTTCCCTTTGCCCCTTCTTCGACCGCAAGTCCGTCATTTCCGGCTCCGAGAAAGGACAAATGCGGTTTTTCGCTGCGGTTGAAAAGTACCCGGGCAAAATAGTCGTTTTTCCAGGCGGCTTTTACAAGCACGGCCTTCAGGGAACAGGCAGATTCCTCGAGCTTTCCGGCGGACTTTTCGTCGCCGCAGCCGCGGAACATCCCGGCCGCAGCGTCCATGGCAGCTTTCAGGAGGAAACCGTTCATAACGGATTCAGAGTACTCCGATTCGAAAGGGACATCCCCGTATTCTTTTCCGGACAAATGCAGTTGTTTTCTATAATTTCCGATTTTTTCGGGGCCTGACTGGCAGTCAGGATCAACCCGCAGGCAGTCGTTCCAGTCTGCCCTGTCAATAAGCGGCAGTCCGTGCCTGCCGACCGAAATCCTGTAGGAATAAGTAATGATCGCAGAAATCGTGTCGAGAAGACTTCTCTTCTTTTTGTCCGTTCCCGCAACCGGAAGTTCCTCCTGAAGGAATGCATAATCCCCCGTAAGGCTGACATAACGGTCAAGTGCCTGCAGCAGCCAAAGCGCATCGTCCGACCACCATCCGGGTTCTTTTCCGGTCCAGTAGAAATTGTGATTAGCGTAGCCGTCAAGGGCAACATTTCCCGCCCATTCCCGAATAAGCTTTTGAACAAATTCAATTTGTCCCATTCCGGCAAAATAATACATCGACGCGAAAACATCCTGTATTTCGCGGAACCCGATTTCCCTGTATCCCTTCTGTGTCCAGTCCAGGGAACGTGAAACGAAGGTCTGATAAAAAACCTGAAAAGGAAGATTCTTGTTCACATAGGCCTCGAAGTTTTTGTCCGGATGCGAAATGCGAAGATAGGAGGAGTATGTGCGGGTGAATTGTATGACGGATTCGAGGGCGCCGGGAAGTGCAGAAGGGTCCTTGTAACGCGCAACCAGTGCCGAAAGCTCCTGCTTTACCGTCTCATCTTCCCTGAAATCTGCGTTAACCACGTCGGATGTAAGGCAGGTGAAATGATCCGCCGTGATTTTTCCATGGGCGGGCACCGTAAAAGGCGTTGACATGGCGAAGAATCCGGGACCTTTCCTCGAATGCCGGTTTGAAAGCCGGGCGGCGTTCTGCGGGTGTGCGAGCGTGCCGGAGCCGACAAATTCACTGTATTTGGCACAAAACTGATCAGGGAATATGACTTCCCCGCCCTGATGCACCATAAGCGTGCAGTACCGGATATTCCCTTTGGTCCATTTGGGATTCGGGTTGAAAGACAGGGCAGCGATTTCTCCCTTTTCACTGTAGATCACTTCCGATTCAGCCACAACAGTCGAAAAGATGACATCCTCACGCAGTGCATGGCATTCTGATGTGCCGAACATTCCCGTATATACAATCCGCAGGTCCCTTTTCGTTCCGGATTCATTCCCGATCTCAATCATCTGTGCTTCGGCAGCAAGGGGAAGGTCTTCTTCCTGGGGAAGGATAAAAATAGTACGTTGAACGGTCAGCCCTGAGTCGAGTGTATATGAGATGACCGTACGGTTCTGCGCATGCATGCAGACAGCTTTGCCAACGCCATCCTGTACGCAGCTTCCGGAGTAAAAAATCTGACGTCCGTTTTCAAGAAGATAGAACTGCCTGTTTGCCGGAAATCCGTTCTCCTCCGGAAGGTAATCCCATCGTGTCGCAAGAACCTGCGTATCAGCATGTGATCGAAAAGAACCCCCTCCCAATCGGTCTACGGCACTTTTGGGAGTGCTTTGAAGCGGCCGGTCAAACCCGATCCGGTTGCCGATCAGCAGATTCGTATAGTAATGCGGTCCCGGTGCCGGTGAGGCAAGATCACTCTTCAGCACACCATCCGCATCGAGTGTTCCTCCCCATGCAAGGGAGTCATTAAGAATATCTGTGATGCAGTCCGACTCGTCACCGGGCAGGGCAGCAGTACAAGCAGAGTCCGGCGCCGGTCCGGCCCCTTTTCCTGCATCAGCTGTGAACGCAGATACCTGACCGTTGGTAAAACAGATAAGGACAGACCGCTGCGCTTTGAAATTCGCCTCAAAAAAAGCATACAGGCTTTCCGACTGAAGAAGTGCGGAAATCACAGGTGTAGAGAAAAGCAGCCCCGTGACACCTGCTGCCAGGTTTTTATTGGATATGGAAACAAACTGGGCACTTACCGCCCCTGAAAATGAAGCAAACGGAAACTGGGTCCGAAGGACTGACTCAGCTGTCACGCCCTTGCTCCGAGCTCTTTCACTTGTAAATATCATACATACCTCCACTTGATACTGCTATTCTTCCTTATAAGTCGAATGTATCCGGTAAGTTATGCATCTGTCCCGGGACCGCTTGCAAGCGCACCCGCAGCAGGAACCTGGCTCTGGCTGTGAAGAATAATAAAAGACAGTACATCCCGGTATACTTCGTCCCGGTTCATTTCATTGTGCATCTCATGGCGGCCGCCGGGATAAATTTTAAGTGCCGCATCATGGCCTGTATCTTTATACCACTGATAAAGAATCTGCGGACCTTTGGAGTATGCGCCGACAGGGTCCATCTCCCCGCAGTATATATAGACCGGTACGTCTTTCGGGACTGCATCCGTCCAGTTTTTTGAACCGGCTTCCTCAAGAAGTGCAGACAGGTCCGCAAAACCGGCTGCCTTAAACAGAAACATGCAGGCCGGGTCAGCAATGTATTTGTCAACAATCGCCTCGTCACGGGTAAGCCAGTCCTTCCCGGTCCTCTGCGACTGGAATTTCTCGTTGTACGTACCAAAAGCAATCTTGTCGAGTAATTTCCCCTCGGATTTGGGGCCTTTGAAAAAACACTGCATACGCGCAAGGACTCTTCCGACTGCAGCCAGCCCCGCTTTGGCGTTCGTACCTGACAGGATTACGCCGCTAAGTCCCCGGGCATGATTCCTTTTTATATAACAGGATGTAATAAACGATCCCATACTGTGTCCGAACATAAAAAACGGGAGATTCCCGGCGCCGATTACTGCGCGAAGTTCATCTATCTTTGCCCTGACGCAGTCAATGTCCGACATCAGCAAGTCGACTCCTTTTTTCTCAGCAAAAAAGCCCCGGTTCAATGCATCCTGCGTTGTCTGTCCGTGGCCGCGGATGTCAAATGAATAGACAAGAATACCTTCATGACAAAGAAACGATGCAAAATCATCATATCTCCAGCAGAATTCCGTCATGCCGTGTATGATAAGCAGCGCAGCCTTTGGCGGCACGGACTCATCCTGCCATGACCTTCCCTGAATCTGAAGTCCATCTTTCGCTGTGCATGCAAACTGTAATTTCGAAATCATGCTGCGCCTCCTGCATACGTTATACGACCATTTTATACAACCATTTTCATTATATCCTTTATTATGAATTACGTCATAAACCGCGCATCTTTTCCCGGAATATCTTTGTGATGTATTCCCTCATGAAATGCATGTCCAACATCCGGCGGGTCCTTATACCGCAGCGTCAATGATTGCACCGCCGACTACCAGGTCGCCCCTGTAGAATACAACGGACTGGCCAGGGGTTATTGCGCGTACAGGTTTCTCAAAAACGACCTGTACCTTACCATCCTCTGCAGGCAGAAGTTCGGCAGGAACAGCCCGGGCCGAATAACGGATTTTGGCTTCAATGTGCATGGGCAGGGTAAGCGGGAGATCAGAAATATGATGAACCTGTCCTGCAGTAAGCATATTCTTGTACAGGTTGCTGTCGTGGCCCAGCACAACACGGTTTTTTACCGGGTCCACAGCCAGCACATAAAAGGCTTCATCTGCCGCAAGGCCGATTCCTTTTCGCTGGCCGACGGTATAATGGATAATTCCGCGATGCTTCCCGAGGACGTTGCCCTGGAGGTCAACGAAGTCCCCTTCCCGGCTATGAATCCCGGTACGTGTTTCAATAAAATCAGCATATGAATTATCTTTGACGAAGCATATCTCCTGACTGTCGGGCTTATGTGCCACGGGAAGACCTGCATCAAGGGCCATTTTGCGAATTTCATTCTTGTCAATATCTGCTACGGGCAGCAGAAGATGTGCCAGCTGGTGCTGATTCAGGCGGTACAGTGCATAGGTCTGATCCTTTGGATTTTCGGCGTCTGCAAGCAGCTCATATTCACAATTCTCATCTGAATGACGGATTCTCGCGTAGTGGCCTGTCGCCAGGTAGTCAAACCCCAGAGCCAGCGCTTTTTCGAGCATTGCTTCAAATTTGATTTTCCAGTTGCAGGTGATGCAGGGGTTGGGTGTACGGCCGCGCAGGTATTCCTGCACAAACGGCTCTATCACGGCATTGTCAAAAAGCATTTTAAAATTCAGCACATAATAAGGTATATCGAGGGCAGCTGCGACACGCCTGGCATCGTCAACGGCGGAGAGCGAACAGCAGCCGGTATCGGTGCGAATCTGCTCGTCCGGTTCATCGGGCCAGATCTGAAGAGTGGCTCCCGTCACATCATAACCCTGCTGTTTGAGGATCAGTGCGGCGACCGAACTGTCCACCCCGCCGCTCATTGCGACCAGTACTCTTTTCCTGTTATTCGGCGGAAGATTACATATTGATGTTGACACTTCTTTTTCTCCTCTTCGGTTATCCTGCCGGCGGTAATGACTGCTTCGCATGCGTGCCGGATACTTAATCCATTGGTTTTTTCATATGATAACCTGTATGCTGTCATTACATCGGATATGGACACTTTTGTCAAGAAAGCTTATCATACTGCAGCAGGCAGTCATTTTCCCCTATATTATAGGAAAACATATATTGGTTTCTCTAAAAGCAATTGACAAACAGGCGTCGTCTGTAATACAATGCGCATATTGTTTTGGGGGTGTAGCTCATCTGGGAGAGCGCTTGACTGGCAGTCAAGAGGTAAAGGGTTCGATCCCCTTCATCTCCACCACATCAGACATCATATCGCACGATATGATGTCTTTTTATTTGTACAATATGCATGTTATAATATTCTTAGAGTGGAAACGGATCGGTGTTTTACAAACATTACACATTAACCTTTGATAAGCAGCAAGGAGATGAAAACTATGTTTTGTGCGAATTGTGGACATCCAATGATAGACGGTAAATCCTTCTGTGAGAACTGCGGGAATCCGGTTAAAGCACCGGCCGTTCCGGTTCAGGCTCCCACTGCGGCACCTCAGTATCAATACCCGTATCAGACCCCTCCCGCTGCAAACATGGCCCAGCTGTTACCTGTACAGAAAAAGCAAAAGAAGTCACATAAGGGACTGATTATCGGACTGGTTGCCCTTGGTGCATTTCTTATCACGGCAACCTTGCTTGTGATATTCGTTCTGGTCCCCTGGGTATACAGCGATGATCCAGCGGGGACTTCCTCCTCCGACGGGATATCCGTTGTGGGTTTATGGTCCAGTGAAGAACTCGGGGAAGTTCTTCACTTTAAGTCAAGCGGCAGCATTGTTGTCAATGCATATGACGGGGATACTAAGGGCACATACGAGTATGACCAGGATAAAGCCAAAGGTACGATTACTTTGGAAGATACAGATTACACTTTCAAGGTCAGCGAAGATGAGATCAACATAAAAGACATGGGCGTGTTTACAAAAGAAACCGATAAGGACTTTGATATCGATACATTCATTCATAATACCGGCATAGATGCAGCCATATCTGCAATTGACGACGTAACGCTCGAAGAAAGCACAGCAGCAAAAGCCGATGTATCCGCCGCCGCAACGGTCACGGCAAAAAGCATGGATCTGACATTAAGTTTCGGTGATTGTTCCGGCACGTATACGGGGGAGGTAAAAGATGGTCTTCCTGATGGTTACGGCACTTTCATGAGTGCCGATTCCGACGGGGATACCTGGACATATGAAGGGAACTGGGCCGCAGGCCATCTCAGCGGCCAGGGGAAAACAACATGGGATTACGGCTATACGGAAACCGGTGAATACCAGAATGATTGTCTGAACGGTCAAGGACAGGATTACTGGATGGATGTGATGCGCTACTCAGGCAGCTATACTAATGGAAATCAGAACGGAACCGGTACTCTTTATAATTGCCACAGCGAAGAAATCTTCACAGGCAGTCTTAATTACGGATTTCTGCAGGAAACCGCAGAGCAGCGCAGCGCAAGGGTCGGGGCTTTTAAAGACCAGAGCATTCCCGCCACCTATGACGAGCTCTATCAGGCATGCAGTAATGTTCTCAGCATCCGTGCACGGGTCAAAGGAACCGTCCTGCAGGTCTATGAATATTCGGAAAATAACCAGTATTACTGTGACTTCCTGATGTATGAGTCGGGTATTGCGGATACAGGTCGTATTGTAATGGTCTACCATCGCCTGAGCGAGGGAGAGCCCAAGGTCACGGAAGGTCAGTCCGTCACAGTATGGGGAACAACGGAATATCTCTATAACTACACATCAGATGAAAACGAAGACCTGTCTGTTCCATTGATCGAATCATGGAGTGTGGAATAAGTAAGAACGCAAACCGTTAATATGACAAAAAGTCTCTGCTTTGAAATCAGGGACTTTTTGTATTTCAGGAGTACAATCATGACGCATATTGAGTTAAGGCACTTGAAAAAGTCGTGGGGAGACAAAGTACTTTTCAAGGAATACTTTAACGAGAACATTGCGTCTTCAGCAGATGTAAACGGGAAAATTAACGAGAAGGACTACGAGTCGGCGATCCAGATTGTACACAAAACGAAAAGCAGCTCGGGAAACATCGGGGCAAAAATGCTGTATGAGGCAGCCTCGCAGTTTCTATTTATTTGACTTTATTTTTCTTGTTATTTTTCTGTCTTGTAATTTTATTCTTCACGTCAGGTGCTTTCACGCTTAATGAAAGTAACGGGCAGCACGGTTTTCGACGGCAGAAATCCTTTGTCCGCCTGACGGATGAGCGTATCAACCGCACACGCGCACATTTGCTCAATCGGCTGACGAATCGTTGATATTTTCGGCGTGGTAAGGGACGCAAGGCGAATATCGTCAAATCCGACAAGCTTTACATCCTGCGGAATCCGGATACCGTTTTTGGTGCATACATAAATAACCTCAGCTGCAATGACATCGCTGCTGGTAAAAATGCCGTCAGCATCCTTATTTTCCATAATAATCTGCTCGAGATACTCTTCGTAGTTGAGGGACTGGAACTGCGCTTCTTCCGTATAGTACACCTTGCAGGGAATCTCATTTTCTTCGCAGACCCGTACAAATGCATCCCGTCTTGCATCAGCCGGCATCAGGATATTTCGTATTCCGCTGATGTGCAGAAGATTCCTGCAGCCGCAGTCCAGAAGATGCCTGGTCGCAAGCTCACCGCCTAAGTAGTTATCGCAGGAAACGGATGAAATCTGATTGGATATCACCCTTTCAAACGTAATCACAGGCAGATTGTCCGGAAGGCTGTTCTCAATGTCAGTAGTCCTGCTGCAGAGAACGATCCCGGACACTTTATTGGATTTAAGCATATCGATATATTCGATTTCTTTGTCCTTCTGGTGGTTGGAATTGCACAGCATAACTTTATAGCCTTCCTTGGCTGCATAGACCTCCAGATAATTTACAACTTCACAGAAAAAGGGATGCATAACAGACGGTACAATAACCCCGATAATGCTGGTTCTTTTCCTTGACAAAGAGCGCGCTAATTCATTGGGCTGGTAATCCAGCTCCTTCATGACACGGTATACTTTATCGCGGGTTGTGTCTTTGATGTAACCACGGTTATTCAATACTCTTGATACCGTCGTAATTGTAACACCGGCTTTTTCAGCAACATCCTTTAGTGTAGGCATGATTTGCTTCAACCTCTTTTCTCTTCGGCTTGAAAATATCAATGAATCACTCCCCGGGGCTGCGCCATTATTATCAGGCAGAGGCCGGTAAACTTTCAACTGCATTTTCACATACAAAATAGATTGTAACATTTTGCACGTATATTTCAATTACATCGTAGTCTAGAAGGGTGTCAATGTCCAATGCATTACATCCGGCAAACAAAACCGGTAATTAACGACCTGCTGATTGAAATGCCCGATTGCCGGATTACACCTGAAACACAGCAAACGACTGCGGTGCCATCGACATCAGCTCTCCGGAAAGTTCGGGCTCGTTGCCTAAAGAAAAGATGACCGTTCCTTTTTTCGAAAAAGGTGCCTGTGCCATTTTGCCGGATGGATTGACTGCTATAATCAGACTGCCTCTGCGGTAAATGAACGGATATGCATTCTCCCTTGCATAGAGGATTTCAAATGATCCGTTGCCATGAAGTTCCTTGTGTCCATGACGAAGAGACGTAAGTTTTTTAATCGTATGGATCAGGGAATCCGGATCAGCAAGCTGTGCTTCGACTGTCGGTGCATCCCTGGAATCATCGACCGGCAGGTATAACTGATCAGAGGGTGCATCGGAAAATCCCTTGTTAACTGCGTCATTCCACTGCATCGGCGTGCGTGATCCGGTGCGCGAGTAGCCGCCTTCTTTGCTCTTGAGACCTTCAACAAACTTCATCCCGATCTCATCACCGTAGTACAGAAACGGAACACCGGGCATGGTCAGAATGAAAGCATAGGCTATCTTCAGTTCGGACGGGTTTAATAGCCTGCTCAACCGCGGCGTATCGTGGTTTCCGGTAATGAAGCAAATATATCCGTCGTCTTTGGTATTTTCGTAATCTTCCGTGTATTCTGCCGTGAATGCCAATACGTCGCCGTGTCCGAATTTACTGAAGTAACTCGTCTGCTCCCCTGTATCCGGATCCACCTTTCTCATAAGGCTGTGGTATCCTTTTCCCTTATGATCGAGATAAAAATCGCAGTGGAAGCCGCATTTGAGGGCGCGTCCGGGATTGCTCCATTCGGAAATCAGTGCAGCTTCCGGGTAGTTTGCGTCAAGCATCGCGCGGACATCACGCCAGATCCAAGCTGTTTCAGTCTTTTCCTCATCATTTTTCACAAGGGAATCCGCCATATCGACACGAAATCCGTCACATCCGGCATCCAGCCAGAAACGGATCACATCCTTCATCGCTTCTTTGGCTGCAACACAGTCAGGATGTTCCGGCGGCATCTGCCAGGGTTCTTTGATATCATTGAATCCATAATTGAGAGCAGGCTGGGAACTGAAGAAATTTACCATGAAATTGGCATCACGTTCAGCCATTCCGCTGACAAAGCGATGTTCCACTGGCGATGTCCAGGCAGAATCTGTCCAGATATAGCGATTCGTGAACTCGTTTTTATCTGCCTTTGCACTCTCGACGAACCATTCGTGCTGGTAGGATGTGTGACCTGGAACCAGATCCAGAAGAACCCTGATTCCCAGTGCATGTGCAGCCTGAAAGCAGCGGATCAGGTCGTCATTGGTTCCATATCTCGGAGCTACAAGTTTATAATTGCGCACATCGTATCCGGCATCCCAGAAAGGAGAGTCAAAGCAAGGGTTGATCCAGAGGGCGTTAAAGCCGAGATCTCTGATATAGGGCAGCTTTTCGGTAATTCCGTTGATGTCACCAATCCCGTCGTGATTCGTATCAAAAAAGGATTGAGGATATATTTCATAGAAGATTGCATCATCCAACCATGCTGGCATAATTTTGGTTTCCTTTCCTGTTTGTATATCGCTTTGTATACCGCCATTCTACCACGAATCTTTTCGAAAATATAAGTCGTATTTGCGAACAATTTTCGAAATTATTGCAGAAACGTTTATATGAGCGTCAGGATAACCGGCCGGTTCGTCTGTATACACTATCTTTCAATCAATATTCATGTTGTACACTTTTGCTTCACAGGGTCGAGGACAGGACGACTCCACTAAAGGCTGGACTCTCACACGATATGGAGAACTCATGCGTCAGTAGATTTGCGTGCAGAACAGCTTTGGATATGCCGGCGGATCTTGTTATGGTTATCTCATTTTTGCCTGTCTGTCCGGCTGTACATTCCCCGTCAAAAGCTTCACATGTATTACGGAAAAGCATGAGTTGGCGCAGCTTCTGATTGACAGGCCGCTTCATCTCATTTTCGATTTCCCCGACAGAATAGAAATGCCGGTTGATGTCCCTGCCCTGCCGTGTCTGCTCCATAAGATCAATATCATTTTCACCCGACAGAAGGCCGACATAATATACCTGCGGCACGCCGGGTGCAAAGAACTGAATGGCCCTGGCCAGAAGGTATGCCCCGTCATTATTTCCGAGCGCGGAATAGTATGTGCAGTTCAGCTGATAGATATCCAGATTATTATAGTCTGCCGTATTGTATTTCTTCTTGACGTTAGCTCCTTTAGTGAAAAGAAGCTCCTTCGTCTGTTCTATTTCTTCGTCGCTCAAAAGCCCGATAACATCCACAACACCGATGCCGTCATGCGTATCAAGTGTTGTAAACTGCTTGCGCGGACATATTTGCAGCCAGTGGACAAGATTCTCCGCCTTCCCTGTGTAAAGCGCGTGCAGCACAAGCATGGGAAGTGCAAAATCATACACCCAGAATCCTTTGTCGGCGAGCTTCATCTGGATGGTGTAATGTTCATGTATCTCGGGCAGAATATCCACACCGAATGGCTTTACGGTTGCCTGCGCCTCATAGAGGAGGTTCCACACATCGGGCTCGATAAAGAAGCAGTTCGTGCCGGGTTTCTTGACGGCATAGGCAAAAGCATCCAGCCGGATAAAGGAAGCGCCCTGCCTGCACATGTCAACAAGCGTATTCTTGATGAAGTCGCGGGTCTCCATTTGGTCGACATTCAGGTCGACCTGTTCCTCATCAAAGGTACACCAGACTTTTTCCGTGGTGTGATCTGCAAACACGGCTTCAATGCATGGAACGCGGGGTTTTCTTTTGTAAATAAGATCGACCTGCTCCTGTGTAGGCTCCCCGTTCTCCCAGAAATCCTTGTATCGGATAAAGAAATTCTTATAAGGCGACTCTTCTTTTTTCAGAAGGAAATCCTGAAAAAAAACGGATGAACGCGAGATATGATTTATCATAAAATCAAACATTAACGGGAAATCCATGGAAATGGCATGAATATCTTCAAGGCTTCCAAATTTTTCGTCCACCCTGTCATAACACATTGGTGCGAATCCCCTGTCGGCTGACGAGGGATAAAAGGGAAGTATATGGACGCCGCCAACAGCTCCCGCAAAATGATTGGTGAGAACCTGATGGAGGTCCTTCAAATTGTTCCCCATGCTGTCGGCATAGGTAATGAGTACTACTTTATTCATTTGTTTCACGGATTTGTCCGCCTTTCCACAATATTCCCACGGCCGGGACCGAAGCAGTTATTGATTGCTCTTTAATTCAGTTGAAAGAATGACACTCTGGTAGGGCTGCAGATGCAGATAGCCTTCTTTAATCAGGACCTCCGGATAATTGCTCTTCACCACTTTTATATATGCGGCATGGAGAAGAAGACTGCTGTTGGCAGCAGAGAAATTGTTAATGACAAGTAAGGAACCACTTTCTGCAATCGATCTCGTATAGCAGATAAGATTCGCATCTTCTGCAGGGTATATCGCAAAATCTCCCCCTGTCAGAATTTTGCCGGTAGGAGATGCCTTTCGCAAGGCAAGCAGTCCTTTGTAATAGGAAAGCACTGAACGGGGATCCCCCGCCTGCTGTGCGGCATTGATATCTGTATAATTCGGGTTCACCTTAAGCCAGGGGGATCCGGATGTAAACCCGGCGTTTTTCTCGTTATTCCACTGCATCGGTGTTCTGGAATGATCCCTGCTGCGGAAATTCATTGCGTCCATTACTTCCGTGTGGGACAGCCCGGCCTTACGGCCGCATTCATACTGGTCGTGGGTTGACAGGTCATCGAATTCGTCCATGGACGTCATAGCACAATTGGTCATACCGAGTTCTTCCCCCTGATATATAAACGGCACGCCTCTGGCCATCATAAATATCGTTGCGAGCATTGTCGCACTGTAATAGCCGATATCCTCCGGAGGAATAAAATGATTCAGGGAACGGGGAGAATCGTGATTTTCAAGAAAGTTAGGGTTGTAGCCTGTCTTCTGCGTCTCAATCATGACAAGGTAAAACAAATCACGAAAGTCTTTTACTGTCCATGGTTTCCGGTCGTACCACCTGAAATCCGGAACCAAATCCATGTCCGAAAGGAAAAAGTTGAAGATCATGGAGAAGAATCCGTCTTTTCCCGTATACTTACCTAATTCTTCGATAGGAACACCGGTTGCTTCGGCTACGGTAAGGCAATTATGTCTGGTGAATGTTTTTTCCTTGAGTTCACGCAGAAAGACCTCAATACCCGGCTGGTTCTCTCCGCCTTTTTGAACAGCCACAAGACCGTCCCGATCATCAGCGGGGTAGGATTCATAGGACTGATTCTTCTTAATAAAAGCAATCGCGTCAATTCGAAAGCCGGCAATCCCCTGGTCAAGCCACCAGTTGATCATTTTATAGAGCTGCCCGCGCAGTTTGGGATTCTCCCAATTAAGATCCGGCTGTTTCCTGCCGAATGTGTGATAGTAGTACAGGTCTGACGACCCGGCTTTCTCCCACACGCTGCCGCCGAAAATAGCACGCCAATTATTCGGCGGGCCATCTTTAACCCCTTCACGGAAGATGTAGAACTTTGCCGTCTCGCCTTTGGGGTCGGCAAGAGCCCCCCTGAACCACGGGTGCTCATCCGATGAATGATTAATCACAAGGTCCAGGATAATCCGGATACCGATCTGATGCGCTTTATGAATCAGATCGGTCATATCGTCATTTGTACCGAATCGTGGATCAATGCCGTAATAATCGGATATGTCATATCCGTTGTCCGACATCGGGGAACGGAATACGGGACATAGCCAGATGATGTCAATCCCAAGCTCTTTCAAGTACGGGAGCTTTTGAATGACACCCTGCAGGTCACCGTTTCCGTCTCCGTTCGAATCATAGAACGACTTCGGATATATCTGATAGACAACTTTATCTTTCCACCAGATTTCCGGCAGTACGTTTTCTGTAGGTATCATTCCTTAACCGCTCCAGCCGCGACGCCCTTCATAATATATTTCTGCAGGAACAGGAAAACGAAAATGATCGGTATGATTGTCACCAGTACGGCTGGGAAAATCAATTCCCAGGGGTTGCCGTATTGACCTGACGTAAGCTTGGCATAGTACAGCTGCAGTGTAAGTGTTTTGACAGGCACATTGGCAATGACCAGGAAAGGCAGTAAGTAGTCATTCCAGATCCACATGCCGTTCAAAATGATGACGGTAACAGTCGTTGGCTTAAGAAGCGGCATAACCACATCAAAGAAAATCTGAAAGACGTTCGCCCCGTCAATCAAAGCAGCTTCTTCAATGGATCTTGGCACGCTTTTCATGAATCCATGGTACAGGAATACAGACATGCTCAGACCGAAACCACCATACATGATTATCAAACCGGGGATGTTCTTAAGATGCATCTTCTCGAAAAGGTTTAAAAGCGGATACATAACGGATTGAAATGGAATAAGCATAGCAGCTGTAAATGCCAGAAACAGGACAACAGATAATTTCGTCTTGTTTCTGACCATCATCCATGAAACGAGTGCCGCAACAATAACCAGCAGCGCGACCGAAACAATGGTAATCATCGCCGTTACACCCAGTGCCGGAAAGAAATTTATAGCGCTGAGTGCATTCTGGATAAAAGCCACATCCCACACGGCCGGAGTCTGGAGAGGGGTTTTAACAATATCCGCCTGTCCTTTGAACGAGTTTACAAAAAGGAAGACCAGGGGAAACAAAGTGTATATCGTTATCACAAGAAGGACAAAATAGACAATCCAGTCGGATGTTCTGAGTTTGTGACTGGTGCCGCCAAAGTGCAAAACTTTTTCTTTCATGCTTCTACCTCCCTCTTCTTAGTCACATACACCTGGACCATCGTAACTACAGCAATCAGGACAAAGAAGATAACAGCCTGTGCCTGTGCCATACCGTAATCAGGCGGGGATGTGTCACGCGTCGTACGCAGAATCTGTGTCGCAAGCATGCGGGTTCCAAAGTTTCCGTCTGTCAAAGCAATGTTCTGGTCAAGCAGCTTGAAGCTGTTTGCAAGTGTTAAAAAGAATGTGATTGTAAATGCAGGCATCAGCATAGGTACCGTAACATGTATGAAGGTCTGTATTGCGTTTGCACCGTCTATTTTCGCTGCTTCGAACAGGGCTGTAGGGATACTGTTCAGACCGTTGACATATATGAGCATCAGATAGCCGCCCATTTGCCAGGTAACAAGTATCAGAAGGGCAAACAGTGCTTTTGTATTATCCTGTGTCATGTTGGTCAGAAACGGAAGATTGAGGATTCCATCTTTATTGAATATAAACTGAGAAAAAACAACTTCGAAGATAAACGCCCATATAAAGCCCAGAGCCAATCCGCCAAGCAGATTAGGCATAAAGAATATCGTTCTGAAAATACCGGCGCCTTTTACAATCTTTGTAACAAGAAGCGCGAGGGTAAGTCCGACAATATTGATCCAGACTACAGCTATCAGCGTATATTTGACTGTGTATACAAGTGCATCTATGAATTTTTCCGAATTAAATGCTTTGGTATAATTGCTGATCCCGACAATCGCAGCAAAAGGATTCGATCCCCCGCCGACAAAATAGGTGCCTCTCCATCCGGTGAAAGAATAAAAAACACCGACAATGAAAGGTATCAGTATGACACCGACAAAAAGAATAATAGCAGGTATGGCCAGGGGCAGAAACCATTTTTTATAGAACTTATCCATGAGAACCTCCAAAACACACTGCAGAATGTGAATATGGCTGCGGGGAACGACTAGCAATGCTCCCCGCAGTCATCATTCTGCCCCGGTTTCCTGATTAGAGTGAAATCAGGAAGCGGCCATCGTTTTCCACTGGTCGATCGCATAGTTTGCAATCGCTTCATAATCTGCATCTGTCCAGGTTTCCTTTGTAAGATAGCTCTCCATAACCTTAAGGCCTACTGTTGCTCCGGCCCAGTTGTTAGGAGCACCGGCATAGGCATTTGTAATTGTGTCGCCTGTTGCCAGGTATTCAAGAATGGACTGTCCAAGGCTGTTTGGAAGTGTTGTTGTTGCGGGATCTGCATTGTAGGGAATGAAAGCCATGTCTTCCACAACAAATTTCTTTCCTGCGTCAGAAGTGTTCAGCCAGACAAGGAAAGCTTCAGCCTTCAGCTGTTCATCAGCAGTGCTCTTTGCGTTGATCGCATAATAGTTCGGAACGAATACGGGAATGGACTGTGACATCTTCTCTACTGTAAGACCGGGAGCCTTGATGTCATCTGCAGTAAAAGGCATCTTGACAGGAAGGAAGGTAAGTGTCTTGACGATTTCTGCATTGACCTTTTCAATGTTGCCGTATACCCAGTTGCCCTGCTTGAGGAATACAGCTTTATGGTCTGCAAGGAGCTGTACGGAAGCATCGTAGTTGGCGGTTGTTGTGTTGATGAATTCAGGTCCGCGAGGCAGAGCCGCGTCGGTTCCAGCTGCATGGGAAGTCTTCAGGTCAAGTGCCTTTGCATAAGCAAGGAGCGGACCTTTGAGGGAATCAAGTTGTTCAGGTGTTGCATTTGCGGCAGCAGAAGCATCTGCGAAAACGGCATCAATGGCTACATTGAGGAAGTGATCGCCGTACGTCCAGGTCTCTTTTCCGGCAGTAGCAAATACACCGGTCAGATTGGCAGCAAGGGTGCCTTTTGTTGCAACAAGGGCATAGGAGTTGCCGCTCAGCGTTACTGATCCGGCTGTTCCGGACTGAATGTATGCATCCAGTGCAAGAACGAAAGCTTCCCACTCAGCATATGTCGCTGTCTTAATGTCAGCGAGAATAGCCGTTACTTTGTCTGCACCGAACAGATCGGCCAGCATAAGAGTGTCAACAACGTATCCGTAACCTTCGACATTGTAGGGGATACCATAATTGGTTACGCTGTCATTGGTCAGATAGAGGTTTGTAGGAATGGCATCTGTCAAAGTCTTGAAAGCCGGATCGGTCGCTTTACTCAGGTCAAGTGCGTATCCGCCTTCTACCCATTGTTTAAGATCCTGAAGGTTCATGACCGAGAAGATGGTAGGCATATTGGATGAGTTCATCTCTGTATTAAGAGCGTCGGCGCTGTTCGTTCCGGCACCGAGAGAGAATACCTTGATGTTTTGTCCGGTCTCTGCGGAATAAGCGTCTACTGCTGCCTGGAGGGCGTCGGCATTTTCACCTTTGGTGTTAAAAATGTAGAAGTCAACTTTACCATTTGCAGCTGCCTTGGTTGTGGCGGCCGTTGATGCTGCCGTAGTTCCGTCCGCAGGTGCTACTGTTGTCGTCTTGGTAGAGTTGGAATTGGTACATCCGGACATGAGCGTTACCGCCATAGCCGCTGCCACCAGCAGGGATGCGAGTCTTGTCATTCTTTTCATGATTTTCCTCCTTGTTTTTCAAAAAACTTTAGAATCGGACTTCTTGTGCTTACCGGCATGAACAAAGAATTGTTAATCGGACAGATTTGGATTCGAACCATCTTCTTTTTCATCTTCAATATAATCTCGCTTTGCAAACATGTCAAGCGGTTGTCACAAATATTTTTGCAAATGCTCTGTTTTTCATGGACATTGCCAAAATCTATAGAATAATACCGACAGGCATCCAAAGAATCACCGGAAATCAACCGTTCTATTGGGCGATTTGATGAATCTATTCGCGTTTTCGTCTGTAAATATGTCAAATTGATCGATAGTGCTCATATTATCGCTTATATTTTATGTCAACCGATTGTCATTTTATGTCAAAAAAAGGCAATATATCTATCTGCACCGCCTCGAGCAAACTATTTTATATCAAAAACGGATATGGTTCCCTCTGTGTCGCTTTCAAGTTGAATGTCAACCGGACCGGAGAGTGATGCCTGCACATTTTCGAACACATAGTACAGCGTATCATTTTGAGCACGAAGCTCAATGACATCATAATCAACCAGAATATCAATATCCAGAAGACCGCAGCAATCAAAAAACATTTCCTGAGAATCCGCGAGTATTCGGCCCTTTTCAAAATCAACAGTTAGCGTATGACCGCAATAATCAATATATAAGGCACCTCTGGTCCTGTTGCCCACTGACAGGCAAATCTCATATGCCTGATCGGGTACAAAGGATACTGTGTATCTTCCCTGTTCTGCAAATTTCATATGCGAACGCTGCACGCGTCTTGAAACCAACTCTTCCGGCAGTGAGATCCGCACTTTGAGACCGCTTTTTGTATCGGCAAGTGACAGCACGGAAGGAACGGACATGATCCCGGCGTAAAATTTTCCCGGGGGGCTGATACGAAGCCACGACATACTGATTACTCTGCCCGCCACTCCGGAGAATGTCTGTGCCGCATAGGGGACCGCGCCGATATAGGCTTTTCTTTGCCCGCCGTCCGGTATAAAGCGCGATCCGTCGAAGGTACCGGGATAATAGAAGCCATCAGCTGTCCAGAAGATCCAGCATGTCTGATCCGACCCTTCCACCGGCAGTTCCACAAGATCCGGGCACTCCCATCCGCCTTTCAGAGTAAGACGCTGGGTCAGCTCCCATTTATCCAGTTCCGTTGACCGGAATATTCCGAAATCATTCCCGTCAAAGAAAAGAACCATAATATAGGCATGTGTCTTCATATGGTAAAAAACTTTGGGATCCCTGTTTTCACGATCAAATGTTCCAAGCTCAAAACAGGGGTCTTTGTGCAAAGTTCTCCCCCCATCCGTACTGTATGCCAGACGTTGGGTGAATTTCCGGCTCCTGGACCACTGATTGGTACCGCCCGCCGCCGTATAATAGTAAAGAATCGTATTCCAGCCATGACCTGCATTATTATCCTTGTCCAAAAGTGCACTTCCTGAAAAAACCGTACCGTATTCGTCCGGAAACAGTGCCGTTTTCTGCTGTTTCCAGTGAATCAGGTCATTACTGACGGCATGCCCCCAGTGCATATTGCCCCACTTGGTATCATAAGGATTATGCTGATAATACATATGATAGGTACCATCGCGGAAAAAGAGTCCATCCGGATCATTGATCCAGCCATATCCGGAAGTAAAATGGAGCATCGGACGAATGTCAGTATTCTCCGGCGGTTCCTGATCATGGAAAGCAAGACTTCCCATACCTTCCGCCGGAAAATTGACAGAAATATCGATAATCCTGCCAAGATACGCCTCGACACAAAGTGCGGCATAGAAATCCACGCGTCCCGTTACAACAGGAAGGTCAAACTCATACAGTTTTTCAGGCGGGCCTGACGGTATATCAATAGAAAATCCTGCTGCTGCGTCCGCGGCCGTGTATGCCGGAGCTGCTGACGGGTCCGATACCGCTTTTTCCTCCGGGTCCGGGACCAGATAAATATTCACTTTCTCGCGTCCGGCTCCCATTTGCACAGGAAACCAGATATATTTGTTATCGACCTTAACCTGCATGATGCTACACTCCGCCTTCTTCGACCGGGTAACTCCGGCCCAAAGATGAGCTGGATGAAATAATCGATATCAGTCAGCTTCTTGAAGGAGAGATTCTATTTCTTCGGAAGACGGGACAACGCCCATCGCACCCCTTCTGGTTGTAATAAGTGATGCTGCCGCATTGGCATGGCGGATCATATCTGCCAGCTCCTTTTCCGTAAAGACCAGGCCGCCCTGCTTTGCAATCCTGTAGAGGCAGCATCCGATAAACGTATCCCCGGCTCCTGTCGTGTCAATCGTCCTTACATTAGTGAAGGTTCCCTGCATGCCGGTGATATCACCGAATTTGTAGTAGCAGCCTTTTTTACCGAGTGTCGCCAGGAAAAGCCGGATATTCGGATACTGCTGGTGCAGAACGTCAATGGCCTTCTCTATGTCTTCGAGTCCCGTCGCCAAAACTAGTTCTTCTTCTGAAATCTTCAGAATATCGCACATCGACAGGCCAAATTTCATCATTTCAACGGCTTCATTCATATCATCCCACAAAAACGGGCGGATATTGGGGTCAAAGGACAGAAGGCAGCCGGCCTGTTTGGCGAATTCTACGGCATACCGTACCGTGGAACGTTCCGGTTCCCTGCTCATCGCAACAGTGGAATAATGGAAAATAAATGATTTTTCAAGAATATCCGTGCGCACTTCTTCTTTTTCGTACATCATGTCTGCGCCGGGTTTTCTTGCAAAACTAAAGCTCCTGTCACCGGTCTCATCGAGATGTACAAAAGCAAGCGTTGTAAACCAACGCTTATCAAAGACAACACCCTGTGTATCTATTTTCTGCTCCCGCGCCGTTTCTTCGAGATAGTGTCCGAAGTGATCATCCCCAACCTTGCCGAGGAACGCTGTTTTACCGCCCAATTTGCTTACCATGGAAAGTACATTGCAGCATCCGCCGCCCGGATTGGCTTCGAGGACATCGTGACCCTGCCCGCTTTTGCCATATGGAGTAAAGTCGATGAGCAATTCACCGAGAGAGACTACGTCGTAGTATTTATTTTCCATAATTTTGGGACCCCTTTCGTCTCTATCGCACCCGGCCGGCATTTGTGCTGCGCATGCGAATGTTGATATAGTTAATGAAATTATAGCGGCAATTCTTCCATATGACAACAAAGTTCCGGTCAAAAAGGGGCTGTTGCAAAATGAACAGAAATTGTTCAAAATGCAGCGGCTCCTATTTCATTATAAAAAAACAAAAAGGCAGGTTCGAAAACCCGCCCAATCGTGTAGAATTAAATTGTGCAATATAACTCAATA
>Ga0209540_10000240_pt1 | contig 62264 bp, 71 predicted proteins | sample BarGraIncu01121A_FD_184501 | JGI IMG/M metagenome (GOLD analysis project Ga0209540, IMG submission 184501) | Arctic peat soil microbial communities from Barrow, Alaska - Barrow Graham LP Incubations 011-21A (SPAdes) (version 2) | ecosystem: Environmental > Terrestrial > Soil > Wetlands > Peat... | reverse complement strand
TAGCAAAATTAAGTTTTTGACGAACACCTTTTTCAGAACGATTACCAGCAATTTTTACTAAACCTTTTTTCATATCGATAATTTTTCGTTCTTGAGTATGAATTTGATGAACTAAAAGAGTTTCTCGGTCACCTTTTAGAGTGACATAGTTGGTGTAATTACCGTTATATTCTTCAATTAATTTAGTATTTTTATTAACTTCAATAATTTTATCGATGTTTTTGTCGAGTAAGTTTAAATCGTGAGAAATAATAATTAGGGTTTTGGCGTAACGACCTAAAAAATTCATCATCCATTTTTTACCTTCAATATCTAAAAAGTTGGTTGGTTCATCTAAGAGTAGAATTTCTGGTTCAAAAATTAAAGCTCGAGCAATGGCGAGTTTAGTTTTTTGACCACCACTGAGAACTTGAGGTTTACCTTCGAGAGATAAACGAACTAATTCTAATTTAGATAACATTTTTAATAATTCGTAATCTTGTTTTTCGTAATAAGGATCTAGATAATCGCGAATTGATTCGGCTTTTTCCATTAAGGCATCTCGTTTGACTTCTTGAGGAACCGACATAATGTCGCCGACAACTTCTAATTTGCCATCATCAATTAAATCTTCACCTGTAATTAATTTAAAAAGAGTCGATTTACCACAACCGTTGGCACCAACTACCCCAACTTTACTGTTTTTGGCAATAAAAAAATTAGCACCCTCAAAGATGTTTTCTTTTCCGTAAGAATAAAAAATATTTTTAGCTAAGATCATTTAATGGCAGCAGCGATGACTTGAACCACACCCTTATCGAGAGGACTTGGCAAAATATTATCAACAGATAAATCGGTATCGGAAACATAAGCGGCTAAAGCTTTAGCAGCGGCAATTTTCATATCGTCAGTAATTTTAGAAACATGATGATCGAGAGCACCACGAAAAACTCCAGGGAAAGCGAGAACATTATTTATTTGATTTGGAAAATCACTACGACCAGTGCCAACGATAAAAGCACCCGATTCTTTGGCTAAATTAGGATCAATTTCAGCAACTGGATTGGCGAGAGCAAAAATAATTGGTTTATCAGCCATAGATTTAACCATGTCTGGAGTGACTAAATTTGGTTTACTGACTCCAATAAAAACATCTTGACCTTTAATAACGGTGGCTAAATCGCCTTCAATATTTTCGGGATTAATAAATTCAAGGTAAGACTTTTTAATGTCGTCGAGATTTGGTCGTTTTTTACAAAGACAACCTTGAGAATCGACCATTAAAATAAATTTAAAACCGTAAAGATTGAGCAATTTAGCAATAGCACTACCAGCGGCGCCGGCACCATTGATGATAATTTTGGTAGTAGCAACCTCTTTTTTGGCTAATTTTAGAGCGTTAATTAAAGCAGCTAAAACAACAATGGCAGTGCCATGTTGATCGTCGTGCATAACGGGAATATTTAAAATTTCTTTTAATTTTTCTTCAATATAAAAACATTTTGGAGCATTAAAATCTTCTAAATTAATGCCACCAAAACCAGGGGCGATATTTTTAACGATGTTAATAATTTCGTCTGGGTCTTGAGTATCGAGAACAATTGGAAAAGCATCGATATTGGCAAATTCTTTAAAAAGCAAAGCTTTACCTTCCATAACTGGAAGAGCACCATAAGGACCGATATTACCTAAACCCAAAACAGCGGAACCATCAGAAACAACGGCGACAGTATTGCCTTTAATTGAGTACTCAGAGGCTAATTCAGGTTGGGTAGCTAATAAAAGTGAGACTGCCGCCACCCCAGGGGTATAGGCAACACTGAGGTCTTCTTTGGAGTTGATTTGACCAAATTTACTGGCAACAGAAATCTTACCGTGATGTTGTTTATGCTTTTCAAGCGACATTTGTGAATAATCCATGGCTACATTATACCAAGAGATTAGCTAGGTTATTTTCTAAGAATAAAATTCTTAACCGAAAATCTAGTCGGATGATAATATTTCTCTGATTCTAACTTTAGTTTCTCTTCCAAACCAATAATTAAAACTGTTTCTAAAAATTTATTAGATTCATTGGGCATTTTTTCTTGATAAGTTTTTATGAGATTATTAAAGCTATATTTACTATGATGCGCTAATCTTTTGTTAGGATTAATTCTAATATCTTTTGCATAATTATTTATGGTTAATTGATTAACCATAAAATCTTCCAATAAACAAAGATTAATTGATATTAGATCATTGGGAATTGATCCCTCTCTAACTTCAATTATTTTTGGAAGATCATAAAATTTTCTAATTTTTTTCAAAAAAGATTTAGAATTTGTGAAAAAATCAAAGGTTCTAGTTAAGTCTTTATAATGAATACTGTCTGGTTTTGATAAAAATTCACTGGTAAATTTAGTTATTGTTTTGGGGTTTAAATAAACCAGTTCTGGAACAATAGTTTCTAATCTTTGACGAATTAAGTTATTTTCTTTTGAAGAAATTTTTCTTAGAAGTAATTCTGTTGATTCAAGAGTTAAATGATTCAAAATATAATCAAGACTTTTTTCTTCAAAATCTTTATTAAGAGTTTTTCTGTAAAGATGTCTAGTTAAAAAATTAGAAAATAAAGAAGAATCTTTATCGGCAAGATTATTCCAAAATCGATTTAATATCCAACTTTGAACAGTTGGAAGATCTTTAAAAATAACTGTTGATCTGTCACCAAAAATATAAGATAAACCAATACTGGAAGAAGGATCGTTGATAACTTCGTCGGAAATTAAATCTTTTGATTGAGAAACATAGTCAACTAATGAAGGAGGTAATCTGTCTCCATATTTACCTTTGCCAATAATTTCACATAAAGAACAAATTTTTTCAGGATCGGAATCTTGTTTAATGGTTTCATCTAAAACGGTTGATATTTGATTTTGGGTTAGAGAATCAACAAAAAGATGGGGAATAAAATCAAAATTTCTTTTTATTAAAAAATTAACATCTTCATCATTAAAAGCAGTTTCTTTTTCACCAAGATTGTTTAGATATATCTTTGATTTTTTGGTTAATTCTCTAAATCTTTTTTCTTCTTCGATTTCATTATCAATTAAAACTTGAGAGTTATCTTCAATTTTTTTAGAAAAATTTGAAGGTGTTTGTCTCTTAATATTGTCTGATATTAATGGTTGAACAGATTCTCTCTCGATGTTCATAATTAACAGATTATACCTTAGTTACTGGCTTTATAGACACAATCGCCAAGATTTACTGGGCGAGAAACTCGAAGACCAACCTTTTGTCCAGAAAAAGCAGCTCTAACTTCTTCATTATCTTTTTCCATTGAACCAATTTGTTGCATTAAACCGCTACCAAATTCCCCAATTCTGACATAATCACCTTCTTTAATACTTTCTTCAGTATTTATCTTAAAAATGGCGAGGTGAGTTTCGTCTGAATAATCGATTATTTTACCGACTTTTATAAAATCCATAGGCTTAAATACTTAAAAAAAATCTTAATCTGTTCTAAGTCAATGATATCACGAGCAAAAAAATCCAATTTTCCCGTCTTTATAACTCTAAATCTGGACAATCTGAGTTACATCATCTTTAACCCAAATATATTGTTGGTTAGTTATTGGTACTATTTTTAAACCTTCGGTATAAATTTGATCAAAACCATTTTTAAACCTTTCTTTAAAATATTCGCTACCCCAATGAGGTAATATGGTCATATCAATTATTTTCAAACCATTTTTTACTATTTCAGAATCTTTAATTCCTTCATCGACTTTTGTACATAAATCAATTCTGTCTCCAAATATTTTTGAACCAGCGCTGGAACCAATAAAAATAACTTCTTCTATTTTATTTTTTATGATTTGATTACAACCAGTTTTTAACAACTGATTCATTAAATGAAAAACACTCCCACCAGTAAAATATATTATTTGTTTATTTTCTAATTTATTTTCAACTTCTTCCTTTTTCATTCCCGTAATCGAAAATTCATCAACATTAAAACCGAGTTCGATAAACTTATCTTTTTCATCTCTTACCCAAAAATGATCACCTGGTTTGGCTTCAGCGGCAGTATTTATAAAAGCGACATTATATTCCTTTGGACTTTTTGGTAATTTGCTAGCAATATCCATTAAAACCTTGTCTCCAGAAGAGCTTAAAAAAAGTTGTTTCATAGTCTATTTTATCAGTACTAGTTTTAAATTATTCAAAAAATATATTACGTTGCGGAACATGTGGGTCTGGGATTAATCTGTTTTTGTAAGACAATCTTATTTATTAAGAAATTGTTCATATTCCCTATTAATCATGAAATTCGTATAACCTTCACTTTTGCTTATTGTAATATTTTCTTTTTTAATTTGTTTAATATCATTAAATTTTAATGCAATTTCACCAGCATTCTTTTCATTACTTGAAACAATAGTTAATTGTATATTATCTTTAAGATTTTCTTTTAATAATTTTAAAAGATACTCATCTTGAGCTCTCCAACCAATAATCAAGATTCTATCAATCATCGGAAGATTAGTATTCAACATACTTATATGAGATTCAGGACAAATATATTCCGCCTTTGATGCAATTGGTATTGCTATTGCAGGTAGGTAATATGACCAAATTCCCCCAAGTGAACCATCTGTATATTCTCTATATTTATTTAAGTCAAAATCTTCACTACTGTAATCAAAATTATTCATTATAATCGGATATATTTCATGATTTTTATACTCTTTGTTTAATTCTTGTCCTTTACTAATAAAATATTCATAAACATTATTTTTACTAATTTCTACTATAGGAGTAAATCTCCAATTATGAGCACCATGTATTTTAATAACTTTTATATCACCTGAAATATAACTATCAATTTGTTTATTATTATTTATATAATTGATGTTTTTTTCAAATAAGGTATCGTAGTTAAAATTCACAACAACTGCTTTACCAGCTATTTTTTCTGTTTGATCTATTAAGTGACGATGATTATTAGTGTGGTTATAAAAATGATAAGAAACTTTACTAAGTAGTTCAGCTAAATAAAAACGAAGAGCAATTATTTGAGGATAGCTTTTTTCGGGATATTTTATTTCCTCTTCTGATAAATATTTTTCAAAATCAAAAGGAATATTACTATCAACTATATTTATTATGGTTGATGCAAGAGATTTTACGTCATCATATTTCCCAATTATCCTAGAAAACCTAGAAACATCAAAAATATTGTTAGTTAATGGTGGACGCCACATCTTAAGAGTCTGTTGATCACCTAGTTCGTAACGTTCAATTTTAATTGAATCATAAGAAGCTCCTGCTCCTAAAATTATTAGTGGATATGGCATAGTTCTATATTAATTTCGATCTTTTTCATAGCTGCGGAGCATGTAGGTCTGGCACCATTCTGTCCTTATAATTAAATTATTATTCTTTAAGATTAGGCTGGTTTTCCACCTTTTTTAATGTCAAGTAGAGCCTTCTGGAGTCTAGTCCCAGCATTCCAAGATAATTCGTCTCCTTCGTACTCGCATCTGTATAGTCCTTGAAGGTTTGATGGGACTTTTATTCTTTTATCCCAAACCAAAATTACTTTTTCATTATAAAGTACGAATGCTGCTCCTATCTCAATTAAAACATTTTGATTTATCATAAATTCATTTTTATCATCTTTCTGTTCAGAATCTGCAGTTACACTAATAACTGCAGCACCACATTCTCTCATTTGAGAAAGTACCTTTTGTGTGACGGGTTTAGCAGTAGTCTCCTGTTCCTCGGCAACGATCGGTTCAAACTCTCCTAGTTGTAACATCACTTTTATTTGCTCCAAAATTGATTTGTTGTGTCCGTGAGCAATGAATACTTTTTTATTTACCTCAGATTTTATCTCTTTAACTAGTGGATCTAGAATTAAGGGTTGCTCCATTTCTTCCGTAGGGGCTTGCTCAGGGAGTTCATTTGCTGTTATTGAAACAGGTTCCTTGATACCTACTATTGTTTTAGAAAGTTGAACATATAAATTACCGGTTATATTTACTAAAATTCCCACGTAATTCCCGTTATTTTTAAGGATTCCAAGAGCCTCTTTTGCCCTTTCGGAAGGAATACCCATACTTATAAGAACATTCACCGCAATATCATCTCTGGGAAATTTATTGCGATCATATTTCTCATAAAAAATTTTTAAAATCTTTGGGTTTAAGGCAGCTTTTATTAGATTATCCTTATCTTCGTTTTCCTCGGTGGGCATTATTATTTTACGACCTAATTCTGTTAATCCAATTTCTTTGGCATTATAACCACCAGTTGTCAATCCATAGGCTGCGGATGCACCAGTAAGATATCGCCAATCAGAACTTGTTGGAGATCTATTTATTGCGCCAGCAATATCTAAAGGATTTGCCGATCTAGCAGCAAAATTATCAACCAAAGCTTTTGCTATGACCAAAGACTCTTTTAGTGTCATTCGCGGAAAGTCGGTTTGGGATAAAACTGAAAATTTTTTAGATTTTGTTTGTTCTGTCATCATATGAACATTATAAACACGTACTCTTTAAGTTGTCAAGTGTTTAATTTGTCCGTCCATTGATCAAATATTCATAACCATAATTATTTTGGGATGAATCAACCTTTTTAATTATTGACTAATACCGTAAATTCCATAAAAATTGTATGGATCGTAAAATATTCAACAACAGATTAAGGATCATTTGATGTGAATATATGGTTATATAGAATACCAACGTTCGGCGGAAGGAGTATCTGTTTCACTTTTGGTTATTTGAAATATCGTTCAAGCATTTTTTGAATACTTTTAAAATCCCAACCTGATTTTAAATAAACTTCTCTTCTTTTAGCATCAATTCTATTTAAAAAAGCTTCGTAGTGAATCAATTTGTAAGGAATAAATGGCTTAGTGGCTTTATTTAATCCTTTATTATGTCTTTCAAATCTTTTTCTTAAATCTGAAGTATAGCCAATATACAAACTGTTATTTTTAAGACTTTTAAGAATATAGGTGTAATAAAACACACTTAATTATAGAATATAATTCTAGATTTTGGGAAGAATGGTGGGGACGTTTGAATATGGGAAGGCGGGACGTAATAAATTTCTTTTAGAAATTTAAACGTTCCAGCAACGTAAAAAAATCCGCAAAAAGCGGATTTTGTGTACGTTGCGGAAGGGATGGGAGTCGAACCCACATGCCATTTCTGACGCAGGTTTAGCAAACCTGTTCCTTACCATTCGGAGCACCCTTCCAGATTGAATAATTAAAAAAATTATTACCTTGTATTTTAACATTCAGAAACGTAATAAATTCTTTGAATTTAAACGTTCCTTTTTGCTTCGCAAGTATATCAAATTTTTCCAAAATGCTTTATCATTAGTTTAATGGAAAACAATAAAAAAGATGCCTTTTTAGATTTAAATGAAGAAAAAACTTTATTTGAATGGGAAGCACCGGAAAGATCTTTTCAAAAACGAAATAAAGATTTCTGGATTACGGCCATTGCTATCTTGGTTTTATTTTCAGTAGTTTTGTTTTTTATCGAAGAATTTTTCTTAATTGTAGCCTTAACATCGGTATTATTTTTATATTATGTGTTATCAACTGTCCCACCACAACAAATTAAAAATAAGATAACTAATCGTTATGTTTATTTTGGAGAAGCTAAATATCTTTGGGAAGATTTGGAAAGTTTTTATTTTAAAAAAAATATGAGTAGTGATATGGTCTTGATTGAAACTAAACTAAGAATTCCAAGACAAGTGTCTATGGTGATAAATATTGAAGATCAAGAGAAAATTAAAACAGTTTTGCTTAAAAAAATTCCAATGATTGAATACATTCCTAATTTTGTCGATAAACTAACTAAGTGGGTCGGAAATATGTTCCCTTTGGAAAAACGGGAAAAATAGACTTTTTTTGGTATAATCATCTGTACTTATTTGCGCTCATAGTTTAATGGATAGAATAGCGGTTTGCGGAACCGTTGATCTGGGTTCGATTCCCAGTAGGCGCACAACATTTTACGTTCCACAACTATATAAGGAGGGTTGGCCGAGTGGTTTATGGCGCACGCCTCGAAAGCGTGTGGGCGAAAGTCCGCAGAGGTTCAAATCCTCTACCCTCCGCATTATGCCTATCTTTCCATGTAATCTTTACACTATGGTTAGAAACCCCTTACCTTCCCCTGTATTTTTTTGAAAATTTCAATTTATTGTTTTTACATCCTGTAACACACGTATTTTTATCAAAATTAGGTTCAAATAATGCCTAACCTGTTGGCAAAACATTTTATGAAAAAATAACTTTATTTAAAGTTCAGCGTCTAATTCGACATTTATTATATCTTTTGGTTCTTTTACAAAATTGTTTTTATCATCCTTAACCTTGAAAGTTAAAGCGGTGTTTGTTCGTGTTTTATCGTCCATTAAAATGGCAGTAAATTTTGGATCAGAAAATTGAATTTTAACTTTTGGGGCGATTCTCATCGGAACAGCAAAAAACATTTTATACACTCCCTCTCCATTTGGACGATAAATTATTACATCTTGAACATTATTAATTTTTTGGTGAAAAAAAAGTTGAGAATCGAGTTTTGAATACTTTTGTTCATTAAACAACCCCTCTGAAGGCATTAAATGTACAAAATGCTGATCAATATTTTTCGGTAATGTAATAGAAATATTATTCATAAAAACTAAAATATTACATAAATTCTTAAAAGTTATTCCAAAACTAGCGACAGTTTTTAACTCACTAACCTCAGGTGCAATTGATATGGAAAAATTATTTCTTAGATCTGCCCAGATAGGTGCTTCAATGATATGATCATTTTCATTTATATTCTCTAAATATTCATCTAATAAGGAAATTTTAGGAACTGAATAATGTATAAAGGTGAACAGTTTAGTTATTTCAAATATTGGTTCGCCATAAATACCTTTGGTATCTAAATTTTTATAATGAATAAATCCAGATGCGTGGTAAGAAATTGATTTTGTTTTAGGAATTTGAGTTTTTTTAGGTGAAATTTTTATTAAACCACTTTCTTCAATATCCATCTTATTATATTCATAATTGACACCCTTTCTCGGAAAAGAAATATACAAAGAACCATCAGAAACACTTAACTCTAAGTTAAATAAATAATAATATTTATTATTTTGTTTAATTAAAACTTTCTGGCAATTGTTTTTGGTCATATAAAGAAATTATATATACAATTTCTTAATTTATTTTATATACAATCTCTTGTTATGTAAGGTAAATTTGGTTTTTATAGCTGACAATACTTGTTGTCTCTCCTCTACTGTCCCCACTTTTAGGGTATGAACTAGGTATTCTTTAACCATATTTTTATCAATATGATTAAAGGCATCATAATCTATTTCTTTTAAGTTTCCACTTATATATTCTTCATTTAAAACTTCCGTTCTAAGTCGATGAAATCTATCAATGTCTTTTTTAAGTTGATGGGCTAATTCAATCTCATTTAGTTTTAATTCATCAATGTGAGCCATTAATTGTTTAATTAAATCTTCTTCAGTTATATAAGGTTCACTGCATTGGTAATCTATTGATCTAGAGCAGTGATAATAAACATGTTTTCTAGCGTCACCATTTAGAAGTTTTCGATATCTCTCCTCTCCTATTACTGAAGCCCCACAAGAACTACATTTACATAAATGTTTAAATGGAAAAACATTTTTATTCCATTCTTTAGCTGGACAAATAAGTTGATATTGAACCTTATCAAATATTTCTTTAGTAATTAATGGTTCATGATTTCCCTTATATTTCTTACCATCAAAACTAAACTCACCATAATAAAATGGATTTTTTAGAATGGCATAAACTTTACTTAAAGCAATTGGTTTACCACTTCTGGTAGTAAATCCAATATCATCCAACCATATTTTTAATACCCTGCCACTGAAACCTCTTTCTGCCACCTTAGTAAACATTAATTTAACGGTTGGTGCTCTTTCTTTATCAATTTCTACATAACTAATTCGATTTTCATTCATTATGTTTATATAACCTACAGGAGCCATATTAGGTCGCCACCCCGCTTCGCATTTGGCTCTAAGCCCTCTTTTTACATTAATACCTCTGTTATCGTTTTCTAGCTTGGCTTGAGAGCATAAAATCATTAATAAAAATTTCTCATTTGGATTATTAGAAAACGATTGAGAAAAGGTTCTGATTGTTTTTAATTTTCCCTGATCCATTAGATCTACTAATGTTCCTAGGTCGCCTGCATTTCTACTAAGTCTGTCTGGTGCCCAAGTTAGTATGGCATCAAAAACTTCATTTCTAATATCAATTAATAGTTTATTGAAAACTGGTCTTAATCCTGATGATTTGGCCGAATGGCTTTCTTGTCGAATTTCTTTAATAATTAATCCATCCCTATTGGCTAAATCTTTCATCTCCTTAATCTGAGAATCAATTGACATAGCCTGTCGTTCATCAGATTCAGTCGATTTTCGAGCATAGAGACAATATTGTGTTTGTTCAATTTCCTGTATCTTTCCATCTTTTTCATTGTTCATGATGGAACTATACCGCAAGGTTTATGGAAGTCTACTAGATGATTATTTTAAGTAAGGTAAAAGTTTCTCTCTTATAAGTTTTTCATTAAAACGGTCTTCTTTCTTTATTGGGATAAGTGGTAAGTCTAGGTTTTTAGCATTATTTTCAGCAATAGCATCTCTGTTTATTCTGTTGTCTTGGAAGAAGTGTGATTTTCCATTTAGTTCAATAAGTACTAAAGGATTAAAGTCTTTATCAAAAATAGCATAATCGTAAATTATCCTTTTAAGTTCGTAATATAAATTATCGTGATCTAGATATCCGACTTTTACTTCAGCTATGTCGCATAAATGGACTTGAGGAATGACAATAAAATTATTACCAGTGATATTAATTAGTGTTTTATATAATTCATTTTCGTCATATCGTAAAAACTTTCTTCTGTTTATTAATTTCTTTTTAATAGCTAAATTTAAATAAGCATCTTTTATTTCGTATGCTCTTTTTTCTAAATTAGAATTTTTAACAAACTGAAAAATTACTATTGTTGAAAGGGCTATTACAGCTGTCCATAAAGTGATGGTCATATCTAAATAATACTACAAATAGGTAATATTCCTAAACACAAGGTAATTAATAGTTTATGAGTTACAATTGCTTATGGATGTTTTGTCATATTTATCTGAATTACAAAAGCAACTTAGTACTGGTGTTGCCAAAGAACATGCTTATCGACCAGCTTTAAAAGAATTGTTTGAATCAACTAATTTAGTAACAGCCATAAATGATCCAGCCAGATCAGAACACGGTAACCCTGATTTTATTTTCCAAGATAAACAAAATTCAAATCTACTTAGAGGTTACGGTGAAAGTAAAGATATAACTATAAATTTAGATATAGTTGAAAAGAGTGAACAAATGTCTCGCTATCTTGGTTATTCAAATTTAGTTTTAACTAATGGATTAGATTTTCGTTTTTTCAGAAACGGAGAAAAATATTTTCAAGTTAATTTAGGTCATCTGGATGCTAATAAAATAATTTCAGAAGAAGAAAATATTTCAATATTTTCTGAAGAGTTAAAAAACTTTCTTCAAAAACCACCAGAAAAAATAAAAAGTGCCAAAAGACTTTCAGAAATCATGGGTGGTAAAGCCAGACGTATTAGAGAAAATATTACTATATTTTTAAAAAGAGAAAACGATGAGAGAAATATTGAAATAGAAAAAATTTATAAAGTAATAACCGAATCTCTTGTCCATGATTTAACTATAGAAAAGTTTTCTGATATGTATGCTCAAACTTTGGTTTATGGTTTATTTATTGCAAGATATAGTGATAATTCATTAGACACTTTTACTCGTTCAGAAGCTCGAGATTTAGTGCCTGCAAGTAATCCTTTTTTAAGACAATTTTTTGATCATATTGCTGGAAATTCATTTGATAAAAGATTGGCTTATATAGTTGATGAATTATGTGCTGTATTTGAAGTTTCAGATATAAAAACAATTATTAAACAACATTTTAAACAAGACTCTCTATTTGGAGATGAAATTCAAACTAAAGACCCAATAATTCATTTTTATGAAGACTTTTTAAAAGAGTATGATGCAGAACTTAAAAAGAAAATGGGTGCTTATTACACACCAATTCCAGTAGTTAGATATATGGTTCGAGCTGTTGATGAAATATTAAAGAAAGAATTTAATTTATCAAAAGGATTATCTGATACATCAACTATTACAAGAATTGTTAAAAAACATGGATCAAAAGTTAAAGAAACTCTTCATCGTGTTCAAATATTAGACCCTGCTGTTGGCACAGCCACTTTTTTAAACGAAATAGTTAAATATATTTTTGAAAATAATTTCAAAGGTCAAGAGGGTCGCTGGACTAAGTATGTTGATGATGATTTAATCCCTCGTCTTTATGGTTTTGAATTAATGATGGCACCTTATACTATTGCTCATCTTAAACTAGGGATGACTTTAAAGGAACTTGGTTATAATAAAGAATTTGATAAAAGATTGGGTATTTATTTAACAAATACTCTTGAAGAAGGAGTTAAAAGACAATTAGATTTATTAACTTTTGGTTTACAAGAAGCTATTAGTAAGGAATCACAAGCCGCTGCGGAAATTAAACACGATAAACCAATTATGGTAATAATTGGAAACCCTCCTTATAGTGGTGTAAGCAGTAATGAAACTGAATATGCAAATAGCCTGATTCAAAAATATAAAGTAGAACCAGGTGGTAAGCAAAAACTTCAAGAAAGAAAACATTGGTTAAATGATGATTATGTAAAATTCATTGCTTTCGCCGAAGATATGATTGATAAAAATAATGAGGGTGTAGTTGCAATGATTACTAACCATGCATACCTAGATAATCCAACATTTAGAGGTATGCGTTGGCATTTAACTAAAACTTTTGACAAAATATTTATTTTAGATTTGCATGGTAATTCTAAAAAGAAAGAAATTTCTCCAGATGGTAGTAAAGATGAAAATGTTTTTGATATTATGCAAGGTGTTTCAATAATCTTAGCTATTAAAACTAATAAAAAGAAAAAAGATACATTAGCTGATGTATATTGTGCTGATATGTTTGGAACCAGAAAAAATAAATTTATTGCATTAGGTAAAAACAACAAATGGACCAATATCAAACTTGACCAAAAACTATTTTATTTTGTTAATAAAAATATTGAAGGTAAGAATGAATATGAAAATGGTTTTTTAATTAATGAATTTTTTACAAAAAATGTTACAGGAATAGTTACTATGGGAGATAGCTACGCAATTGCAGATTCAAAAACTGAATTATTAAATCGTTTAGAAAGAACACAACAAGAAATACCAACAGAATCATTTTTAACAGAAAAATATAATCTGGGTAAAAATTATGCTAAATGGTTATTGGGTAATATAAATCAAATAAAAATTGATGCAAACAAACTAATTCCAATAGATTACAGACCTTTTGATACAAAGTACACCTATTTTGACAATAAAATAATTTGGCGTTGGCGTGAAGATATTATGAAACATTTTATAAATCATGACAATATTGGGATTGTATTCGAACGATCAGTAACTAGTGATGTTTTTGCAATTAAATCTACACCTGAACATGCATTTCTTGGTACGGCAGGATTTGCAGGACAATCAGCACCACTTTATCTCTTTCACGAAGACGGATCCAAAACTCCAAATCTTAATTTAGAGATTGTGAACAAGATTGAAAATACTGTTGGTAAATTTTCTCCAGAAAATATCTTTGATTACATTTATGGAGTTTTATATTCACCAAAGTATCGCGAAAAGTATAAAGAATTTTTAAAAATTGATTTTCCACGAATTCCGTATCCAAAAAATGAGAAGATATTTTGGCAATTAGTTAAACAAGGAAATAAATTAAGAGAATTACATTTAATGACCGATTCAGAATTAGAAAAACCTATTACAATTTACTCTGTTTCAGGTAATGATACTATTGAAAAAATAGAATATAAAGATGAAAAAGTTTATATAAACGATCAACAATATTTTGGTAATGTTTCTGAAATTGCTTGGAATTTCTGTATCGGTGGTTATCAACCAGCTCAAAAATGGTTAAAAGATAGAAAAGGAAGAGCTTTATCTAGTGACGATATTGAACATTACCAAAAAATAATCAAAATTTTAACCCAAACAGATGAAATAATGAAGGAAATTGATAATATTGATTTTATGTAAATAAAAACCCTCCAATTCCTCAGAGGGTTTTATAATTTTAAATTAATTAAGCCCTGAAACTGGCCAATTATCTTTCACACCTTCAGTTCCAATCTTTAACCATTCGTCTTTAGATACATTGTATTCATTTAAAATTTCCTGTCGATATTTTTCTTCAAGTTCTTGGCTCAATTCAGCATTTGGTTCAACATTTTTTTTAGCTTGCTCAACATCTATATTATATATATTAGTAGGATATTTCCCCTCAGCTTCTTTCATAGCTTTATTTTCTGCTTCGGCAACTTTGAGAAATATTTCCTGTTTTTCTTTCAAACTCCTTTCATTTGTTTTGGATGTTTTAACAGCATTCATACCATCTTGAAACCCTTTTTGAGAATCTCCATTCTTATTACCAATAATTACCATTAGAATAATAAAAATGATTATTCCAGAAACTATTTTATGTCTTAAAAACCAATTCTTTTTTTTCATATTTTTTTAAATTGTTAATTTAACACAATACTAACTGTGACTTAGCATAAAGTCAAGGCTATGTTGTGCCTATTTGCTAAGTTTGGCTTAGTGGAGTATTAGTTTAACTTTTCATAGTCTTTTGACATGAGAAGTAATGCTAAATTAACCAAAGTTATTTGTAAAAGAATTAAAAATTATAGAAGTGATAGAGGTTTAACTCAAGAAGACTTAGCTGAAAAAGTTGGAGTTAGTCGAGTTTATATTGGCTATGTTGAACAAGGCCGAAATACTCCATCGCTAGAAGTATTAGAGAAAATAGCTAAATCTTTAAAGGTAGATGTTGGTGATCTTCTGAAATAAATATTAATTTCGGAAAATATTTATAAAGATTTTTAATTACTTCCCCTCTTATTGTTATTCTTTGATTTTCACAAATTACATTTGAAAAAATATTATCTTGAATGTAATTTAAATGTTCTTCTGTTGCTTCTAATATTCTTTTTTCAAAAAATGTTTTTAAGAAACTTTCTATAATAAAACTTTTCATAAACGGGTCAGCTGGAAAATATGACTTAGGTATTATCTTCTTAAAATGTTTTCGAATTTCAGATAGGTTATCTAAACATTTAAAAAAATATAAATTTTCTTTTCCAAAAACGTTATTAAATAGATAATTATTGATTATTAAATCTACTGTCATTGATAAAAAAAGATCTAATTCAAAATAAAGATAACAACAAAGATTTGAATATGTTGTTGTTTTACCTAATACAGACGAATAGATTTTTATATTATTAACTTTTAGTTTTGGATATTGATTTATGTCATATTTATAAATCAATATAGAAATTTCATCAATTAAGGCTAAAAATGTTAAATAATGAGTTTTCGCCTCTAAATCTTCAAATTGAATCATTTTTGTTAATTCAAGCCATTGGTTAATTTCATATCTATCACTTTCTTCTATTTCACAAATCATTTTTTTCATTTCATCTATTTTAAAAATGGGAGCAGAATTATCTACTCTATAATAATTACAAAAGATAAGGGCTATCTTTTCTCTTGGTAATAATTGTGGTTGTTTTACCTTTTTTTTAATTATATTTGGTTTCATAATTGTTTTTTAAAGCCAGAAAACCTGGATAAAACTTCAATCTTTTTAGCCTCATTTTCACGATCTTTAATCTGTTTTGAATTATTAACAATTGATCTAAGTATGTAAAAGAAAAATCTAGGAATTTTTCCTTTTATAGTATTCTCCGCTATTAACTGAAGCGCAGTTTCTGGGTCTGAAAAAATAACAGTTTTTATTAACTCTTGTTTATCTTTTTCTGAAAGATAAATTTTATTATTTGAATAACCATGGTGGTGATTATTTAACCAATAAATAATCATAGTAGGATTTCTGTCTTTAATAAGACTAATCATTTGTGACTCTGCCAAATCATTAATAAAATAAATTCCATATTTAATTGCTTGGTCAACTTTTTTTCTAAATTCTTTATCACCAGTCCGCCACCTGTAATAGGTGGCGCGACTGATTCCAGCTTTTTGACAAGCAACTTGGACTATTGGAGTGGTTCTTAAACTTTCAATGACATCAGCTTTACTTTTCATATAAAACTCCTTTCAACCCGGTCAAATTTTCCCAACGTTTTTTAATCACTTCAGCGTAGGCTGGGCATTTTTCCATTACAAAACAACGTCTTTTTAGTTTTTCTGCCGCTATTAAAGTACTCCCACTGCCACCAAAAGGTTCAATAATTAAATTATCTCTTTTGGTTAAGACTTTAATATAAGGGATTAATATTTCTAAGGGTTTAGTTCCAAAAATTACCGCCTGCCCAGAACTTTTTTCATCAGAGGCATTAAATTCTATAAAGTCAGTGGGTTGAATCTTTTTTCCTTTTCGATAACCTTCCCAAGTTGGTTTACCTTGAATCCCAAATAAGGCAGTTTCGTACTCTTCTTGAAGACCATCTTTTTCTGTTTCCATATTAAATGGGATATCAATATTTGGAGAGGCCCCAACTACGGCTACATCATGCTTACTAAAAAATTTATACTTTGCAGAAAATCCCTGACTGCGGTTAGGCAAATGCCACACAATCATGTTCTTAATTTTCCAATACTTCTCCATCTCTCCCCAAATGGTTCTGATGTTCTTCCAATTTTCGAAAACTATAATTGAAAAACTTTCTTTTTGAATTTTACTGACATTAGCCATCCAAAGTTCGGTGAAATTATCAGGTAGAGAATTGGTACCAATATAAGTCCTATTACGTTTCTGTCCAAAGCCTTTTGGTTTACTGCCATCTTTATTTTTATCGGAAAGATACGATAAAAGATAGGGCGGATCTGTAAAACACATATCTGCTTTTTCATCTCCCATTAACTTTAAAATATCTTCTTCTTTAGTTGAGTCTCCCACCAATAACTTTGAGTCCCCTAAAAGCCAAAGATCCCCCTCTTTTGTTTTAACTTCATCAACTCCAGCTTTTGCTAGCGCTTTTTTTAGATCAAATTCTTCAGGAGTATCTTCGATATGAAAAATCTCATCAAGCTCGGTTGAGTCAAACCCTATATCTTTTAAAATAGATTCATCGAACTCAGCCAAGAGTTTTAGATCAAACTCGCCTGTGTTTTTATTCAAACGAATATTTAATTCCTTTTCTCTTTCAATGTCTGGAATGTTTATATAAATAACTGGTATTTCCTTATACCCGAGCTGTTTAGCTATTTCTAGACGAAAATTTCCACCGATTACAACTCCTTGGCGATTTTCAGCAGAGTTTACAATAATCGGATCTACTATTCCAAAACGCTCAATGCTCTCTTTGAGGTTATCTGATTGTTCCTTACTCCAATGCCTTGGATTATATTCAGGATTTTTTAAATTATTAACAAGGGCTTTATCGATCTTTATCTCTTGATTTGTTTTTATGTTTTTTCCCATAAAAAAACCTCCGTAAAGTAATAATATCCAAAGCCCTCCTTTGGATGTATCACTTTTTGGAGTTTCGAGGTAAAACACCTAAATCCGATTAACGAATTAAGATAATTAAAACATATTTACTAAATAAGTCAATGTTCACAAAGAATTTGTAATATTGTGATATATTGGTGTTAATTGAAATATCTTTTAGAGATATTAAATTATTTTCTATATGATAAAAAAAATTTTAAGTAGATTATATTTTTTTCTTTCCAATAGGTTTATTTTGTTTTTTGTTTTATTAATATCTTTTTTTATTTCCTATTATATTTATTCTGGATCATTTTTCCCAAGCACAGAAACCAAAGATTTATGGTTTTATTCTGGATTATTTATGGTTATTTTCTCTATTTTTTTTATAGAACCTTATTACACTTCACCTAAAAATGTTATTACTAGTGTAATTCCTCTCTTGTTGGTTTTTCTATCAATACAAGATTCTTTTCCAAATCATTTATTTTGGATTTTCTCCTTACTAATAATTATCTCTTTATTGTTAATTTCGATCATTGCCATGGTACTTGAAGATAAAGATAAAAGTCCAGATCACATTAAAAATAAGATTTCAAGTTTTTTAAAAAAAATAGCTGTCGTTGTTGGAAGAGGAAAAGTTTTGTATTCCTGTATGTTTATATATTTTTTACTAACCTATTTTTCAATTCAAAATTTTTATACTTTAGTTTTATTCATTTTTTGGTTTTGTATTATTTTTATCGATCCAAAATATATTCACAATGAATTTTCACAAAAAATTCTTAAAAAGAATTCTGATCAGGTAGGAGAAATATTCGGTGTTCAATCAAAAAAAATGTTCCTTGCAAAATTATTTGAGGATAAAAGAAATTTAAAAAAGTTTGACATAGTTAAGTTCCGATATTCAATGCAGGACGTTAATGATCCAATAATTATTGGTATTGTTTTTGACACATATCTTTTAAACCAAGAGAAATGGGTAAAAATATTAGAATTAAAAAATATTAATAATGAAACTAAAAAATTTGAAAATAATATTGTTTATAAAATATCTAATGGAAGACAAATATCAACACTGAATGAAGATATAAAAATTGAGAGATTTGTTGGGGTAGTAATTGACGGATCTATAATTGGAAAAATTAAATTTGAATATTCCAAAAGAGAAGATGATCTTCAAGAAGGTGACCTTTTAGAGTTAAATATTTCCAATAAACGACTTTTTTATCAGGTTATTTCAGGTACAACTGAAAAGGAAAAATTAGAAGCAAAAAATGAAACTAGTTTTATTGAAGGAGAGGCTATTCAACTTGGTGAATGGTGCAATGATAAATTATCATTTCAAAAATTTGGATGGGTACCGTCAATAAACGTTCCTATTTTTAAGGCGGATACTTCAGATATCGATGTAGGTGCTATTAACTATCCTCTATTTAAGTTAGGAATAATACCAGGAACAACTTTACCTTCTGTAATAGATTTAAATGATGCAGTAAGTCACCATATGGCTTTAATGGGTATTACTGGTTCTGGTAAAACTTTTTTAACCCATGAAATAATTAAAAAATTATTAATAGATACAAAAGTAATCTGTATTGATTTTACAGGTGAATGGAATAAAAAATTAGATCCTTCAATAAAAACAATTGTGAATAATACAGATATGATTTCTTATTTAAACAATTCTGATAAAAAAGTTGGTTTATTTGAGTTACCTACTTTAAGTAATACAACTGACGTTTTAATTGAAACACAAAATTTTTTAGAAACCATATTTAGTTACGCAAAAATACAGTATGATCAAGACACACCAGTCAAAATAGCCTTAATATTAGAAGAAGCTCATACAATTACGCCTGAAACAAGTTTTTTGGGTGACTTAGGTGATTATGGTAGTAATAAAGCATTAGTTAACAAAATGGCACAAGTGGCACTTCAAGGGAGAAAATATGGTATAGGATTACTTGTTATTGCCCAACGAACGGCTAATGTTTCAAAAACAGTTTTAACACAATGTAATACCGTTATTTGTTTCCAAGCATTTGATGAAACTAGTTTTAGTTTCTTAGGAAATTATGTAGGGAAAGATATTGTACAAGCATTACCTAATTTAAAACAATATCATGCAGTAATTGCAGGTAAGGCTAGTAAATCAAATATGCCAATGATTATTGATTTAAAAAGAAATTAAAATAATATGTCCCAATACTATAATCCAAACAGAATAAATGGACTTTATAATCCTAGTGATAGTAAGCCATTTCGAATAAGTCGAAGTAAAATTGATTCGTTTTTAAGTTGCCCAAAGTGTTTTTATTTAGATCGAGTTTTGGGAATTGGTCAGCCACCAGGTTATCCTTTTTCTCTTAACTCAGCAGTCGATAAATTATTAAAAAAAGAATTTGATATTCATAGAGCTAAACACACGGCTCATCCTTTAATGAAAGCTTATGGATTAGATGCGGTGCCTTTTGAACATAAAAAAATGGATGAATGGAGAGATTCACTAAGAAGAGGAATAACTTATTTGGATGAAAAAACTAATTTATTTATTACTGGTGGAGTTGATGATGTTTGGGTAAATCCAAGCGGTGAATTGATTATTGTGGATTATAAAGCAACATCAAAAGATGGTGAGGTAAGTCTAGATGCCGAGTGGCAAGATGGTTATAAAAGACAGATGGAAGTTTACCAATGGTTATTTAGAAAAAATGGTTTTAAGGTGTCTAACACTGGTTATTTTGTTTACTGTAATGGCAAAACTGATGGAAAAGCTTTTGATGGAAAATTAGAATTTGATATTAAATTAATCCCCTATGTTGGCAATACTGATTGGATTGAACAAACAATTGTAGACATTCATAGTTGTCTTAATAGTGAAGAAATCCCAAAATCGAATCCCGATTGTGACTTTTGTAATTATCGTCAAGCGACCCATAATTTAGATTAAATGCTAACATTGCTTAGTGTTTAAAAAAGTCAAAAAAGAAAAGAAAAAAACTGCTTTATTTACTTGGTTTATTTTAGGCTGGTTTATTATGTTTATTTTAGGTTTATTTGTTTTTTCATTTAAGTATCCAAATCTTGATTTAAGCGGTCCAGAATACCAATCATTTTTTTGGTTATGGTTTAAATTATATTTAGAACTTTTTGCTTTTGGCTATTTACTAAAACACGATTTAGTCGGGAAGATATTAAATAAAGTACAACAAATTTATGGTAAACAAGAATAAAAAATTTTGTTATCGTGAACCAGATTTTCCAGATAGCGCTTATTTGGGGATAATTTTTGTTGGTGATATTGATCGTTCAAAATTTATTCAAACACTAACTAAAATATATCCGACAATAAAATTACTTCAATCTACAATTAAAAAATTAAAAAAAGATTTATTTAAATTAAAAGACGGTCCGATTTATGTTAATGGAGTGGTTATTATTAAGATTAACTTTAATAAAAGATTTCCACTTAAAAAAGAATATTGGAATTCTGGAGAAATTGTTCCCACTGATGGAATGTTTAAGTCAAAAGAATATATGAAAATGATGGATGATGTTTATCAGTTCTACAATATTATAGTTTTACCGGCTCATTATGATGTTAAAAAGAAAAAGTGGAATTATATTAATTGGATACCAATTTTGGTTACTACTGATGATAAAAAACTTGATGAATTGGTTAGAATATCCGATCAACCGGTCGATGAATCAGCAAAAAATATAGCCTTTTATTCAATTGAATTTATTAGGGGTTTTGATTTGGACACTGGCAAATTTGTTAAATCGCAAAAAGAAATAGATTTAGAGGGAGCTAATTGTTAATGAATTACTTAAAAGACAAACAAGAATATATTGACCGTTATGATATAGGAACAATTGAGTTTTGTTTAGATTGGTATCAAAGTATTTTTGATAGTTTTAAAAAGAATAGAAATGATAAGAAATTTAAAAAATATACTGATGAAGAATTTGATTTTGAGGTGAATAAAGTCGCCAGTTATTCAATGAATTTTTATAAAGGTGAAAGGTATCGAAATAAATATAAAACCATCGATGAATGGATGGAAAGAGACAAAAAAATACAAGATAAGTACGATAATACCCCTATTCCTACCAATTTAAAATGCCAACATTGCGGAGGAGATATGGAAATGACTCTAAAAGAATTGTCTGATTCCTATACTGATAAACCTTATATGTGGTTTATGTTTGGCTGTAAAAAATGTAATCGAAGAAGAGCTGTTCTTGAAGATGGTAGTGATTGGATTTGTGAAAAACCAAAGTGTCCAAAATGTAAAAGTGAACTTAAAACTGACATAAAAATTAATCAAAAAGACGATACTACAACTTTTACTGAAACATGTCCTAAATGTGATTATAAAAATATAGATATACACGATCATAAAAAATTTGAATTAGAACACCAAGCAAAAGAGAAAAAAGAAAAAGAACTTTTGGAAAAATATTATGAGGATTATTGTTCAGATAGGGTTGGAAAATCCATAATGGAAACTGCTGATGCGATGGCTTTTGCTCACGAGGTAATGGAGGTTGAGATTAAGAAATATGATGACCCAGCACAAGATTTTGTAGCAAAAGTTGACATTCTTGATGTAAATAAATTTGAAAAATTCTTAAGCAAAATTTTAGAAAAGAATGGCTATTTAAAATTTTCTTTGGATAAACCAGAAATAGATAGATCAATAATAGTCCCCTTTAGCCTTCAAGATACAAATACTACAAGTAAACATATTGATAAAACTAAGGATTTAGAAAAACTTTTAAAAGAAAGTTTGGAAAAAACTAATTGGAGATTAGTCAGCAACAGTTTATCTAACCGATTAGGGTTTGTATTTGGAAGATTAAGAGCCTATGAAAGTAAAGAAGAATTATTGGAGTTATCTGGATACAAAAAAGAAAATAAAGAGGTAAAACTTGATCCTGAAAAATTAGAAAAATATGCTGGAAATGGTTGGGTTGATATAGGTAGAATGCACGGTCAATATATTGGCATGGAAAATATTAGAAAGAAAAGATTAGCACAAGAACCAGATGGATTTTTACTTGATGTGTCCGATAAAACTTATACTTGCACTATTTGTCGCGAACAATCTTTATCAGGAGAAACTTGGTGGCTACCCGATGCTTTGTGGTGCACAAACTGCAAAAAAAATATAGATGAAGGAATAATTCCAAAATTATTTGGTCACGAAGATGATCACGATAAAACTTGGTTTACAAAATTCAATATTGAATATAATTATGATTTGAAATGGAATCAAATAAAGAGGCTGGAAAAAGAAGGATTGCTCCACCCTAGAAATTTAATAAATTTAGAAGGACAAAATTATTGTTCCATATATTTATTAAAGGAAAACGAAGAATTTTTTAAAACCCATCAAAAAGTTAAGAAAATCTATCCAAAAGCTACAGTTAAAGGATCTGATGGTGAGGAAATTAAGTTATAAAGACTTGGGATTTCAGTTTGTAATTGACTTATTACACTAAAGAGCGTAATATAGTGCGTATATGAGAGACCTTACTCCAAAACAAAAACTTACTTTGCAAAAAATAAAAGAATTAGCCGGCAACGGAAAGCCAGTTACTCTCGAGAATTTAAAGGATAAACTGGGGTATAAGTCGAAGAATGTAAGTTCGGTTCAGAGACATACCGATGCCCTAAAGGAAAAGGGGTATCTTGAAAATGTCCGAGGAATCTCTGTAAAAAATTTCTCGAATATGGTTCAAATACCAGTTGTGGGAAAAGTGTCCTGCGGTCAACCACTTCTGGCAATCGAGAATATTGATGCTTATATCCCAATTGATTCGACAAGAATAAGAGGTAATGTCTCCGACTACTTTTTTCTAAAAGCAAACGGAGACAGTATGAATAAGGCAGATATACATGGAAAAAATATTGATGATGGTGACTTTATTTTAGTAAAACAACAACTGACAGCAGTACTGGGAGACAGAGTACTCGCCCTTGTTGGCGACGAGGCAACCGTTAAATTATTAACAAAAGGTGAGGGTTGTATGGTGCTTCAACCCGAGTCTACAAATCCGGCTAATAAACCAATTTATTTATTTGGAGACTTCTCTGTTCAAGGAATTGTTCAGGATGTCATTAAAAAAGGAGATTAAATTATGACAAAGACACCAGTCAATCAAGGTAAGGCTTGGACACAAGCGCAGGAATCACAGTTAGAAAAACTAGCCAAGGGAAATACGCCTACGGGTTTAATTGGTTATAAATTAGGGAGATCCCCTGCAGCTGTTCAATCTAAAGCTCAAGAGTTGGATGTCTCATTAAAACCGATAAATAAATCTCCCTATAATAGGCATAAATAATTATGATATTAAAAGATAATAAACACTTTGAATTGCCTCAGTTGATGGGAGGGGCTTTTAGTGGTCTCGACAGATTAGAAATTCCGTACAACATTCTAATTCTTAGAAAGGTATTACAAAGGGAAGATAATGGCGACATCCAGCTATTTTGCCAAGCGATAGATGGTCCTGAACAAAAAAATGGCGGAATTGATTTTATTGTCGATGACCGAAAAAAGAAGATGGAACTATTTCACTGGTTTCAATTCCAGATCGGAAAAGACATTAAAACTATTTACGAAAGTGATTTTAGATTTGAAGGAGAAGATAAATGAAAAAATGTACCAAATGCGGATCGGAAATGTTTGAGAGTTTGGAACCAAAGGTTGCTAATTTGGCAAATAGCAACAGTAAATTTCCCAATCAATCAAAATACTGGCGTTGCGGCAATAGAAAATGTGGTAATACAGAAAAATTTTAAATTTATGCAGCAAATCATTTATACAACCAAATACTACTGCGAACTCTGTAAAAAGGAGCTAATTGTTAATTTGTATGGTGAACATGATTCTAACTTTACTGCTGATGATGAACCTGAATTGATTGAGTGGGCAAGACATTTTCATTGGATAGATAACCATAGGGTATGTGCACTTTGCGGAAGGCTAGTAGTCTCTGAAGAGCTGGACTTGGCAGAAAATGATGGCAGCATCCAGATCCATGAAGACTATACAGATCATTATGAAAAGGTCAACCCAAAAGAAAAATTCAGGCAACTCTTAACGGTACATGTAGCCTGCATAAAAGAATGTATCGACAAAACTTCGAATTAAATGATATCAACGGCCCTTATAAATTATGGACAACTTTACTAAATTATTATTATTTCTAGGCCAACAACTATATTCATACAAAAGACGGGTTATATTTATCGACGAATTAAAACAAATATACCCTTCTGACAAAGAAATTACTGATGCGTTAGAAGAACCATTAAAACAAGGTTGGATCACTTTTACTGGCGACAAATACCACTTTGAAATTACAACAATTGCTGAAACGACTGTTTTACAATATTGGAACAAGAATGTGTATAACACTGGAGAAATTGGAGGAGGAGCAATTAGTGGAAATCCAGACAATCACCTTTTTACAGTCGTGGTTGAATTCGATTCACCTGTAAAATTTACAGAACATGTTCAATTAAAATACCAAAACAAAGATATATATCTGAATTGTGTCGAAGGCTTTTATTATGAAGCTAAATCACACGAACCTTTGGAAGCTAATTTAGAAGAGGCAGAAGAAACAATATATAGATATTTAAGCCATCTTTCATACCACTACAAAATACCCGTTATAGTTAGAGCTACTCACTCAGGAAGCATCGACTTGAATAGTGTAACTAAAAGATCTGATTCCCGGACAGGAATCTACTACCCGATGCCAGCTCTCCAATCTTTGGTGGAGCAGCAGTCGCGTGCAGTTGCTTTTTATCGACAGTTTCGTAACTTCTCCCCAATCAGAACATCTGAGTCTCGTTACTATCAGATGATGAGCTTATTGAAAATAATGGAAGGTGTTAACTCCTCGGCAGACTTAAATCAAAACAAAACTGATTTTATTAGTCTGGTTGATAAATATCTATCTAGACTCTCGGAAGAAAATCAAAAAATTACCAAGGGCATCGAAATTAAATACGCCTCTAAATATGGTAAGACAGAGGTCTTCAGTGAAATACTGTGGGAACACTATAGAAACGGGATCGCTCATTGGCGAGCAAGAGGGAACTTTCTTGACCCAGACATACCAGATAACACAATCGCATCATCAATTAATATCCTCGAACAGATTGCCCTTGATGTCCTAAAAAATGAATATAAAATAGCCGACTAACTATTCTATATCAAACTACATCACTGTTTTTATATACTCCTTTTTTATAGTGTCTCATTTGTCTCATTTAGCTTTAAATCTTTGATAGAATGAGACAGTGAATAAGTGGGTGTTATAGGGACAGAATGGTGCCAGACCTCACTGCTCCGCATTTCGTGTATTATTCGAAAATTTGATAAAATTATTTTAATGAAAGCAAATAATAAACAACTTCTAAAAGATTCATTGATCTGGGGTTTTGTTTTATGGTTGATTGGATATATCTTGAGTTTCATTTTATTTTTTATTGTTTCTCCATTAATGATTGGTTGGATTATTGCCCCTATTGGTACAGTAATCACTTTATTGGTTTTATTTAAGAAAATTAAAAGTGTTGATTTTAAATATTATCTAATTTTGGCAATTGTTTGGACATTGATAGCAGTAATACTTGACTATTTATTTATTGTTAAGTTATTGAATCCTGTTGGTTATTACAAACCAGCAGTTTACTTATATTACGGACTGACTTTTGGTTTACCATTATTTGTATCTACAAAAAGAAAAGTTTAGATTATAAACTTAATGATTTATACGAATAGAACGGTGCCAGACCTCACTGCTCCGCTAAATATTTATTAATTTAAAAAGGAAAAAAAATGAATAATTTTGAATTGTATAACTCAACAAAAATAATTTTTGGAACTGATTCGATGGATAAAATTGCTGATCAAATAAGACCATTTGGAAAAAAGGTTTTGGTTACATATGGAGGAGGAAGTATTAAAACGAATGGAATATATGCAAAAGTGATGGATCAATTAAAAGAATTTGACATCAGAGAGTTTGGAGGGATAGAACCAAATCCAAGAGTAGAGACAATTAGAAAAATAATTGAACAATATAAGGATTTTGAACCTGATTTTGTTTTAGCAGTAGGAGGAGGAAGTGTGATTGATGGAACAAAGTTAGTTATAAGTTCAATGTATTATGATGGTGATCCATGGGATTTTTTAATTAAAGAAGGAGTCCAACCAAAAAAATATTTACCATTAGGAACAGTTTTGACCCTTTCGGCAACAGGAACTGAAATGAATGGAAATGCAGTAATTACCAACTGGGAAAAACATGAAAAATTGGCTTTGAGTAAAAAAGAAGTATATCCAGTTTTTTCAATATTAGACCCTCGAAATACTTTTTCTGTTTCAAGAGATCAAACAATTTATGGAATAGTGGATACCTTTTCTCATGTGTTTGAACAATATATAAATACTGAAGAAAATGCCCCAATTCAAGATAGATTTAGTGAAGGAATTTTAATGACATTAATTGAAAATTCTAAAAAAGTTTTAGCTGAACCTGAAAATTATGAAGCTAGATCTAATATTATGTTATCTGCTTGTGTAGCTCTAAATGGATTAATAGGATCTGGAGTTAGTCAAGACTGGGCAACTCATGACATGGAACATGAATTGAGTGCTTTTTATGATATCCCTCATGCAGCTGGGTTAGCAATTATTACTCCTAGATGGATGAAAGTAGTAAAAGACCAAAAAAGTAAAAAAATAATTCAATATGGAAAAAGAATTTGGGGTCTTGAAGGAAACGATGAAGAAATTTTAAATAAAGCCATTGAAAAAACTTATGACTTTTTTAAATCTTTAGGAGCAAAAATGAATTTGGGTGAATGGAATATTGGTAAAGAAAATTTTCCAGTAATTATTGAAAGACTAACTAAAGCTAAAATTGGAGAATTTCCATTAACTGCCATACAGATTGAAGAAATATTGAATAACTGTTTGGTTTAAATAATGAACAAAAAATTTGAATCGACTAAAACTATAGCTATAGTTGGATTGTCGGATAAGATTGACAGACCAAGTTTTAAAGTGGCGAAATATTTTTTAGATTTAGGTTATAAAATAATTCCAGTTAATCCAAATATTGAGAATTGGTTGGGAATAAAAGCTTATGCTGATATTAAATCCATTCCAAAAGAAATTGAGATTGGAATTGTCGATATTTTTAGAAAATCTGAAGAAATTTTGGGAATTGTAAAAGAAGTAATTGAAACTAATCGAAAACCAATTATTTGGATGCAAGAAGAAATAATTAACGAAGAGGCAAAAAAATTAGCGGAAAAGAACGGAATGAAAGTAACAATGGGACTTTGTTTGATGAAAGAACACCAAAAAAAATAATTATTTCTTTTTGAGAAGAGAGAGGTAGTAAGGAAGATGCCAAAGAGCGTGAATAATGGCCACTAGAGCCATGACAATGCCAAATTCAACATGAATCCACAATAGAGACTGATACCAAAGAACAGAGATTTTTAGACTGATTAAAGCAGCTAAAATTAACCCTAAGATTCCGGAGACTAAAAAAGAAATGAGTAAAATAACATTCCAAAGTCGACGATGAGTAATTAGAGAGATTTTTTGAATTTTGACGAGATAATTTGAAATAAAATAAAGGTCAAAAACTAAGAAAAATAAAATTAAAAAATAATAGTTATTCATAGTTTATTCTAGAACAATTGCTTGAACAGGACAATTGTTAATGGCGGAAGCTAGTTTTGAAGAATTTAAATTAGTCGAAGAAATGACAGTGGAAATACCATTAATAATTTCAAAATGAGCCGAATCGATACGGGCGCATCTGCCACAACCAATACAACGAAGCGGTAAAACACTTAATTTTTGAAGTTGAGCAGGACTGGAAGCGGCTTGATCAACTTTTTTTTGATTGGAAGACTTGGAAGTATTAGTCGTTGGTGAAATATTTAAGGAAGAATTGGAATTTTGACTAGTTAAAGAAGTGACAAAAGCGATAATGGTGCCACTAAATAAAAATAGAGGAAGAGCGAATTTTTTAAGAGACATAACTAATTAATAATTAATAATTTAAACCAAAAATTTTAGATTTATTATTAAGAATTAATAATATTAATTTTAACTTAAAAGAAGCTGAAGATAGAGGGTAAAAGTCTAAAGTCTAAAAATTTATTATTTTGTAGGAGTAGCAGGAATAATTGGATTAATATCGATAGTTTTACTAGTGATAGAACCATCGGTATTAGTATCCCCCATGACAGCAACCTTGGTTCCAACTTTAAGATCGATTTTACTAGCAGTAGCTGTTTGATTCACAACAGTAGAATCGGAAAATAAAATAATTTTAGAACTACCATCGGTTAATTTAACAGTAATTGATTTGTCATCAACACTAATAATTTCACCGATAGTTTGACGGAAACTAGTTATTTGACCACGGTTAGCTTGGCCAGTGGTATTACCTGAGTTACGATTCATCATACCTTGACCAGTAAAACCATTGGCACCAGTACGTTGAGTAAATTGAGAAGTAATTTTGCTTTGTTGATATTTAGTACCAGCAAAAAAACTAGCTCCAGAGAAAATGACTAAAAGAATTACTATGGAAATAATTTGATTTGATTTCATATTTTAAAATCCCTCTCGGCTTTCGCCGTATCTCCCTTTGACGAAAGGGAGAAATTAATAATTTTTAATAAAATTTTAGATTTATTATTAATGTTTAAATAATAAAAAATAAAACTTAAAGAAAGCTGAATTATTCATATCGAAGAGCTTCGATTGGTTGTAAGTTGGCGGCTTTTTTGGCTGGATACCAACCAAAAAGAATACCGATAGCGGCAGAAACAACAAAAGCTAATAGAACAGAATTTATAGAAACGACAAAAAGAGAACTAGTAACCTTGGCAATAATAAAGGAAGTTAAAATACCAAAAACGATACCTAAAATTCCTCCAGTAAAAGTAAGAATAACTGATTCAATTAAAAATTGAGTAGTAATATTTTTCTTTTTAGCACCTAAAGCTTTTCTTAAACCAATTTCGCGAGTACGCTCAGTGACAGTAACTAACATAATATTCATAATCCCAATACCACCGACAATTAGAGAAATAGCAGCTACACCAGCTAAAAGAGTGGTAAAAGTGCCAGTAACTGAATTTAAAGTGTTGACCATATCTTGTTGGGACATAATAGAAAAATCAGCTTTAGTGGAATCAGTTATTTTGTGTCTGGCTAAAAGAAAATAACCAACTTCATTTTGAGCTTCAGTCATTTGATCGGTACTTTTAGCTTCAAGAGCAATGGAACTTAAATAATTAACTCCAAAAAGTTGTTTTTGAGCGGTAGTGAGAGGCACATAAACGATGTCATCTTGATTATTAAAACCACTTCCACCTTTGGCGACAGTAACCCCAATAACAGTTAAATTTTGATTTTTAATTTTAATAGTTTGACCAATTGGATTAGAACCATCAGGAAAAAGATTAGTAACTACAGTTGGACCAATAATCGCGACTTTTTTAAGACTATCAACATCGGATTGGGTAACAAAAACACCATCACTAATAGAAACTTTATGAACATCGGCATAATCAGGAGTAACCCCAATAACACTAGTATTGGAATTGCTTTGACTGGTAATTATTTGAGTTCGACTAGAATATTCAGGAGAAACTTTATTAATAGTAGTCAGATCAGTCGAAGCGGCAATGGCTTTGGCATCCTCTAGAGTTAAGGTCGTTCGGCTACCTTGAGCACTTCGGACACCACCACTACTTTGAGAAGAACCTGGTTGGATGGTTAATAAATTGGAACCAAGAGATTGAATTTGATTTTGAATTGATTGTTGAGTAGCTTGACCAAGAGACATTAAGGCAATAACACTACCAATACCAATAACAATACCTAAAACAGATAAAGCAGTACGAGTTTTGTTTAAAGTTAGAGTAGTAAAACTCTCTAAAATTACTTCGATTAATTTCATAGTTTTTGGTCTTTAATAATTTTTTGTTTATGGTTACTACTATCAGTGACAATTTTGCCATCACGAATGACAATAATTCTTTTGGCATGCTGGGCAATATCTGGTTCATGAGTAATCATAACGACAGTATTACCTTCATCATTTATTTTTTGAAAAATAGCCATAATTTCTTCGGCTTGAGCAGAAGCAATGTTTCCAGTTGGTTCATCGGCTAATAAAATTGAAGGGTGCATAGTGAGAGCTCGAGCGATGGCAACACGTTGTTGTTGACCACCAGAAATTTGATTAGTGGTGTGTTTAAGACGATCACCAAGACCAACTAATTTTAAATATTTAATGGCAGTGGCTTCTCTCTCTTGACGATCAACCCCAGCATAAGACATAGGTAACATGACGTTTTTTACAGTAGTGATACGAGGCAATAAATTATATGATTGAAAAATAAAACCAATTTTACGATTACGAATATCAGCTAATTCATCGTCGGTTAAATTTTCAACATTTTCACCGTCGAGAATATAAGTTCCAACAGTAGGTTTATCGAGGGCACCAATAATATGCATTAAAGTTGATTTTCCAGAACCAGATGGACCCATAATGGCGACAAATTCCCCTTTTTGAACTTCAAAAGAAATATTGTCTAAAGCCACGGTTTCCAAAACATCAGTTTTATAAATCTTGGAAAGATTTTTAATAGAAATAATTGGTTGATTTTTCATAAAATTATCGACCCATGCCGCCACCTAACCCACTGCCACTAAAAATAGATTTAGTCGTCGAAGTGGTCGTAGTTTTAGCAGTAGAAGAGGAAGTAACCACAGTATCACCTTCGTTTAATCCTGAAATAATTTCAGTTTGAGTAGTGTCGGAAAGACCAGTTTCAACTGTAACTTCGGAAATTTGATTATCTTTCATAACTCTAACAGTAGAAACACCATTACTAGTTTGAATAGCTGAGCTAGGAATTAATAAAACATCACTTTTAGAATCTAAAATAATATTGGCACTAACTGACATGTTTGGATACATATTTGGCAAACTGGTATCAAAAACAATAATAGTAGGATAAGAAGTGACACCACTGGAAGTTTGACCATTAGTATTAACAGCTAAAACTTGACCAGTAAAAGTTTTATCAGCAAAAGCATCCATAGTAAGAGAAACTTTTTGACCAGCTTTAACTTTAATAACATCAATTTCAGTTAAAGAAACTGAAGCCGTAATTTGATTTTTTGGGTTAGTAATAATACCGACTGATTGAGTGGCATCAGAACTGGAATTAGAAGTTGAAGATGAAGAAAGATTAGCGACAGACATTCCAGTAGTAAGAGCAAAATTACTTAAAACACCATTAGCTGGAGCATAAATAATATTAGAAGCTTGTTGGTAGGCATACCAAGCAGAAGAAAGTTGAGCTTTAGCCACCGCAACAGCGGAATCAGCGGAAGAATATTTTTGTTGAGCTAAAGTTAGAGATCTTTGACTGGTACTAAAAGTAGTATTAATACTTTCTTTTTGAAGATCGGTTTTAGTAAAATCGTTAATTTTATTAACAGCGTCTTTGGCGGTGTCAAAAGATAATTGAGATGATTCAATTTGGTTTTGAAGAGAAAGTTTGTTTTGTTCAGCGGAAGCAACGTTATTCTTAGCACTTAGATAAGAAGCCCAAGCGGTAGTTTGTTTTTTTTGACCATCTTGATCGAGAGTAATTTGAGCAATTTTTTGACCTTGCTTAACAGTGTCACCGTTTTTGGCATAAATTTTACTGACTTGACCAGAAGCGCTGGTGTAAATACTAGTATTGCTACCACTACTAATAGAACCGGAAGCAGAAATAGTACTAATGATATTACCTTTGGTAACTTGAGAAGTTTTATAAGTAGGAGTGGAAGTTTGAGAAGCGAGACTTTTGCTAACGATGAAATAAATTAGACCAACAATTAAAATTGGAATAATTATTTTTAAAATTAAAGGAAGAGATAAAAATTTATCTTTGATATTTTTAAATAGTTTCATGATGGGCAAGTGTAAAAATTAATTCTGAAGTCTAACTGAAGATTGGTAAACTAATAATAAATTCGGTACCTTGGTCAATTTTGCTATTAACAGTAATTTTGCCATGGTGTTGATTAACAATTTTTTGAGCAATAGAAAGACCAAGACCATAACCAGAGGCATCATTTTTGGTACGAGCATTGTCGGCGCGATAAAAACGATCAAAAATATGAGCTAAATCTTTTGGAGAAATACCAATGCCTTGATCGATAATTTCAAAAATAAGATGCTTTTTAGTGGTTTTAGCTAAAAATTTTATAGAACTAGATTTTGGGCTATATTTAACCGCGTTATCTAAAAGAATAATAAATAATTCTTGAATTTTTTGATGGTCGGATAAAAGTTTTTCGGAAACAAAATGAGTAGTAATTTTAATTTTTTTAGCATCGGCTTGAGGCTTAATTATTTTGACTGACTCTGACATTAAATCCTTAACTGAATTTAATTTAAAATCCAAAGAATCCCCATTACTAGTGTGATTTAATTCTAAAAGCGAATCCGTTAAAGTTTTTAATTGATTAGTTTGAGAAATGCCATCTTGAAGCGCTTGTTTGGCCTCAGCTAATTTAAGGTTTGGATCACGAAGAGAAACTTCAAACAAAGCTTTTAGGGCAGTGATAGGAGTTTTTAATTCATGAGAAGCATCGCTAACAAAGCGTTTTTGATCTTCGGTCATTTTTTGAATTGGGGAAAGAGTGCGACCGGCAAGAAAATAAGATAAAGACCCAGCCAAAGCTAAAATAGTTAGATTAATCGTGATCAGACTAAGAAGGAGACGATTTTGACTTTCATTAATTAAATCTTGATCAATGGTAATAATTCGAGGTGGTGGAGTTCTTCCATCATCAGAGATAAATTCCATTTCAATTCGATTTCGTTGAGAATTAGCAAAATGATTTATTTCTTGATCGATTAATTGATAAATTAAGGCACTAAAAGATAAACTAATCACCATAATAATTAGCATGTACCAACCAATTAGTTTTAATCGAGCTTGTTTAAACATATGTGTAGTTTATCAATTTAATTTTTCGTTACAGAATTTTTTGCGTCTGGTGAATGTGTCACCACGTTCAAGGCTACAAAAAATTGTAACTTCAAATTTAAATTTTTAAGTTATTCACTGATTTTATATCCAAAACCGCGGATGGTTTTGATTAGTTTTTGAGAAAAGTTTTTATCAATTTTTAAACGAAGATTGCGAATGTAAACTTCGACAGTGTTTGGCAAAATATCAGATTCGTAACTCCAAACGTGTTGGATTAATTGATCTTTGGAAAGAATTTGACCAGCGTGTCTCATTAGACATTCTAAAAGTGAATATTCTTTACTGGATAGGGAAATATTTTTACCATTACGAAGAACTTCGTAGGTAGAAATATTAAGAGATAAATCCCCAACTTTTAAAATTTCAGCAGTAGCAGTATTTTGAGGACGACGAGCCAGGGCTCTAACTCTAGCTAAAAGCTCTTCAAAAGCAAAAGGTTTAGTTAGATAATCATCGGCCCCAGAATCTAGACCAACAACTTTATCTTCTAATTGGCTTTTGGCGGTTAACATTAGAATTGGAGTGTGAATTTCATCTTTTCGAAGCTGACGACAAACTTTTAGACCATCCATTTTGGGTAACATTAAATCTAATAAAACTAAATCGTAGTCACCACTGGAGGCTAAATCTAGACCTTCTTCACCATCAAAAGCTAAATCAACAACATAATGTTCTTGTTCTAGACCTTTTTTAATAGAGGTAGCAATTAAATGTTCGTCTTCGACAACTAAAATTTTCATAGTTTAATTATAAATCTTAAACTGAAAATAAACTGAATTTTTATAAATAAACCAAAATGGTAGAATATTGATATGAATAAAACACAAGAAAACCTTTTGAAAGCTTTCGCGGGTGAAAGCCAAGCTAGAAATAAATACTATATGTTTGCCAAAATGGCTCGTAAAGAAAATTTGGAATGGATTGCTCGAGTTTTTGAAGAAACTGCCGATCAAGAAAGAGCTCATGCTGAGGAAGAATTTGAAATGATTAAAGAACCGGTCAAAATTGAAGGTGGCTTAGAAATTGGACCTTACAGCACAAAAACAGTTGATAATTTAAAGGCCGCCGCCGCTGGGGAACATTTTGAATGGACAGAAATGTATCCTTCTTTTGAAGAACAAGCCAAAATTGATGGTGATAAAGAAGCAGAAAGATTATTTAGAGAAGTTAAAGCAGTGGAAGAAAAACATGAAGAAAGATACATTATTATTGCCACTCATATGGATGCCAATACTTTATATAACCGAGATGTTGAATTGGAATGGAAATGTGTGAATTGCGGTTATATTCACAAAGGTAAAACTCCCCCAACTAATTGTCCAGTTTGTAAAAAACCATATACCTGGTACCAACCACTTGGTTTGGTTAGATAACGGTATAATAGAGCATGAACAATGTTAATCAAAAAATAGAGGAAGGTCTCTATGATGAAAGGTCAGCGGGTGGTTTGGTTTATAAAATCGAAAATAATAAAGTTTTATGGTTGCTGATTAAAACTATTTCTGGCTTCAAAACTGATGTTAGAAAAATAGGCAAGCAAAAAACAACAGCTTATAAATTTCCTAAAGGTCATTTAAAAGAAAGTGAATTTTTAAAAACAGCCGCATTGAGAGAAGTGGAAGAAGAAGGCCAAGTAAAAGCGACAATTATTGATAAATTAGGTTCAAATAATTATATTATTTGGGATAGAGAAGAAAGAAAAAAAATCATTAAAAAAGTAACTTTCTTTCTAATGGAATATACTGGACAAAGTAATTTAAAATATTACGATACAGAAGTGGTTTTGGAAAGAGAATGGTACACAATTGAAGAAGCTTTAAAAAAATTGGCTTATGAATCGGAAAAAACTTTACTTAAAAAAGCCAAATCAAGATTGGATAGTCTGTTGAGAAAATGAAACACCCAGAAATAATTATTAATAACGAAACCCCTTTTGAAACTGGAGAAAAATCGACTTATTTAAGATATGATTCTTTAGAAAAAATGTTAGAAGGACAAGTTAAAGGTTTGGGTGACCAAGCAAAAAAAGATGGAGAAAAAAATTACCAGCAATTGGAATCATTGGGAAACGAAGCAGCAAAAAAAATTAAAGAAGCAAGTAAAATAGTGGCAAAAATGTGGAAAATATCCGAACCTTATATGAAGGAGTGAGATGAGATATAATAGCTTTACCTAAAGGAGAAGTCGCATAGTGGTTCATTGCACAGACCTGGAAAGTCTGCGGCTCACAAGGCCTCGCGAGTTCGAATCTCGCCTTCTCCGCCAAATGTCGTTTTTACCCTGTTTTACCGTGTAATATAGGCAATGACACTCCTTGATAAATTCCTGATTTGTTCCTGTTTAGCTTCAAAAAAGTTCCAGACTCACCTTCTCCATATAGGTAAAATATTTCCTAAACTATTTTTCTGAAAGTAGTTCTTTTATTCTTGGAATTGCTTTTTCTATGGCTCTTTCTCGGTGATTTAATAAGTGTTGTTTTTGGTCTACTGGTAATTGTCTAGCATCACCCAATAAAAGGTTCCATTCGGGAACAAAAAATAAAGATTCGAAAGGAAAACCTTCTACTCTTTGAATGGATGGTTCCTCTAAAATATAACCTCTTAGAGTGCCTTCAAAAAGTTCTATCTTTCCATCTGGCTTTCCTAAGGCAAAAACTGTTCTAAATTGAGCACCTCTTTTTTCTTTTGGAATACCTTTCATTTTTTCAATACAATAGTCAATTATTTCCTGATCTGTCATTCTATTTTGACCATCTTTCCATCTTCTGACATAAATACCAGGTTCACCATTGAGGATGTCTATCTCTAAACCATTATCGTCGGCAAGAATTAGTCTATCTTTTACTAATTTTTGGTATCCTTTAATTTTCAAAATAGCATTTTCTTCCAAACTACTCCCTGTTTCTGGAACATCAATATCTATTCCTAAATCTTCAGGGTTAGTTACAATAATTCCGTTGTAATTTAGGTGTTTAGATATTTCAAATTTTTTACCAGGGTTATTGGTTGCATAAAAAATTTTTTTTGTCATTCTCGCCTATTATCTCTTAAGAATTAAATTAAAACAATGAGACTTGTTTTCATAAAATAAGTTCTAACTGAGTCAATGGTTCGCCGCTCACTGTCGTGATAATGAAAAGTTTGCCTATTTTTTGATAGAATTAATCAGATGAAAACAATTTTAATCACAGGTGCGCGTGGCGGTATTGGTCGTGATGCGGCGCTTTTACTAGCGAAAAGAGGACACAAAGTCATTGCAACTGTGCATCGTGAAGAATCGGTAGAGGAATTAAAAGCATATGCAAAAGAAAACGGTGTTACTTTTGATGTCTTCCGTCTTGATATTACCAATCTGGATGATCAGAAAAAAATATTAGATTTAGATATTGATGTTTTGATTAATAATGCAGCTATAGGGGAATCTGGATCATTGTCCGAAGTGCCACTTTCAAGAGTGAGAAAAAATTTTGATACTAATTTGTTTGGAACTTTAGAATTGACACAGTTAGCCTTAAAAAAAATGATAAAGAACGACTCAGGTCGCATTATTTTTATAAGTTCAATCGCCGGCCGTTTGCCGATGTTATTTTGGGGTCCATATTGCATGACTAAATTTTCTTTATCGGCTGTGTCTGATATTTTAAGACAAGAATTAAAAATGATTACTAGAAATGTTCATATTTCAGTGGTTGAACCTGGAACTTATCACACTGGTTTTAATCAAAAAGTGATGGCGACAAAATATACTTGGATGAATGAGCTATCTTATTTTTATAAAATAATAAATAAGATTAAAAAACAAGAAGAAATGACTTTTGGATTATTGGAGAGAAAAACCAATAAATCAATCGTAAATAAAATTGTTAGGGCTGTTGAATCAAATAATCCCCGACTTCGTTATACCGCTCCTTGGTGGCAGGCATTTTTTGTTCAGATAGGCAGAATTTTTGGAAAATGAATGCGCCAAACCAATACTTAACAAGGACAGTCCTTGAGAACACAGAGATGATTTTCACTTAAAATTCAAGTGGTGTGCCAATGAAAGTGCTGAAGGATATTGATGTTGAGTTTTATAAAAGCTCAAAAAATGTTTGACGTAGCCGTTAGCGTTTTGGTTGAAAAATAAGTTCTAACTGTGTAGTTCGACTTTGCTCACTATAAATCAATGGTTCGCCGCCTAAAAAATAACTAATTGACTTCGTCTTTTATTCGGGTATATTTATATTATAATAAATAAAAAAGTAAATGTCCGCGGATTTGAAATAATAGTATTTAAAAAGAATCTTAGTGACTATATATCTCTAACTGACATGGCCAAATTTAAAAATATCGATGATCCTCGATATGTAATTCAAAACTGGATGAAGACACGATTCACTATCGATTTTTTGGGAATATGGGAACAAATATATAATGATAATTTTAACCGTGTCGAATTCGACACCTTTAAACTTGAGGTTGGAACAAATGCTTTTGTAATGACTCCGCAAAAGTGGATTAGCAAAACAAATGCTGTTGGATTAATTTCTAAATCAGGTCGCCATGGTGGTGGAACTTTTGCTCATCAGGATATTGCTTTTGAATTTGCTTCTTGGCTCAGCCCCGAATTTAAACTTTATTTAATTAAGGAGTTTCAACGACTCAAAACAGAAGAAAATGAAAAACTAACCCTTGGTTGGGATGTTAAACGTCAGTTAACCAAAATTAATTATCAGATTCACACCGATGCAATTAGAGAAAGTTTAATTCCCCAATTAATTACAAAAAATCAATTGAACATTATTTATGCTTCAGAAGCAGATATTTTAAACATGGCTCTATTTAGTAAAACAGCCAAAGACTGGCGTGAAGAAAATAAAAATAAAGAAGGCAATATCCGTGATTATTGCAATGTTACACAATTGGTAGTTTTAGCTAATCTTGAGGGAATAAATGCTGAATTAATTCACCAAAAATTATCTCAATCTGAAAGGTTAATTAGATTAAACGAAACAGCCATTTTTCAAATGAAGTCTCTAATAAACAATTCATCAATTAAAAAGTTAGAAAATAAACTATAAAAGATTTTCTAATTAGTGTTAATATCTAAACCCAAGTCTTCCCTTTTTATAGTGTCTTGTTTGTCTCATTTAGCTACAAAAAACTGGTAGAATAAGATAGTAGTAGTAGTAGTAGTAGTAGTAGTAGTAGTAGTAGTAGTGTTATAAGGATAGAAAGATTCCAGAATCGCCTTCTCCGCAAGCTAAAAATAGATGGACTATAATTGATGATGATATTAAATTTCGAGGAATGGAATGAAGTTGTTAAAAAACCGGATTGGTATAAGTTTATTTATGTAAAATTACAAGAACTACAAAAACTTAGGCTAAATGATGTTGACGCCTATGAAAATAATAAAGAGAAGGTTTATGATTTCTTTGAAAAACATTTAAAAATAGGAGATATTTATTTAGGTAAAACTGGGAAGAATTGGGATTTAGAACGAAAACCAATTGATACGATTATTATCCATCACACTAGTAATAAGCCAGGAATTTCCACTGCCAGATTATCAGCTATAGAACTTTTTCGATTGTATTGTTCAACTTATGCCAATGCAAAACCAAATGATGATATTTTTAATCAACCTGTTTATTCACACCATTCCAATAATGACCAACAAGTTTTTTGGTCATACCACTGGCTAATCAGACAAGATGGTACATATATAAGGTTGCTTCAAGATAATGAAATAGGGTGGCAATCTGGTAATTGGGATATTAATTGTCGAAGTGTGGCAATTGTTTTTGATAATGATTTTGAAAATTCTAAGCCTTCTATTAAAGAAATGAAAACTGTTGCAGAAATAATTAAAACAAAATATCCTGCAGTGAATAAAAATAGAATCTTTGGCCACAGAGAAATTAATCCAAATACTACTTGTCCATCAAATTTATTTCTTTCTTCGAACACTACTCGTGGCTGGAAGGAAGAACTTTTAGATTTGATATAAAATAGATTTTAATTGTATATCAAATAAATTTCTGATTTATTCCTGTTTAAATTAAATCTATAAATATTTTTTTATATTTTCCAAATGTTCTTCATAAGTTTTAGCACAATGGATTTGACGATCGGAATCATGGAGATAATAAAGACAATCTGTAGTTTCTGGAGTTAAAACAGCATCGATAGCAGCTAAACCTGGGTTGCAAATTGGATGTGGAGGTAAACCTTCTTGCTGATATGTATTGTACGAGGAATCAATAGTGGTGATGTCACTGGCCTTGATAGGTGCCCACCAACCAGTGTCGGTTTTGCCACGAGCATATTGAACTGTGGCATCGATTTCTAGTTTCATTTTTTGATCGAGACGATTCCATAAGATACCGGCAATTAATGACATGTCAGTTTTTGATCCAGCTTCTCTTTGAATTACAGAAGCAAAACGAAGGCCGGTAGTCCAAAGCATTCCTTTATCTTGAAATTTTTTAAAATAAGGAGCAAAAACTTCGTTAAAATGATTATTAAATCGTTTAACAACATCGACGGGTTTGTCGGAAACAGGAATAAGATAAGTATCAGGAAAATAAACACCTTCAAGATAGTCAAATTTCATGGCAGTATATTTCTCATTCCAATCAGTTAAATCTTGATTACTCCAACCTAAAGTTTTTTGTAATCTCTCGCCTATTTCTTCTTTTCGAAGACCTTCAGGAATTACTACCCATTTCATTTCTGGACCATCAGAAAGATGTTTTAAAACTTGCCAGACATTCATGTTTTTAGAAAGATAATAGCCACCAGATTCAATATCTTTATTACCTTTTAATTTATGAACAAGATTAAAAGCAAAAATATTTTTAATTAATCCTTGGGTTTTTAATTTGGTAATAGTGTCAGATTGGTTGGCTTTGAGACTGACAGTGAAAGCTTTTACTTGAGAAGATTTAGAATCTGGAGCAGAAAAAAGAAAATAGAATACAAAAAAATAACTGAGTAATAAAATTAATATTATTCCAAAACCAATTAAAAACTTTTTATTCTTAAATAAAGATGTCATGTTCTTTTTTATTGTATGCCCTTTTTACTAATTATGTAGTTTGACTAATTCACTACAAATTAATGGTTTATCGCCATGTGTTTTTTGTTTATTGTAAAATAGATTATGAAATCTAATAAATATATGGAATTGGCTTTGGATCAGGCAAAATTAGCTAAAAAAATAGGTGATTTTCCTTTTGGGGCAATTATTGTTTGTAATGGTGAGGTGGTTGGTGAAGGAAAATGCGAAAATGTAACAATTGGAGATGTGACTGACCATGCGGAAATGAACGCCTTAAGAAAGGCTTGTAGAAAATTAGGAAAAAATAAACTTGATGACTGTACAATTTATTGTACAAACGAGCCTTGTCCAATGTGTGCTGCAGCTATTTTTCAAGCAAAAATTCCAAAAGTGGTGGTGGGGTTAACTAGAAATGATTTGCCTAATTTTTTACGACCTAGAAAAATTCTGATGAAAGATTTAGCTGAAGATTCTGGGTATCCAATTTCAATAGAAACTGGAATTTTAAAAGAAAAAATATTAAAGCAATTTAAAGACATAAAAAAGTAATTGTTTTTTGAAAAATGAATAAATATAAAAAGTGATAATATAAATTATGAAGAAAATATTTTTAACTGGATTTCTAACCTTTGTTTTTGCAATTTTGTTTTCATCGAGTGTTTTAGCTCAAGAAAAAGCAAAACCTACAATTAAATTACCTGTATTTATGGCGGGTGATATTCAATTAGTTGATAAGGTGACTGATGGAGATTTAATGATTTCTGGTAAAGAAGTTAAAATTGTTTCAGATATAAACGGAGATGTTTATGTTGCCGGTGGACAAGTTGAAATTAACGGAAATATTAAAGGAAATCTAATTGTGGTTGGAGGAACTGTAAAAATTTCTGGAAAAGTGCTTGGAAATTTAATTATGGCGGGAGGTGAAGTTACGGTAAATGATTCAGCAGAAATTGGAGGTTATGTTTTGGGTGGAGGTAGAAAAATTAATTTATTGGGTAATTTTTTGGGACCAGTTAAACTAGGTGCAGAAAATTTGATGGTTGGAAAAAAAGCCGTAATTAATGGAAATTTGGAAGCTGATGTATCTACTTCTGAGATTTCTTCGGATTCAAAAATTATTGGTGAAAAGAATATTAGAATTCATGAAACTCAAAAAGTTGAAGTACAAACAAATCAATGGAAACAATTTGGTTATGTTGGAAAAGTTATTTCATTTCTAGGAAAATTGTTGATTCTTTTGATTTTTGTAAGATTATTTGGACAAAAAATTAAACAAATTAATCTTAAAGATTCTTTTTGGTCAGCGATGGGATTAGGTTTGGTGGTTTTAATTGTGGTACCAATTTTGGCTTTAATATTAATGGTCACAGTTATCGCAATACCTTTATCATTAATTATTTTAGATGCTTATTTGGTGGGCTTATGTTTAAGTGGAATGGTGGTTTCAATTTTAGTTGGTGGCTATATAGCTAAAAAAACTAATTTGAAGGCCAATCTTTATGTTCAAGGTTTTATGGGATTACTTTTATTAACACTTCTAGGACTAATTCCATTTGTTAATGGACTAGTTAGTTTTATTGTCCTTTTGTTGGGACTTGGAATTATTTCCAAAAGTTTAAAATTGTATTTTTCAAAAAAATAGGTTTAGATAATAATTAGATTCTTATAATTTGTTCTCGACGAGGACCATTACTTATCATAGTAACTGGGCAATTTAGGTTTCTGCTAATAAATTCTATATAGTCTTTGGCTTCTGAGGAAATTTCACCAAGAGTAGTTGCTAAAGATATTCTTTTTTGATCCCAAGTTGATAATTCTATATATTTTGGAGTTACTTTATCGAGATATTCTTGATCTGGTCGATAATTAACTGATTTTCCATCAATTTCATAACCAGTACAAATTTTTATAGGAGTATCTGGATAAACAATATCCATATGAGTAATAGCTATTTCATTACCTCCACTAACTCGTTGATAAAATTCTAAAGCAGGAATATCTAAAAAAGCAATATCGCGTGGTCTTTTAGTAGTAGCGCCATATTCTCTAGCATCCTCTCTGATTTTATTAGCCAATTCTTCATCTTTACCAATCATGGCTGTTGGTAAAACACGACGACCAACACTAGACATATAAGTAGCTTTTATAGTAGAAATTCGATGTTCAATTTCTCTAAAATCAACAATTGCTTCAGTTGAAGCGGTTATGGCATTAAAAGTGGTATCTGAAGCAGTAACATCAGGGTAAAATCCCCATCGAGAATCAAGACCAATAGCTTGAGCCATTTCAAAAACATAGGCATTTTTTTCATTACTCCAAGTAGTTCTGACATAATCATAAATATCTTCTATAAATGGGAGTAATTGTTCTCTATCTTCTTTTAATCTATTTATAAATTCATCTTTTGTACCAACTTTTATTTTTTTACCATTTAAAGTTGCTACCTGAACGGAGGTTATATCTTCACCAAGTCCAGAGATTTGTTTACTGTAAAGATCATAATGTTGACCAAACTTTTCCCAATCTTGTCTTTGTAAATCTCGCATACAAACAGGCTGTCTCAATATAATATCGGCATAGGCTGGAGAAATACCTCGACCAGTAGCACCACTACTTCCGGTTTGAAATTTTTTAAGAACACCTTCATAAGCTCGATGAGTATCGAGAGCTAAGGTGGCCATAGAATCAATTTTAATGGATGATGAAATTTTATTATTTGAATTTTCTTTAACTTGGGTTATTTCTTCTAATAAATCTCGAGGATGTAAAACCATACCTTTTCCGAGGACAACAGTAGCATTATCAATGAAAGCACCACAGGGTATTTGATGAAGAGCGATTCTTTTTCCGTCAAATTCTAAGGTGTGACCGGCATTGGCTCCGCCATTAACTCGATAAACGGTAAGTGGATGTTTATTATTGTGGAGTTCGGTGGCAATTGTATCTGTAAACTTTCCTTTGCCTTCGTCTCCAAAAGCCCCACCACCAATTGCATAACTATTCTGCCTTGATTCTTTCATAATTTTATTTTATGTAAAAAAATAATTACAGGGTAAGTATACTATCTTTTTTTTAAAAAAAAGTCGTTGTGATAGACTGGTTTTACAATGATTAAAGCAATAATTTTTGATTTTGGAAACGTAATTTGTAGATTTACAAACGATATTTTAAGAGAAAGAATTAGTAAATTGAGTGGAAAAACAGTTGAAGAAATTTTAAATTTGGTTTATAAAAATTCAGACTTATTGCAAAGATTTGAAACCGGATTGATTTCTGGTCAAAAATTTTTTGAAGAACTTTCTAACATTTGTGGATTGCAAGTAAGTTATGAAGAATTGAAGAAAATATATTCGGAAGATAAATTTACCCCAGTGGAAGGAATGGAAAAATTAATTGAGGAATTAAGGGGAAAATATAAAATTGGATTATTGTCTAATACTGGAGAATGGGATTTTGATTATATTCTAAAAGTGGCGCCAATAGTAAAAACTTTTGACACGATAACCACCTCTTTTGAAGCCAAATTGATGAAACCAGATAAAGGAATTTTTCTAGATGCTTTAAATAAATTAAATTTAAAACCAGAAGAATGTGTTTATACTGATGATATTTTGGAATATGTGGAAACAGCAAAAAAATTAGGAATAAAGGCAGTTCAATTTACTAACATAGAAAAATTTAAATTGGATTTAAAAAACTTGGGAATAGAATAACTTGTTGACTTTGGGTTTTATTCGGGTATAAAATTATTTATGGATAAAATAATTAATATCTCAAAACCTTTAATTTTCCAACAGAATGAAATAAGACGAGTTTGGTTTAATGAACAATGGTATTTTTCAGTGGTTGATATTATTCAAGTCTTAACTCAACAAAACGATTACCAAAAAGCAAGAAAATATTGGAATAAACTTAAGGGAAGGTTGATTTTAGAAGGTAATCAGTCGGTGACAAATTGTCACCATCTGAAATTTATGGCTAAAGATGGAAAATATTATATTACAGATGGCGCAAATATTGAAACAATACTCCGCCTTATTCAATCTGTTCCATCACCTAAAGCTGAACCTCTTAAACTGTGGTTAGCTAAAATTGGTTATGAAAGAATTCAAGAAATTAATGACCCTGAAATTGCCTTAAATCGTTCGCGTGATCTTTGGAAAAAACATGGTCGTCCTGAAATGTGGATTCAACAGAGAATGATGGGTCAAGAAACTAGAAATAAATTAACTGATTATTGGAATGAAAACGGGGTTAAAAAAGGGGTTGAATTTGCAATATTGACCAATATTATTCACCAAGAATGGACTGAATTAAGTGTTCAAAAACATAAATCTATTAAAAATCTTGATAAATCACAAAATCTTCGTGACCATATGAATGAAGCTGAATTAATTTTGACAGCTCTGGTTGAACTCTCAACTCGTCAAATTGCTCAAAGTATGGAGTCTAAAGGTTTAAATCAAAATAAAATTCCGGCTAAAAAAGGTGGTCAAATAGCTAAAAATGCCAGATTAGAATTAGAACAAAAAACCGGTAAAAAAGTTATTTCTGCTCAAAATTTTTTAGAGTTAGAAAATAGAAAAAAATAATTTTTGGATAATTTTGTATTAGGAACGTAAAACAGCCACAGCAATACGACCATCGGAGGTATATTTTCCAACCTTAAAAGTACCTGGGTTGTAATAAACAATTTCTTTTAAACAATTAGCTTGTTTAAGAATGGATAAAATATATTCTCGTTCTTGATCAATATTAGGATTTATTCGATGAGTGATTTGATAAGTAAATTTAGTAAGACCAAAACCAAGATCTTCACTACAAGCTCCAATCCAAGCAAAAGTTTTAGAATAATCAATTTTTTGTTTTTTTGTCCAATATTTTATATCTAAAGGATTAATAAACTCATCAGTATTAGTAGCCCAAAAACGAATGTGATGTCGTTGGCGAGGACTATGACCAATAGCTTGTTGAAAACCAATATCTTGTTTTCGACCAAAAAGAAAAAAGAAACCAAAAGGAGCTTGAGGATACGGTTTATTTAAAATAAAGGTTCTAATCATTTTTAAAATGCTTTTAGGGGTAAGTTTATCGGCCACATTCCAACCAATTTTTTTAAAAACAGTTTTTAATTCAGTTTGAGTGCCTAATAAAATTAGATTAACTGGATCGGTATAAAAACCATCACCAGCTCGGGTAAAACGAGGAATTCGACCTCTTCGGAAAATAAGTAAAAATAAATGAATTAATCGAGGCAAAATAAAATAAGCAGAAGCGAAATAGGCCAGAATTAAAGCCATAAAAAGAGGTAATTGTTGATCGAGTCGCTCAAAAACTTGAGAAGTGATAAACCAAAAAAAAGTAAAACTGATAAGAGCCAGACCAATCCTTTTTAAAAATCTAAGGACAATTTTCATAATGGTATGATACCAATTCTATTACAATTTATTAGTTCCGACTTTTTCATTATTTTTAAGATAAAATAGCCATTAGATGAACAAAACTAAAGAAGATTTTTATAAAATACAAATATCTTTAAGTGAATGGTTTAGATTTTCTGGATTTGAAAATACGGAGGAATTTAATGCAGAGGATAATGAAAAAAGAGAAAGATTACGAGGATTAAATGAAATTATAGGATTACCATTTGACAAACCAACTCAATTTTTAGCGAAAGATATTATAGAAAAAAATCCTTTATTTTTGGATTTTTTAGATAAAAAAGGTGAAGAACTATGTGCAATTAGATTAATTCCATTCGATAATAAATTGCCAAAACTTAGATTAAGAGGAATAAAAGTTTCAGAGTCAATTGATTGGTTTTTTAAACAAGAAATTGATCCAAAATTTTATAAAGTAGATTTTGTTCCACATAATGAAACTAATTTATGGGCATCAATTTTGGTGGTCAATAGAAATGGAATTTTTGGGGAAATAATTGCTGATGTTCATAGTCATTTAACTCAAGGTTTTTACGAAAAAGAAAAACCAATTTTATTTCATTATGATTTTAAAAAATGGAGCTTAAATACTGATAATAAAATGGCTTTAAATCATTTAAAGACTATTGTAAAAAAAATAAAAGTTACTGATGTTAAAAAGAGAAAAGAACTAAAAGAAAAATTTGGATCTGAATTTTATCATGATTATATTGGTGGGTATTGGGAAACAGTTTGTTCAAATGAATTTGGATTATGGTTTATTGACTATAATAGAGTTTTAGGAAAAATGTACAAAGATTTTATCCCTAAAATTGAATCAAAAAAAATAGAAAAAGGAATATTAATTAAAGGTTCTTCGGCATCTTTGGGAATAGTTTCTGGAATAGTAAAAATAATTAAAGCAGAAGAAATAAATAATGTTTATTCAATAGATGAAGGAACAATAATTGTTTGCGATGTCACCACTCCAGATTTTGTGCCATTAATGAAAAAATGTTTGGCAATTGTGACCGATAGAGGTGGAATTTTAAGTCACGCAGCAATTGTATCTCGAGAATTAAATTTACCTTGTATTGTGGCAACGGGAAATTCAACAGAAATTTTAAAAAATGGAATGATGATTAAGGTTAATGCTAACGAAGGAACGGTGGAAATAATTTCTTAATAAGAATATATGAACCAGATTATTAAAATTAACCAACTTGGGCAACTAAAAAACCGTGAAGAGATAGTTTTGGTGGGCGGGTGTTTTGATATTCTTCATTTGGGTCATACGACTTTTTTAGAAGAAGCAAAAAAGATGGGTAAAATTTTAGTGATTTTATTGGAATCTGATGAAACAATTAAAAAACTAAAAGGAGAAAATAGACCGATTAATAGACAAATTGATAGAGCGGAAATGTTGACAAAATTAAAAATGGTCGATTATGTGGTGATGTTGCCAGAGTTAAAAGATAATCAAGATTACGTTGATTTAATTAAAAAAATAAGTCCAAAAATAATTGCCACAAGTGGGAACGATGAAAAAATTGAGCTAAAAAAACAGGAATCAAAAATAGTCGGGGCTAAATTAGTTGAAGTAATTAAAAGAATCCCCAAATATTCGACGAGCCGAATGATTAAACCTTAGTTTTTAGGAATTTTCATTTGGTTAATAAAATCGTTGACGTCGATAAACTCAATACCAGTAGGAAGAGCTAAATCTTTGTCGGTAAGAGTGGTGGGTTGGCATTGGTAATCTACTTGTTTATTTAAATCAACAGAATTTGATTTTTGGGTAGAAGCAGTGGCAGTATTAGTATTTTTTTCAACTTCCGACATCTTCATTTTAATAGCCATATTGCCAGTAGTGGAATTGTTTGACCAAGTGTAAAACCAATCCCCGTCACTAACCATGTTAACTTGAGTTTCCCCATTTGGATTAGGAATTTTAGTAGTTTGTTTGAATTTTTTACCATTAATTAAAATTTCTCCGGTCATAGTTCCATCCTCAGTAGTTTGAGACCAAGTACATTTTTGAGAGATGCCTTGAGACAAAAGATCTTTTAAAGAAAAACTAGATTTTTTGGTTTCAGCGGTTTGAGGTTTTGATTCGGAAGGAGTAAGAGTGGTGGAATTATCATCCTTTTTTGTACAGGCGGAGAAAGCTAAAGAAGATAAAATTATTAAACTTAGAAAAAGTATTTTTTTCATAAAAAGCTTAATTTTTAATGTAGTTAATTTTACACCTTTTCAGTATTAAATTTTATGGTGTAAAATACAGTTGTATGATAAAACAAACAAATAAAAAATGGATGGATTCGATAGTCGAGTTAGAAAATAAATTAGAAGAAATTTTTACTAAGAAATTACCGGCTTTGCCAGAAAATGCTAAAGAAATAATCGTAAAATATGGACCTTATGTAGCTTTAATAGCAATGGTCTTTTCAATACCAACCTTATTGGCTTTGTTTGGAATTGGAGCCATAGTGGCACCTTGGGCAGTAATTGGAGCAAGTTATGGAATAAGAACAATTTTGGCAATTATTTTTAGTTTATTAGTAATGATTTTGGAAATAGTAGCTTTACCAGGATTGTTTAAAAGACAAATGAAAGCTTGGAAAATTATGTTTTACATCTCTTTAATTAATGTCATTTCAAATTTATTAAGTTTAAATTTATTTGGCTTAATAATCGGAGCGGCAATATCTTGGTATTTCTTATTCCAAATCAAGTCTTACTACAAAAACTAACGAGTGATAGTAAAATAGGCAAAAATATTTTATACTTCAGCTATGGATATAAACGAAAGAATTCACTTGATTACTCGTAATTGTCAGGAAATATTAACCGAGGACGATTTAAAAAACTTAATCGAAACAAATACTGAGCTTAGACATTACATTGGTTTTGAAATATCTGGATTAGTCCATTTAGGAACTGGACTAATGTCAATGGGAAAAATTGCTGATTTTGTAAAGGCGGGAGTTAAATGTAAAATATTTTTGGCTGATTTTCATTCATATTTAAATAATAAATTAGGTGGAAATTGGGAAAATATTCGTTGGGCAACAGAACATTATTTCAAAGCTGGATTAATCGCCTCTTTAAAATGTTTTGGAATAGAAGAAGATCAGGTAGAATTTGTAACTGGTAAAGATTTATATGAAAAGAATTTTATTCATTGGGAAACATTTATGGAAGTGGGAAAACATGTAACTTTATCGAGAAATTTAAGATCAATTTCAATTATGGGAAAAAAAGAAGGGACTGATGTGGCTATGGCAACATTGTTTTATCCCCCACTACAAGTGGCAGATATTTTTACGATGGGAGTAAATTTAGCTCATGCAGGTATGGATCAAAGAAAAGCTCATGTGATTGCCAGAGATGTGGCTAAAAAATTAACCATTAATCCTTTAAAAAATAGTAAGGGCGAAATAATCGCTCCAATTGCTATTCATCAAAATTTAATTGCGGGTTTAATTGGACCAGAGACGGTTGATTTAAAACAAGAACAAGAAAATATTAATATTGATTTGAAAATGAGTAAATCAAAACCAAATAGTGCGGTATTTGTTCATGATACTCCAGATGAAATTAGAGACAAAATTAGAAAGGCTTATGGACCACCAAAAGTTATTGAATACAATCCGCTGATTAATTGGGTAGAAACTTTAGTGTTTTGGGGTGAGAAGGAAGGTAATTTTAAAATTAGTAGACCAGAAAAATTTGGTGGAGACATTTTTTACAATAATGTTGACAAATTAATCGAAGATTACAAAAATGGAGATCTTTTCCCATTAGATTTAAAAAATGGATTAGCTGATTGGTTGATTGAAAAATTGGAACCAGCTAGAAAATATTTTGAAAGACCAGAGGCCAAAGAAGGATTAGAAAAGATGAGAGAGTTTTTAAAAAAGAAATGAAATTGTTAATTCATGCTTGCTGTACGGATTGTTTGCTAAAAATGGTGGAGTCGATTAAGTCGGAAGAAAGCTTTGAAGAGATTGAAGTTTATTATTACAATCCAAACATTCACCCTAGATCGGAATATCAATCAAGGTTGAAAGCGATGCAATTGATGATTAAAGATTTAAAACTAATAATTCCGGATTGGAAACCAAGTGATTATTTTGGAGAAATAAAAAACAAAGAAAAAGGTAAAAGATGTATTGATTGTTGGAACTTGAGATTAGAAAAAACGGCAAAATTTGCCAAAGAAAATGGATTTGAGAGTTTTACTTCTACCCTGCTAACTAGTGAATATCAAAATGGAGAAAAAATTGAAAAAATTGGAAAAGAAATTGGGAAAAAATATGAAATCGAGTTTTTTATTCCGAAAAATGTTTGCAAACAGTTGGAAACAAAAGGATTTTATAAACAGGTTTTTTGTGGCTGCTGCTATTCATTAGTAGAGAGATTTGAAGAAAAATTTAATGAAAAATAAAAAGGTAATATTTATTATTGGATTGGTTTTGATCTCGTGTTTATATCTTTTTATTCGACTTTATCGTTTAAATGAGTTGATTGGCTTTAGATTGGATCAAGGAATTCACCTTTTGGAAACTAAAACGATGTTCGATTCGAAAAAAATAAGTTTGGTAGGACCAATGGTAACTTCAAAATCGTTTATGGGACGTAACTTTTTTATTGGAGCCAATTATTATTATGTATTAGGAATTATGGGATTAGTTGGTCAATGGAATCCATTAACAATAACCATTATTTTTATCTTATTAGAATTAGTTTTTTATTTATTTTTTATTGGATTTTTAAAACGTAAGTTTAATTTATTTTGGGCACTTTTAATTTTTATTTTTATAACTGTTTCACCATATTTAGTTATTCATAGTCGATTTTTCTGGAACCCTCATTTATTAATTCCGCTATCCATTTTATTGTTGTTGACTTCGGAAAAATATCTTTTAAAAAAACAAATAAAATATTTATTTTTGATGGCATTTTTTTGGGGCTTTGCTTTTGCTTGTCACTATAGTGCAGTATTTTGGGGATTATTTTTTATTTTTGTCTTGATTAAATCAAAACAATTTAAAAAAATAAAAAACTATTTAATAATTATTTCGGGGTTTTTATTAGGTGATTTACCTTGGTTTATTTTTGAACTTCGCCATGGTTTTTATAATATAAAAACTTTATTTTATATTTTTACTCACTCCTCTACTGGTGGTGAATTAACCTCTCACTATTTTGTTTTTTCTTTATTAATTTTTGGAATTTTTGGAATATTATCGTTAATAATAAAGTTTAAAAATAAAAATGTTGGTAATATTGTTTTAATAAGTCTATTAGTAGGATTATTTTTAATTCAAAATAAATTGTTTGCTAATTATGCACCGTTGGACAACATTTCCGGTTGGAATTATTTGGAACAACAAAAAGTAGTTGACTTGATTATTAAAGATGGTTGTCCAAAAAACTTTAATGTGGCAGCGACAATTCAAGGCGATACTCGAGCTTATGATTTAAGATATTTATTAAATCTAAAAAAATGTAATCCAATGGGGGTGGGAGAATACCCAAAAGCGGAAAAATTATTTTTAGTAGCCCCAAAAGAAAGATTGCCAGAAACAGAAACGGTGTGGGAAGTGTCGTCTTTGGGAAAATTTAAAATAAATCAAAAAATTAATCTAAATTCGAATGTGGATTTTTACGAATTGGAAGCTTTTTTCTGAATTTTGTCTTGATACATAAGATCTTCGGCACATTTTTGAGTATTATCTAAATTAGAAAAATCTTTTTTTTTGTTATAAATATCAATCCCAAAAGCAAAATTTGTTGGTGGTTTATCATTTAACCTGTTGGTTATTTTTGAAATAAATTTTTCTTTAAAATTTGAATTATTTTCATAATTGTGGCAAATAATTACAAATTCATCACCACCAAGACGAACAATTAAATCTTCTTTTCTAAAACTTAATTTAAAAAAATTAGCAGTATTTTTAATTAATTCATCACCAGCTGTATGTCCAACAGTGTCATTAATTTCTTTAAGGCCATTTACATCAGTAAAAACTAAAGCTAGATTATTATTATCACGATTTGGGTCAAAATTATTTTTTTTAAAATTTTCAAAAAAGTGTCTGTTGTAACAACCAGTTAAAGAATCGGTGTAAATTTGTTCTGATAATTTATTAACAGCATCAAAAATATAATTTTTAGGCGAAGATTCAGATAAATCTTTTTCCAAAGTAGAATTTAGTTCAAAACCAAGTCTTGATCTTTCAGTCATAGGGTGATTATAACCTAATAAGTTTAATATTGTACATGAAGAATAATTGTTTTTTTCAGAAATTATTACAATTCTGGTGTTATAATAAGTTCCTTGTTAAAAACCGAAATTATATATTAACTTGAACTAAATATGAATGAAAAAATAAAAAAACAACTAGAAAATTTCTTTTCTAAATACGAAATTATTAACAGTAAAAAAGGCCAAATTTTACTAAGACCTGGTGACAAACTAAACAAAGTTTGGATAGAAAAGGAAGGTTATATTCGAGCTTACTGCCAAGGAAAAGACAAAAAAGAAATAAGTTTACCAACTTTAAAACCATTATTTTTCTGTTCGGTAATGTCCACATTACACAAACAAGAAAATAAATATTTTATTGAAACAGTGACTAGTGCCCAATTATGGTCAGCTCCAGTTGAAGACTTTTTAACTTTTCTAAAAGAAAATCCAGAAATTAGGCAAGAAATCGATAAAACTTTATTAGATCAATTAATTGATTTAAATAATAGTTGGTTACAAATTGTGGCTGGAGAAGCTATTAACAAAGTAGCTAGTTTGATAAGTTTAATTGCTAAAAATAGAGGTGAGAAAAAAGGTAATGAAATAATCATAAATTTTAATGCTCCACATAGAATTTTGGCAACGATGACTGGTTTGACTAGAGAAACAGTGACTCTTCAAATTTTAAAATTACAAAAAATGGGATTACTTTATAATAAAGACCGTAAAATAATAATTAGAGATATAGAGAAGTTAAATGAAATAGGTAAAATATAACTATGGAAACAAAAAAAATATACAGATCAAAAACAGACGTGATGATTGCCGGTATTTGTGGTGGTATTGCTGAATATTTTAATGTAGACAGTTCATTAATTAGAATTGTTTTTGTTTTACTATTACTTAGTGGTGGAAGTGGAATTTTAATTTATTTTATTTTATGGTTTGTGTTGCCATTAAATGAAGGTAGAGAAATAAATGAAGGAATTAAAGTTGATGAAGTTACTAATGAAATTAAAACTAAAGCAAAAACTATGGCTAAAGAAATTAAAAAAGAAATAAAAGTAAAAAAAATAAAAAGATTTAGTATTATTGGGATAGCTTTGATTCTGATTGGAATTGTGTCGATTTGGAATCAAGTTTCACCATTAAAAGTTGACTGGGATTTATTTTGGCCAGCAATTTTAATCTTAGTTGGAATTGTCGTAATGTTTAGAGACTAATTATTCTCGACAACAATCAAGAATTTTGCCAATAGTTTGACTGATGGTGCCCATTAAGCTTTTTTCGGGAAGTGGTTTATCTTCGAGTTTTATTTTTTGAGGATCAGATTTAACTAATCCTAAATTTAAACCCCAAAAGAGATTGTATAAATCGAAAGATTTTTTGAAATAATCATTGGCTTCTTTTTTATCCCCTTTGGTTAAAGATTTAGTACCGACTTCCATTAAACGCATTGAAGCAGATAATAAATGTTTACTAGTACACCAAACTTCACCTTCATTTTCTTTAACAATTTTCTTCATTAATTCTTTTCGCATTTCGCGAGCAGAATTTAAAACGTCAATATATTTGGTATCACCAAGCTTTTGAGAGGTGAAAAACATATGTTCCTCAATACCAATAAGATTCATGATAGCAATGGATAAATCTTCACCAGAAGAAAGATCTAATTGGTGACCTTTTTCCAATTTTTTAGTATTATCGATAAATTTTTGAACGTCTTGATTTAGATTCATAAGTTGAAAATTAATTTAAATAATAAAGTGAAGATAATTAAAAGACCGACAGGAAAAACGACTTTTTGATAGGGGAATAAAATCTTGCCGCCATGTAATTTACGGGAATAACGATCAATAAATATACCCAAAAACATAATTAAAAGACCAAGAGTTTGACCAAAGACAATTTTATCTAAACCAATAATTTTATTAGTGACAACCCCAATTTGATTGGTATAACCAAAATAAAAAAGAGTGAAACCAAGCATTAATAGAGAAAAAGCAACTGGATTACCTAAAATTTTATTTTTAATTTTTGGAGCTAACCAAAAAGAAATAGCAGTATTAAGAGCAGAAATCCAAAGAGAAACTAAAAAATCATCAACTCCTAATTTTTTGGCCAAAATCATGCCACCACCAACAGTGATAATACAAACTGGACATTGAGCATAAGCGGCTTTGACTAAGAACATAGTTTATTTTAGCAATTATTAATGTTTTAAACGAGTTTGACAAACTGTAATACGTTGATGAAATTTGGCTAACTCATCAGAAATTGGTTGATTGGTTTGTTGGTAATAATTATAAATAGCTTCGGCCAGAGCATCGGCGGCTAAAAGTGAACAGTGAATTTTAACAGCTGGTAAATCATCTAAAGCTTTAATAATGTCTTCATTTTTAATTTTTAAAGCTTCTGGAAGAGTTAAACCAGCAGCTAAATCAGTAATGACACTACTAGTGGCAATAGCGGCAGCACAACCAAGAGTCTCAAATTTAATGTCTTTAATAAAATCTTGACCGTCTTTATTTTTATCAATTTTTAAATAAAGCTTCATGACGTCGCCACAAGCAAGATTGCCGACTTGGCCGACGGAAGTAGGATTTTTAATAGAGCCGAAATTATGAGGGTTTCGGAAGTGTTCAAAAACTTTTTTAGAATACATAATTAGTTTTTAAAAGGCGATATAAGCCTAAATTTATTAATAACTTGAGGTAAAACTTTTAAAAGATAATCAATTTCTGACTTGGTGGTAAAACGACCAAGACTAAAACGAAGAGATCCATGAGATTGTTCAGGTTTTAGACCAGTGGCTAATAAAACATGGCTAGGTTCTAAAGACATAGAGGAACAAGCAGAACCAGTCGAAGCAGCAATGCCATAATAATCTAGTTCTAGTAAAAGAGATTCCCCTTCAACCTTGTCAAAAGAAATATTAACATTATTAAAAAGACGGAGAGTAGGATGACCATTTAAATGAGATTCGGGAATGATTTTTAAAATATTAGTAATTAAATAATCTCGAAGATTGGTTATTTTTTTAGACTCTTGAGCAAAATTAGCGGTGGCGATTTCAGTAGCTTTAGTAAAACCAACAATGGCTGGTAAATTAACAGTGGAAGAACGAAGATTAAACTCATGACCACCACCGTGAAGAAGTGGAGTAATTTTGGTACCGGTTTTAATATAGAGAAGAGCGGCACCTTTTGGACCGTAAATTTTATGAGAAGAAGCAGTTAAAAGATCAATATTAAGTTCAGATAGATCAATTGGAACTTTAGTAAAACTTTGAGAAGCATCGGTATGGAAATAGACACCGTTATCGTGGCAGATTTGACCGATTTTCTTTAAGTCTTGAATAGTTCCGATTTCGTTGTTGCCGTGGATTATAGAGACTAAAACAGTATCTTTTCTAATTAATTTTTGGAGTTCGTCTAAATTTACCAGACCATATTTATCAACTGAGAGATAACTAACTTCAAAACCTTGGGTTTCAAGCCATTTAGCACTGTTTAATACACAATCGTGTTCAATTTTAGAAATGATTAAATGTTTACCTTTGGCTTGATTGGCAAAAGCAATGCCTTTAAGAACAGTATTGTTTGATTCAGTAGCCGAAGCCGTAAAAATTATTTCAGAAGATTTGGTTTTTAAAATATCAGCAAAGGTTTGACGACAAGATTCTAAAACTTGAGCGGCATCTTGACCATATTGGTGAAGAGACATGGTGTTGCCAGAATATTTTTGGGAAAAATAAGGCAACATAGTGTCTAAAACTTCAGGATCAACTGGGGTTGAAGCACCATAATCAAGATAGACTGATTTATTTTTAGAAACAGCCAATTGATCGAGAGTGATGGAACTTAAAACATGACTAAAACCAGATTGAATTTTTTGCCAAACAGATTTGCTTTGACAACTACAAAAAGAAGGACAGATAAATTCAGGTTTTTCCAAAGCATTAATAACTTCACTTAAAGTAATATCTTTAGAATCTCGACTAAGGGAATAACCACCAGTGGCTCCTCGTTCAACTTTTAAAATCCCAGCTTTTTTTAATTTAGAAAAAATTTTTTCCAAATAATCAGCGGAAATATTTTCTTTTTGAGAAATTTGTTTGACAGAACAACAACAGTCTTTGTCCAAAAGATTGGTCAAAGCGCGTAAACCATAACGAGATTTAGTTGATAAGTTCATATTGGACTATTTTAGTCCGATATAAAAAGTTTGTCAATTGATTAATTATTTAATTCAGTATCGAGATTTTTAAAATCAGCATCTAAATTTGGATCCTGATAAGTATCTATTTGATCTAAAAGTTCATCTTCAGTGTCGTCACCAGTTTCTTGATTAGAACCGTTGATGTTTTGATCGATTTGATTGCCATTTCTGTTGAGAAGTTCTAACTCGGCTTGATTTTTAGGGCCACAGGCCGAAAAAATGAAAGCCGAAAAGATTAAAACAGAAAATATAAATAATTTATTTTTCAAGTTTAGGAGATTGAGCTAATAAAACGACAGCTTCTTTAATTATTTTTTTAATATTATTTAAATCTTGTTTAACAAGATTAGAAGCGGTTTTAAGCTGAGAAACTAAATCAGAAAATTTTGGAGTAGTGCTAGAAGTAGTAATCTCGGTAAATTTAGCATCAAAAGTGGCTAAATCTTTAAGATATAAAACTTCAACAGCATCAAACTCTTTTAATTTATTAGTAGCAGTAGAAGTGTCTTTATTCATGGGATTTTTGGCAATTCTAGCTTCAAGTTTGGCTTTAATTTTTAATAAATCAGTGTGTCTTTTAGTTAATTTTAGTCTGATTATATTATAAATAGCTTGAGAACTTTTTAGCTTTAACTCGGGAATAACATATTTCTCTTCTTTAATTTCTGGCTTTTCTTGGCGAACATCTTTTCTAACTTGAGGGCGAACTGTTCTTAAACTATCAGTATTGCTTTTATTTTCAGCAAAAACTGATTTGGTGGTTAAAAATAAAATTAAGACCACGATAGGAATGATGATTTGTTTTTTCATGGGAATTTTAACGGATAACTTTTTGGCACTTAGAACAATAAAATGTACCTCGTCCTCCTATTATAGCCCGAGTGATTGGGGTTTGGCAAATTAAGCAAGGTTCGCCACTGCGTTGGTAAACCTGAAAACTAAATTGATGTTGGCCAAGAGAACCATCCGGATGAATGTATTTATTATCCTTGGCAGTTGACCCCCCATTTTTAATTGATTCGGTCATAATTTGAACCAAAAAGTGGTGAAGAAGAGTAGCAATTTTGAGAGAAATTTTGTTAGCAGGAGAAATAGGATAAATTTTGGCCAAAAAAAGAGCATCGTTGGCATAAATATTGCCAACACCAGCAAAAAATGATTGATCTAAAAGAACAGTTTTGATAGGACGAGAAGTTTTTTGGAGTTGGTGATAAAAATATTTTGGAGTGAAAGTTGGACTTAAAATATCAACTCCAAGATTTTGTTGAAATTCGGCAAGCTCAATTTTAGTTAGTAATTTAACCCAACCAAATTTACGTTGATCATTAAAAAATAATTTAGAACCATCGGAAAAAGTGAAAAATAAACGAGTAGATTTGTTAGGTAAAGAAGTTTTATCTTCTTTTGGGGTAGGATGACCGAAGATGGAATCACCGACAATAATTTGACCAGTCATTTTGAGATGAAAAAGAATGATTAGACCATTTTCTAGGTTTAAAGAAAGTTGTTTACCAAGACGAGAAGTACTGATAATTTTTTGGCCTTCGACAAGATTAGAATCGCCAAAAAAAGACCTAGGGCTAATAATCTCTAGTTTGGAAATAGTTTTACCAATTAAATGGCTATTGAGAAAAAGTCGAACGACTTCAACTTCGGGAAGTTCTGGCATACAACTATTATACTAAATCGTCAAAATCGATAGCAGCGATGTTTTTATTTCTAGCTAAATGATTGGTGGCGACATAGACATCAGCCAAACTATCTTTAATTTCCGAAAAAGAATTTAAATAAACTTGAGTGGAAGCAACATAAGTCATAACCAAAACTAAATCAGAAATCATTTTGGTGCCAGTGTAAACCGAAAGAACTAGGTAGGCAAAAATTAAAGTATAAAAGAAAACAGCAGTGTTTTGAAGAGTGAACCATTCAACAAAAAACCAATGACAAAGTCGAGTAAAATGACGATCGTAAGTTTTTTGTTCTAGTTCAATATCGTTAGTTTCTTGGAGTTTGGCATAATAACTTTCAGTTTTAGTATTTTGAAAATCTTTTAAAACGACATAACGTTGAGTGGTGTAATAATCGATGACGTAGTAAACAATAATGTAAACGATTATTAGAATAGAAATTCTAGCATCAACCGATAAAATAATAAGAGGAATGGTAATTAGAGAAATAATACTATCGATACCTGGTTGACGAAAAAGCTTAAGAGTCCAAGAGGTAGCATCAGCAAAATTGCGAACAGCTTGGATACTTTCATGTCTTTCTAATTTGGTTTCTGATTTAATATCTTTTATAAAAAAGTTATGAACATCAAAACCAATTTCACTAATACATTCATCTAATTTGGTAATTGATTTCAAACGAGTAAAATTATCAATAATTTTAACGGCCAATATAACAATAATAAGAAAGAAAATTGAAGAAAAATCTGCCTTAGTTTCAACTAAATTAATAGTTTTAGAAAAAAGGTAAATGGTTAATAATGGGAGAAAAACAGAAAAGAAACGAACAATAAACCAAAACAAAAGTCTTTTTTTCTTTTGAACTATCTGCCAAATTAATTTAATTATTTTTAAAGTCTTTTTCTCCATAAGATATTTAAAGTATGGCTAAAAATAAACAAAAAGTAAAGGGACTTTGATGATAAAATCAAAAGATGGATACAAAAATTTTAGATTGTTTGATTATTGGATCGGGGCCAGCTGGTTTAACTGCGGCGATTTATAATGCCAGAGCTGATGTAAAAAGTTTGGTAATTGCTGGAAATCAACCTGGTGGACAATTAACAATTACCCCAATGGTAGATAATTATCCTGGTTTTGTTGATGGAGTGGGTGGATTTAAATTGATGATGGATATGCAAGCCCAAACTAAAAAATTAGGGGTAGAAATTAAACAAGGAATAGTAAAAAAAATCTCTAATGACAAAATTCTAAATTCTAAAATGTTTGAAGTGGAATTAGAAGATGGAGAAATTATACAAAGCAAAACGGTTATTGTGGCAACTGGGGCGAGAGCAAGATGGTTAGGCTTAGAAAAAGAACAAGAAATGATTGGTCGAGGAGTAAGTGGTTGTGCTACTTGTGATGGAATGTTTTTTAGAAATAAAGTGGTAGCTGTAGTGGGTGGTGGAGATACGGCTTGCGAAGATGCTAATTTTTTAGCTAAATTTACAGAAAAAGTTTATATGATTGTCAGAAAAGAAGAATTTAAAGCTAGTGTAGCTGAACAAAAACATGTTTTAAATAATCCTAAAATTGAGATTTGGTGGAATAGTGAAGTGAAAGCATTAAATGGAACTGAACATTTGGAATCAGTGATGATTTTAAACAATAAAACTAATGAAGAAAAAATATTGATATTAGATGGATTATTTGTAGCAATTGGTAATTCACCAGCAACAAATTTTTTGGGAGGATTGGTTAATTTAAGAGAAAGTGGACAAATAACCACTGGAGAAAATAAAGAATTAGTGACAATGACTAATATTGAAGGAATATTTGCCGCGGGAGATTGTGTGAATTTAAACCACCGACAAGCAATTGTGGCAGCAGGTGATGGTTGCCGAGCTGCTTTGGACGCTCAGAAATGGATGAATAAATAAATCTCAGATTGTAGATACTAAATCTTTGATTTTTTGGACAAATTTTTCTTTGGAAAAATTTTGAGCTTGAGAAATACAATCTTTTGGATTTATTTCCAATTTTTGGAAACGTTTGATAGCAGAAATTAAAGATTCAACTGTGGGTTTGTCAAAAAAGACACCAGTTTTACCATCGATAACCGTTTCTAAATAACCACCACCTTTAAAAGCAATAACTGGAGTTCCGGCCATCATTGATTCAACTGGAGTCATACCAAAATCTTCATCGGTTGATAGGGCTAAAAATGCCTTGGCTTGGGCATAATATTTGACTAAATCTTCATCTGAAAGACGACCTAAAAATTCAACATTGTCACCAGAAATTTTTTGGAGTTCTCTATATTCAGTATAATAACCGGCTGGTTCGCCGACAATCTTAAGTTTAATACCAAGTTTAACAGCTGCCTTGACTGCTAAATCAATACCTTTAGCACCAACAATACGAGAAATTATTAAATAAAAATCTTCTTTTTTAACTTTGGGAACTGGCAATAAAGAAATTGGAGGATAAATCACTATAGCGTCACGATGATAAAATTTTTGGATACGATTGACTACATTTTTAGAATTGGCAACAAAAATATCAACTTTTTGAGCCTGTTTAAAGTCATAAAGACGCATAAAATGGCCAACGATGATGGCATAAAGTTTAACTATCCAATATTTTTGAAAACCAACGGAAGTTTTAAATCCGTAAAGCCATCTTGGAGGAGTGTGACAATAACAAATTTCTTTAGTATTTGGACTTTTTTTAAAACCTTTGGTGATATACCAACTAGAAGAAGCAATAATGACATCAAATTTGGAAAAATTAAAACTTCCCCAAATTAGAGGAGTTAAAAAACGCAAAGGACTGTGGAGTTTGGAACTAAAAAATGGGATGTAATGAACCCATGATGGAATAATCTGGCGATTTTTAAAATGGTTGTAGGCAGTGGAATTTTTTTTGTAGAAGGCGATATAAATTGGGGCATCGGGATAAATTTCTGAAAGAACAGACAAAACTCTTTCGGCTCCACCAAATTCACTGAGATAATCATGAACTAGGGCAATTTTTAGTTTTTTGGTCATAAATTAAAATAAACTTGTTTGACTTGAGGGAGGTTTAATAATTTTAACAGGATTTTGTTTAGTAATTCGTTGAACTAGAGACTTAAAATTGTAATTATTTAAAATTGGAATTAAATCGGCAAAAGATTGTTGATTCCATTTAGCATCGGCCAATCTAAATTTTAGAGGAATATTGGTAATTAGAGTCGCTAGTTTTTGAGAAAGATAAGCATTTTCTTTTTCTTTAATTAATTTTTCTTTAACACTTGGTTTAATATCATCGAGATGATCATAAATATTGTCGAGATTTTGATATTCGGTAAGTAAATCGACGGCCGCTTTTGGACCAATACCAGCCACACCAGGGTAATTATCGGACATGTCCCCCATTAAAGCTTTAAGATCGATTACTTGAGAAGGATTAACCCCTAACTTTTCAACAACATCTGAAGGATTAAAAATTTTAGTTTCGGAAAGGCCGCGAATTGGAACAAACATGGAAACTTTTGAATTAACTAATTGCATTAAATCTTTATCGCCAGTAATAATAACAACTTCGTCGATAAGATGTTTTTTACTAGATTTAGTTTTTTTAATCTTTTTTAAAGCCCGGATAGTTAGAGTGGCAATTAAATCGTCGGCTTCGAAACCACCCATGGAAAAATTAGGAATTTTGGCTTGTTGAAGAGTTGATTTAATTAAAGGAAGTTGACTAATTAAAGCTGATTCAGCTGGTTTTCGTTTGGCTCGGTAACCAACAAATTCATCATTACGAAAATTGGGACCCGGTGAATCGAGACAGACTAAAAAATAAT
>Ga0209540_10000238_pt1 | contig 62734 bp, 49 predicted proteins | sample BarGraIncu01121A_FD_184501 | JGI IMG/M metagenome (GOLD analysis project Ga0209540, IMG submission 184501) | Arctic peat soil microbial communities from Barrow, Alaska - Barrow Graham LP Incubations 011-21A (SPAdes) (version 2) | ecosystem: Environmental > Terrestrial > Soil > Wetlands > Peat... | reverse complement strand
GTAAAATCCACTGTTGTACCTGAATTCTGCTGATACCATTGTGAATAACAGTTCCCTAACATCAATGTTGAGCAAAGCGATATCCCGATAAGCCAGCGAACCGAGAAATAATGAATGAGTATTGTAAAAGTTGTTTTTTTCATAACAATAAAAGTTTAATTTATTACAAAAAGAACAAACACAATTATAATTACATATTAAAATCAGTTATTATTTTAATAATATCATTTTATGTATTTGTACAAAATCACCATACCTGAGTTGATAAAAATACACGCCACTCGCGAAATTTGAGCCGTCAAATTCGACTTCATAAACTCCGGGATTTAATTTTTCGTTTATGAGAGTAGTAATTTCTTTTCCGAGTATATCATAGACTTTTAGAGAACTATACAACCCCCTTTGTCCCCCTTTACCAAGGGGGATTTCAAATCGTATTTTCGTTGTCGGATTAAAAGGATTAGGGTAATTCTGGTATAATAAAAATTTATCCGGAACTAAAGAAGATAAAGGTTTTACACCGATTACAAATCCGCCCTGATAAAGCTGGTAAGCTGTATCGCTTAATTGCTTCAACCTTGTAACGGAATTCAGGTTATTCGTTCCCCGGGCAATTAATTGTGCCATAATTATAGTTTGAGTATCGCCCGAATTAACGGTGAAATTATTTCCTCCCATACTCATCAAATATCTTTTATCACCGAGAGCCTCAACGCTATAAGTTGTTCCGTAAAGACTCCCACCGCAGTTACCAACATATCCATTATAAGCAGTCCACCCTGCACCGGTTTCCGGGTCTCCGCTATAACAGAATTTTGTTATTTGAGGTGGATTTGTGTTAGGAATTACCCACGGAGTTGAATCTTTTTTCAATCCCTTCATATAATTATAAGCACCGGGTGGATCTGAGTATGGCTCAGATTCACAAGAGACTCCTCCGCTCGAAGATTTTCCGATTTTAATCAAAGAACTAATACCGGAAGGAATTGTATTTGTAAACGGAGTTTTGAGAATTCTGAAACCAACAGCGGGGGGAGCGTAACCATAAACAAAGTCATTATTATCAGCGTTATATCCATAGGAAAGATTCCTTATAGAATCACATCCCATATAATCATCACTACCATCACCAACATCAGGGTCGCAAAATACCGAAAAATAAGTGCTATTCCAGGAGTTCGGGCTTTTATTTATGATTTCCCATTTGATAAACTGAATATCTTTAAGGTTTATTTTGTCATACCCCCAGGCGGTCAAATGAATTTCTGCTCCGAGCGGTGAAGTTCCGCCCCCGAAACTTTCACTGTAGTTATGAGATGATGGATTTGCATCCGTCATACAAATAAATAAAGTCTGCTCTGCTTTGCGTACTCCCGGTGTATCAATTAAAGGTTCATAGATACCATTTTGATTTACATCAACAAAGGGCGCACCGTAAGGGACCATACTACCCCAGTGAGCCCAGTCATAACTTGTATTAGGATTATCTGTCCTTGAGACTTTATAAATTCGAAATGTACTATCCCAAAAATAATTTCCGTTTATACAATGTCCGGGATAACACTCACCTGCGTAAGACCCAGCCATCATTCGAAGCTGAGAATTTACAAATCCGGCTATACTCAAACCGCTCGAATATATTGCAGTTCTGAAGGAATCTATGGGCCATCTGAAACCCGGCTGGCTTCCATTTGCTCTATCAAAATTAAAAATACCATAAGATGAAAATACAGTTTTGATGCGATTAGGTTCAAAATATTTGTAAAATAAATACAGGCTATCGAGAGTTCTTATGAAAATTTTACCATTATCACCGACGGCAAAATTCCCTGAAGATGAAAAACTTATGGAATTTATATTTTCATTCTGACCGAATGATTCTGAAAACCAGTTATTGCCGCCATTTGTAGTATATCTTAATGTTCCATTATCACCTGCAATATAAGCACTGTCCCGGTTTGCAAAAATCTTTACCGAATTTAAATTATTATTAGTCTGGCTGTTTAATATTGCCCAGGATTCTCCGCCATCAGTAGATTTTATTATTCTTCCGTTATCCCCCACTGCGAGCCCAAAGGATGAATCCAAAAATTGAACAGAATTTAGATTATCAGTAATACCGGTATTTTTAACTGACCAATTATCGCCGCCATTAGCAGATTTTAAAATCAATCCACCGCTTCCGCATATTACTGGTTGATGAGCCTGCAATCCACTTATAGAGTAATTCGTAAAGCACTTTAAATCATTCGATATTCCAAGATTCACGTTGTGCCAGGAGCTATCCGCTCCTACAATCCCCCTATACTTCAACGTACCGTTTGCTCCGCATATAAAAAGTCTTAACTGAATCGAAATAGAATCCCTTTTATTTATTCGTGCAGACGAATAGAGATAGTTAGAAGTCTGTGTGTTGTAAACATACCAGTTGGAACCAGGACTTGTTGTATTCATAAGCAGACCATTGGAGCCGGTTACATACAAAGCACTGAAACTATTTACAGAAAAAATATTTTCCGAAGTTCCTGTTTGAGAAATATTCCATATCCCGGGATATACGTAAAACAGGGCTGTCCCGTTATTACCGACTGCGCAATTATCCTGAACAGAGTTCAGGTTTTGACTCGTCCCGCTAGGAAGTTCATACCATTTATAGACATACTGGGAATGTGATAAAAAAGGATAGAATAGAAATACAAATATTAAAAAAGTTTTAAATCTCATATAAATCCTCCGGTCAATTATAATAAGGTAATTATAGAATAACAAGTGAAAATATTTTTATGAAACGGTAAATTTTATTTAACAAATAATGAAGTTTCGAAAGTAGGAAGGGTTGTGTGAAAACCCCGATTTGTCATTCTGAGCGAAGCGAAGAATCTCAAAAACGGAGTAAAAACGAGATCCTTCGGTCACTTCGTTCCTCAGGATGACAAGTTTTTACATGGTTTCTGGAGTGTGGCTACGAGGGATTATTCGTTTCAACTTTTTAACCTTTTAACATTTTAACTCTTTTTCCTTTTCTTCCATAATTCTTCCAGTCTTTTTTTAAACTTTGCTTCAGTTCCGAATTCACCGGGAGCATAATAGATTTTATTCTTCAATTCTTCCGGCAGATAATCCTGTTCCACGAAATGTTTATCAAAACTGTGCGCATATTTGTAATCTTTCCCGTATTTCAAGTCTTTCATAAGTTTCGTCGGAGCATTTCTCAAATGAATCGGTACATTGAAATCCGGCATCTTTTCAACATCAGACAAAGCGGAATCAATCGCCATATAGGAAGCATTGCTTTTATTGCAGCTTGCGAGATAAGTGGCACACTGAGCCAATACTATCCTTGCCTCGGGCATTCCGATATAGTCAACAGCCGTGAAAGTGCTGGTGGCAAGAGTTAAGGCATAAGGGTCAGCATTGCCAATATCTTCCGATGCAAGAACTATCATCCTTCTTGCAATAAACTTCGGGTCTTCCCCGCCTTTCAGCATTCGCGCCATCCAGTAAACAGCCGCATCAGGGTCGCTTCCCCTTATACTCTTAATGAAAGCCGAGATTATATTATAATGCTCTTCCTGATTCTTGTCGTATTTGATATACTTGGCCTGAAATGCTTCTTTGAAAATTTCATTGGTTAATACCACCTTCCCTTTTTTGTCAGGTTTTGATATTTTCACTGCAAGTTCGATTCCGTTCAATAGTCTTCTTCCGTCGCCGCCGGACAGGAGTATAAGAAAATCCTTATCGGGTATCTCAATCTTTTGCTCTTTAAGAATAACATCGTTTTTCAGTGTGTTCGATATTATAAAAAGAAAATCTTCTTTCGATAATTCTTCCAGTACATAAACGCGGCATCTTGAGAGCAGCGGAGATATCACTTCAAACGACGGGTTCTCGGTGGTAGCACCGATTAAAATTATTTTTCCTTTTTCAACACTGTGAAGGAGTGAATCCTGCTGTCCCTTATTAAACCTGTGGATTTCATCTATGAATAAAATTGTTTTCTTTTTTTTCTCGCGCAGATTGTAAGTGGCTTTTTCAATCGCCTCCCTCACATCTTTAACTCCGGATGAAACTGCAGATTGTTGTATAAAATCGGTGCTGACCAATTTTGATATAAGAAGTGCGAGAGTTGTTTTGCCTACACCCGGCGGACCCCATAGAATCATCGAGGAAACATCGTTATTCTCTATCATCAGTCTGACAGGTTTATTTTCTCCGACGAGATGTTTCTGTCCCACGAATTCGTCAAGAGTATTAGGTCTCATTCGTTCTGCAAGGGGTATCAACCGTGCATCGTTTACTACAGGATTATTATCATCAAATAGTTCCAATGGAATTTCTTTTTAAGTAATTCTACCTAAAATTGGAAAAACTAAAAAGGGAAATTAATAAAGATACTTTTGACTAAGTATAAATTGAGATAGTTTTTGTAAAGCAATTTTTTCGCCATCTTCGTTCCAGTGAGTATCGGTTGAAAAGTAAAGAGTTTTTTCTGATGTAATAAAATCCCGATATAATTCTATACAAGGGACACCATTCTTTTTTAAACCGTCATATAACTTCGGTAAAAAATTGTTGTATAAATCGTTATTAATTATTTTGTGATATATAGTATATTTATTCGGAACAGGAATAATTACAAACTCCATATTATAGATTTCCTTAATTTTATTTTTTAAGTCAAGAATATTAATACAAATTTCTTCAATTTCCTTTTCGGAGAAATTGTAATAAAACCCTGTGTTTTTGTTACTAACCTCCTGATGATAGAACAACCAGGGCGGATTAACCGAATATACCGGAGTTAAATCTGAAATGTAATTTAAGTAATTAAATTTAAAAGAATTAATTATTTCATAAAAATAACTTGTTAATAAACTTTTATGCAAAAGATAATCATATTTAGTTTCTACTTTATTAAATAATGAACCTTTAATTGATTTTATAAACCCGACTTTGTCTTCTGACTTTTGTGAAGTTTTAAAATAATCGGCTATTCTTCTCTCTACTATTTCAAAAACGAACAATCTTTTCTTTGATGAATTTAATTTAAGTTTTGCCAATTCCATTAATGGAGCATCTGCATTTGAAAAAAATGTTTTTAAGTTAATCAATCCCTGTAATCTTTCGTGAAAAAGACTTTTTGACGAGGTGCCACCAAAAAAGCTGTCGCCAAAAAGAACAACCCCGGATGAATCTAAAGTGTTAACATTGCCTTTTTTAGAAAACATTATTCCGCCATCATATACAGGTATTTTGAAATATTCCAGCAAATTCAAATCATATAAATCGCCATAGATACCTTTGCTTTCAGTTTCATATAACGCAGGATTTAAAAGAAACTTAGGGCTTTCTTCAAACCGGACTATCATAAAAATAAAAAGTGCAAAAACTCCCGAGATATATAAAACTATCTTTGTTAATTCATCTTTCATTTTAGTCAAAACTTGAAATATAAAAAGTCATTTAATGTGAATTTTCCGAATACAAATATAATAAGCAATAGAATTATAGCAACAGGAATATTTATATATTTATATAACTCATATGGTTTCCCGGCTTTTTCCCGGAATTCAAGAAATATTTCAATTACTATAAAAGCCAAAATTAATATTATACCGGAAACTAAATCCCATCCATTTTTAAATAGGGATGCGATTAAAACACCATTGTCCATACTTATAATTTTTTTGAATATTAATATTGCATCGGTAAAAGTATCAGCCCTGAAAAATATCAACGAAAGAGAAAAGAAAGCATATGTAAAAATAACACTTGTAACAAAGCGGAAAGATTTATTAATTGAAATTCTTTTATATAACTTCTTCTTATTTCTTCTGTAAAGAAATGCAAGTATCAAAAATATTCCCTGAAGAGCACCCCAGATTATGAAATTCCAGTTTGCTCCGTGCCATATTCCGCAAATGGTCATTGTAATAAATATTGCCGCTATATATGAAATATATTCCGGTTTAAATAGTTTATAAGAGTAAGACCTTGTTTTTGAGGGGTTGGGGTTTGAGCCCAAAGATTTTTTCATTGCCTTCCGGGCAATAGAATAACTTAGCGGAAGAAATATGTAATCCCTAAGCCAGTTTGAAAGAGAAATATGCCACCTTCGCCATAATTCGGATATTGATGAAGATAAATAAGGACGTTTAAAATTTTCGGTTAAGTTAATACCAAATAATTTTCCAATCCCTCTTGCCATATCGGTATATCCCGAAAAATCTGCGTAGAGCTGAAACGAATAAAGAAAAACAACAAACAAAATGCTTATCCATGAATATTCTGCAATGCCTCCATACAATTTATTAACAGCTTCAGAAAGGCGGTCTGCAATAACCACCTTCTTGAAAAATCCCAGTAAAATTAATTTTACACCATTCGAAATGTTTTCATATTTTACATCCGTATTAACCGATAATTGCGGAATAAAATCTTTTGCCTTTTCAATAGGACCTGCTATTAATTTTGGGAAAAAAGCAACATAAACAGCAAATTTTCCAAGATGATGCTCAGCCTTTATTTTATCGTTATAAACATCAAGCAGGTAACTTATCATAACAAAAGAAAAATAAGAGATCCCAAGCGGAGTTACATAACCTATTTCGATTTGTTTCGCATTAATCTTGAAAATCGAAAGCAAATAATTAATGTTTGTTAACAGAAAAGAATTATACTTTAATAAAATTAATACGCCGGCAATAAAAAACACTCCAAGAAGCATTATGAATTTTTTTATTCTATGGGTATGAAATTTTTCGAGTAATAATGCAAGCACATAAACGATAACTGACATCATAATTATCCAAGGAAGAAATTCTAACTTGAAAGATAAATAAAAGAAATAACTTCCTGTTAATAGTACGATCCACCTTTTTGTATAAGGAGTGATATAATATAAGGCAGCTATTATCGGAATAAAAAACAAGAAATCAAAACTTGTAAAACTCATTCGTTAATCGTTATAGTTTACTGGTTCGGCTAAAAATAATTAAATTTAATTTTGATATAAAGATAATTGATAATCAGCTAAACTTTTACTTTTACCCCCCGGTTTTAGCCACAGATAAAAAAACCCGGAAAAAAATTAAATCTTTATTTAAAATAGATATGAACGGACTTTTTTATAGCGGAAGAAGAACGCTTTTTTTATAAATATTATTTTTGTTATATTTCACTTTGTGACCACTCGGAATTTATGTGAGAGCAGAAGAAATTTTTAATGTATTTTACCTAAATATTTTTCTAAAGTTTATTTTATTAACTTAAATAAAAAAAACATGAAAATTATCATTTCAACAATCGTTTCTGCAATTGTTCTTTTCATCCTTTCCTGGCTGGCTTACGGGGTCATTATGGCAAAGAGTTTGGCAGGCTTTGGCAATTTAATGCGCTCACCCGATGATATGAGAATGTGGGCAATTATCATCGGCACCGTATTACAAGCGTTTTTTATGTCGTGGATATATACTATGGTGTATAAAGGAGAATCCCCGCTAAAAGAAGGATTTATTTATGGGTTTATGTTATCATTACTGATGGATATCCCTTACGTTTTCTTTTACTGGGGTTCTTACAACATAAGCTATAAATTAGTTATTGAAGATGCTGTATTAATGGGTATTAGAACGACGATTGCAGGTATCGTCATAGCATTAATAATAGGTAAAAAAGAGAAAACCACATAGCATAATAACACAAAAAGGAATTTTTTATTCTGCAGGGAGTTATCTCCCGACAGAACAGTTCACGACTATTGCTAATACGGATTTAATTCTACTCCAGCGGAATGCGGTTTTTATTTTTGGTTAACCACATTTCAAAAGTTTGCAATGCCGGGTTCAGTTCACGGCTGAGATTAAGATTTCTTGCACCGCAAAAGTCACTTTCAAAGTCTCTTTTAAATTGGAACATATTACCAAGGTCTTGAGCACCGGGAAAACCGAAGTTTCGATACACCTCTGCCGGAACATCGTTAAACCTGACTTCCTGACCCAATACTTTAGTGAGTGCATCAGCCATTTGGTTGCCGGTGAGGAACTCTCCCGAAATACCAACGGTCTTTCCGATAAAATCATTACCTTTCATAAAAATACCAAAGGCACATTTACCAATATCCTCAGCCGCTATACCGGGCAGCTTTTTATCACCCATAGGAAAAGTGATTCCGAGTTTTCCGTCAGGTCCTTTCTTAGGTCCCATTCCGAAATAGATAAGGTTATCCCAATAGAACGAAGTTAAAAGTAACGTTGTCGGTACTCCTAAATCGGTAAAGAAATGATTCGCTTCTCCTTTAGCATCGAAGTGAGGCACTTTATATTTATCCATCAGTGTTGGCATACTGTTATCACCGAGAGGAACCCAATTGCGGGTATCTTCGAGTGTTGACCATATTGCATGCTTGATACCGGAATGTTTTGCCGCTTGTGCCAATGCATGAGCCTGTGCTAACTCCTTCTCCGGTGAAAAGTGTTCCCAGAAATTTGTTACACAGAAAGCTCCATACGAACCATCAAAGGCTTTTTTGAGACTTTCAAGGTCATCTAAATTGGCAGAAACAACCTGTGCACCAAGTTTAGCAAGTTCTTTAGCTTTTTCAGAGTTAACATCTCTTGTTATCGCACGCACTGTGAAATTACTGTTCGGGTCGTTTAAAATTGCACGTACAAGTCCACCGCCCTGCGCACCTGTTGCACCCATTACCGCAATAATTTTCTTTTCAGACATATTTTTTTATTTAATTAACAAACTTTAACTGAATTAATTTATTTCTATAACAAATTTTGATATATATAAAGTTTCGATATTTAATTTTCTTTGCATCTATTCCCGTATTCTGTTAGTTCTTAGGAAAAAGCCGTAGGTAACCTCCGGATTATCCGGAGGCTTTAACCTCAGCCATATAAAATCTGATGTGATGAATATATTTCCGCTTAGGAAAATTTACCGTGTCGCTAAATATTGATATGTTCCGTCTCCGTTAATCTGGAGTTTTACCAATTTGCAGGCATCTATATCTGTGAAAGTAACATGACCGCCTGCTGCATCGGTAATTTTCATATCGAACATACAGGTTGTACCGTAATCTGCAGGTATGGTAACTGTTATTGTTGAACCATTTTCGAAAAGATCGTTTGGAAGTATGTCATTGCCCCAGTTATTTGTTTCAGACGGAGTTACATAAACATCCACTAATGTAACACCCGTGTTGTTTACTACCTGATAAGTTAATGCCTGAGCTGAAGAATTCTTTGCAGAAAATAAAAAAAGTCCTGCGATAATTACAATAAGAAATAATACTTTGTTTTTCATTTTTTTAATTTTAAGTTTTAAATTATAGGGTCTTAAACAAATAGTTTACATTATAATTCCCTGAAAATTACTATTTCCGGTTCCGCATCCCCGATGGTGAAGGAGAAATAAAAAACCCTCATTCAAAACAAATGAGGGTTTTTTATTTTAATAAACGAGACTCTAACTTAAATCTCAAATTTTATTTCACCAACACCATTCTTTTTACTTGTGTAAAATTCCCCGCGACTATTTTATAAAAATAAATTCCGCTTGCAAGTAACGAGCCGTCAAATGTTACTTCATAAGTTCCGGGTTGTAATTTTTCATTTAAAAGAGTTGCGACTTCTTTCCCGAGGATATCGAAAACTTTCAGTATTACTACTGAATACTGATTACTAACTACTGACTTCTTAATGTCAAATTTTATCTTCGTTGACGGATTGAACGGATTCGGATAGTTTTGATAAAGTTTGTATTCTGAAGGCTGCTGAATATTTATTGGTTTTATTCCAACCAGGGTATAATTTATTCTTGCCTTGAAAAGTTTACCGATATATCCGGAGCCTCCCCCTGTTGAGCCCACACACCAAATATCGATAGAGTCATTTGATATTTTTTTAAAATCGTATGAAAACATTTCGGCACCTGTACTTATATCGAGATTCCAGTTTAATCCAGCATTAGTAGAACTGTAAATCCCTCCTAAATCCTGGTTAATACTTCCTCCGACAGCAAACATAATCGAATCATTAAAATATTTTACGGAGCGGATCGGATATGGAAAAGTGTTTAATCTTGCACTCCAGGTCTGACCACCGTCAGTTGTCCTGTGCAGCCATCCTGAAACCGTAGGGCTGATTGAACCTCCTCCCGTCAATCCAAGTAAAAGATTATTATCAACAAAATCCACTCCTCCATCGAAAACATTATCTGCCGAAGGACCCGATGTCCACGAAACCCCATAATTTGTGCTATGTGCTAAGTGTATTCCGGTTGTAAATACATTACCGTCTGATATAGCATCTATATTTCCTGCGAACCATCCAAGGTCAGAATTTACCTGAACATAAGTCCAGCCCGTAGAATCTTTTCCTCCGTTAGTTGTATAATGCATTCCGCCGGAAAATTCAGCAGACACTATTCCCCTGTTTTTATCGAAGAAGTGTATTCGCGACAGCCAGCCGACACCGGTAGGAATATATAAATTTATATCACCGGACCAGGTAGTTCCGCCATTATAGCTCCATCTTACGACACCCGATTTTATATTCCCCTGGTTATTGAAACCCGCAATCACAACCGTATCAACCGTTAATGCGTGAACACCATACCAGTAATATGGAAAACCAAGATTCATTACCGATGTCCAGTTATCACCGCCATTTGTAGTTTTATATACCGCTCCTAATTCCGTCACGATATATCCGCATTGAGTTGTTGCAAATGAAACATCTTTAAAAACTTTTCCGGGTGCAGTGAATTTCAAAACCCAATTAAATGCATTTGGGTTATCGGTTTCTGTTTTGTGTGAATTTATTTTCGAAATCAAATTTTCCGAACCGTATGAAGGGATTATGCTAACTTGAGAAGAATTATTCTTTTTGATAATATATGTTTGATTGTTATAATTCTTGATGTCGATTGTTTGTGAAAATACCGTATATGAAGCAATAAGGACGAAGCAAACAATGATTAGTGCTGATTTAAGAAAATAGTTTTTCATTATTGATTCCTTTTCTTGTAAATTTTATTTTTTATAGTCTAAGATAAATAATAATTTATATACTAAAAAGTAAAATTCAGTTTAAACCGAAATCTATCATCCCACCTTTGTCATTCTATACTTGATACGCTTGCCCTCCGTCCTTTTGGAGGGGAATCCATGTTCAGACATTTGTTTTACCTTTTACGCCTAAAAATGAATTGACATAGTTTTATAGTCCTTAAGATTGAAAAAAGGACTAGTTCTTTTTTCAATCCTTTGCACTATTGCATTATTTAATCTCCCTTTGTAGATTAGTGTATACATAAAATAATTATTTATTGAATTCTGATTTGGAGAGACTTCTCAAATGCAGAAATTTGAATATAAAGTACATTTTGCAAAAATGGATTAAATCCGGATACCGGTATATTTATTGCAATTGTGCCGGTGCTGTTCATTTTAGTGCCGGTTATAATAATCCATTGATGAAAGCAGTTAAGAAATAAACCGGAGTGTAAGATAATTACATATACGGTTTTAAATATATTAATTAACGAATTATTAATTAAAAAAATGGAGGCAAATTGTCTATCCTAACAGTAATTATCACATTAGTAGTCGTCGGGTTTGTTTTGTGGTTGATCAATCGCATTCCTATGCAGCAAACAATAAAAAAAATTGTGAATGCCATAGTTATAATTATAGTTCTGATCTGGCTATCCAAGATTTTTGGATTATGGGCTTATTTATCAAACATAAAACTTTAACAGCTTTTTTTCATTAGAATCAGGAATTGTCAATGCAGTCGAAGGTGTAATTGCTTTACTACTCCACCCGACCTGTTCAATCTTTTAAAAAACATCCGGGAAAATTCTTTAGAAGACAAGTATTACCTCAGCGTGCTCGCGAATAGTTGATTCGATAGTGCTACGGAAAGGAATAACCGGTATCGGGAGTTCTGGTTTCATCAAAACGGAAGTGTCATAAACGATCAAACTGCTATCTATATTAAACCGGGAACTTCCCCTCATTCCCAATGCCCCGAAGCTGTGTGAAAACACAAAATATCTTTTAAAATAATTTGGGCTAAAGCCCGAATACAGGGCGTTTTAGCTATCCCCGTCGTAAACGACGGGGTAATTTTATTATTTTCACATAGGCCCCTCAGTGGGAACGTATTTTGAATGCTCAAATTATTTTATCATCAACATTTTTTTTGTGTCTATATAATCATCTGAACTCAATCTATAAAAATATACACCGCTTGTATATTGTGTGCCATCAAACGTCACTTCATACGTCCCAGGTTTTAACGATTCATTTACAAGCGTAGTGATTTCTTTTCCGAGAATATCGAACACTTTTAATACCACATTGTCATTCCCGTGTGCTCCTGATGGGAATCCAGATGTTATATCAAATTTTATTTTTGTTATTGGGTTAAATGGGTTCGGGAAATTCTGGTACAATTCAAATCTATCAGGAATATTGCTTGATAAAGAATTTATAAATGTCACTCCTCCAGTTGTAGTTTTGAGTACTACTCTCGGTGAATTTCCTATTGCCCAGCCTGTTAATGAATTTATAAAAAATAATTTTTGAGTTGTGTTCGGAATGGTTTGATTTGTCCAATTCAACCCTCCGTTGTTTGTCCTTTTAATAGGATTTTTACAAATCCACCCCGTGTCTTTGCTGATAAAAAAAATATCACTTAAACTATAAGTGTTTAAAGAATCAATATTGTTCCAGTTATATCCACCATTTGTAGTTTTTTTAAGTAATCCAGCGTTCAAGTAACCGGTATTGAAATCTAGAAAGACTAATTTTAAAAACAAAGAATGGTTAGCTTGAACTGAATCACAGTAGGCATTAAACCAATTAACCCCTGAGTTTGTGGTTTTTAAAACATATATTTGATAAGGAGCAGGTGGATAATTTGTAATATATCCATCAACCCATCCGGTTTGTGAATTTATAAAGCAATTTGATGTTAATTGAATTACGCCAGTTACCAAAGAATCACAGATCCAGTTTGTACCCCCATTATAAGTTTTAAAAAGAATTCCAAAGATGTTATTTGTGGTTGAGGGTTGACCACCACCGGAGATAAAAAGTACGGTATCAGAGACTAAAGATATTGAAGAAAAGGGAGGACCCCCAGGAGTCGTGTAAAATTGAGTAATCCAATTTATTCCACCATTAGTTGTTTTAACAATGACGGAGTGATTCCAAACAAAGGGGTACGCATATTCAACCTTACCTCCCGCTGCCCAGCCTGTCAAAGCATTAATAAATTTTATTGCATTTAGATCGTAAACCGAACCGGAATTATATTGCACCCATGAAAAACCACCGTCTGTTGTTTTGATAAGCTTGCCTTCATCCTGCGTTATCCATCCAGTTAAAGAATCGATGAAAAATATATCGCGAAGGGTTCCCAAAGATTGAGAACTGCAGCTAACAAACCACCCTTGCTGAGAATTACAGGTTGACATTAATAAAAAATAAAAAACAACTAGTAAAACTATTTTTTTCATAATCTAAATTTTATTTAAAAAGAACTAATTTCTTTGTATCAATAAAATCTCCTGCCCTAAATCGATAAAAATAAACCCCGCTCGGTAAATTACTGCCGTTAAATGTTACTTCATACGTCCCCGGTTTTAATGATTCATTCACAAGCGTAGTGATTTCTTTTCCGAGAATATCGAAGATTTTAAGTATACTATACAACCCCCTTTGTCCCCCTTTACTAAGGGGGATTTCAAAACGTATCTTGGTCACCGGATTAAACGGATTCGGGTAGTTTTGTTCCAATGCAAATTCTGTAGGTACCACATTTTCTTTAAACTCGATATTGGTTAGACTTTGTCCTTCAACCGCAGTCAAAAATCTATTGGGTTGTATCAGTCCATATTTATCAATAATTCCGCTGGGCCAGACAATTTTAATCGAATCTATAATTGCAGCATTTCCTAACCCGAAAAAGGCATTCAAATTATTCTGTCCGCTTATGCTTCCGCCCGACTGGCTGGAGATTTCTCTCATTTGTGTAAAGGTATTACCATTAATAAATGCTTTCAGATAGAGCTTTGCTCCGATTCCCGCTTTATTGCTAATCATCCCGACGCATTTAATATTTATCCACTTATTCCCTGTTCCCTCGTTATGGTAAAGGCAATTGTTTCCGCCGAAATAATTATTTCTTGCCACAAATAAATCAAGATTACCATCATTATCGTAATCGCACCATCCAGCTCCTTCTTTATAATTTCCGTCTGTTACAATTATTCCTGTGTCAATCCTCGTGAAAGTTCCGTTACCGTTATTTGAATAAAGAAGATTGATTCCATCGTATCCGCCTACGAACATATCAAGATACCCGTCGTTATTGAAATCTCCCCAGCTGCTTCCGCCTGCCCAGTGGTTATATGTAACTATCGGATCACTTGTTATTTTTGTAAAAGTTCCGTTGCCGTTGTTTCTGAACAAACGATCTTCACCGCTGCCGATTACTCCGCCGCTTACAAATAAATCCATATATCCGTCATTATTATAGTCTCCCCAGCTTCCTCCGCTTGAATGCAGAACATCGTTCACAATCGGGTCGTTTGTGATTTGAGTAAATGTTCCGTTTCCGTTGTTATGGTAAAGAAAGTCAGCAGCAGGTCCTGCGTTTGCTACATATAAATCCAGGTATCCGTCATTATCATAATCGCACCAGGCACATCCTCCCGAATTGCTGTTGTTTGTTACGATTGTTCCGGTTGTTATTTTTGTAAAGGTTCCGTTGCCGTTATTATGATATAAAAAATTCGGCTGATTGCGATTGCAGACGAACAAATCAACAAACCCGTCATTGTCATAATCTCCCCAGGCGCACCCTGTAGAGTTTCCTCCGTCATTCACAATAGCACCGGTTGTTATTTTTGTAAATGTTCCGTCGCCGTTATTATGATATAGAAAATTATTCTCCCCGTAGTTTGTAACAAATAAATCAATATAGCCGTCATTATCATAATCTGCACTTGTGCATCCATAAGAACTCCCTCCGTCATTAACTACAATTCCTGTCGTAACTTTTGTAAATGTTCCGTTTCCGTTATTCATATATAAGAGGTTATTCTTATTTACTGTCTGGTTGTTCACTACGAATAAATCCTGATATCCGTCGTTATTGAAATCAGCCCAGCAGCATCCGTAACTCCACCCTCCGTCATTAACAATGGCACCTGCTGTAATTTTTGTAAAACTCTGCGGATATGCAAAGCTGGAAAAAATTAAACTTAATAGTATAAGAATGTAGTAAAGGCGATTCATTTTTTATAAATTTAAATTTATAAAACAGTTATTTTTCAAAAACAGCGGTCCGGCTCATATATATTTTTGGCTGTTCCTTTAGTTTAAAGCCGTTTGCTATTGCCAGGTTAATTGTCTCATTAAATTCTTTTTTTGAAACATGGAATTTAGGCTCGGAAAGAAAAAGAATACCATCATCGTTAAGCAGTGTATAAATCTCCTTTAAAAATTTTTCTGTATCAGGGACTTCATGCACCACATAAAACGCATTCACAAAATCGACTTTTTTACCGAGACCGATTTTATCTTTTCCACATTTATGTAATGTGATCTTTTTTTCTATCTCTTTACCTGTAATTTTCTTCCGGACCTTGTCGAGCATTTCTTCCTGCAGGTCAGCCGCAATCACCATCCCGTTTTCACCGCACATATTAGCAAATTCGATCGTGAAGAATCCGGGACCACATCCGGCATCAAGAATTGTCATCCCTTCGCGGATATAATTCCTGAATATCTTTTTTGGGCTATGAATTATTTTCCGTATAAAATTATCCAACGAGCCTGAACAGCTTGCCGGACAAACATATTTCTCGTCTTTCATAAAAAATATATTTATTTAGAATAGTGACATTTGTAACTATTTTATCATCAATCCTCCCCTCCACGGCGGGCAGGCACAAAAGAGAAGCCCGCCCAAGCGGATTTTCATGACCTCTAATTAAATAACTACTTTATTAATACCATTCTCTTTGTTTCAGAAAAACTATCTGCTATCAATCTATAAAAATAAACTCCGCTTGAAAGTGATGTCCCGTCAATTTCAGCGTTATAAGTGCCTGCATTTGTAATTCCGTTAAATACCGTCATTACTTCATTACCCGTAACATCATAAATTTTTAAACTTATGTTTCCTCTTTTGGGAATTGAGTATTGTATCCTCGTGATAGGATTGAACGGGTTGGGATAATTTTGTCCGAGTTTGTATTCCGATGGGGTTTCAATATTACCCTCAATTCCCAAAGATCCGGGAACAGATTTTTTTATACTTTGCTCCACATTGCTTCTGATGAGTGCGCTTGAATCTTTATATACAAATGCCACAAACTCGCAGTTATCAGCAACCCAGGCACTATTAAGCGTGGTCGTAAAAGTCTTTGTTTTTATCTGGTTCTGAGACCAGACACCCGTACCCATCGTATCTCCCGCTGCACCATTTACCATATTTCTAACTATCCAGTAATGAACATAATTAATACCGCCCGTGCATCCCGTATATGCAGCTTGTTGATAAACAACATTATTTTCTATTATTACAAAATTAATTTTGTAATTTGAATACAGGTTCTGGAGCGCGGTAGCATCAATGGTTGCTGTCAGTTCTCTTGTTGAAGGATTGTAGATTTTTGATACAACAGACAGGTTTATTACTGTATTAGGAGAGCGTGTATATCTTGCAATTATTGTATCCCGCCAGTTATAATCATAATCCAGCGGAGCACCCATTGCCCTGTCAAAAACTAAAAGAGGATAGCCTGCATATCCCATAAGACTGATAATGCCGTTGCCGTTGAAAAAAGAAAATGGGTCGCTGCCATTTGCAGGTCCGTGATATGCAAGAACCACCGATTGCGGATATAAAGGCAGTAAAACGTGTTCAATTATTGAATCACCGCAGGGACAATATCCGCACCAGGTGCCGGTAGAAAACTCGAGTAAAACTTTTCGCGGTTCGGAATATGAATTTTGAATATTAAAAAACAGAATAAGCGTTAATATAATAAATAAAATTTTCGCTTTCATAAAAAGAATTTTATGATTTATAAAAGAAGATTATTATTTTTAAACTGAATAAACTATTTAATATATCTGAAATCGTGACCCGTTTTAAGCTGCATCAAAAATTCATAAATTAATTTTATCACGTTCTCGATATCTTTTTTGCTGACCATTTCAACCGTAGTATGCATATATCTCAAAGGAAGGGAAATAAGCGCGGACGCAGAGCCAATACCGGCATAAGCAAAAGCATCGGTATCTGTTCCGGTGGAACTTGATGCCGCTTCCTTTTGAACCGTGATTTTTTTGTTTTTTGCTACGTTGATGATCATTTCAAGAAGATTATTCTGTACCGCTGAACCGTAAGTTAAGGCAGGTCCTTTTCCGAGTGAAATATCCCCGAGTTTTTCTTTTTTATGCATAGGCGCCTGTGTATCGTGTGTAACATCGGTTATTATTGCTACATCCGGTTTTATCCTGCGGGCAATCATCTGAGCGCCCCTCAATCCTATTTCTTCCTGAACAGAATTTACCACATAAAGACCGAAAGGAAGTTTCTTTTTCTTTTCTTTTATCAATCTTACTACTTCTGAAATTATAAATCCGCCCATTCTGTTATCGAGCGCCCTTCCGACAAAATATTTTTGATTCAGTTCAATAAGTTCATCTTCAAAAGTGACCACACAACCCACCTCAACTCCGAGTTTATTCACTTCCGTTTTAGAACTGCAGCCGCAATCTAAAAATAAATTTTCGACTTTCGGAGTTTCCTCTTTATTCTTGTCCCTGATATGAATAGCAGGCCAGCCGAAGACGGCTTTTACAACCCCCTTTTTCGTATGAATATTTACACGTTTCGAAGGTGCAATCTGATGGTCAGAACCGCCGTTTCTTTTGAGATAAATAAATCCGTCTTTTGTTATATAATTAACAAACCAGGAAATCTCATCGGCATGAGCTTCGATTACGACTTTATATTCCGCTTCAGGATTTATAATTCCGACAACGGTACCATAAATATCCGTTATATATTTATCAATCGAAGGTTTAATATACTCGAGCCATAATTTCTGACCCGATACTTCAAATCCCGTTGGAGATGCATTGTTCAGGTATTGCCCGAGAAAAGTTCTGCTTTCTGTTCGCATAGAAATATGATTTAATGTTTTACAAAACCATTAATTAAAAAGATATCTCACAAACTCATCAACCGTAATATCACCAAAGTAAAATTTCATATCAATATCTTTTAAAACATCTTTTATTTTATCTTCTTTGTAAAATATCCCGATGAGGAGTGATTCGATATCTTCTGTTTCGCCATAGCCGAGATAATCGCCGAATATTTTTACGTGCTCAATCACACCATCCTTGACAAAAATTCGCGTATCTATTTGTCCGAAAGGAAATCTGTGTACTTTTTGGATATTGAATTCGGGTGACCTCCCGTAATTCCATTCCCAGGTTCTGTATTTTGAATCTGAAAGTTCATAAACATTTTTCCAGTCATCATCCGAAAGCACTTGTGCGACCGCTTTATCCTTTCCGCCAAATATGTAATCCGTAAGTATATCACGGAATTCTTCAATTGTAATTTTCACAGTCAGATATTCGGTAATGTTTGCAACACGGCTTCTGATAGATTTAATCCCTTTGCTTTCTATTTTATCTAATTTCACATTCAGTGCATCTACAACATTTTCAAGATGCGAATCAAAAAGAAGCGTACCGTGCGAAAACATTGATTTAGTGTTTGTGAACTGTGCATTACCGGAAATTTTTCTGCCTTCAACGGTAATATCATTTCTTCCGCCAAGTTCCGCATTCACACCCATCTGCTTGAGGCATTGGCTGATAGGTCCTGTAAATTTCCCAAAATTATTGATGCTGTCGTTTGTGTGTTTCGTAATAAAACTGAAGTTCAGATTACCGTGATCGTGATAAACAGCACCGCCTCCGGATATCCTCCGGACAACATGGATATTATGTTTCTTTACATAAGCAGAATTTATCTCTTCAATTGTATTTTGATGCTTACCAATGATGATTGAAGGTTCGTTAATGTAGAAAAGGAAATATGATTCGTTTTCGACGTCAAGATTTCTGACACAATATTCTTCGAGAGCAAGGTTCACTGTTGGGTCGGTAATATGCCTGTTGCTGATAAATTTCATTATATGTTACAGTAAATTAAACAAATATTGAAAATTCTCCATACATCTTCAATACTAATAAATGTGGAAAAATTAGAAATGCCGAAAGGATGAAAAGATGGAAGTGTAGATAAGGATTTAAATTACAAGAAATAGCATTTTTACTATTCGAATAAATCAGAATGAGTTCCGGTTCTTTCCAATATTATTTCGTCTTTTTCGAGTTTGTATAACAATAACCAGTCAGGTTCCAAATGACATTCTCTTCTTCCTTTATAATACCCAAGTAAAACATGGTCAAGGTATTTTGCCTCTAACTTTTTTCCGTATGCCAACTTTAAGATTAGTCATCTAGTTTTTCAATTGTTTTTCCCCGCTTTCGCATTTTTTTATAATCTTTTTTAAAACTACTCGTCCTATATATTCTCATATCATTTTTTCAAATCTTTTAATAATTCTGCAGCAGATGAAAAACCCTTGATTTTTTTCCTTTTGTCTGTGTTTTCAAAAGTTAACCTTGTTTCTTTATTGGGGATTTTAACATCAAAAGGTATTCCCCGATAAAGTTTAACCTGAGAATAATATATATTTATTGCATCAGACGAAGTCATTCCGAGTTTGCGAAATATTGCTTCGACATCTTTTTTTAATCCCGGGTTTACCCGGGCTCTTATCATTGCTGTTTTCGGCATAATTTTTTCAACAAATGTAGCACATTTGGGATACATATTCAAGGGTTTTTAGTATCGGGTAAGTTGAAGGGATTATTTGTATAAAAAATGTTCTTTTAGTCTTTCCGCAGTTTTTTTCCCTATGTTTTTTTCTATTGCCGCGAATTCGGTGTTAATTTTATCTTTAATTGCTTCTACTGACCCGAATTCTTTCAGAAGTTTATTTGCAGTCTTTTCACCAATGCCATTTATTTCAACCAATTCTGTAGTTAGAGTTCTTTTGTCGCGAAGACTGCGGTGAAAAGTCACGGCAAATCTATGCGCCTCATCTCTTACTTTCTGCAGAAGTTTTAATCCGCTTGAGGTTTTTGGAATTGTATGCGGATCGGGATCTTCTGGAAAATAAATCTCTTCAAGTCTTTTTGCTAATCCAATAATATACAAGCCGGATATATTTTCATTTTCTTCCGGATTTATCCGGTTGATGATTTTAATTCCAATATCATCTAGCACTTTTACAGCAGATGAGAGCTGACCCTTGCCTCCGTCAATCACCACCAGGTCGGGTAAAGTCTGGTTTTCCTCTATGGCTCGTTTGAAGCGTCTGTAAATAACTTCGCGCATCGAAAGAAAATCATCCGGATGACCTGCTTCGTTTAAGACGGTTTGAATTTTATATTTTCTATATTCACTCTTTCTAGGCTTTGCATCGAAAAACGAAATCATAGAAGCAACCGTATCAGTCCCCTGTATATGTGAAATATCGTAACACTCTATACGGCGCGGAAGCTTATCAAGTTTTAAATCCCACTTAAGAGCATCCAGCGAGGGTGCGATGAATTCTCGTTTCAATTTTGCAAGTTTCAGTTCTTCAAGCATAAGTTTCGCATTGGCTTTGACCATCGCTACAAGTTTAGCTTTATCTCCGATTTTAGGAACTATTATTTCAACTTTGCCCTGCCTTTTATTTTCAAGCCAGGTCTTTAAAACATCTTTTTCCTCCAGTTCATTTTCGAGAAAAATCTCTTCGGGAATAAATTCAGTTTTAGTATAATAATTTGTTAATAGATTTTCCAGAATTTCCTCGTCAGGTTTATCCACGATATTATTTATATAATAGTGGGATTTGCCAATAACTTTCCCGTCCCGTATTTTCAGTATCATTCCGCATCCGTCGTTATCTTCCCGTTCGATTGCAAAAATATCCCTGTCAATAATTTCTTCACCTATCATTTTCTGCTTTGAAGAATACACTTTCAGGGCTTCTATTTTGTCCCTCATTTTTCCCGCCTGTTCAAACATCATATCTCCGGATAATTCATCCATTCTGTTTGTCATCTCTTTTATAAGGGATGTGGTTTTGCCGTTAAGAAGCTTTGCAACCTGACTAATCATTTCATTATAATCCTTTTGCGATTGATAACCCTCGCAGGGTCCTTCGCATTTATGAATGTGGTAATCCAGGCATAGTTTGAATTTTTTATTTTTGATGTTTTCTTCCGTAAGATTGAGACTGCAGGAGCGTATCATAAAAATATCGCGAACGGTTTTAAGCGCATACCTCATATTTTTAACATCTGTATATGGACCAAAATATCTCGAACCATCCGTTCGCTTTTGCCTCGTTGGAAAAACTCTCGGGAAGGGTTCGTTTGTAATTACAATGTATGGATATGATTTATCATCTTTAAAGTTGACATTATAGCGGGGCTTAAGAGCTTTGATAAGGTTCAGTTCAAGGATAAGAGCTTCTATTTCATTATCGGTTTTTATAATTTCCAGATCAGCGATTTTTGATATCATCGCTGCAAGTCTTCCATAAACAGGCTTTGACTGAAAGTACTGCCTGACGCGGTTTTTAAGCACCTTTGCTTTTCCGACGTATATTACTTTACCGGTCGTGTCCTTGAACTGGTATACGCCGGGCTTATCCGGAAGATTCGATAATTTTTCTTTTAAGTCCATTTTTATTTAAAACACTGGTGACACTAACAATTATTTTTGTGCTGGGCGAGTTCCATCAATATTCCTGCGGTTGATTTTGGATGCAGGAATGCTATAAGCATATTATCGGCACCGGTTCTCGGTTCTTCGTTAATCAATTTCACTCCCCCCTCTTTAAGTTCTTTCAGAGATTGAATAATATCAGGAACTTCAAATGAACAATGTTGAATTCCCTCACCTCTTTTTTCAATGTGCTTTGAAATGGGGGATTCAGGGTCTGTGCCTTCGAGAAATTCAAGATCGCAATTCTCAAGTTTTATTTTCTGAACGTTTACTTTTTGTTCTGCGATAAATTCTGCAGGTGATGCTTTCACGCCGAAAATTTTTTCAAAAACAGGAACGCTTTCCTTCAGTGATTTTACTGCTATTCCAAGATGCTCTAACTTCATTCGGTTTATGTAATTTAATTAAAAGAGATACATTGCAAAGATTCTAAAATTAAATCATATTTGAAATGAGAAAATAATTTCTTAGATGTAATATTATAGTATTATATTTTGTGAAAATTTATATAACATACTGAGGTTATTCAAAATAATAAAATTTGTTTATCCTTACCTAGATTTATCTGTGGAGGTGAAAAAACGAGTAAATTTAACCGTTTTAACGGTTTATCTAAATCAAATTTTCTTAATAATCGGAATTTCTTAAGTAAATTATAGTTTTGCGTAACTTCAGTTACTTAAAAATAGTTTGGGCTAAAGCCCGAAACGGTGTGTTTATCTTACCCCGCCGTGAACGACGGGGTAACTTTCTTATGCTGATACGGTTTCCAATTCTTCAAAACAGGAGGAAAAATGGATGAAAAACCTAAACCAAGGTATTTGATGTCCTCGTTCGTATAAAACTTATATGAAAATTCTTTCTGTTACCCTGCCGTTTACGGCAGGGTAACACATCTGTCCTAAAGGGGCTTTAGCCCAAAAATATATTCGAATATCGGAATATAAGCTATTTTATATATCAAAAATCAAATCATCAGAATAGTCCAACAAACGTATAAATATTGTACAATTGCCCGCTCAAAAACTATACACCCATAAAATATTAATTTTACAATATATGACCAGAAAACACACTTTACCGTATTAATATTGAACAATCAAATCAAGTGTTTGTGTTTAATAATCCCACTTGATTTTTTAAATCATTGTTTATTAATGAATTACAACCATTACATTTTAAATAATAACGGCATAGAAATTGTAATACTAACAAATAGAATAAAAAATTTGAAAGGAGCATTTTAAAATGGTATTCGCATTAGTATTAATAACTTTAGCATTAGCGGTTTCTCTTGAAGTAATAATCGCCAAGTCAAGAAAACTGTCTTCAAACACATTACCTGCAACATTGCCTGTATTTAATAAATCAAGCCTTCACACACCAGAAGGTTATTATTTTTCAAAATTCCATACCTGGGCACTTCCAAAGGAAAACACAGTTAAGATAGGGATAGATAATTTTGCATTTAAAGCGCTTGGTAATATCCGCATTAAAGAAATTGCACCGGAAGGTAAATCCGTAAAAACCGGTGATACAATAATTGAGGCAGAAGTCCACGGACAAAAAATAAATTTTCGTTCACCCGTGAGCGGAGTCATAAAATCCGTAAACAAACTTGTATTTAACAAAAATATTATTGATGCCTACGGTGAAGATTGGGGTCTTGAAATTGAAAAGGGTTCTGACACTTCAGATAATTTATTTTCCGGTTCGGATGCATTCCACTGGATGAAAGCAGAATTAAGAAAGTTCAAAGATTTCTTAAACGAAGCATCATTCACATCTCAGGCAGTAGGAGTGACAATGTATGACGGAGGAAATTTCGTGGAAGGCGTACTTTCAACTTTAGACAAAGATACTATTAAAGACTTTGAAAAAAGATTCTTAAACGAACAAAATAATGGCTGAAATCCCAAAACATAAAAACTTCAACGATATAAAATGTCTATGGATGGAGTGCGGCGTAGTGGAATACAGGCTCTGCGATAATAATTTTGAGTGTGAAAATTGCGAGTTTGACCGGAAGTTTAAATCCCGGTTGAATAAAAAGGAAAACATAAGAGATGAGATTGAAAGTATTTTTGATAATGGTCATTATACAGTACCGTTTACTCACCCGCACTATCACTTTAACAATGGACTTGTGATAAAAAACTTCATCGGGAACAATTTTTATATTGGACTTGAACCCTATGTTGTAAAACTAATAGACAGGTCAAGCATTATCAGCTACGTTACTCCGGTAAACATGATTTTCCGAGGCGATCCCCTTCTTAGTATAAAAAACGGATGGGGCGGGGTAAATCTTTTATCACCGTTCACTTTCCGCGTTGTGGAGAAACTTAATCTCGATAATATTTTTTCAAATGGCTTAAGGTGGTTTGCAATAATTGAGACAGAAAAATCGGATGTGATATACCATGCTACAAACGAGAAGAAATATTTCGAAAAAATGTATGACACAAAAAATGCTATGAAAGAATATGCACTCGCTTCAGAAACTACCGGTGCGACTATGTATGACGGCGGCAAGCCTCTCGAACACTGGTCTGATATTATAGGAAAGGATAACTATAGGAAATTTATGACTAAAGTGTTTTCGTAAGGAAACCCGTGTTTCTGCATTTATTGTATCGGCAGGTTTTGATATCTTTCCCTTATGAAAGCTGCCGGTCTTAACAGGAATATCAGAAAGCAATATACTGAAATTTCCGAAGTTGCCCATTATCTCTGGGAACGGGGATGGGCAGAGAGTAATGCGGGAAACGTTTCCGTCAATATCACCGATGAATTCCGTTCAAATAAACATATACCGAAAACAAACGGAAGTAAATTAAATAAAGCATTTCCTTATTTAGCCGGAAATTTTTTCCTTATTACTGTCTCCGGTTCAAGAATGAGAGATGTTGCAAGTGACCCTTATAATAACATTCTTTTGATAAATGTTTCCAATAACGGGCAGGAATACAGATACTGCGGTATTTCAAAAGAAGGATATTTTTCAACTCCCTCTTGTACACCTACCTCCGAATTATCCGTTCATCTTGCATATCAAAACTTTCTAAAAAAAACAAACTCTAAAAACAAAGCAATACTTCACACCCACGCAACCGAATTAATTGCTCTTACGCACATAAAAAACTATACGAACGAAAAAAAAATAAATAAATTGTTGTGGCGTATGCATCCGGAAACAAAGATGTTTATTCCTGAGGGGGTAGGTTTGGTTCCTTTAATGACGCCCGGCACATGGAAGATTGCAGAATCAACTGTTAAATCCGCAAAAAATCACAGGGTTATAATCTGGGAAAAGCACGGGTGCCTTGCAACGGGTGAAAGCGTCCGGGATGCATTTGACCTTATTGATATCGTCGCTAAAGCCGCGGAAATATATTTTCTGTTAAAAAAAGAAACAAAATAAAAGAAAACGAGTTTAAAAGAAAATTTTAATATTATTTTATACTTGGTAAATAATATTACCGGATTGGACTTAATATCGTACTTGACAAATGCAGAAAACTTTGATTATATTGTAAAAAGTGTAACGGGATTTTTTTCGTAATTTGCTAAAATGATGAAAAAAACCTGCCAATATAATTATGTCGAGATAAAAGAAAAAGTTTGATTTTATCGAAGATTAAATTTTTCCTGTTGCACTTCAAAAAAACATGGGAATATTATGGGAATGATTTCAGAATGTTTTCACCACTTTAAAAAACGAAATTCAATTTTGTAATGGTTTTATTAAATAAATATTGTAGATTGGCTTTTTACTTATTTAGTAAGTTACCGGTTTCAGAATTACTATACCCCAAAAAAATCTTTATTAAACTTAAAAACTAAGGAGAATCAAATGAAAAAAATCAATTTTCTACTATTTTTGGCAATCTTTTTATTAGGCATTAGCTCAGTCTATGCCCAGCTAAATGATGCGTCGGTATCGGGTCCTCCGGTAAAGGGTACAAACGTACAACCAACAGAGGTTCACTCTTTACCAATCCCAATGGACCAAAGAGTTCCCCATATAAATACTCCTATGCAGGGACATGAATATGGTTCATTTAATTACAACGCATTTTGCGGTACAGGAACAGCAGGCGGATATGTTGCCGCACCGAGTTCATACAACGAAAACGTAGATGGAGCTATCGAATGCTGGATTTATCCGACTTCAACAGCAAGTTCTGTTCCTGCAATTGTTGCCAAAGGAGATGCTATAAATGTTTCATTCTTTTTTGGATGGAGTAGTTCAACCGGACTTCTTGGACTTAGGTTTGGAAGTACGTATACGGCTAACACCGGTGGAACTGTTGTACCATTGAATCAGTGGACTCACGTAGCAGTAAGCTGGACCGGTGCACCCGGAGCTTATACTTTCACATTTTTCGTGAATGGTGCTATCAGCGGAGCTACGGCTGCTAATGCAGGAACCTGGGCTGTCAATTCGGATTCTCTCACAATAGGAAGTTCAAGAGCTGCGTTTGGCGGAAAGGATTTTATTGGTAATATAGATGAAGTTAAAATATGGTATTCTACACGAACCGCAGCGGATTTCGCCGCTAATAGATTCGTTGGTCTTGGCGACGGTGGAAGTGCAAATGCAAGTGGCGCACTTACTTCAGCAGCCAGTTATACGAATTTGATGAGTTCTTATACATTTAATTCGGGTGGTAATGCATACGACGATATAAGCGGTTATACCGGGTTCTATAGAAATGGGTCGGGACCTTATTATGCCTTTCTTGAAAGCAATCCAATTCCATACAATTTTGTGTTACAAAGACCCGCAGCAAGCATAACAAGTTATGTAACGGTTCCCCATAATACAGCATTTAACCAAAATGGAGATGGAACTTTAGAGATGTGGTTTAAAACTACAGATACTACAACCACACAATGGCTAATAAATAAAGGTTCATCATCTAACATTTCTTTCGGCTTTGGTATGGCTAGCAATGATCTGCTTGTTTTAAGGTTCGGCAATACTGCCGTTACGAACACCGGAGGCATCCACATTCCAATCAACAAATGGACTCATATTGCCGCATCGTGGACAGGAACTTCAGGAAACTATACCGCAAAGTTCTATGTAAACGGAGTCCAGAGTGGTCCGGATGCATCTGTAGCCGGGACATGGAATTTGACTACTGACCCGCTGACACTTGGAATATCGATAGCTTACTCCGGATTTGGTCTTCTTGGCTATATGGATGAAGTCAGATACTGGAGTGTTCAAAGAACACCAGCCCAAATTAAAAATTATATGTTTGCATCCTGCAGAGGATTTGCGACCGAAGCCACACTTATTGGCGCCTGGAATTTTGACGGCAATCTGTTGAATTTTTCATCTACAGCAGATATTAACGGCTCGTTTAATACAGGTGGAACTAATAATTGTCGTTTAAGTGGTTATGCAAATGAAAATTTAGCAGGTGCTCCCGCAAATACCTTCGTTGCTCATCCAACTGTTATAAACAGAGGCGGAACACCAAATTCTTTCCCCGTTGGTTTTAATATTAAACTTTCCAATAAAGCTATTCTTGATAACGCAACTACATTAGATACTTTTACAGCATATTCATCAAGAGTAATTACTTCTGTTGAATTATTCCTTGCAGTACAACATACATATGTCGGTGACTTAACAATTACTTTGACCGCTCCGAATGGAACATCAAAGTCAGTACTTGCCTCCTCAACCGGCGGAACAGGTGAAGGAATTTTAACATTCTTTATTGATGGTCAGCCTCTGCCTTCGACCGCAGGATTCTTTGCGCCATGGTCACCCAATTGCGGACCTGCCGCAGCTTTTGGAAATTTTGGCGGTGCTAATATGCTTGGTAGATGGATCTTATCCGTTGCTGACGGCGTAGGAGGTGATCAGGGAATGATTCAGGGTTGGGGACTTAGATTCAATGGAGATAATGTAATCGGAATTACTCCAATTTCCAACAATATACCGATTAAATTCGAATTATTCCAAAACTATCCGAATCCTTTCAACCCTGTAACAAAGATCAGTTACGCAATACCGGTTAAAGGATTAGTAACATTGAAAGTTTATGATATCACAGGTAAAGAAGTAGCATCGCTTGTAAACGAAGTGAATGCCGCAGGAAATTACAATGTTGATTTCAACGGTGCAAATCTCTCAAGCGGTGTATATTTCTACAAACTTGTAGCGGGCACATTATCCGAAGTAAAGAAAATGATGATCGTAAAATAAAAATTCGTTATAACTTAATTTTAAAAGCCGGGGGTTTTACCTCCGGCTTTTTTTATTATCAATAAACGGTGATTACAGAATTGAAATCTTAAACGAGAACGAATCAACAATATTTTCGGAAACAAAAAAAATATTTATTTTTTTAAAAAAAGATGTCAGAATATAGAATCAAAAAATTCAGGAAGAGTAATATCGTACGGTTTTTTTATTTATTTCTTTTATTGTTGTGTTAATTTCTGAACTTTTCAAATCTTCAAGAGAAAAAGGCATTTTTAACGACCAGTTTGATTCGCTTATTAGTCCCGGAGTATTGATACGGTAATTCCATTCTGCGTTTTTTTCTAAATAATTTTCATCAAGATACAGGAATTCGAAAATTTGCTGAATTGAAAATATCGATTTTGTTTCATTTATCTTTTCAAGATTTTTTCGGATTAAAGCGGAATTGATTTCGCCGGTATCCGGATTCTCTCCGTAAAGATATTTCAGATATTTATTTTTCTCTCCGGAACTTTCCAGATACAGGTTAACTATTTCAAATATTTCATCCCAACTTCTCCCGAGCGTATTAAGTAAATATTCCACACTTCGCACATCATCTTTCCATATCAACCTTCCGTGGTTATTTTTATTTTCCACGAAAAGAGATTTATAATTCTCTTCCGGGATATTCAGATTTTCGCATAGTCTCAGGAAAAGCATTTCGTCGATACTTCCGGCTTCAAATTTCCACCACCCGGGAAAAAAAGAAGAGTCATGCGTCGAAACGGAAGATATGGAGTTTGCCCTGAAGTCTTCCGGTTTGATAAATTCATAATCCCCGCCCCAGTGCTTTTTCCATCTCTGAATGTCGATTCCCGGAATTCCATATTCAAGAAGAATTTTGTACGATACATCGGGAACTGTTCCAAGGTCTTCTGCGCAGGGAAGCATAGCAGAAGAGTTCACGAGCACATCAAGTATTTTTCTTGCATTTGATTCCCACAAATGTTCATTCTCCGGGTCAAACTTTCCGTTCAAGCCGGCATTCTCTTCGGGTTCAGCGAGTCTGATAGTCCATATTCTCAGCAATCCGACGAAATGATCTATTCTGAACATATCATAAAAATTTTCGGCATAGACAAGTCTTTTCCCGAAATATTTATATTTATCTTCCCCGATTACATTAAGATTATACGGCGGCATTCCCCACCTTTGCCCTTTGGCAAAATATAAGTCCGGCGGTGCACCCGAAGAAAGGTCAAGATTAAAATAACCCTGATTTGCCCACACCTCGGCGCTATCCCTGCTGACAAGCAACGGTATATCACCCATTATTTTGATGCTTCTTTTTTTTGCATAATCTTTAACTTTCCTGAACTGTTCATAAGCCTGCCACTGAACCCAGAAAAAGAAATTTATCTTATCAATATATTTTTTCTTAAACTCTTTTAATACCTCATCTTTTTTATTTTTAAATCCTTCACTCCAGTCTTCCCATTCTTTTCCGCCGGAGATTTCTTTTATTGCCTTATAAAGTGCGTAATCGTTAATCCAGTATTTGTTTTCAAAAACATATTTTTCAAAATCCCGGTTCTTTTTTTGAGGTAAAGATAAATATATCTCTTTGAGTAGTTTCAGTTTGGCATCTTTTATACCGTAATTGACCCTCTCCGCGGTTACCGGAAATTCAGATTTTAATTTTTCTGTTTTCTCCCGGTACTTGTTTATGTTAACATTTTTAAGTTTGCTTAATGTCAGATACATTGGATCGAGAGCAAACGAACTGACGGCATTATACGGAGCATAGTCATATCCCGTATCATTAAGGGGCAAAAGTTGTATTATGGAAAAACCGGTACCGGTACACCAGTCAATCAGTTTTTTTAAATCACGGAATTCACCTATGCCGGTACTTTTTTCCGAGTATATCGAAAATAACGGAACGGCTACACCTGAACGTTTTTTTGTTCCGGTTTTTTGCCACTGAGCGGATGTTTTTGTGTCAAGTAAAAAGTTATAATCCAATTGAATGCAATTACTGCTTTGTGAATTCAATTTTATCCCCCTCTTTAACCCCGTATTTTTCACAGAAGCCGGCGATGACTTCAACAACATAAATAGAGGGCTTTACAGAGGGCAGGGATTCCGTAGAATATGGCTTTGTGTTTTTGTGGATTTTTATAATTTCTTTATTTTCGTTAACGAAAATAATATCAAGGGACATTATTGTATTCTTCATCCAGAAAGCATGCGGTTCCGATGTTTCAAAAATAAAAAGCATTCCCTTTGTATCTTCCATTGACTTGCGGTACATCAGTCCCATCATTCTCGCACTGTCTTTATCTGCAAATTCTATATCAATTTTTCGTATTTCTTTTTTTCCGTTCGAAGATAAAAATTTCAACTCACCTTGTTTCCTGAACTGAGGTTCCGAAACTTCGGTTTTTTGTGTGGTTGTATTTGTAGTATTAACGTCTTTATTCAACTTGCCCTTTCCCCTGTCATCAAGAAAATATGTAATTGCAAAATAACCGACTATTAGGATTAATACACCGAGAAATATAAATTTACCGTAGCCGGATTTTTTCTTATCGGTGTTATTTTTTAAAATCTTTGCCAAAACCGTTTTATTAAATTTATTAAACATTAAAATTTACCGATTTTTAGAAATAATAACTATTCATTTGATTATCTTCCTGATGGGGAATATATAAAGTTGTCATAATATTCCCCCTTAGAAAAGGTCGAAAAGCCTCCGAGGAGTTCGTCTCAAAAGTTATTTTTTTCAGTAGTCGCAACTCTTTAGGTTGCGTTTTTTTTCTGATTTCGCAGGCTGAAGACCTGCGGTTACAAAGAATTTTGAGTTATGAGATAAACTCCGAGGAGGTGGGATTGAGGGAGTTGTGATTTATCGCCGCTGTTAGTGTTTAAGCGTAGCGTTACCAACAGCTCATAAATCCATTTCAAGTTATACCTTGTCTTAATTGATATTTTTTATGAAATTGATAATGAATTTCTAACTTAACCATCACTTATGAATCAAAATGAAAGATTAACAAAAGCATCTTTTACGGCGCTTAAAGATTATATGGGCTTAAAATCTGAAGAGACACTGCTTATAATTACTGACGAAACGAAAGCAGAAATTGCAGGAGCACTTCACAAAGCGGGAAAAGAACTTTGCAAAGAATCTTTTCTGATAGAAATGAAATCACGGGAAATCAACGGGCAGGAACCGCCGAAACAAATAGCCGACCTTATGAAATCCGTTGATGTAGTTATCTGTCCTACGGAAAAATCCCTTACACACACAAATGCAAGACGCGAAGCTTCTGCTCTCGGAGTCCGTGTTGCCACTATGCCCGGGATCAGCATCGAAACAATGGTAAGATGCCTGAATGCAGATGCTGATAAAATAATAGAACTTACGCGAACCATTGCAAGAAAATTATCAGCAACATCAGTAATCCGTGTAACATCCGAAGCCGGCACAGATATCTCTATGCCGATGAAGGGCAGGAAAATTCTCGAAAGCACTGGAGTTCTGCGAAACAAAGGTGAAAGCGGAAATCTTCCCTCCGGAGAAGTTTATCTTGCTCCGTGGGAAGATAAAAGTAACGGAGTTGTTATAGTCGACGGCTCAATGGCAGGAATAGGGATGGTGAAAGAAGCTATCAAAATTGAAGTAATTAATGGCTATGCGGAAATGATTACAGGCGGCGAAGAGGCAAGACTTCTGACTGCAATGCTCGATAAAGCGGGGCGTGAAGCAAGGGCTGTTGCGGAGTTCGGCTTCGGTACAAATTACAAAGCACAGCTCTGCGGTGAAATACTCGAAGATGAAAAAGTATTCGGAACTATTCATATAGCATTTGGCAATAATGTTTCAATGGGCGGAAATGTAACTGTCAGCAGCCACCTCGATGGTCTCATTAAAAATCCCGATGTATATTTTGATGATATCGCTGTGATGCAAAAAGGAAAACTTGTATAGCAAAAAGTTTTAAAAGCAGAAAAACGAATCGAAAAAAAGATGTTGTTAATAAAATCTGTTTACTTAAATCTCTGTTTTTAGTTTATCTTTTGTGATTGATTGAAAAAATTCTTTTGACCATAATTCTAATTGATGGGAATCTTTAATAAATCTTTTGATGTCATCTGTCGCTTGTTTGTAATCTATGTTTTCGAATTTATCAATAAGCAGCTCTAATAAATCCTTGTGAGTAAGCGTTTCAACGTTATTTTTATGACCGGATTGTTTCAGCCTTTCATCAATATGGTTTAAATTAACAGCAATGTTTTTAGAAAGAAACCATACGTAATCATATAAATCTCTTCCTTTTACACGGATTTTCCATTTACGGCATAATATCGAATGAATTTTTCCCGCAAACAGAGAAGGTAGATCGTAAAGACGCGTATAATACGGAATCGGATTGAGGTTATATTTAATTTCACTCTTTGCTCCTGTGGGTGGGTCAATATCAACTTCTAATTTTATTTTAAGAATTTCATTCGGATTGACTCCTGTTACAGGGGGATTTATCGAAGTAATTTTTAAAAGGTGAATTAATGTCCCGCCTTTGATGAAAGCTGATTCAATCATCGTATTTACGAGTTTATCTTTTTCCGTTACTTCCATTTCAAAACCATACGCTCTGAGTTCTTCCTTCACCTTAGTACAATATGGAGTGATCGAAAACTTGGTATCGGGTTTCATTAGTGTAAAGTCAATATCTTCAGAGAACCTGTCCAAATTGTAAAATATCCTTAATGCAGAACCGCCATAAAATGCCGCTTTATCAAAAAAACCGGATTTAGATAAACCAAGTAATGCGATTTCCTGTATGATTTCTTTTAATGCGTTTTTATAATCCTGAGGATTTTTACAACCATATTTTTCAAACATACTTTCTATTGCACTATGCATTTTTTTTCTCCTTATACAATAATTTCTTTAAAAGTTTTATGTTCTTTTGATAATATATTTCGGAAAAGAAAATAATGTCTTCATAATTTAAATTTAAAATATTTTCCTTATCGATACGTAAATCATCATAAAGCAAATAGGACATTTGCTTTACTGATTCCACCGAAGCAATTTTTGATAATGTATCACATAGTGCTTTTTCTTTTGAAGCAATTAAATAAGAATTTTCTTTTTCGGATACCCTGATTATACCGTACGGATAAATATTATTATTGACATATCTGTATTCAAATGTACCCAGAGGTGTGGAAAAAATCTTGTTCTTTTTTTTATTATAAACAGCAGATGAAATAATCTCAACCCGCTCAGGAATCATTCCATATAATGATAACGCATATTCAAAAGAAATATAAGAAGGACTATAAATGATATTTGCGAGTGTATTCAATGAAACGGAATTATCGTCAGGATTAATGTACAAGTTTCTTTTGATTCTTGACAATTTCCCGTTCTTAATTAATTGAGTAATTTTCGCCTTTGGCGATAAATAATCCTTAACGGTGTCCAGTATTGTGCGATAATTAGGATATTTTATATTAATATCTGCCATTTTTCTCCTGTTAGTACAAATATATCATACTTACTGGAGAAAATCAAGAGTTATTTTGTGTGTTGGGTTGATGTGCATCGCGTTAAAAAACGCCGCATCTGGAGATACGGCGTTTTTAAATACTTAAAATTTCTTTTCTATTTCCCGAAGAATTCTTTTATAGATTCCATCAGATAATAATTCTGTTCCCTTGTGCCGAGTGTGATTCTCGTTTCGGTTCTGAATGCTTCCTCGTCAAGGAATTTAATCAAAAGATTTCTATCTTTTAAGAATTTTTTCAGGTCTTTTCTGATATCTTTCGGCATATCCACAAGCATAAAATTTGCATAGGATTTATATGGTCTGAATCCATCGAGTTTGCCGAACTCCTTGTAGAAGTACTCTTTATCCTCCTGCATAAGTTTTGTAACTCTTTCGTAATATTCCGTATCATCCATCGCTATCTCTGCGAGTCTTTCAGAAACTTTATTATATCCGAGATATCTTACGGAAAAGTTTATAAGTTCTTCAAGATTCTTTCCCGCAAACGCATAGCCGATACGGCATCCGGCGAGAGCAAAATATTTTGAAAATGTCCTTGTAATAACAAGATTTGGGAATTCATCGATAAAAGGTTTTACGTATTCGTTCTCGGTAGAGCCGAAACCCCAGTATGCCTCGTCAATCATCACAAGTGCTCCCCTGCAGGCATCAAGGAATCTATGGAGATCTTCCGTCGGTATCCTGTTTCCTGTCGGATTATTGGGCGAAGCAATCAGTACGATCCTTGGTTTTTCCATTTCGTAAACCTTTATCATTTTATCAACATCATAATAGAAAGAATGCAGACCGTTTTTCTGGTCAATGTACATCGGATACTCAACATTAAAACCACCTACTTCGTATGCTACCTTTTTGTAATACCACCATGCTTCTTTTGGAATCAATATTTTTTCTTTTCTGTCCAGGTAGTAATGAATAATTTGTTTCAACAAATCTTCGCTTCCGTATGAAAGAATCACCTGTCTTTCCGGAATATCAAAATCATCGGCGATTTTCTTTGACAATCTTGATTTAATGCCTTTTTCAAAATCACGAGAGTAATTTGCAAGTTCGTCTATTGTTACGGTTTTTAAAAAATCATAACATTTCGGTGAGGGTCCGTATTGCGATTCGTTTCTGTCGAGATACTGTAATTCTGAATATTTCTTAGGGTCTGCCATAAAATATATTTATTTTATAATTAATAACTTTAAAATTTAATTTTTATAATGTCACTACTTTAGCGACTGTGTGAAAAAACAAAACATCTATAAAATAATTTGGGCTAAAGCCCTAATACAGAACGTTTTTGTTATCCCCGTCGTAAACGACGGGGTAATTTTCTTATTCTCACACCGCTGCTTTTGCAAGCATTCCCAAAAAAGGAATGCATTTTTCCATACTAACCTCATAATAGTTAACTCCAAGATTAATATGCTTATAATAATAACTACGGTTTTCTTTGTAATATTTTTCGGACTTTATAATCCAGGCTTTTTCACCGATGAACATTGAAAGAAACCATTTTTCCAGTAATCTTGCTATCCTGCCGTTTCCTTTTAAATCTGCCTTCTCAAAGAACTTAAAAATATTATTTTTATTTTTCTCTTTATATTCTTTAAAATATTTTTCCGTCAACAGTTTCAATCAATACCGCTATTTTCACTTATTTAAAAAATTAAAAATACCTTTTTTGCATTCGGGCGTCATTCTGGTGATTGCATTCATTCCTACCGCATATTCCAGTGCCGACTCAAAGCTCATAGATGCAACATTCTTGAACATTTCTTTTGTAAGTGTAACGGAACTTAAAGGCAGGGTGTTCAGCTCTTCGCAAAGTTTCATTGCCGATGATTCAAGATCTTTTTCTTTCACTAAATAATTGATAAGCCCCATGCGTAACGCTTCATCGCCCGAAGCAAATCTTGACGTGAGAAGCAGGTCTTTCGCATAGGTCTCGGATACACGTTTCAAAAGAAAAACCATTACTATAGCGGGAATAAACCCTATCTTCACTTCCGTATATCCGAACTGGGACTGGTCTGAAGCAATTATTATATCACACGCGGTCGCAATTCCGCAGCCCCCTGCAAGAGCATACCCGTGCACTTTTGCAATTGTCGGCTTCTTGCAGTTATATATCGAGCACAGCAGTTCTTTGAATTTAAGAGAGTCTTCCTTGTTCTGCAGTATATCGTAATTGGAAATCCGGTTAAGGTATTCGAGATACAGCCCCGAGCAGAAATTCCCGCCGGCACCCGTAATTACGATTGACTTGGTTTCTTTATCTTCCGAAAGTTCATCAATTGCGGTTCTCAGGTCTATTATCATTTGTTCGTCAAGGGAGTTTCTTTTTTCGGGTCTGTTCAACGTAACTGTAGCGGTTAACCCCTTTTTTTCCATAAGAATCTTGCTGTTATCGGAACTCATAGTGTTTTATAGTTAATGTGAAATTCGTCCTCAAATTTAACAATTTTGGAATTAATTAAAAAATGTTTTTTCAATATTTCTTCATTTATCACATTTTTTGTTTCCTCATAGGAAATAACCCTTCCGGATTCAAGCAGCAGGGATTTGTTTGTATACTTGAGGGCAAGGTTAAGGTCGTGTGTTATTATGATTATCGTTAAATTTTTTTCCTTATTCAGTTTGTTCAGTATAGAAAATATCTCCATCTGGTAATTCACGTCAAGATACGTTAACGGTTCATCTATAATTAACACCTTTCCTTCAAGAGGGGACGTAATATCCAGTTGCACAAGCGCCAGCGTAATTAAAACCTTCTGCTTCTCACCACCGGATAGTTTGTGAAAATATTTTTCACTGTATTCTTCTATCCTTGTTGCCTTCGTGCTTTCTTCAACAACTTTTTTGTCGGTGCTTGAAAACGAAAAATCAGAAAACTTCTTATACGGATATCTTGCGAGCAGGAGAAGCTCGAATACTGTCATTTCATCGCTTATCAGAATTCCCGTCTGAGGTAAATAACTCACCTGCCTTGCAAATTCTTTATCGTGTATTGACTTTATATCTCTTCCCGAAAGCGTGATTGAACCTTTGTATCCTTTATATATCCTCGATATTAGTTTTACAAGGGTCGATTTTCCCGAACCGTTGCGCCCGATTATTGAAATAAAGTCATTCTTCTCCGCAGAAAAATTGATGTCCTGTAATCCAAAATTATTTCCGCCGTAGGAAAAACTCAGATTGTTTATTTCAATAAGTTTACTCAAAAAAATCTTCCGTCTCTTTTTATTTAATAAAATCCTGCAGTTTCGGATCATAGTACCAGAGGAATTTCCCTGTTTGTTCTTTCGTATCAAGATCAATACAGCAAACCCCCGATTTTTTAAAAGAAAATAAATTTTCCTTTCTGTCGGAAAGTGCCTGCACAAGCATACTCATCATCGGTTCGTGTCCGACGATGGCAAGCGAACCATAACGGGAATTTCTTTTTATCAGTTGGGTTACGTTTTCCACCGACCCGGGAGTGATTAACTCATTCGCTATCTCTACATCGTTCTCGAACTTAACAGAGTTTGCAAGTATCTCCGCCGTTTGAAGAGCCCTTGTCAAAGGACTCGTAAAAATTACCTCTAAGCCGGAAAATTCACTCCTGAGTTTTTTAAAAACATTCCTTGATACCTTGCGTCCCTTGGGTGTAATAAAACGGTTTGCATCATTCTTTACACTCTCGGTTTCATAGTCTATCGCTTCGCCGTGTCTTACTAAAAAGATTTTCATTTTTTATTTTTTCTTTTATGAAATTATTTCTGTTTCCCTTTTTATTATCTCTCCTTCAAGCGGTACCACTCCTTTTAATAGTGAGGGTAATGCGTTCAGTTCGTTTCTCGTGAGTATTACGTCCGATATACTGTTTTCTACCGCTTCGCCTGCTTTCACTTTTACTCTGATATAATTCGTAGTGTATCCTTCAATATATCCGTTATCTTTTTTTGATTCAAATAGCACCTTCTGATGCGTACCGAGATATTTTGTATAAAAATCAAATCTTTTGCTCAACGATAAGTACCTCAGTATCCTGCTTCTGTCTTTTATTTTGCTTATTTCCACTTTTCCCGGCAGATTAACCGATGCGGTATTTTTTCTTTCGGAGTAACTAAATGTATGAAGATACATTATAGGCAATTCCTCCAGAAATTTTAGTGTGGTTTCAAAATATTCATCTGTTTCTCCCGGAAAACCAACTATCACATCGACTCCGATGCCAACGTCTTTTATTCCGTCTTTTAGTTTATAAACCAAATCCCTGAAAAATTCATTTTTATATCTTCTCTTCATCATTTTTAAAACCTCTTCATTCCCGCTCTGCAAAGGAATGTGAAAATGGTTGCAGAATTTAGGGGACGATTTATACAAAGCAATTATCTCATCCGTCAGAAGGTTCGGCTCGATGGAGCTAATTCTGATTCTGTCAATATTCAATTTATCAAGTTCGTAGAGAATATTTATCAGTTTCCATTCGTTCATTCCTTCGCCGGAGTATCTGTAATCACCTGTATTCACGCCCGTAAGGATAATTTCCCTGTAGCCGGTATCGACAAGTTTTTTTGCATTTTCTATCACCCTGGTTGGTTCAAGGCTTCTTGAACTGCCGCGGGCAAGAGGAATAGTGCAATACGAACAACTGTAATCGCATCCATCCTGAATTTTCAGGAATGCACGGGTCCTTGAATCTGTGTCAGCGGAAAACGCTTCGCCGAAATCGCTTATATTTCCTGAAGCTGATGAAATCACCACATTGCAGGACAGTTCTTTTTTCTCGAAGTCGCTTACGTATTCAAATATCTTAAACTTTTCATTCTCACCGAGAATTAAATCAACACCCTCTATCTTTGCAATATCTTCCGGCTGGAGCTGTGCATAGCAGCCGGTTATAATAATGTACGACGATGGATTATTCCTTATCACGCTTCTTATTATCTGACGGCATTCCCTGTCTGCATTTTCCGTAACGGTGCAGGTATTAAGCACAAACACGTCCGCCGCTTCTCCGTATTCTTTTATTTCGAACCCGTTAACGGAAAATTGTTTTGCAATAGTGGAAGTCTCGCTGTAATTCAGTTTACATCCTAATGTATGTAAAGATACCGTTCTTGCCATTATATAATTTAATTATTTTCACACGGTGTAAAAAGGGATTTTGAAATCAGAAAAGGCTTTTACCGATTTTCAGAATCAACATACTTTCTTTTTACGCAGAGTCTCTCTGACGAATTTATTCAATTCTTTTTACGCAGAGTCTCTCTGACGAATTTATTCAATTCTTTTTACGCAGAGTCTCTCTGACGAATTTATTCAATTCTTTTTACGCAAAGTCTCTCTGACGAATTTATACAATTCTTTTTAAGCAGAGTCTCATTGACGAATTTATTCAATTCTTTTTAAGCAGAGTCTCATTGACGAATTTATTCAATTCTTTTTAAGCAGAGTCTCTTTAACGAATTTATTCAATTCTTTTTAAGCAGAGTCTCTCTGACGAATTTATTCGTCAGATGACTCTGCGTTATAATTCAATTAAATCTTTAGCCTTTAAGTAATGTGTTGTTACTTCAAAAATGTATCTTTGTTAAATTTTCTTGTTCTCATTAGCCTTTAACGCAGAGTCCCCAAAATCCTGACAGGTCGGGACAGGACAGGGAGACTCTGCTAAAAAAGCAATAAGTTATCATAAAAATATGTAATTGGGTTTAATACCTGATTTAGCTTGAAAATCAATTACCCATCAGCGAGTCCGATGCAGCATTTGCCCATTTGCATAGCAATTGCTTATCCGCATCGCTAAGCTTTGCATCGGGATGTAGTATAGTATATTTACCTAATGGCATATCACCCTTTTTCACCCTTTTGCAAATATCATCCAAAAAAGAAATTTGGTCAGTGATATTATTTTTATCCCATTCGGAAAAATTCATATGTTCCCTGCCTTCGCTCACATCGTTAGCCACGAGCCAGGATACGGGTGCAATATTGCTGTACCAGGGCCAGTGTGTAAAGTTTGAATGGCAATCGTAGCACGAACGCTCGATCACCTGCATCACTTCGGCAGGTACGTGAACAAAGGATGTGATATCCCTCGCTTTTTCCGTGACAGGATTTTTTTTATCCGGTCTTACGAATTGTATTCCGATAAAACCGATAATCAGGATAACCGATATAATCTTAAACCATTTTTTCATAAAAAGTTTTATTATTTAACTCTCTAAACTATATCAACAGCTTTGAAGTTCTAAAATACAATCAGAAAAATATAAAGCAAATGAAAATAAAAACACCACGAAGCTGGAAAAACCAGACAGAATGTAAAGAATTGAATACCCTTTCTTGTCATCCTGAATTTATTTCAGGATCTTAAAACCAATATCTCATCAGGTGAATTACCGACACTACTGATTGTTCACCGGATGAGTTTCCTTCCGTTCTGTTTTCGAATCCCCCTGCCTGTCCCGATTTCTTTGGAATGAACCCGTGAATCGGGACTAATTATTAATCGTTTTCTTCGTGCCTGCCCGCCGTCTTTTCGGAGAGGTGAATGCTCTTCATTTATAGAATTTCACCCCTACGGGGTTAGATAGGTGAGAGAATTTCTTTGGCTACAAATATTTCACCCCTACGGGGTTTCTTTCTCTATCTTTGTTCTTTACTTCTTACCTTCTTACCTACTTACCTTCTTACCTACTCACTACTTACCTTCTTTGGCTACAAATATTCCACCCTTTCAGGGTTTCTTTCTGTTCTCAATTTCTCCCCGTATTTTTAAATTGAAATAATTAATAATTTTCCATAATATTAAATATAATGCTTTTTGCTTCAACACAATCTATTCTAGAAAGCATTAAATCTGTAAAAAAAATAGCGTTACAAAGCAAGAAGAGAAGCAAAAAACCTTCAAGTATTAATTAAATGTGATTTTTGAGGCGGGCAAGCCGCAGGGATTAAGCAAAGTAACAGCGTCAGAGGGAATATTTTTTTAGAAAACCAATGTTTTAAAAAGTAAGGTTAATATACATCGGAAATTCTGAATTCCGTGGTGTAAAACTCAAAATTTTTTTTATTCAAAAAGTAAACAAGGAAGAGTTACACATACTCAAGAAAGCGCGATTCACAATAAATTTATTGTGTAAAAAAACTAAATAATATTCTATAAACTCTAAAACGAAGAAAAGGAAAACTTAAAATGAAAAAACTATTTACTTTTTTAATGTCGATAGGTTTTATTGCCATCGTATTTGCACAAAGTTCAAATGCACAGCTCACAGGGACAAAAAATATACCGGGTAATTATGCAACTTTAAGTGCTGCAATAAATGCTTTAAATTCACAAGGCGTAGGAACAGGCGGTGTAACATTCAATGTGGATGCTGGATTTACATCAACAGAAGATTGCCCAATTATAACCGCAACAGGGACAAGTGGAAATCAAATAATTTTTCAAAAAAATGGTTCAGGTGTAAATCCGATTATTAAACCAACTGGAACAATCGCAACAAACGACGCGGGAATTAAAATCGCAGGAGGCGACTATATAACTTTTGATGGTATAGATATAACAATAAATACCGGCTCTGCAGTCGAATACGGATATTATATTTACAATGCCTCTGCTACAAATGGTGCTCAATATAATACAATTAAAAATTCTAAAATAACACTAAACAGAGAAAATACGTCTTCGCGGGGAATTTATCTCAATGTTGCAACTACACTAACCGCTGCTTCCGGTGCAAATTCTTATAATAAAATTCAAAGTATTACCGTTGAAAATTCTTATCAAGGAATTTATGATGCAGGAGACGGTGTAACATTTCCCAATTTGAATACTGAGATTAGTAATTGCACTATAGGTGCTTCAACAGCTAATGACATCGGTTATGGCTCATCTTCAACAAATGGAATCAGGATGATTTATGTAAGTGGTGTTAATGTTTTTGGAAATGAAGTAAGAAATGTTACTGTTACTTCTTCTGTCGCTGTTTATGGTATATACTTTGAATCAATTCAAGGTACAAGTAATTTATATAATAATAAAGTTCACGATATTAATTCCACAAGTACCTCTACTTCATCAGTTATTTATGGCATTAGAACGGATATTAATTCATCGAGTATTTGCAACATTTATAACAATTTTGTCTGTGAGCTTTATCACGGGATTACTTCTGCAAATGCAACTCAGGTAATTAAAGGGATAGCCGTCGGTGTAGGTACTGGAACCGGTAATTTTTATTATAATTCAGTTAGAATCGGAGAAGATGCTGCTCCTTCGAGTACCGCATTTTACATTGGCGGAGGAACAATTAACGTTCAAAACAATATATTTACAAACTATTCTACTGCAGGTGCTACTTCTAAGAGATATTGTATATATTTTAATACCGGAACCTTAGGTACGGTTTCAAATAATGATTATTATATTTTAACAACCGGAATAAATAATAATGTCGGTTATTATACAGCTGATAGAAATACGCTTGCTTTATGGCAAACAGTGACAGGTAAAGATGCATATTCAGTTTCAGGTGATCCGGGATTTACATCCACTACTGATTTAACCCCTGACCCTGCAAATTCTAATAGTTGGACATTGAGTGGTAATGCAATGCAGATATCAACAATAACAACTGATTTTGCAGGAGCATCCAGACCTTCGTTAGTTTCAGAGGGTGCTCCGGATATTGGCGCTTATGAATTTACACCTACAAGCACTCCAAATGATTTGACCGGCGATAACGCTCCTGCTGACGGAGTAACAACAACATTTACTTTCTTCGGTAAGACAATTGCAAAAATAAAATGGCACGGAACGGGAATTACTTATCCTACGTTAACGGAATTACACTTGAAATATTATCCTGGGACAAATCCAACTTATGGAACCAACGGAAACCATTATTCCAATTGCTATTATACTTTAACAAAAGATGCGGGGACAATTTCTACTTACGATATAACTTTTTATTACCAAGCAAATCAATTCTTTAACATTGTCGCCTCAAATCTGCGTCTCACCAAAGGAGACGGAAGCAGTACTTGGACTCCATATCTAATTACGGGAACATTGCCGGGACAATATACAATTGACGCAGGAAATAAAACCATTACCGTTTACGGTTTATCAAGCTTTTCTCATTTTTCTTATACAGACAGCGATGCACCATTACCAGTTATGATATCTTCATTCACTTCAAATAATAACGGAAGAGATGTTCAGCTTAAATGGACAACGGCATCTGAAAATAATAACTCGGGGTTTGAGATTCTTCGCTTCGCTCAGAATGCCAATGGCAGTTGGACTAAGGTTGGATACGTTACCGGTAACGGAACAAAGACTACTCCTACTAATTACACATTCGATGACAGAAAACTCAATACAGGGAAATATAATTACAGATTGAAACAAATTGATAACAACGGTAACTTTGAATATCACAATCTAAATGGTACAATCGAAATCGGAGTTCCAACGAAGTATGATATTTCACAGAACTATCCGAATCCTTTCAATCCCACAACAAAGATTGATTTTGATTTGCCGTTTGACAGCAAGGTTTCTCTGAAGTTATATGATATGAGCGGTCGTGAATTGCTTACAATCGTGAACGAACAGAAACCGGCTGGATATTATACGGCTCAGGTGAATGCAGGAAATCTCTCGAGCGGAGCGTATTTCTATAGATTCACCGCGGGAAATTTCACAGCAACAAAAAAAATGTTGATGATTAAATGACGATGGTCATTTAATCAGAAATCCCGATAAGGAAGTGTATCGGGAACAAAGAAAGCAGTTTTAATAAAGTAAATAAGTGAGTAGGTGAAAAAGTGAATAAGTGAGTAAGTGAGGATGTGAGACGTAAAAAGCAATTATGTTCTTAACCCCATAGGGGTGAAATGATTGTAGCAGTTATTGGTTGTTAGTTGTTGGTTATTGGTTATTGGTTGTTGGTTGTTGGTTATTGGTTATTGGTTGTTGGTTGTTGGTTGTTGGTTGTTGGTTATTACCACTAACAACTAACTACTTATAACTAACAACTAACCACTAGCAACTAGCAACTAATTGATTTTTTTCCTTCTCATAGAGGAATAATATACAATAATGCCTGGGTTTCTTCCTCATTTACCCGGGCATTATTTTTTTATCACCGAAATCACTGAAAAAATTGATTAGGCTAATTACACTGATGAATAAACGATTCGAAGGTCAGCTTTCGAATCGAGAGGAAAATTATTATTTTTTTATCCATGGCTTGCCCACCCCTCCGGGGTTTCTTTCGGTTCCCGTGTTCATCGGGATTTCACTCCGTTCAAAATTATTAATTATTTTCCTTCGTGCCCTTCGTATTAAATGTTCTTAATTGTATAATGTCACCCCTACGGGGTTAGGAACGTGAGAGAATTTCTTTGGCTACAAATATTTCACCCCTACGGGGTTTCTTTTTTTTCTTTATTTTTCTCCGTGCCCTTCGTGTTAAATGTTCTTAATTGTATAATGTCACCCCTACGGGGTTAGGAACGTGAGAAAATTTCTTTAGCTATAAATATTTCACCCTTACGGGGGTTCTTTTATTTTATTGATTGCTGAATATTAAGAAAAAAAATTATTTTTTGAAAATAACTCCAAGATCTTTACATATTTTCTTGCAGAGTAAATCCTTTATTTCGGAGTGTCTTGGAACAGCAGATATTTTATTGTTTACAGTATTAAGAAAAATTGAATGGTTACCGCCTTCACGAAAAGAGTACATTTTTGTTTTTCGAGCAATTTAACAAACTCTTTCCTTTTCAAAAGCTGACAAATATTTTTTCCCTGAAAAGTTTTTTCCTGCGGAAAGTTTTTTTAGCAAGCTCTTTGTTTGCCTCAATAACGAGTTCAATTGCTTCTTTCAGATTTGTTTTAACTTCTTCTATTGTTTTGCCCTGAGTATTTGCTCCCGGCAGTTCTTCAGCGTAAGCAACATACATATCATCCTCTTTAACAATTACTGCGGTGTATGTATTTAAAATTTTTTCTTTCATATTCTTTACATTCAATTAATAAAAATTTATATAAAATAAAAAGAAGAATAAAGTCATCGAAAATTGTTCTTAATTATTTTTATTTTTTTGTTAATTTTTCTCCGTGCCTGCCCGCCCCTCCGGGGTTTCTTTTTCTATCTTTGTTCTTACTTTTTCACCTACTTACTTCTCACCTTCTCACCTACTTTGGCTACAAATATTTCACCCCTACGGGGTTTCTTTTTCTATTTCCCTTCATGAACTTCGTGTCTCAGTGGTTATTAGTTTTTTGCTTTTTATGTTTTTTTTCCTCTTTTATTCTTAATTACTAATAAAATTTATATTTAATAACTGACAAGTTGCCGGCAAAATTCCTTTACCATTAAATGATTTATTCCTTCATAAGAAGCTGTTTTTCCAATATTATCCATCGTTACTACATACTTAGGATAATTATCGGAAACGGCAAGCAAATTTTCAAATTCTCTTTTCACGACTTTTTCATCTGATAAAACGTAACAAACCTGCACATAAATTTTTTCACCGGATTTTTCACCGATAAAATCAATTTCTTTATCCCCCACTTTTCCCACCGAAACACTATACCCTGCTATACACATATGTTGATACACAACATTTTCGAGCAATTTATTTATATCAGAAACTTTGTATCCGATGATAGAATTCCGTATTCCGGTATCTTCAAAATAATACTTTTCACCGATTTCGAAAATTTTTTTGCCGCTTAAATCTGATCTCGAAACTCTATAGACAAGAAAAGCCGTTACAAGATGGCTTAGATAATTTAGAACAACCTGAGTAGATATATCAAACTTTTGCGATTTCAAATAATCAGAAATCTTTTTTGCCGATAAAATATTTCCTGTATTATCGCATAAAAACCTCACTAACTTTTCAAGAAAATTTACATTCCTGACGTTAAACCGGGCAACAACATCTTTGAGGATAATAGTACTATAAATGTTTTTCAAATAATCATAAACGATATAATCATCAGCAGGAAGATGTATTAAATACGGCAGTCCGCCAAATTGCAGATAACGCGTAAAAGACAAAGAAGAATCTTTTATCCTGTGGAAAGTAAGAAACTCCGAGTAAGATAATCCATAAACTTTAATTTCGATATATCTTCCGCTTAAATAAGTTGCCAGTTCACCAGAGAGCAAATTTGCATTACTGCCTGTGCAGTATATGTCGTATCCCCCCTCGGCAAAAAAACTTCTCAGAGCTTTTTCAAAGCCTTCAATATCCTGAATCTCGTCTATGAATACATAACGGATCTTTTTTTTCTGCTTACTCTTTTTAATTAAAGCGATTAAATCCGAGTGGTTTTTAATATTGCTGAATTCATCAAGTTCTTTATTTATATAAATAATATCAGGATTATTTTCCGATGTCTTAATATAATCCATTAATTGATACAGCAGATAACTTTTGCCAACACGTCTCTGCCCGGAAAATACCTTTATAATGTTTTTGTTAATAAAGGGTTTAATCCTGTCTAAATAATAGTTCCTCGGTATATATTTTTGATTTTTCATTGTTTCAAGTATATTTGAAACATAATAGTTTTTTTAATAAGTTTCAATCATAATAGAAATAAATATTAATGGTTGTTGCTTTGATAAGAAAAAGAAGTTAAGAAGTTAAGAAGTTAAGAACAAAGATATAGAAAGGAACCCCGTAGGGGTGAAATGTTTATAGCAAAGAAGTTAAGAAGTTAAGAAGTGAAGAACAAAGATAAAGAAAGGAACCCCGTAGGGGTGAAATGTTTATAGCAAAGAAGTTAAGAAGTGAAGAACAAAGATATAGAAAGGAACCCCGTAGGGGTGAAATGTTTGTAGCAAAGAAGTTAAGAAGTGAAGAACAAAGATATAGAAAGGAACCCCGTAGGGGTGAAATGATTATAGAAAAAGAAGTGAAGAACAAAGATATAGAAAGGAACCCCGTAGGGGTGAAATGATTATAGAAAAAGAAGTGAAGAACAAAGATATAGAAAGGAACCCCGTAGGGGTGAAATGTTTGTAGAAAAAGAAGTTAAGAAGTTAAGAACAAAGATATAGAAAGGAACCCCGTAGGGGTGAAATGATTATAGAAAAAGTAGGACAGAATTAACAGGATTAAGAGTGACTGGATTAACAGGATTAAGAGTGACTGGATTAACAGGATTAAGAGCGACTGGATTAACAGGACTAAGGGTGATAGGATTAACAGGATAAAGATAAATAGAAAAAATTCATACGTACAAACCCTATAATATAAAAACTAAGGGTGATAGGATTAACAGGATAAAGATAAATAGAAAAAATTCATACGTACAAACCCTATAATATAAAAACTAAGAGTGACTGGATTAACAGGATTAAGAGTGATAGATGGAAACAGTTGCAGTAGCAGTTGCAGTAGCAGGGTGATAGGATTAACAGGATAAAGATAAATAGAAAAAATTCATACGTACAAACCCTATAATATAAAAAATTCCACAACAACTCTAATATTTTTACTTTTTAGTATAGAAATTTCTCAATTTTTTCCGCAAAATATTCTCTATTTTGGAAAATATTCCCATGTAATGTCTTTTATTTGGAAAATATTCCCGTTATTTTTACATAAAAAGAAACTTAAATGGAAAAATTTCCCGAAATAGTATTTAGTTCTTCGGATAAAAAAGAATCAAGAGAGATTTCAAAGTTAGTCAAAGAAGGGAAACTTAAAAAGATTGCTCCCAGAATTTATACTTCCAATTTTATTGATTCCGATATTTCGATTATTAAAAGAAATCTTTTTTATATTCTTGGTAAATTATATCCCGGTGCACTTCTAAGCTATCGTTCAGCTTTTGAATTTAAACCGGCAGAAGACGGCAGCATTTTTTTGACCTATAAATACTCAAAAAATGTATCTCTTCTTAATATAAAAATCAGGTTTATTAAAGGCAACGGTCCGATAGAAGGTGATAATAAAGTGTTTGGCAATTTGTATGTCTCACAAAGAGCAAGAGCATTCCTGGAAAATTTAAGCAGAACTAGGGAATCGAATTCTTTAAGAAGAAATTTAGATGAAAAAATATTAGATGAAGAGTTAGAAAAAATTATCGTAATAAATGGCGAAGAAGAAATAAATAAATTAAGAGACAAAGCAAGAGTAATATCGAAGATTTTAAATTATCAAAAAGAATTTATAAAACTGGATAAAATCATAAGCGCTTTGCTGGCAACTCATCCTTCAAAAGTGTTGAAATCACCTGTTGCTTTAGCGAGAGCTTTCGGAAAACCTTATGATTCCAGGAGGCTCGAACTTTTTGAGAATTTATTCAGATTTTTATCCTCTAATGAATTTCCTTATCTACCGGAAAAAAATATGACTGAAAGATCTTTTAAAAATTTTGCGTTTTTTGAAAGTTACTTTTCTAATTATATCGAAGGAACCGTTCTGGATATTGAAGATGCTAAAAAAGTTATCCGTACCGGAATGCCTCTGTCTGCACAAGAAAATGATTCCCATGATGTTTTAGGTACTTATATGGTAGTTTCTGAAATAGAAAACATATCGAAAACACCGGAAACTGTTGATGAGTTTATAGAATTGTTAAAACACAGGCACAGGATATTGCTTTCATCAAGGTCAGGAAAGTTACCCGGGGTGTTTAAAAATATTAACAATAGAGCAGGAAGTACAGAGTTTGTTGATTATACACTTGTATCGGGTACAATAAATAAAAGTTTTGAGTATTACAAATTATTGAATCACCCCTATGCCAAAGCCGCTTTTATGCTTTTCGTGATTAGCGAGATTCATCCATTTATTGACGGAAACGGCAGGGTTGCACGTATAATGATGAATGCAGAGCTGGTTAAATCAAAGCAGTCAAAAATATTGATTCCGAATGTATATAGAGATGATTATTTATTGTCATTGAAAAAAATTACAAGATATTCTGATTTCAGTTTATATATTGAGATGCTAAATCGCGCCCGGGTTTTCAGTTCTTATGTATATGGAGAAAATATTGATATAATGCAGACATATCTTGAAGAATGTAATGCATTTCTTGAACCTGATGAAGGACGTTTGAAAATAGTCGTAAAAAAATAAATATATGATCAATATCGTTATTAGTTATTAGTTATTAGTGGTTAGTTGCTAGTTATTAGTGATTAGTGATTAGTGTTTAGTTGTTAGTGTTTAGTTGTTAGTTATTAGTGGTTAGTTGTTAGTGTTTAGTTGTTAGTGTTTAGTTGTTAACAACTAACAACCAATAACCAGCAACCAGCAACCAACAACCAATAACCAACAACCAACAACTAACAACCGACAACCAACAACCAGCAACCAATAACTAACAACCAACAACTTCTCACCTTCTTTTGCTTCCCCATTATTTTTAAGTTGCAATAGTTGATTATTTGCTATAATTTTACATATAATGCTTTTTATCTTTATACCTATAGAAGCATTAAATCCGGAAATGATTAATCCGGAAAACAGTACAGCGTTATGCGTTAAGAAGGGAAGTGGAAATCCGGCAAGTTATAATCGAGTATGAGTCTGGCTGCAGGCAAGTTGCGGGGATTCCACAAAAAACAGCGTTATAGGAGATTATTTTTCAGAAAATAAAAGTTTAAACAAGTGAGGATTTTTACACATCGGAAACTCTGAATTCCATTGTGCCTGCCCACCGTCTCTTTGGCGGGTTAAATTCAAAAAATTTTTATTCATAGCAATGAATAAGGAAGAGTTACGCATACTCAACAGAATCTATTTTACAATGAATTTTCTATTTAAAAATATTTTATAAACTCAAAAATGAGGAAAAATTAAAATGAAAAAATTAAAACAAATTCTTTGGATCGTACCCTTGGTGGTAATGTTTATGGTAAATGTGGGATTGGGACAAGGAAGTGAAACATTCACAAATTCCAATCTAACTGCTTCTTATGCTGATGGAAATTTTACTGGAGATAATAGTGTTGTATGGACATATGTTCAGTCTAGAGATGAATCATCTTACGGGATAACTGGAAAAGGTATAATGCTAAGATATAATACTGGTAATAGTAAAGTAACATCATCATCAGTTTCTGGTGGTATAGGTAATTTTACTTGCAGTTTAAGAAAAGCTTTTAGTGGAGCAGGAAATAGACAAGTTGAATTATTCATTAATGGTGTTTCAAAAGGGAGCAGCATCGCTTGGGATAACACTACAGTTCAAACTTTTACAGTTAATAATATCAATGTTGCAGGTTCTATAACAATTGAGATAAGAGATATTACGGCATATCAAGTTATTGTTGACGATATATCATGGACAGGTTATACTCCAAACGACCAAACTTCAATAGTTGGTGCACCTTCTACACAAATTTCTGCAAGTAACATTGCATCAACTTCAACTTCTTCTGGTTCTGCTGTTAATGTTTTTAATTTTAAAATTAGCGACTTAGGAAACACAGGCGATGGTTTAGCTACCAAAGTTACACAGGTTAAAATTAAAAAGAGTTCAGGTACCGCTACGTGGTCATCTACAATAGGAGGAGCTGAATTGTGGTATGGTGCAATTCAAATCTCTACAGGTACCGTTGCTATTACAGATAATGACATTACTTTTCCTATTACATCAGGGAACCTTGATGTTCCAAATCACAGCAATAAAGAAATTACACTTAAAATCTGGTTAAAAACTACCGGACTAATTGATAATTCTACAATGGTATTTACGGTTAGTCAAACTACACATGGATTTACAGCAGATGCTTCAGGTTCAGGTTTCGCTACAGACTTTGGGGCAGCAGTTACAGGGAATACAATGACGTTAAGAGTCGAATCAACAAAATTAAACTTTGTTCAGCAACCTACAAATACAAATTTAAACGCAACAATGAATCCGGCTGTGACAATAGAAGCAACTGATGCTAACAATAACCGTGATTTAGATAAAACAGGTTCTGTTACATTAGTTTCTACAGGTTCAATGACAGGACCAGTTACAGCAACTTTAACAAACGGTTTTGGGGCATTCAGCAATATAGTTCATACTGCTGTCGGAACAAGTCTTTCGCTAACAGCTTCTTTAAGCGGTTTATCAGATGCAACTTCAAATACATTTAATATATCAATTATAACTCCAGGATTACTATTATCAGAAGAAAATTTTGCATCAACAAACGGAGTATTAACTGCAAATGGATGGTCACAAATATCTACAATTAGTACAAATCCAATTACAACAGGAAATGGAAATGGATTATCATTTACTAACTATGGATCTTCAGGGATAGGAAACGGTTCTGTTATGACTACTTCAGGCCAAGATGTATTTAAAACTTTCACAGCTCAAAACCCAGGTGCAGGCTCTTCTACAATTTATTATAGCTGTTTAGTCAATATTTCCTCAGTTCAAACGGGTGATTACTTTATTGCATTGGGAGAGGCAAGTACTTTACCAACCGGCACTAGTCAAACATACAGAGGGAGGCTTTATGTAAAACAAGGAAGTTCTTTATCTAAAATGGTTTTTGGAATTGCAACTGCAAGTGGGACTGTAAATTATGGAAGTACAGAATATAATACTGGCACTGGCACCCCAATTTTACTGGTTGTTAAGCATGTATTTACTACTACTACTTCTACATCAAATTTATATATAAACCCTTCTTTATTTTCAGAACCTCCAAGTCCGGATGCATCTGATAATACTGCTTCAACAGTTGCAGCTGGTTTAGATGCTATAGTTTTAAGACAAGGTGGGTCTGGTTCATCAGCAGCTCTTATTATTGATGGAATTCGTGTTGGGACAAATTGGGGAGCAGTATTAGGAAATCCATCCTATAGTTCTGCTGATAATATTAATGCAGGTAACTATAATAATGTAAGTGTGTTATCAGGTGATTTAACATTGACCGGGACAGGGGATGTTAATGTAAATGGTATTTTAACATTAACAAGTGGAAACATTACAACCGGAACAAATTCATTAATTTTAGGAACCGGAACTGCTACAACCGGTACTTTAAACTGGACTTCGGGTATGATTATTGGAGGATTCACAAGATGGTTTAACTCCGGAACTACTGTATCACGCTTATTTCCAATTGGAACCGGTACCGATTCAAAACAGGTTGAAATTCAAACAAATACAATCACTACCGGCGGAACTATCAAGGCTGAGTATGTCACCGGGGATCCGGGAAACAGTAACCTGACAGCTTTAACAGATGCAGGAAGTTATACGATCGACGCTTATAGTAAAACCGGAAAATGGGTAGTTACCGGAAATGGTTTGGATTTAACCGGTGGAAGTTATGATATTAAAATTACAGCGGAAAATATTGTCGGAGTAAGTACACCCCCTGAATTAAGACTTGTAAAACGACCCTCTGCAGGAAATCTATGGACACTTGAAGGATATCATTCAACGGGAGACGGTACTATTGCAAAGCCAAGAGCTTCCAGAACGGGTTTAACCGGTTTCAGTGAGTTTGCAATAGCTGGAAATTCTGCTGTCAATACACTCGATGGATTACTTCCGGTCGAGCTTTCTTCTTTTACTTCAAACGTAATTTCAAGAGACGTGAAACTGAACTGGACAACTGCTTCAGAAAATAATAATGCGGGATTTGAAATACAGAAGTCAGAAGTCAGTAGTCAGGAGGCAGGAAAATGGGTTAAAGTCGGATATGTTACAGGTAACGGAACGAAGACCACTCCGACAAATTATTCATTCGATGATAGGAAACTTAATACAGGTAAATATAAATACCGCTTGAAACAAATTGATTTCAACGGCAACTTTGAGTATTTCAATCTTGCAGGTGAAGTGGAAATCGGCGTTCCGAAAAAATATGACATAAGTCAGAATTATCCGAACCCGTTTAACCCGACTGCAAAGATTGATTTTGATCTGCCTTACGACAGCAAGGTATCTATGAAACTCTACGATATCAGCGGAAGAGAAGTGATGACGCTCGTTAACGAGCAAAAATCCGCAGGATATTATACGGTGCAAATGAACGGAAATAATCTCTCAAGCGGAATGTATTTCTACCGCATCATTGCCGAAGGCAACGGACAGAATTTTGTAATGACGAAGAAAGCAGTTTTAATAAAGTAAGCAGGGGTTAGTTGTTGGTTGTTAGTTGTTGGTTATTGGTTGTTAATCACTAACCACTAATAACTAATAACTAAAAGCGTAGTAGGCAATTATATTCTTAACCCCGTAGGGGTGAAATGTTTATAGCGATATTGGTTGTTGGTTATTGGTTGTTGGTTATTGGTTGTTGGTTATTGGTTGTTGGTTATTGGTTGTTAGTGGTTGGTTATTGGTTGTTAGTTGCTGGTTGTTGGTTATTGGTTGTTAATCACTAATAACTAACCACTAATAACTAACCACTAACAACTAAAAATGTTTTGTTCCTTATTTATAGAGGAACGATGTACAGTAATGCCTGGGTTTCCTCCTCATTTTACCCGGGCATTATTTTTAATCACTGAAATCACCCTCCAAAAAGACGGAGGGCAGGCTGAAAAATTTTCTGTACCTTTGGGATAAAAGGAGAGGAAACGAAAAAACCATGAGCGTTGTCAATTAGAATAAGGCGGCGATATAACTATCCTACAATAAACTGACCGGTCTTTAAAATTTGCTTTACAAATGGGTTTGGTGAATTAAAATCTTCAGGGCGCATAGGAAGCGGTTCAAAATCAATATTGATTTTCCTTGTTATGTTTCTAACCTTAATACGGTCAATAAACCTATCGCCCTCAAAATCTGCCGAGACTAAAGCAACATCAATATCACTCCATTCATTATAATTTCCGTTAGCATAACTGCCAAATAAAATCGCTTTTTCGATTTTTATATTAAATTTCTCGAGTTCTTTTAAGCACTCTTTTATTGTTGATATTATTTCAGGTTTGTTTTTAACCATTCAAATTCATTTTTAATAATTTCGAAATAATTAGTCGTAAATTCAACAGTACATCTTTTATAAAACTCTTTTTTATATTCCGGATACCTCGCTTCAATATTAAAGCCATTTATTTGATCACAAATTTTTTCTTTGCCTTCAGTCAGTTTCAAATTAGCCTTTTCCGAGAGCTTAATGAGGTCGTGTATTTTAGGAGGAATGTCATTATTGTTGTTTTTAACATATATTGCTTTCAATGTTTTTTCAAGAACAATGTGCCCGATAAATAAACACCAATCGAATCTTTTTGACTTAAACATACTCTCGGAAGCGAGCATATCATTTTCCGCACTGTCAATCCAATATTTTATGTGTTCTTCTGTTGTCATTTAAGTATAATTTATATAAAAAATTAGTATATTTCTATTAAATTAATTTTATTACCGGCATTTTCTTTTCATTGAGAGTGCCGGCTGATTAGATTTATTACTCATCAGGTGAATTGCCAACATTACCGCTTGTTATTCACCAGATGAGTTTCCTTCTTTTTTTCTGTTTTCGAATTTACTAATTCGAAAACTCCTTTCTCTTTACGAATTCCCGACGAACCAAGATTCGTAAAAGAGTGTAGAACATGATTTCCCCCTTTGGAGGGGGATTAAGGGGGAGGATTATTACTCATCAGGTGAATTGCCAACATTACCGCTTGATATTCACCAGATGAGTATTTTCCCAAATTAGATTGTTTTATTAATCTAAATTAGCTAAATTGGATTACTATAATAATCTAATTAATGATTACAATAAAAAGAAAACTCGAAGATTTAATATTTGCAAAATTAAAGCCTAATAAAGTTATTGCATTATTTGGTGCAAGAAGAACGGGCAAGACATTTCTTTTAAATATCATAAAAGCAAAAGTTTATGGCAAACATATTTCTTTCGACGGAGAAGATTTCAATACTCTGGATGTCTTTAGAAGGCGTGATTTAGAGTATTATAAAGAATTACTTTATGGTATAAAATATCTTTTTATTGATGAGGCGCAGAAAATCCCAAATATCGGTAGTATTCTCAAACTTATCGTTGACCATATTGAAGGAATTTCCATTTTGATATCCGGATCGTCTTCTTTAGACCTCTCCGGAGAAGTTGGAGAGCCGCTGACAGGCAGAAAATGGACATATATTCTATATCCCGTAGCTCAATGCGAATTAAACCCGAATGATAGCCCCGCAACCTCCATTCAGGATTTGAACAACAGACTTATTTTTGGAAGTTATCCCGAACTAATGAACATAAAAGGTATAAATGAAAAAAAAGAATACCTTAACGAACTTGTAAGTTCATACCTTCTTAAAGACATCATCAGTCTGGATAATGTAAAAGCCTCGTCGAAGATAATTCAAATACTTCGTTTGCTTGCTTATCAGACAGGCTCTGTTGTATCTTTAAGTGAAATCGCATTAAATTCGGGATTGTCAAAAGTTACAGTTGATAAATACGTTGACCTGCTCACGAAAGTATTTATTATTTTTCGTGTCGGCGGCTTCAGTAAAAATTTAAGGAAAGAACTTACCAAGTCATCCAAATATTATTTTTGGGATAACGGAATAAGGAACGCAATAATACGCGATTTTAGTGATTTCGGTACAAGGAAAGATACCGGTCAGCTTTGGGAAAATTTTGTTATTTCAGAAAGAATGAAATATTTATCCTATGAACAAAAGTATGTCAATTACTATTTCTGGCGGACTTATGATAAGCAGGAGATAGACTGGATAGAGGAGTCTGACGGTAGATTATCTGCTTATGAAATAAAGCTCTCCGCAGCAAAAAAACATGCCCCTTCCGCCTGGCGAAATGCATATCCCGAATCCACATTCACTACTATCAATAAAGAAAACCATATTAAATTCATTACCTGAAGATTTGAAAGGCAAGCAAAATCACCCGCCAAAAAGAAGGCGGGCAGGCACGAAGGAAAATCAATAAATATTAATGTTGAACGGAGTGAAATCCCGATGAACCTGTAAATCGGGAAATAATTGAAAACAAAAAACATAAAGAGCATTTTAACACGAAGTTCACGAAGGAAAATAATTAATAATTTTGAACGGAGTGAAATCCCGATGAACCTGTAAATCGGGAAATAATGAAAGAGTAAAAAACATAAAAAGCATTTACCCTCCAAAAAGACGGAGAGCAGGCTGATTATGCTGATAACTCATCAGGTGAATTACCAACATTACCGCTTGTTATTCACCAGATGAGTTTTTTTACTTTCTTCATTTTTTCTTTTTGATATTTTATTTTTAATTTTTTACTTAGTGCTACAACATAAAATAATGTTGTAAAAAAGGCAAACTTTTTAAGAAACATTTATAGTAATTTTTACATTAGTGCTAAGTTCTTTTGTTCTAAAAATTATACAATTTAACTCCTGTCCTTCTTCGTGAGTTTCGTGTCCTTCGTGTTAAAATATTTTTTATTTCTTTTTTTGTTTGCAGCTTTGCTACGTCGTGCCCTTCGTGGTGAAGGCTCTTTATTTAAATAATTTCACCCCTACGGGGTTCCTTTCTATATCTTTGTTCTTACTTCTTCACCAACTTACTTCTCACCTACTTTTGCTACAAATATTTCACCCCTACGGGGTTTCTTTTTATATCTTTGTTCTTACTTCTTCACCTACTTACTTCTCACCTTCTCACCTACTTTTGCTACAAATATTTCACCCTTATGGGGTTCCTTTCTATATCTTTGTTCTTACTTCTTCACCTACTTACTTCTCACCTACTTTTGCTACAAATATTTCACCCCTACGGGGTTAGGAATGGGAGAGAATTTCTTTTGCTACAAATATTTCACCCCTACGGGGTTAGGAACACAATTGCTTTTTTACGTTTACGTTTTTTGTTTTACCGTTACCTATTTAACACCTCACCCCTGCCCCTCTCCTTGAAGGAGAGGGGGGATTATGGGAAAAATTCTCTGGCTACAAATATTTCACCCTTATGGGGTTGCTTTCTATATCTTTGTTCTTACTTCTTTAGCTATAAATATTTCACCCCTACGGGGTTAGGAACACAATTGCTTTTTTACGTTTACGTTTTTTGTTTTACCGATACCTATTTAACACCTCACCCCCGCCCCTCTCCTTGAAGGAGAGGGGGGATTATGGGAAAAATTTCTCTGGCTACAAATATTTCACCCCTACGGGGTTTCTTTTTCTATCTTTGTTCTTACTTCTTCACCTACTTACTTCTCACCTTCTCACCTACTTTTGCTACAAATATTTCACCCCGCCGGGGTTAGGAACACAATTGTTTTTTTACGTTTACGTTTTTTGTTTTACCGTTACCTATTTAACACCTCACACCTGCCCCTCTCCTTGAAGGAGAGGGGGGATTATGGGAAAAATTCTTTGACTATAAATATTTCACCCTTATGGGGTTCCTTTCTATATCTTTGTTCTTTACTTCTTACCTACTTACCTTCTTTTTCTATAAATATTTCACCCCTACGGGGTTTCTTCGGTTCCCGTGTTCATCGGGAAATTTCCCGTTCCAGTACTTCTCTGAACGTCATAAATTGATGTCCGGATTTTTCTTCGATTATAAGTTTTCCAATCTTTCCGTTTAAATATTTCAGTGCCTCTTTATAATCGAGCAGTGCATCATCTTTTGAAAGCATAAGGGTGATATTGCCGCGTTTGATATTTTTCATAAAAATTTCTTTTGAGAGGTCTTCAAGCTGGCGGATATATTCCTCTTTCCACTCAAAGTATTCATCCGAGCCGTGTCTTTGAACCTTTCCGATAGAATGCTTAAGTCCTATGTAAGGTTTAATTGCAGGATTGATTAAGACTGCTTTTACATCATATTTTGATGCAAGATAGATTGCATAAAATCCGCCCAGACTACTTCCCCAGAGGGTTACGGGCTCTTTTGAATTATTAATGAATTCTCCGAGGATTTTAACAGCTTCGAAAGGTTCATCGGGAATATCGGGAGAAATTACATTCTCTTTCCCCGCGAAAAAATCTTTGAGTATTTTTCCTTTAGTTGCATTACCTGAACTTGCAAAACCGTGAATGTATATGTGCATAATACAATTTATTAATAACTTACAAAAATAAGTAAAAAATGTATCAAATATAATTTATGAAATATTTTCATTCTTGTTGGTGATCCCGAAACATCGGGACAGGCTACTACGTTTAAACACCAACAAGGGCACTAAAACCTTATCACAACCAACATATAATTTCTGCAATTTGATTTACTTTTGAATTGTTTAAAATTATTAAATTAATAATCTTCATTTTCTTAAATATACAGGAATGAATAAAAGAAAAAGATATTTTATAATATTTGGAATTGTTTTTATCGTAGCCGCGGCAGCACTTGTTTACTACAGGATAAATGAAAATATAAAATCATCAAAGCGACCCGTTCCGCCTCCACAGGCAGTTCAGGTAACTACTCCTGAACGCGGGGATATATCGAGTAAACTTTCTTTCTCGGGCGATATACTTGCTGTTCAGCAAACAAACATTTATTCAAGGGTAACAGGTAACATACAAAAAATGTATGCTGATATAGGAGACTATGCTCCAAAAGGGAAGCTCCTTGCTACGATAGATAAAAGCACCTTATATCAATCTGTCAGGCAAACAGAAGGCTTGCTCAATCAGGCGAAAGCAACACATGAAAATAACAAGGTGAATTTAGAGCGCACACAAATACTTTTTGATAAAGGACTTACATCGCAGGGAGATCTTGATAATGCAATTACTCTCGTAAAAGTGTCGGAAGCACAGGTGGAATCTGCCATAGCAAATTATAATAACGCATCACTTCAGGTCGGCTACTGCAACATCACCGCACCTTTCAGCGGGTATATTACAAAAAGATTTCTTGATGAAGGCTCGCTTGTTTCTCAGGGTACTTCGAATTCTATCTATATATTATCCGATATCAGTAAACTTAAAATCCTGGTTAATGTTCTTGAAAAAGATATTCCGAAACTCGAAAACGTAAAAGAAGTTACCGTTACAACAGATGCATATCCCGGAGAAGTGTTCAATGCAAAATTCCGTAAAATGGCTCAGGCACTTGATTTAAGCACAAGGACAATGCCTTTGCAGGTGGATATTGATAACGATAAAAGAATTTTAAAACCGGGAATGTTTGCAAAGGTTGAGCTTTTACTCGAAACAAATTACGGTTCATTGATAATTCCCGAGCAGTGCGTTATAAAAGATGATAGCGGTGAATTTGTTTTTATCTTAAATGAAGAAAGCACTGCAGTAAAAAAATATGTTCAGACTGGATTGAAATCTGACAATAAAACAGAAATTATTTCCGGAATAAATGAAAACGATAAGGTTGTTTCGGTCGGACAGCAATTAATTCAGGAAAACTCAAAAGTTAAAATTGTAAAATAAGTTATGTGGCTTACACGCCTTTCACTTAAATACCCGATAAGTACACTAATGGCATCTTTTGCTGTTCTCGTACTTGGTCTGGTTTCTTTTTTCCAGATTCCGATTGATATGCTTCCGAATATTCAGCTGCCAAGCATAACAGCAGTTACGTTTTATAGCGGTGCGGGACCAATGGATATGGAGCAAAGCATTACAGTGCCGATTGAGCGAGCCGTGAGTTCAACCAGTGATGTGGATTATATTCAATCATCCACACGTGAAGGTATATCACAGGTAAGAATATATTTCAACTGGGAAGCAAATACGTCAGAAGGATTCATAGATATCATACAGAAAATTAACCGGGTTCTTAATATACTTCCGGACGGAGTATCCCAGCCTCAAGTTTTAAAGTTCGATATTACAAACACCCCCATTCTTTCCATTGCATTAAGCAGTGATATAGACGAGCGGGAACTTTATGACCTTGCATATAATATTATCGAGCCACAGCTGGAACACATACCGGGAGTGGCAACAGCACAGGTAAGCGGCGGAAAAATCAGAGAAATTCATATTACTCTCGACCGTAACAGAATAGAAGCCGCGAATCTCTCTTCAGAACAGGTTATTCAGGCAATTCAGAATTCAAATCTGATACTCCCTTCCGGTGAAATAAAATCAGGAGTATTCGATTATTCCCTTAAAACCGAAAGCCAGTTCAATGTAGTTGAACCAATGGGAGATATTATTGTAAAAACGGTTAATGATGCTCCTGTCAGGATGAGTGATATTGCAAGAATCGAAGATTCATATCAGGAACTGACCCGGTTAATCAGAACAAACGGAAAACATGGTGTGGTATTACGAGTACAAAAAACTCCCGGCTCTAATACGGTTGATGTTGTTGACCAGATTAATAAAGAACTTCCTAATCTCCGTGATGTTCCTCAGTCCGTGAAAGTGTCTACTTCTTTTGACCAGAGCGAATATATACGCAACTCAATCAGCGGACTGATGCATGAAGGCGGACTCGGAGCTATTCTTGCAGTATTAGTGATTATTATCTTCCTTCGAAATTCAAGAAGTACATTAATAATATTTGTGGCAATTCCACTGTCCATATTAGTAACATTTATTTTCTTCAGGTTCACTAATACCTCGCTGAATATTATGACTCTCGGCGGATTGGCACTCGGAGTAGGAAGACTCGTAGATGACTCCATAGTCGAACTCGAAAATATCTCGCGTCACTATACTAATATGAAACGTGATAAAGTGAGCAAACTTCAGGCAACACTTGATGCCGCACAGGAGGTAGCCGCGCCGATTTTTGTATCGACATTAACTACAGTAATTGTATTTCTACCGGTCGTATTTTTAACCGGAATTTCAAAGCTTTTATTCATACCGCTCGTTGTTACAATAACCGTAGCGTTGTTTGCATCATTTTTTGTTTCGCGTACTGTTACACCTCTGCTATGCTATAAAGCGTTATCAGGCGAAAGGGAAGTTGACCCGAATTCAAAAAAACGTTTAGACAGACTTCAGTTAAAAACAAAGAAATGGCTGAACGATCTCGACAATTTCTATGAGAATACATTGAGATCTTCAATTAAGCACAGAAAATCAGTTATCATCGGAATTGTTGCTTTTTCTGCTTTGTCATTTATCCTTTTCAAATTTATTGGGACAGAATTCTTTCCGGATTCGGATGAAAATCAGTTCACCATTAGTGTAAGAATGCCTGTCGGAACAAGAGTTGAAATTACAGAAAAATTTATAGAGCAGGTAGAAAAAATTGTTCGGGAAAATGTTCCCGAAGTAAATAATATTATATCAGATATGGGGGTGTCCAATTCAAAAAGCGGAGGTTTTGGAGGAGGCGGCAGCCACAGCGGAAATGTTCAGGTATCACTTATCCCGGCAGCAGACAGGGACAGAAGTGTATTCGATATCATCAAGGTACTAAGACCAAAAATAATGGCACTTCCGGGAGCACAGACATATCTGAATTCAGGAGGATTTTTAAAATTTCTCTTAAACTTCGGCTCTTCAGCGCCGATTGATGTCGCCATACTTGGATATGATTTTGAAACATCGGATGATCTTTCACAAAAAGTTTTTGATATTGTCAAATCAACTTCCGGTACTACTGACGTGAGAATCAGCCGCGATAACAACCTGCCCGAAGCAAGAATTGTTGTTGACAGGGTAAGAGCCGGGGCGCTCGGTATAAGCGTTTCACAGATTTCAAACACCATATCAACGGGTATGAGCGGAAGTGTTGCTTCTCTCTTCAGCGACCCGAGAACAGGCAACCAGTATAATATTCTTGTAAGAATGTCCGAAGACTACAGGAAGAATATTGATGATATAAAAAAATTGACCGTATTAACACCATCAGGAAAAACAGTCCCTATTGGAAATTTCGTTGATATAAAAATGACCAAGTCGCCTGTTCAGATTGACAGAAAATACCAGCAGCGGCTTGTAGATGTAACCGCAAATGTGGAGGGAAGAGACCTTGGAAGTATTGCCGAAGAAATCAAAGCAAAACTTGCAGAGCTCGAAAAACCTCCCGGATTTGAGATACAATTAAGCGGAAATGCGGAACAGCAAAGTAAAACTTTCAGTTCGTTATTCCTTGCATTCGGACTTGCAATTGTTTTAGTATATATGGTAATGGCGTCACAATTCCAGTCGTTGGTAGATCCGTTTATTATCATGTTCTCGGTTCCGCTTGGGATGGTAGGTGTTGTATGGATGCTGTTCATTACTAATACCACTTTGTCAGTCACTTCTTTTGAAGGCGTTATAGTAATGGTGGGTATTGTAGTATCAAACGGAATACTATTAATAGACTACACGAACCGCCTGAGGAAAAAAGGAGTTGAACTGCACGAAGCCGTATTGAAGGGCGGAAAGACGAGACTTCGTCCGATTTTGATGACAACTCTTGCAACCGTGCTTGGCTTGATACCTATGGCAGTCGGAATCGGCGGCGAATCTTCGCAGGCACCTCTTGCAATTGCAGTTATCGGCGGATTGACCGCTTCTACATTCCTCACTTTGATTTTCGTTCCGACGCTTTATACCTTGTTTGAAGAAAAATTCCACAGAGGAAAAAAGATGGCAGAAGATGCCGAACTTGCAAAACTATAATCACAGAAAGAACCCTCTAAAAAGATGGAGGGCAGGCTGATTATGCTGATAATTCATCAGGTGAATTACCAACATTACCGCTTATTATTCACCAGATGAGTTTTTTTACTTTCTTCATTTTTCAATTCTGTTTTCGAATCTCCTGGCTCGTCGGGCAAGCGTCTCTTTGGAGGGTTCAATGCTCTTCATTTATATAATGTCACCCCTACGGGGTTAGGAATGGGAGAGAATTTCTTTGGCTACAAATATTTCACCCCTACGGGGTTAGGAATGGGAGAGAATTTCTTTGGCTATAAATATTTCACCCCTACGGGGTTTCTTTTTTTATCTTTGTCCTTACTTCTTCACCACCTACTTACTTCTCACTTTCTTACCTTCTCACCTTCTTTTTCTATAAATATTTCACCCCTACGGGGTTTCTTTTTTTATCTTTGTCCTTACTTCTTCACCACCTACTTACTTCTCACTTTCTTACCTTCTCACCTTCTTTTTCTATAAATATTTCACCCCTACGGGGT
>Ga0209540_10000236_pt1 | contig 62990 bp, 61 predicted proteins | sample BarGraIncu01121A_FD_184501 | JGI IMG/M metagenome (GOLD analysis project Ga0209540, IMG submission 184501) | Arctic peat soil microbial communities from Barrow, Alaska - Barrow Graham LP Incubations 011-21A (SPAdes) (version 2) | ecosystem: Environmental > Terrestrial > Soil > Wetlands > Peat... | reverse complement strand
AAGATATCGAATTTGCTAAATTTGCAACTGATGATACTTTCCTTTCTATTGTTAAGTAATTGATTGAATTTATATTATTAAAATCCGATGCAAAGTTTGCATCGGATTTTTTATGTAAATAAATGGACATCATAAGCAGTAAAGCAATTAATCATAAGATGTTTCATGTACAATCAATGTTTATACAGATGTTTTGATAGATTTAATGAACATTATATCAGAATGAGTTCAACAACATTTTCATTTTCGGGCATTTAACCGTATCTTTGCAGCAATTTCAAAATTAAAAATAATTAGAATAACAGAATGAAGGAAAACGAACAAATAGTAGCAAAAATTGTTGAAGGAATACAAGAACGAAAAGGTAAAAATATTGTGGTAGTAAACTTAAACAAATTGCATGAAGCTCCTTGTAGCTATTTTGTAATTTGTGAAGGTGATTCAAATGTACATGTGAATGCAATAGCACTCTCAATAAAAGATTGGGTTCGCGAACAAATAAAAGTAAAACCCTACGCGATAGATGGTTTCGAAAACCGCGAATGGATTGCCATGGATTACGGACAAATCATTGTACACGTATTTCAACGTCCGGCACGTGCATTCTACGACATTGAACATTTGTGGGCTGATGCCGATTTAACAAAAATAGTTGATATTCTTTAACTTTTTTGAAAGATTTTAAGTCCTTTCGAAAACAAGAATGCTTATCTTTTGTTCTATGTAACAAACAACCTGATAACAACAGAAATAAAAAATAATGGAAAATAAAACACCGAATCAAAACCCGATCAAACCAACCAGTAAGTTCCCCAAATTTAATATTTCGTGGATTTATAGCATTATCATCTTAGTTCTGCTTGGGACTTTCTTGTTTAGCGAGAATACTCCTACTAAAGAGGTGAAATACTCTACTTTCAAAGAATATGTAAAGAAGGGAATGATTGAAAAAATTGATGTATATTCTTCGAAAAATACTCTGGAAGCTCAAGTAGTGAAAGATTCTCTGAAATCAGTTTTTGGAGACAAATGGGAAACGTTTGCTAAAGAGCGAATGATTACGGTTAGCGTACCCTCTGATGAATTTTCGAAATTCATTCAAATTGCTGAAGATAAATACGCATTTAAGGGCAGTGTGGAGTATAAAGAAGGTCGGAATTATGTAGATGTTTTTCTGTTCAGCATTTTGCCATTTTTGTTACTCATTCTGTTTTTCGTATTTATGAATCGTCGTATGTCAGGTATGGGCGGTGGTTCTGGTGGAGGCGGCATTTTCAATGTAGGAAAATCGAAAGCACAACTTTTTGACAAAGGCGATACTACGAATAAAATCACTTTCAAAGATGTAGCCGGATTAGCTGAAGCCAAACAAGAAATTGAAGAAATAGTGTCATTTCTTAAAAACCCAACAAAATACACCGAGTTAGGTGGTAAAATTCCTAAAGGAGCTTTATTGGTTGGCCCTCCGGGAACTGGTAAAACTTTATTGGCAAAAGCTGTTGCAGGTGAAGCTGATGTACCCTTTTTCTCCATGTCAGGGTCTGATTTTGTTGAGATGTTTGTTGGGGTTGGAGCATCACGTGTACGCGATTTGTTTCGCCAGGCAAAAGAAAAAGCACCTTGTATCATATTTATTGACGAAATTGATGCTGTGGGTCGTGCCCGTGGTAAAAATCCAAATATGGGAAGCAATGACGAGCGTGAAAATACCTTGAATCAATTATTGACGGAAATGGATGGCTTTGGGTCGAATAGTGGTGTTATTATTTTGGCTGCTACCAACCGTGCTGATATTCTGGATAAAGCTTTAATGCGTGCCGGTCGTTTCGATCGCCAGATTCATGTTGACCTCCCGGATGTGAATGAACGTAAGGAAATTTTCAACGTTCATCTTCGTCCTATCAAAATTAACGATACAGTAGATGTGAATTTTCTTTCAAGACAAACCCCTGGATTCTCGGGTGCAGATATAGCTAATGTTTGTAACGAAGCAGCTTTAATTGCTGCGCGGAAAAATAAATCCTTTGTTGAAAAACAGGATTTCCTGGACGCTGTTGATCGTATTGTCGGCGGTTTGGAAAAGAAAACAAAGATTACTACTGTTGCCGAAAAGAAATCAATTGCTTATCATGAAGCTGGTCATGCCACCATCAGTTGGATGACAGAACATGCGAATCCACTTGTAAAAGTAACTATCGTGCCACGTGGCGAAGCATTAGGTGCAGCCTGGTACTTACCCGAAGAACGCCAATTGACCAACCGGGAACATATGCTTGACGAAATGTGCTCAACTTTAGGAGGTCGCGCTGCTGAGGAAGTATTTCTAAACCAAATGTCAACCGGTGCTATCAACGATTTAGAAAGAGTGACCAAACGGGCATATGCCATGGTGGCTTATTTTGGCATGAGCGAAAAGTTAGCCAATATGAGTTATTACGATTCATCAGGTAATTCCGATTATGGATTCACAAAACCATATAGTGAAAAAACAGCGGAATTGATTGACTCGGAAGCTAAGAAAATTGTTGCTGATGAGTATGATCGAGCAAAAAATATTCTGAAAAAAAATGCTTTAGGACACAATACGTTAGCTGAATTATTGATTGAAAAAGAGGTTATTTTCGCCGAAGATTTGGAGAAGATATTTGGTAAACGACCTTGGACTTCACGCAATGATGAGTTGATGGCTCAAAATGGAGAAAATGAGAAATTGAAAGAATCTACTGTTAAAACTCCTGAAATTGAAGAAAAGGCTTCTGAAGAAAAAGTGGAAGAAAATGCAGAATAGCTCATCACGTGAGGAAATATTAAAACGAATAGCAGCCGCCGGTAAAGGGCGGCTTGCTTTTGTCAATACATCTCCTTCGGATTCTGAACCGATATATAAACCCATTCTTCCTGATTCCATAAGTTGTTTCATAAATGAGTTGGAGACTGTTAGTGGACAATGTGTTTTGTGTGAAAATGAATCCGATATGTACGCTAAACTCAAAGCTTTCGTCAAAATCAAGAATTTCCCTTATCTTTTCTGTCGTGATTTCAATATTTCCCTACAATTAGAAAAATACGATATTCCATGTTCTAACTTAGAAACCAATTTTGAAAGAATGCAAGCAGGCATTACTTCTTGTGAATTTCTTGTAGCGCGTACTGGTAGCGTCATGATTTCGTCGGCTTCACAATCTGGAAGACAAATGAATGTGTTCCCTCCAGTTCATATTGTATTAGCACACATTTCACAACTCGTCAATAATCCCGAAGAAGCGCTGGTTGCTGTACAAAAAAAGTATGGTAAAGCTTTGCCATCAATTATATCCACCATTACAGGACCAAGTCGAACAGCTGATATCGAAAAAACATTGGTGCTTGGTGCTCATGGGCCAAAAGAATTTGTAGTTTTTCTTTCCAGAGTATAAAGTTTTGCTATCTTTGTAGCTGATTTTATTTCCTTCGATAATTATTAATTGTTCATTTTTAATTATTTATTTCTCACTACTATATTTCGAAAATTTATGAATAACTTTGTAAAACGAACTCTGAGCGGCTTTTTATTTGTTACGCTGATCATCGGTTCAATTTTGCTCAGTCACTATACATTTGCCATAGTTTTTGCGCTGATTTGCGGATTGACAATGCGAGAATTTCATAAACTAACGAATATTCAATCAGATGTGGAAGTGAATATTTGGATTGCTACGGGTGGAGGCATATTATTGTTTCTTAGTTCGTATTTATTTAAATCAGATATCTTGCCCTATACAGTTTTTTCTGTTTATGGCTTATATATTGTCCTTGTATTGGTGTTTGAATTGTACCGACAAAAATCAAATCCGCTTCACAACTGGGCTTATTTTATCTTAGGACAAATAATTGTTGCATTGCCTTTTTCGCTACTAAACTTTATACTTTTTGTTGATGATTATCAACCGCTCGTTCTTTTGTCGGTTTTTGTTACGATATGGGTGAACGATACAGGTGCCTACTTAGTGGGAGTTACATTTGGGAAACATCGTTTGTTCGAACGTATTTCTCCCAAAAAATCTTGGGAAGGTTTTGTAGGTGGTGCTTTAGCTGCTTTGCTATCTGGCTATGTTTTTTCATTGTTTATTCCCCAAATTAGTTTAATTAATTGGCTTATTTTTTCTGAAATCATTGTTGTTTTTGGTACTTTTGGCGACTTAATTGAATCACTCATGAAGCGAACCGTGAATATTAAGGATTCGGGCAAAATTATACCGGGACATGGTGGCTTACTCGATCGTTTTGATAGCATGTTACTGGCTGCTCCTGTAGTATTTATATATCTAAGTTTTTTATTTCAAGAAGTGAACAAGTAGTTGAATAAACGAAGTGAAGTGACATCTTGTTTGCATAACCTGTAGAAAGAATGATAAAAAGTCGCAGGTAAAAAGACAATTGATATTAGACATTTATATAAACCACCAATCGGTGAAAATCATATATAACCATGGAAAATAATTTTGACGAAATCCGCTGTTTTAATAACGAGGAAGTACATGAAGTGTTGGAGCGTCTGAGCAACGAAAAGCAATTTATGAAGGTTTTGAGTACAATTTATCCACTCTTACCTAAAGAGGTTATCAAACAGCGGTTGATGAGCTTTCATTCAAATTATGCGTTTCAGAAAGAACTGGTCTATCCTTTTTTACAATATCTAGAAGCAAATATGACCAAAGGAATAAAATTGAACGGGTTGGACAAAATTAATAAATCTGACGCGTATCTCTATATTTCTAATCATCGTGATATTATCCTCGATTCAGCCTTGTTATGCAGTAAGTTAATTGAAAACGACATGGACACAGTAGAAATTGCCATTGGTGACAATTTACTGATATTTCCTTGGATTGAAGATTTGGTGCGTGTGAATAAGAGCTTTATTGTGAAACGAGGTTTGAGTGCTCGTCAAATTCTAGAAAGTTCGAAACGTTTGTCGGCATATATGGCTCATACTATCATCGATAAGCACCAGTCTATTTGGATTGCACAGCGTGAAGGACGTGCGAAAGATTCTAACGATAGAACACAAGAAAGTCTACTGAAAATGTTCAATATGTTTGGTACAGGAAGTTTTACAGATAATCTCACAAAGTTAAATATCTGCCCGTTATGTATTTCCTATGAATACGACCCATGCGATTTTCTGAAAGCTCAAGAATTCCAGGAAAGACGCGATAACCCTGGTTTTAAAAAAGAACCAGAAGATGACTTGCTCAATATGGAAACCGGAGTGATGGGTTATAAAGGCAAGGTAGTGTATGAAATAACAGGTCCTATTAATGATGAATTGAAAAAGATTGCAACCGAAACATCCAGTAGAAATGAACAAATAGACCGAACTGTCGAGCTCATTGACAATCGTATACATTCCAATTATACTATTTTTGCCAACAATAAAATAGCGTATGATGCTCTGAAAGGCGAAAATCGTTTCGTACATGAATATTCAACTATCGAGAAATTAGATTTCGAAAGTTATCTTATGAAACAAATGGCTAAAATTGATTTAGAAGATAAAGATGAAAAATTCCTACTTATAAAACTGCTTGAGATGTATGCTAATCCACTGATAAATAAACTGGAAAGTTGAACTGAAAGAGAAATTTGAAGATGAGAAAATTTGAAAATAAGAAAACGCGCTTCGTTAAATGAAGCGCGTTTTCTTTTGTCAGATTAAAAAGTTCAATGCTAATTGCATACCTCTTACTTCTCATTTCTCATCTCTAATTAGTATCCTAAAATCTTCAGCATCGATTTGTAACTTTGTTCTTTAGCAAACAACTTTGTAAAGTATTCACCATCTTCATCTTTATCGATGATAACTAATTTTGGAGCAGGAATCAAACAGTGCTGGATACCTCCAAAACCGCTTAATGACTCCTGGTACGCACCGGTATGAAAGAAACCGATATATTGTTCCTGATCTTCGTGCATTTTAGGAAGGAACACAGCATTAGAATGAACCTCCGCATTGTAAAAATCCTCACTATCACAAGTTAATCCACCCAAATTCACTCGTTCATATTCAGAGTTCCAGTTATTGATTGCCAGAAACACATAACGTTGATTGATTGCCCAAGTATCAGGCAAAGTAGTCATAAACGAGCTATCAATCATATTCCAAAGCTCACGGTCATTTTGTTTCTTCTGATTTACAATGGAGTAAAGCATAGCCCCACTTTCGCCCACTGTGTAGGAACCAAATTCAGTAAAAATATGTGGCTCAGGTACCCCATTTTGAGCACATATCGTTTTAATTTGTGCCACAATTTCTTCTGCCATATATTCGTAGTCGTACACCATGTCCAGATGCGTTTGAATTGGAAAACCTCCACCAATATTCAAACTATCCAACTGCGGGCATTTCTTTTTCAACTCACTATACAAGTTCACCGCTTTATTCAACTCATTCCAGTAGTAAGCTGTATCTTTCACTCCTGTATTAATGAAGAAATGTAACATCTTCAATTCCACCTGTGGGTTATTTGCAATGTGTTTGGTATAATATGGAATGATGTCGTTATATCGAACACCTAAGCGCGAAGTATAGAAGTCGAATTTAGGTTCTTCTTCGGCAGCTATTCGGATACCTACTTTGAATGGAAGTTCAAAGTCTTTAAGTAGTAAATCCAACTCAAATTTATTGTCTAATATAGGAATCACGTTTGTGAATCCCTGACGTATTAAACTTTGTATATTTTCTACATACTGAGGACGTTTGAAACCGTTACATATCACATAAGTATCTGGTTTAAGTAAGCCTTGTTCGTACAACGACTCCATAATATTGATGTCAAAAGCTGATGAAGTTTCCAAATGAACGCCATCTTTTAATACCTCTTCCATCACGAACGAGAAGTGTGAGCTTTTGGTACAATAACAATAATTATAATCGCCATTGTAATCTACTTTTGCCATGGCTACATTGAACATACGTCGTGCTCTCTGTATATTTTGCTTTATTTTAGGTAAATAAGCGATACGCAATGGTGTTCCGTATTGCTTAATTATGTCCATAAGCGGAACGCCACACCATTCCAATTCATTTTCAACAATGTTGAATTCTTCGTTAGGAAATTCGAAACTTTGTTCGATAAGGTCTTTATACTTGTTTTTCATTCGGTTACGATTTCAGAAAGACTAAATATCAATGTAAGTAAGTTAGATGTTATGAAAATATATAATCTGAGTGAGTTAGATATGATATTACATAAAGAAAAAGTCTGCAAAAGTAATGATAAAATATCGATTTTGCTTATGATAAGTTGAATAATTTCAAAAAAGTAGTGAGTAGAAGGTTGAGATATGACAATCAAAGCATTAGTGTATATTGTGTTTAAAACCTCAAAGCATCCGTTCTCCAGATGAGAGTTTTGCAGATTAAATGAATAAACTCAGTTTCAGAAATAATTTTGTGTCTTGTAGCGCTCGGCGGCTTGAAGTACTCTTGATGCGTTTATATCAAAAGTCTTAATCTGACAAGTATCCTGGTGCCGATGCACTGAGTAAAAACTCTTTCGTACTTGCCACCTATAATTGTGATACTTTCTCAATTATAGGTTTTTGCAAGCCGATTCGTTAAATATGTATTTTTTTTGTATTATTATCTCTTATTTAAAAAAAATACTTATCTTTACAGTACTTTCAGTTTCAATATGCCGGTATCATTAGTAATAAATTTTTTTTCTTCAAATAACAATTGCGTAAACTATGCCCCTAATCTTTGCTACGAATAAAATAGATAGAATAAATAAAATATTAATTTTTTAAAAAAAACAACATGAAAAAATTTACTTTTTTTAAAACAATGCTCGTGGCTATCGCTTTGGTGGTAGGGAGCATAAGTGTATCCGCTCAACTTCTAATAGAAAATTTTGAGTATACAGCTGCAGCGTTGTTAAATGCAAATGGTTGGTCAGCTCATAGTGGTGCCGGAACTAATTCTGAAGCAGTATCAACTTCTTCAATTACATATCCCGGTTATGCCGGAAGTGGAGTTGGTAATGAGGTTACTTTGGCTGCATCAGGAGAAGATGTAAACAAAGCTTTTACTAATCAAAGCTCAGGAAGTGTATATGCAGCATATTTAGTGAATATCACTACTGCATCGACAAATGGTGATTACTTTGCACATTTTGCTCAAACTTCAGGTACAACTGTTACAGTATTTGGTGGAAGACTTTGGGCAAAAAAAGATGCGAATAATAACTTGGCATTTGGTATTTCTAAATCATCTACAGCAGCAAATCTATCATATACTGGTTTTAATTATTCTTTAGGAGTAACATATTTAATTGTTGTAAAATATAATTTTATAACTGGTGCAACAAATGATACAGGAGATTTATTTATAAATCCTACAATTGGAGCTGCTGAACCTACTCCAACAATTTCGACTTTGACTGCAGATAATGGAGCTGCAGATTTAACTGGAATTACAAGTATTTGTTTAAGACAAGGAACAGCTGGAAACACAACTACTTTGAAAATTGATGGGATTCGCGTAGGTACAGCTTGGGCAGATGTGTGTACAGCTCCAGCAAGTACTCCAAAAGTTGAAGCACCAACTTTCTCCGCAACTCCGGGAAATGTAATCAGTGCTCAATCAGTTTCTTTAACATCAAATACAGCAGGTGCATCCATTTATTACACAACAGATGGCGTAACTGTTCCAAATAACACCGGAAGTGGAACTTTATATGATGGAACTCCTATTGCTGTTAGCGCAACAACAACTATAAAAGCAATTGGCTATAAAACAGGATACGATCCAAGTTCAGTTGCGACTGCAGTGTACAATTTTCCAACAGAAGTTGCTAATATTGCTGCTTTGCGTGCTACTTCACAAAGTGGATTTTACAAATTGACGGGACAAACTCTTTTGACTTATCAGAATTCTGTAGGAAAAGTGAAATTTATTCAAGATGGAACAGCTGGTATCGTAATCTATGATGCGACTTCAAAAATTACATCAACGTACGCCATTGGAGACAATTTACCTAGCATTTATTGTACTTTGTCAATGTTCAATGGAATGTTGGAATTAATTCCTTTTACTGACCCGGGAGCAGCAGCTTCTTCAGGAAATGCAGTAACACCAACTGTTGTGAGATTAACAAATATTGGAAGTTATGTGGGACAACTAGTAATAGTTAAGAATGTGGCAATTACCGGAACAGGAAATTTTGCGTCTGCAACAGCTTATGTAATAAATGATGGTACTGCTGGAGTTTTACGTACAGCTTATTCTGATTTACCTTATATAGGTTCTGCAATTCCTACTACAAAACTGGATATTACAGGAGTTGTGAATATGTATAGCGTTTCAGAAGCAGATTTAATTCCCCGCAGTATAACCGATTTCGTGGTTTCCCCTCCAACAATTACTGTTACTGAAGTTGAACCAATTCCAACTATGAGCACTTCGGCTGGAAATACCACCACACAAACCATAAATGTAAGTGGAGTGAATTTGACTGATGTTAATGGTATCGGTATGGCAATAACTGGCACTAATGCCGGTTTATTTACACTTTCTATCAATAATGTGCCTCAAACCGGGGGAACTGCTGCCAATACTGTTGTAACTATAACATATTCGCCAATTACTGAGGGTTCCCATTCTGCTACTTTGACTTTGACTAGTGCAGGTGCTACCAATGTTACACGTACATTGAACGGAACAGCTTCTCCTGCAACTGGTTTAAATAATCCACGCACTTCATTGGTAGTTTCAACTTTAAACGGTAATATTCTACTAACAGCCACTGCAGGTGAATTGGTTGAAGTTTTCAATGCTATTGGTCAGAAATTGGTGAGCAAATTGACTGTAGATGGATTGAATATGATTCCGGTTACAGCTCAAGGAGTAGTAATTGTAAAAGTAGATAATCGTATTGCAAAAGTAATTTTGTAATTATAAATTAGAATACTAATTAATCAACTACATATTAGATAGTTGAAATTTTAATAAAAAAGAGGTTATCCGATTAGGATAGCCTCTTTTTAGCATTTAAAGTTTTAATAATTCAACTTTTTAACAATTTGGAAACAACTTCTATATTTTGTTTCAATTTGGAAAAACCGGCTCGTTTGATGGCGGAATGTCGGAAGGTATGATTGAAATCTTTTTCGGAAAGTTGTCGCCAGATTTCAGAATTCCAATTAAGGACATCGTGAGCAGGTGATAGTTCAGTATGTATATGGGGTTTTGCCCATTTATAGTTCCATGGACATATATCGGCACAAATATCGCATCCCAAGGCGCAATTGGATAATTGAGAATGAAATTCAGCTGGAATTTCGTTTTTGTTTTCAATAGTAAGATACGATATGCATCGACGGGCATCTAATGAGCCATTTGATAATGCTTTAGTAGGACAAGCATCAATACAGCGTGTACATGTTCCACAACGAGGACGAATAGGCGTATCGTAATCCATTTCGACATTCAGCATTAAAATACCGATAAAAGTGTATGAACCTAATCCCGGATGAATTAATTGAGTATGTTTCCCAATCCAACCCAATCCTGCACGTTCTGCCCAGCGCCGTTCGAGCACTGGTGCTGAATCTACAAAAAGATGTTGATGAAAGTCACAAACACTTTCCGATCCATATTCAGCACATATTAGCTTTTCCAATTCGTTCAACTTGACTTTAATCACCGTGTGGTAATCAGTTTCAGAATAAGCATATTTGGCAATTTGTGGAGCAGAAACAACTTGTTTGTTGGAAGGAAAGTAATTCATCAAAAGGACAACAATTGATTTGCAGCCCGGCACCAACTTGCGTGGGTCTGTACGTTTTTCAAAGTTACGGGCCAGATAACCCATCTCACCATGCTGACCACTATCCAACCACGACTGCATAAATTCGGCATCATCAGTCAAGACATCGGCTTTTGCAATGCCACAAGCATCAAATCCAAGTGAGAGTGCAGTTTGTTTGATGAAGTTATGCATGTTGAATTGTATATGTGCTGAATAGCTGAATAAACTGCCCGAAACTCGAACTTTTCAAATGTCAAACTTTTCAAACGTCAAATACTTTTAAAGGTTCTTTTCAATCTCTTTTCCCAATTCCTCAAATTCCATACTTCTGGCAATAATATTACCTTGTTTATTCATCAGGAAGGTAGTTGGGATTGAAGTGATATTGTATGAAGTAGCATAAGTAGTGTTCGGTCCATTTTCATCGCGTACGCATATCCAAGGAATATTTGCAACTGATTGTTCCCAAAGCATTTTATTCCGATCAAGTGAAACCTGATAAATCTCAAACCCACGTTTGTGATATTTGTTGTACAATTCCCTTAAAGAAAAGGTGTAATTTACACTTTGTTCGCCTTCGTAAACCGAAAAATCGATCAAAATCACTTTTCCCTCCAATTCTGATAGTTTCCGGGTAACTTTGTTTTTATCTTGTAAAGCAATATCAATATAGCCTGTTCCTTCTTTGGCTAATACTTTGTTCCATTCTTCTTTTTGTTTGGCACTTCTTTCGGTACGGATGGCATCCAGAACCAGACTGTAAAGGTTTTTGGTACGTATGTATTCAGGCATATATGCGTTGTACGACGTGGCAACTGCAGCGCAGTATGGTTTATCGGTTTTTATATAGGGTGAGAATAGATAGGTATTATTTACTTTTTGATAAATGGCAAAGTAGGCTGCTGCTGAACGTGGATTTTGAAGAATCAGTTTGCGCGCCATTTCTTTGTGCACTTCAATATCTTTTTCAATGTCAGATATTTTTATATTTCGTTCTTCGGCACTTAAGTCAGAGGTTAATGCATTGGCTTTGCGTTGAATGTTCATAACCGATTTACGCAATTTTTGGATTTGAATAGACGTTTCGGATCCCGTCAAAGAATACTCGGTGGCAAAATTTTCTACTTTTGCTACAATGTTAATGTTTTCGCACGAATCAATTGCAAAAGCGATTATTTTGTAATTAAGGCGTAATCGATAAAAATCGGGATAAGCCGGACGATCTGATTTAAAATTAAACTCTCCGTTCGAGCCCAATTTTACAGAATCCAAGATGGTGGTTTTAAGTAAGCCGGTATTTTCAATATAAAGCATTTCACCTTCGGCATCTTTTATTGTACCACTCACACTGAATCTATTGTTTTGTTTGCATGAAACCAATCCCACAATAATCAGCAGAATGATGAGCGTTTTTTTCATATTATCAATTGTCAGCTTTCAATTATTAACTCTGAACTATAATTAGTTTGTCTTAAACGTATAATGTACTTTTGATAATTGCTCGTTAGCTTCGACTATTTTTGTCTTTAAATTTTCCTTGTATAGGAGCAATTTAGCCTGCAATTTTTCATCCCCAATTGCCAATATCTGAATGGCTAAAATTGCAGCATTAAGTGATGCATTGATACCAACAGTTGCAACTGGAATTCCCGGAGGCATTTGTACTATAGCCAACAAAGCATCCATACCATCCAAAGACGCATTTATAGGTACACCAATAACAGGAACGGTAGTCATAGACGCAATGACACCTGGCAAATGAGCCGCCATACCCGCTGCAGCAATAATTACTTGAATGCCTTTTTCACTTGCTTTTGTAGCAAAAACTTCTACTTCGTGCGGTGTTCGGTGTGCTGATAAGGCATTGATTTCAAAAGGAATTTCGAAATCGTTGAGCAAAGCAGCAGCCTTTTCCATTACCGGCAGATCGGATGTACTGCCCATAATAATGCTTATTTTTGGTTTCATGAGTTATATGTATTGTTGAACAGTAGAATAGAATTAAACAATGAATATTACCAAAGGCAAATATCTATCAATATCGCCAAACCTGCCTGTGGCAAGCAGGGGCAAATATTTCAATTCAACCATTATGTATTATTGAATCAGCGCTTCGTATTCAGTAGCCGAAAGTAACACATCGAGTTGTCTAATGTCTGTGATAGCTACCTTTACAATCCAACCATCGTTGTATGGATCATCGTTCACTAATTCTGGTGAGTCTTCCAATTCTTCATTGTATTCCAATATTTTTCCATCGACAGGTAAATACAAATCCGAAACGGTTTTTACAGCTTCAACAGTACCAAATACATCGCCTGCAGTAAGCGTTTCACCTATGGTTTCAACTTCAACAAAAATAATTTCGCCCAATTCTCCTTGTGCATAATCGGTAATGCCTACAAAAGCTACATCTCCTTCAAGGCGAATCCATTCATGTTCTTTCGTGTACTTTAAATTAGCAGGTACGTTCATAATAGTATTTTTTTTATGTTTGAATATTTTGTTGTTCTGTGATATAAATTTCGTTAACAGACTAATTTACTGAAGTTTTAGTTCTTGATATTTAGATCACATAATACAGGATAATGATCAGAATAATTCACTTTATCCACTTTATATTTTGAAGGCGAAAATGCAGTTGAATCGTAAAGTACATAATCAATCCGAAAGTGATAATATTTATCATTAAATGTCCAACCAAAACCACTACCTGTCTCTGAAAAAACGTCTTTCAATTTGCCTTTTATTTTGGTGTAAGCATAAGATGATGGTACATCGTTAAAATCACCACAAACGACGACTTTGTAGGGCGATTCAGTAATAACCTTGGCCACTACATCAGCCTGATGTGCTCTAAGTTTGTAGGCAACACCGAGTTTTCGTGAAAAATGAAGGGTAACCCCAGATAAATCCTCAGCATTGAAATCATCTTTTAATCGAATAGGCATGTCTTTTTCTTTTTCAGTTATTTTATTGGATTCCAAATGATTATTAACAAACCGAATAATTTTTCCATCAATTTCAATATCCGAAAAGATGGAACCATTGAAATAGGATTTATAATCAATCTTTTGTTTATTAATTATGGGGTATTTAGAAAAAGTTGCTACACCTGATTGTTTCGAATTCTCATTGTAGTTATATTGTATGTGTTTATACGGATATTTACTGAAAATTCGAATAATGTCCGCTTGAGTCAGGTATTCATTCTTACTACTTACAGTAAATTCTTGTAAACAAACAATATCTGCATTGGAATCTAATATATATTGAATCACTTTGTTCGGTTTACGTTTAGTATGTTTTTTTAGCTCTCCACTCCCCATAGTGTTATAAGTGAGGATGTGTATAGTTTTTTTTACACTAACAGTTTCGATTTTACCTAAATGAATTGGGAAGGTGTCATTAATTTGAGTTGCAGAAAAAAGTAACAGACTTAATGAAAGTAGAAAATACCACTTACGTGCCAACATCCAAAATATGACAAACCCAATGTTCAAAATAATTATCAGCGGAAAAACAAGCGTAAGATAGGCAGGTAAAAGAAATTTTTCGGGACTCAAAACTGTTCCAACCAATGTCATTACCATGATAAAAGCAGCCAGTAAATTGGCAACCATCATTCCCCATTTTAATATTGATCTACCAAACATAACCTTAGTTAATGCGTAATTTACAATCTAAAGTTCATAATTATGTATTATGAATCAATTTTTGTTTCCTTGTTCAAATAAACGTCTTTTCTCTTCGGCTGATAAACTTTCGTATCCTGAGGTTTTGATTTTGTCGAGAATTTGATCAATTTGAGCCATTTTACGTGCTTTGTTCACATTGAATTCAGCATCGCTCAAGTTTGTATTTCTTGTTTTATTAGGCTTAATTTTCAACTTTCGAGGACGAAAAATATTATTTATCGTATTCAATATCCAGTTCATTCCTTTGGTCAAATCTTTACCTTGTCGCAAAGATACAACAAAAAAATAACCTGCCAAAGCACCACCTAAATGCGCTAACTGACCACCCCCATTGTCAGATGTAATTCCAAAAAAGCTCATTAAAACAACTCCTAAAGCAATATATTTTAGTTTAATACCACCTAAAAACAGTAGTTGCATTTCCATGTTTGGTGATTGAATGGCTGTAGCCACAATAATTGCTATAATGGAGCCCGAAGCACCTAACAATAGACTTTGATGAAGACTATCAGCATAGAAAGGGAAAATATTAAAAGCTGCTACATAAAATAATGCCGCTATTAGTCCACCCACTAAGTAAAGTCCAATTAATTGTTTTTCTGAAAAAAACATTAGAAATATTTTTCCAAACCAAAAAAGACTAAGCATGTTAAAGAACAAATGCAGAAAACCTTCGTGTAAAAACATATAGCTAATTGGAGTCCATGCCCGTCTCAACAACTGCGGTAAATCAGCCGGCACTGCTAAATATGATAAAAGGAAACTTCCTGAGATGTTGAAGAGAAGCAGTAAAATAATTACTATTTTGAGCACAACAAATACAGCCAGATTGATAATAATTAATCTGGTGAGTGAACTTCCTTGTAAAAAAGTCTGTTTAATATTGTCTATTATATTCATTGTATGAACAGATAATTTTATAGTCTGTTTTTCTTTTTCCAATACAGTATCAGAATAGCACCGAATAACATACCGCCTAAGTGGGCAAAGTGTGCTACGCTATCACCCGAGAATTGAGCAACACCTAGAAATAGTTCGGCCACACCATATATAAGAACAAAAATGCGTGCTTTAATTGGAATTGGTAAAGGAAAAATCATAAGTTTTGCCTCGGGGAAAAGCCACCCAAAAGCCAAAAGTAATCCAAAAACGGAACCTGAAGCTCCAATTGTCACTGGTAAATCGAGAAACATACGTTTCATTCCAACAAGTGCTGGAGCATCAAATGAAGACAAGTTACTCATGCTGAAGTATTTGCCCAGTACATCCTGAAAGGGCAGTAATCCTTCACCCGAATTGGCTGAAATGGCATTGTTCATTGCAACTAATAACGAATGATATTCCATTGTCCAGAATAACTGTTGAACAATTCCAGCTCCAATTCCGGTTATTAAATAGTAAAATAGAAATCGTTTTGGACCCCACAATTGTTCAAGCACACCTCCAAACATATACAAAGCAAACATATTGAATAAAATGTGGCTGAATCCGCCATGCATAAACATATACGTTATCAACTGAGCAGGACTAAATTTCGAGGAAGCCCAGTAATGCATCCCCAAAATATCTGTTAGGTCTATATTTAGTCCCCAACGACTGAAGAAACTTGGTGAAACAAGAGACGCCAGCCATAAAATCAAATTTATTGCTATTAAATTTTTGACAATTGGAGGAATAGAATTTAAAAAAGAAGGTCTATAATTATTCATTTTGATACGTTGAAAATTATGAATTTATTTATGAAACAAGTTTACAACCCAATTTTATTGCTGTTTTTTCAAAGAAATGTTAATAAAGGAAGTTCGAGAACTATTTCTTTATGATACTGAAACAACAAAAGTGCCATTAATACTACATTCCATCATACAAAAGTAATGAAAAATGCTTCAAAAATATGTTTTCTAACATATTTTTCGAAAAGATGCAAAATAAACAGTTTTTTTTTTATTTAAACGCTTGTTTATTATTTACAAACCACTACATTTGCAGAATCAAAAATCTAGTTTTATTGTTTCTAATAAAAAAATCAAAATCTTATGAACAAAGCAGAATTAATCAATGCCATCGCTGCAGAAGCAGGTCTTACTAAAGTGGATGCAAAAAAAGCTCTCGAAGCAGTTGTAAAAAGTGTATCTGACGCCCTTGTTGCTGGCGACAAAGTAAGTTTAGTAGGTTTCGGTACTTTCTCAGTTGCTGAACGTGCTTCTCGACCAGGTATCAATCCCGCCACAAAACAAGCTATCACTATCGCAGCTAAAAAAGTAGCTAAATTCAAAGCTGGTGCTGAATTGTCAGCCGCTGTAAACTAAGATTTAGCGCATTGAATTACTTAAAAAGGAATATGGAAACATGTTCCTTTTTTTTTGTTTCTTCTCAGCATTTGAGGTTGAGCCAGGAATGAGAAGTGAGGAACGGGCATTGAGTGATAAAGTACATCACATTTTAACCAAGAATTAATTTAAAAGACTTCCTGTTTCTCTTGATACTTCAGGGATCTTCTATTCAACAACAAATCGACATCGCTATCTTTTCAGCTATTGCTTTGCCTTTAAGTTCTTCTACCAGTTTCAATGCAAATTCTATGGCTACACCAGCTCCTTTTGCAGTTATTATTGTGCCTGATTTCACAACTTTTGCTTCAGATAGAGTTGCACCGAATAACTGATTCTCAAATCCTGGGTAGCAAATGGCTTCTTTTCCTTCCAATAAACCCATTTTGCCGAGAATAGAGGGTGCTGCACAGATAGCTGCAATTTTTTTCCCCTGTTCAACTTGCTTACTAAGCAAATTCTTCAACCGGTTATGTGCATCCAAATTTTTGGTTCCAGGCATGCCACCTGGCAAATACAATAAATCATTTTGGGTGAAATCTGCATCAGTGAACAAGCAATCGGCAATTACAATGATACCGTGTGCACCTTGAACCTCTTTGCTAGTTGAAATTGAAATAGTAGTTACTTCAATATTAGCACGCCGGAGTATGTCGATTGCAGCTATCGCTTCAATTTCCTCAAAACCATCCGCTAAAAATACAAATGCTTGCATATCAATTATTTTAATTTGAAGTTGTAATTATAAGTAATAGTTCCAGTTTCTACACCTTTACCTTTGGTAAAATGGGTTTTATTAGCTGCTGAAACAGCTTCTCTTCTCATTTCAGCATCGGAGATTGTAGTAGGCGAACCAATTGAAGTGCTCGTTACAGCACCATTTTCATCAACCCGAATGTTGACTGTAATCTTTCCTTCAACATCTTTTGGGTAATTTGGCTTTGCAGGATTTCCGGAATAAGTACGATTACCTAGTTTTAAAGCATATCCAACTCCTGAAGTTCCATTTCCTGCCGGATTCCCCTGAATTCCGTTTCCCGAATCTGAACCGGTTCCTTTTCCGGCTCCATTGCCTTTCCCGGTTCCGCTGTTACTGCCATTCCCATTTCCAAATAAACCATTTATGGAACTTGCCTTATCTATTGCACCCTGTTCTTTTCGTTTTTGATTAGCCAATTTTTGTTCGGTTTCCAACCGTTGATGTTCAATGTCGATTTGTTCCTGATTTTTCTGGTTTTTTCGCTTTTGTTCGGCAATTGCCAACGAATTGTCAGTTTGAGTCATAAAATCTTGTTTTACAGACCTAGTTGGCTTAATTGACGTTGCCGTTTTGGTGGGTTTTGCAGCTGGCATTTCTGTCATTCCACTACCTTCATTACTGTTTCCAAAGCTAACAATAAGTCCTTCGTCTTCGGTTGGTTTGTTTACATTCAGGGAGATAACAACAAACCAAAGGATAAGAAATAGTATTATGCAGGATAAGGTGGATCCAATTAAACCATATAAATTCGATTTTTTCACGTTCTTATTTTTCAGCTGATTGTGTAGCAATTACTAGTTTCAAATGGTGTTGATTGGCAATGTCGAGCACATAAACAACATTTTTGTAAGGTATGTTCTGGTCGGCATGCAACGCAATATAAGTAGTTGAGTCCATAGCTACCAAATTCATTATAAACGAATCAAGTTGCTCAGGAACTATTGCCTGAGATTTTCCTTTTCCAACAGCCACAAAGTACTGACCTTGTTCATTGATAGTTACCTTGGCGATGACCGATTTGGTCGATGTACCTGCTTTACTTTGGGGCAGATTTATTTTTATATCGTTTGGCGATGACATGGTGGAAGAGATGACGAAGAATAAAAGCAACAGAAAAATTATATCTGTCATTGACGCCATGGAAAATGATGCTTCTATTTTATTTCTTTTTTTTAATCCCATAATTTTGATTTACAATTTACTAATTGACAATTGAAGATTTTTAAACATTTAGGCAATCAACAAAGCGTTAATTGTGAATTATACATTTTTAATTATGAATTACAATTTAGGCTGGTTCATTAAGCATGTCAAGAAATTCCATTGTTTTTGATTCCAGAATACGAACTACTGAATCGATACGTGAAACCAAGTAGTTATAAGCAAAATATGCTAAAATTCCAACAATCAAACCACCTACAGTTGTAACCATAGCTTGGTAAACACCTTCCGTTAAACTGTTTAATTGAACGGTACCAGTAGAGCTATGGGTCATATTAAAAAAAGTTAGTACCATCCCTGTAACTGTTCCCAGAAATCCAAGCATAGGTGCCCCACCCGAAATGGATGCCATAATTACCAGACCTTTTTCCAGATTCGCTATTTCGAGATTACCAACGTTTTCGATGGCAACCAAAACATCGTTCATAGGACGTCCCAAGCGACTGATTCCTTTTTCGACCATGCGTGATGTAGGAGAATTCGTATCACGACACAATTTTTTTGCAGCATCAATTTTTCCGTCAGAGATGTAGTCCTTAATCCGGTTCATAAATGTTTTATCTTCCTTTGAAGCTTCCTTCAAGGTGATTAATCGTTCGATAAATATATAAACCGCAATGGCAAACATAATGACCAATATATACATAATTGGACCGCCATATTTAAACATTTCCCATAAATTCATTTCATTTGGTGTAGTAGTTACTGCGGTAGGTACAAGGCTCGTTGTGGCTTGCAAAATAAGCATTAAGTTCATATTTTTATTTTTAATTTATAGTTTCAATCTATTTGGCGTGCAGAATAACAAAATTCGTACCGCTTTTCGTTGTACATTATAACAACTGCTTTTTGTATTGTTTTATTGTGTTTTCGAGCCCAAAATAAAGAGCATCAGAAATTAGGGCGTGACCAATAGAAACTTCTTCGAGCCAAGGAATAAGGGTATGAAGATAGTTAAGATTCTCGAGACTCAAATCATGCCCTGCATTTATACCCATTCCCAGTTTTTTTGCTAGTTTTGCTGCTTCTACGAAAGGTTCTACTGCTTTTTCTCTGTTTTTAGGGTAATCCGTAGCATAAGGTTCGGTGTACAATTCCACACGGTCGGTTCCGGTTTTAGCAGCATATTCAATATTTTTCAGATTGGTATCCACGAAAATGGAAACACGGATACCTACGCTTTGAAAATCGGCCACAACTTCTTTCAGAAATTCCTGATTTGCTATTGTATCCCAACCTGCACTTGATGTTATGGCTTCAGGTGGATCAGGTACTAATGTGACTTGATGAGGTTTGACTGATTTTACTAATTTTATAAAATTGGCAGAAGGATAACCTTCAATATTAAATTCAGTTTTCAGAATAGCACGCAGATCCCACACATCTGCAAATCGTATATGTCGTTCGTCAGGACGTGGATGCACGGTAATTCCTTCAGCTCCGAAAAGTTCACAATCTAATGCTACCTGGCAAATATTGGGAACATTGCCGCCACGGGCATTGCGCAAGGTGGCTATTTTGTTGATGTTAACGCTTAGTTTGGTCATATACTATTTTGTTGGTTTGTTTAAAGCCTAAAGTCAAATGTCTGGTTTGATTAATTTGAAATTATTATCGCATAGCAAAAGCCGCTGAACTTGCCTGTATCAGGCAAGGCAAATATATATCAATATCTAAAGTTCTTTCACCGATAACTGTTGACAGATAACTGATAAAAAAACTTGCAGGTTTCGTTTTCATTTAGTTCCTTTGCATAGCTTTTGAAATTAGTAAATCTATTTTGGTACAAAAATAGCTAAAAATAATTGAAGGTTATATGACCCTATTATTCCTCCAGTTTTTTTTAATCATTTATAGAACTTAAATTTGCTTTTACAAGCTATTTTGAATTAGTTTTGATGTTTTATTTAATTGTTAACAGTATGAGAATAGCCGTTTTTGGAAATATATATCGGACAGTCATCCTGTCGCATATTCAGGTTTTATTTGAATATTTTAAAGATAAAGGAGTTACACTTTTGCTCGATAATGAACTTTATGAGTTTGTTCGTGAGTCCGGTGCATGTTGTATGGAACATACAGAGATAATACAAAACGATGATTTCGTGGCGGATATGGCTTTGAGCATTGGTGGTGATGGAACTTTTCTAAATACTGCCGCACGTATCGGTCGTAAACAGATACCTATTTTAGGCATTAATACTGGTCATTTGGGATTCTTGGCTGATGTACCGAGTGAGGAAATCTTGCAGGCATTGGAAGCTATTTTAGCCAATAGATTTATTGTTGAAGAGCGTTCTTTACTTTACGTTGAAACTTCCGATGGCACTGTTTTTGATTATCCTTTTGCATTGAATGAAGTTTCTGTGCAAAAACAGGATAGCTCCTCAATGATCAACATCAATGCCAGTGTAAATGGCGAGTTGGTACATACATATCGCGCTGATGGTCTGATTGTTTCAACACCAACCGGCTCTACAGCATATTCAATGAGTGTGGGCGGTCCCTTAGTTGCTCCACAATCTCAGAACTTTATTCTTTCACCGGTGGCATCGCACAGTTTGAATGTACGTCCACTCATTGTGCCCGATTCCTGGACTATCGAGTTGGAAGTGCATAGCCGAAGTCATTGTTTCTTAGTAGCCCTCGACGGGCGTTCTAAAATACTGGAACAAAGCACCAAATTACGTATTAGCAAAGCCGATTACACGGTGAAAGTTATCAAACAATTGAATCACACCTTCTTTGACACATTGAAAAATAAATTGATGTGGGGAGTGGATAAGAGGAATTAAATGTAATTTGCCTTCAGCGATATTAATTGATATTTGCTTCGCGATATTGATAGATTCGTTATATTTCTGGTAAAATAACACAAAGCAAATATCGCCTAAGGCTAATAACACGAAATAAATATCTTTTTTTCTTATGAGAATAGTTTTTATGGGCACACCCGATTTTGCTGTGGAAAGCCTCAAAATATTGGTTGAAAATAAATATGATGTAGTGGGTGTAATCACTATGCCCGATAAACCTGCCGGTCGGGGACATAAAATTCAGTTTTCACCAGTGAAGCAGTATGCTTTAGAGCATGATTTATGTCTTTTGCAACCCGAGAAACTCAAGGATGAAGCATTTCTGGAAGAATTGCGTAGCTTACAAGCTGATTTGCAAATTGTGGTAGCTTTTCGCATGTTACCCGAAGTGGTTTGGAATATGCCGAAATTTGGAACATTTAATTTACATGCCTCTTTATTACCACAATACCGTGGTGCAGCTCCTATCAATTGGGCAATAATCAACGGTGAAAAAGAAACCGGTGCCACCACTTTTTTTCTTACACACGAAATTGATACAGGAAAAATCATTATACAAGAAAAACTTCCAATTACCGAAACCGATGATGCAGGCAGTGTACATGATAGATTAATGGTAATGGGTGCGAAGTTGGTCAAAAAGACTGTTGACTTGTTACTCGAAGGAAAAATCGATGCCATTGATCAGGCACAGTTTATCCATTCTGATTTGCACTTGAAATCAGCTCCGAAAATCTTCAAAGAAACATGTAAAATTGACTTGACATGGAACGTTGAGCGAGTATATAATTTTGTACGTGGTATGTCACCTTATCCTACTGCATGGGTGGACCTTGAATTTCCAAATCAATTAGAAAAAATACTGTTGAAAGTATTTGAAACTGAAAAAGAATTGGGTACGCACGATTTATCCATTGGCACAGTAGTAACCGATGGTAAAAAACTTGCTAAAATAGCATTAAGTGATGGATTTATCATCCTGAAATCGGTACAGCTTGCCGGGAAAAAACGTATGGAAATTGGGGAATTATTACGTGGGATGAGATTTTAATGTGCTAATATGCCAAAGTGCCAATAAACTAATTATCATTGGCACATTTAGTATGTAATTCTATTAGCACATTACTTCACCGCTATCGTTTCTATTTCCACCAAAGCTCCAAGTGGCAAAGCTTTGACAGCAAAGGCCGACCGGGCAGGACAATCGGTTTGATAATATTTTTTATACACTTCATTCATTCCTGCAAAATCGGCTATGTCCGATAGAAATACAGTCGATTTTACCACATCTGCAAAAGCATAACCTGCTTCTTTTAAAATTGCATTAATATTGGCCAAAACCTGTTCGGTTTGTGAGCTGATTTCTACAGCTTCAATTTTCCCTACCTTTGGATTAATTGGAATCTGACCTGAGATATACAATGTACCGTTGGCTTCTATTGCCTGACTATATGGCCCAATTGCAGCCGGTGCATTGGGCGTATTGATAATTCGTTTCATAAAACTGATTTTATATAATTTCTTGAGATGCAAATATACAGGTTAATTCTCATTTTATTATGAATTTAAAAAGAATTAGAAGTCATCTTAAACAAGTTTTTACATGACCTTCAGAGTTATCCGAAAAAAGCGTCTTCTTGCTGAAATAATTATTCTTATCTTTACACTCTAAAACTTTTCACTTCAATTATAAAAAAAAATATGTCATTTACGACTTTAGGTTTATCGCCGGCATTATTAAAAGTACTTGCCAATCAGAATTATACGCAGCCCTACCCCATTCAGTTGGAAGCAATTCCCGCGATATTAAAGAAAAGAGATGTGTTGGGCATAGCTCAGACAGGTTCGGGTAAAACAGCCGGTTATGTGTTGCCAATATTAATGAACTTACAAGGAAAAACAGTTACCAAAAACAGACATGTAAATGTGTTGGTATTGGTTCCAACACGTGAGTTGGCCATGCAGGTTAGTGAAGTTTTCATTACTTTCGGCTCAGCACTTCCAGAGCGGGTTAAAACCTTAGCTGTTTTTGGTGGCGTTTCTATCAACCCACAAATGATGGCCTTGCAAAATGTAAATATTCTGGTTGCAACACCCGGAAGATTATTGGAATTGGTTGAATCGAAAGCAGTACATTTATCCGATATTGAAACACTGGTATTGGACGAAGCAGATAAAATGCTGAATCTTGGCTTTCAGGAAGAGATGAACCGCATTTTTAAACTCTTGCCTAAAAAGCGTCAAAACCTTTTATTTTCTGCTACATTAAATGAAGATGTCAGCCGAATTAATCAGTTTTTATTACATGACCCGATTGTTATAAAGATTGACCAGGAAGTTGATACTTTTGATTTGATTTCACAGTTGGGTTATTTTGTTTCCGAAGAAAACAAAGGTCCCCTGCTGCGATATTTGATTAAACACAATGACATGAAACAGGTGTTAGTCTTTGCGTCCTCGGTTTATAAAGCAGATAATATAGCCGATAAACTCCGGAAAAACGGCATAAAAGCAACTGCTATTCACAGTAAAAAAAGTCAGGGAGCCAGAACGGAAGCCTTGCGAAAATTTAAATCAGGAGAAATACCTGTGTTGGTTGCTACCGATTTAATTTCACGTGGTATTGATGTTCAATTTTTGCCTTATGTCATTAATTACGAATTGCCACGTTCTCCAAAGGATTACATTCATCGTATAGGTCGAACCGGTCGTGCAGAATCTCCGGGCGAAGCCATTTCACTTATTTCTCCCGAAGACCAACACCATTTTCGAGTAATTCAAAAGAAAATGGGTAAATGGGTAACCATGATTGATAGCGAAACTATTGATTTGCATGGGTTTTAGGACATTTACAATTTGGGTCCTCATACTTTTTTTGATTAATGACTTTGTAATTAATAACTCCATTCGCTTATGAAACTTCTGGGAAATTTAATTTGGTTGGTTTTTGGTGGAATTATTATTTCTATCGAATACATCATCTCCAGTATACTATTGATGGTTACCATTGTCGGCATACCTTTCGGCATCCAAACCTTGAAACTTGCAGTATTGGCTTTGTGGCCTTTTGGTGCTGAAATACGTCTAAAACCGGGTAATCCCGGTTGCTTATCAACACTTATGAATGTTATCTGGATTTGTATTGGAGGTATTTGGATTGCTTTGACACATCTTGTTTTTGGCGTTCTGTTTGCCATCACCATTATCGGAATTCCCTTTGCTATGCAACATTTTAAACTAGCTGCACTGGCATTGACTCCGTTTGGACGGGAAATAGTTTAAAAAACAAAAAGCCTCCCACTCGGAAGGCTTTTGTTATTTAAATCTTATAAATCAATTCTCTTTTTTCCCACACCTTCGTCTATAAAAACCTGTTCAGGTGGTAATAACAAACTGTTGGGATTGGCAAAAATTTTATTGAGCAAACGCATGGACGATGCATAATAGAATCCGTCACAAATACGTTCGTCGAGTACAAATTTCAACTGAATGCTTTTGTGTGATTTAATATCTCCATTGCTGTCGATGGTATGTCTTCTTGATTTTTTACCCATGGCACAAAACATACTGCAAGTGCCGAATTCGTACAAATGATGGTAAATGGATTCCACACCGATTGAACCAATATTAGTAAGAAAAATACTGGAATGCCAAGGGCTGGCTTTGTTGATAAATTTGGGCATCATACCCACTTTATCCAAATGTAACAATAGAAAAACCACTATTCGGAGTGCCAAGTCAGGTAAATATCCGAGAATTTTGGAAATCATGTCTGAAGAGTTTTGCTGTCCGACTTGTTGGTTGTTTTCCTGTTCCAGTTTGGTTTTGCGTACAATATCCTGCAAAGTGTCAGTCGGCAAAAAGAAGGGTTTTATAAGTGTTTCTTCACCTTCGTCGGATAAGGAGCGTTTTACAGCTATGGAAAAATTGACATGATTACGGGCAAAAATCTTATTCCAGATCACAAAACGATTGAGATGTGGACGTTGCGAAATTAGTCGCACAAGTGAAGCCATTACCACATGCATAATTGATAAATCGGGGATGTCCTCTTTATGATCTTTAATAAACGCTTCAATATTATCGATATCGATCTTTTCTTCAAAGAAGTTTTGTGCATCCATTCGTGTTCTAAGGAAATAGGGAATCACCGAAAAAACCGGATCGACATTTCGCACGCGCCAGCCATCGTAGCGATCACCCAAACTCCAGCGGTAATACTTCAGTTTGTTTAATTCATTCATTTTAATAGTATTTAAGATTAATGACGTCAAAGATACACTTTCTTTTTATAATAGATTCAAATTAAAAGTGGATTTTCGATTCGATATTTCTACAATTTACCGCTAATTTCAACCAATGCGGTTCACAACCCAATATTATTCCGGTTTAAGTAAAATAACAAAACAAAATTATCTGTTTAGTCATTCTAAGTTATTTTGGAATTACAAATCTTATTTTTTTTACAACAAAAGCCTCCCGATTGGAAGGCTTTTGAAATTTATACATTCTCTTAATCTTATAGGTCTTTGCGTTTTCTTCCTACTCCTTCGTCTACAACTACTTTTTCAGGTGGAAGTAATAAAATTGTAGGATCAGATAGTATTTTATCAATCATCCGAATGGTAGTAGCATAATAAAAACCGTCACAAATGCGTTCATCAAGTACAAATTTCAACAAAATGGTTTTTTCTTGTTTTGTATTTCCGTCTTTGTCCAGCACATATTTTCTGGTTTTTTTCCCCATAGCTGCAAACATACTGCATGTGCCAAATTCGTATAAATGGTGATAAATGGATTCGATACCAATAGAACCGATATTAGTCAGAAAGAGGCTGGTATGAAATGGACTGGCCCGAAAGAAAAATTTGGGCATTAAACCAATCTTATCTAATTGTTTTACAAATAAAACAACAGTTCGTAATAAAAAATCAGGGAAAAAACCTAAGAGTTTCGAAATGGAATCTGAAGAGTTTTGTTGGCCTACTTGTTGGTTGTTTTCCAGTTCCAAATTAGTTTTTCGAACGATATCCTGCAAAGTGTCAGTAGGTAGAAAGTATGGTTTTATAACTGTTTCTTCACCATCATCAGATAATGAACGTTTTACAGCTATAGATAAACTCACATGATTGCGGGCAAAAATTTTATTCCAGACAACAAAACGGTTAACGTATGGACGTTGAGAAATGAGTCGCACTATTGAGGCCATTACCACGTGCATAATCGATAAATCTGGAATATCTTTTTTATGTTCTTTGATAAAGATTTCAACTTTATCAATAGGTACTTTTATCTCAAAAAAGACTTCGGAATCAACTCGTGTAGGAAGGATAAAGGGAACAACTGAAAAAAGTGCGTCTACTTTCCTAACTCTCCAGCCATCATATCGGTCACCCAAATGCCAGCCATAATATTTCAATTTGTCATCTTTTTTCATGCTTATATTTGAATTTATTATTAAAGAGGGCAAAGATAGTATTTTTATATAAAAGATAAAGTTAATTTATATTGTTCTATTATTTTCAATATTTTTTAATTTCATATTTTCATTTTGTTCAATTTGTCCGTTATCTATCATAAACCGGATTACCTGCAATACTTTCGGTTCTTTGAAATGGACTTTTTTCACCAATGCATTTACTGTCAACTCTTCCGTTGATAGTAATTGTTGTATTACTAAACGAATGGTTTCGAAATCGTCGTTTGATACTTCCGTTTCCCTCCTTTTCAGACAAATATCACATTTACCGCAAGTTTTGGTATCTTTCTCACCAAAATAGGAAAGCAGCATCTGACTACGACATATATTTTCTTCTTTGGCATAATCTAATACGCTTTTAACACGGGCGATATATCGTTCGCGGCGATCGTCGTATGCTTCTTTGCCCAGCACTACACGTTCGGTGGCTTCCCGTTCGCGGACGAAAGTCAGGAAAGGCGTTTTCTTTCGGGGAATATATTGAATGATGTGTTCTTTCGCTAACCCAACCAGTTGTTCGTAGACTTTGTCGCGGGTCCATTCCAGTCGTTTGGCTATCGTTTCTTCGCTTATACCTGCAAGGTCGGTAAATAAACCGGTGTAGGAGCGCAGTAAAATATGGATCAAACGATCTTGATCGGGTGTTTGTTTGGTCTTATATAAATCATCTTTTTTGACTGTAAAAAGTACCCGCGAAGAGCTGTCCTGTTCATCTGTAAGTTCTATATACCCGGCTTGTTGAAGTATTTTAAGACAATTGTACGAAATCAGTATGGGCAGTTTAAATTTAGCACAGAAATCCCCTATATCGAAAGCAAAAACTTTATCCAGACCCGAACCGACACCCATTTCGAGATAATTTCCCAAAGCTTCATACACTTTGAGCACCATTTCTTTTCCGGGGAAAGTATCCGTAACGCGTTTCCGCATTTTCACCGCATCACCATTGTTGTAGAGCAATACCGCATATGCTTTTTTCTCATCACGACCGGCACGACCGGCTTCCTGAAAATAAGCTTCCACCGAATCTGGCAAATCCATATGCACCACCGTGCGCACTTCGGCTTTGTCGATGCCCATCCCGAAAGCATTGGTAGAAACAATAACCCGTGTTTCGCCCGATTTCCAACGGCTTTGTTTGTCATCTTTCGAATCGTTTTTCAATCCGGCATGAAAGTTCTCGGCTGCAATGCCATTGATTTTTAAAAATTCGGCAATTTCTTTCGTTCTTTTCCGGTTTCGGACATACACCACCGAAGTTCCCGGAACACTGTTTAATATCTTGAGTAGGTTTTCATCTTTGTTTTCTACCGTCCGAACCACGTAAGCCAGATTGGAACGATGAAAACTTTTCTGAAACAGATTTGGTTCGCGGAAATTCAATTGCTTTTGAATATCTTCGACTACTTCGGGAGTAGCGGTGGCGGTTAATGCCAGTACAGGAACATCGGGCAATATCTCCCGGATATCGGCAATGCGCAGGTAGGATGGACGGAAATCATAACCCCATTGTGAAATACAATGCGACTCGTCCACGGCTATGATGCAAACGGTGGCTTGCTTTATTTTCTGCATAAAGATGGGCGTTGTCAATCGTTCGGGCGAGACATACAGAAACTTATAGGCACCGTAAACCGCATTATCGAACGTCAGCATAATATCATTCTGGGTCATACCGGAATAAATAGCTGCCGCCGTTATTCCTCGCTTTTTCAAGTTTTCTACCTGATCTTTCATCAAAGCAATAAGCGGAGTAACGACAATGCAAAGTCCTTCCATGGCCATAGCCGGCACCTGAAAAGTGAGTGACTTTCCACCACCTGTCGGCATCAGTCCAAGCGTATCTTTTCCCGAAGCAATACTTTGGATGATATCGCCCTGCAACGCGCGGAACTTATCGTAGCCCCAGTATTGCTTGAGTATGTCGAGGTATTTTTGCATGAAATTTTATTTATTTGGAGCGCGACTGGAGTCTCGCTCCAAGTGGAATGGATTAGGAAACAAAAATACGAATAAGTTTTCGTTTATGATTACATAGTAAGGGCTTCACCTGAAGTGAAGCCCTTACCTGATGGGTTTATTTCTGATTTTCAGCCTGCAGATTCTTATCCTGAAACCCAGTGGTACTATGTTTAAACCGATACATCGGTCGTACAATTCTAATAAACAGGAAAACAAACGCGAACAGAATAATCAGCACGTAACCAACTATTTTCCAACTGCTTTTGTTTTTGTTTTTCATGGAATTTCAATAAAAAAGAGTTTATTTAATTGTACTAATCAAAATCACTCCATTTACAGCATCTTTACCATACTCGGAAACTAGTTTTTTATTGACTTCTTTCGTACCCGGTTGAAGCACTTTATAGGAAGACAAGTTTGAATAATTAAGCCAGGCTAAATCGAAGGAAGCAGGTAATCTTTCGCCATCCAGCAGAACTATCGTTTTATCGTTCTTTTCCCAGCCTTTTTCGGCTGCAGGAAGGTCTATTTTAAAAGTCACCGGCATAGTAACAAAAATATTAAGTTTCAGGTCACACTTAAATCCCGGTGTCCAGTCGGGCATGGAATTGATAACCCGCAAGGCTTCTTTGTCTAAATAATAATCCAGCGATTTCATAACTCTCGCATCGCTTACTTTACCTGTTTTATCCACCAAAAAGCGAACGACAACTTTTCCTTGTTTTTTTAATTGTTTTGGAACAAAAGGATATTGAATACTATCGGCAATATAAGTTGTAAGACTTACTTTTCCACCGGGAAATTCGGGACTTACTGCAGCAACCTTACAACCTTCATTTACCGTCGCGTCAGCAACCGTATCGGCCAATGCATAATACATTTCATCCTTGTTGCTGGTAATCAAAACCACTCCGTTTGAAGCCGTTCTTCCATATAAATCGATCAACCTGGCTTTTTCCTCTTTCGGGAATGGCTTTAAAACTTTTATTGAAGTCAGTTTACCCGGATTCAGTATTTTAGTATTAAATTTAGCCGGCATTTTTACTTCATCAATTACAATCAATGTTTTTTCATTCACTACCCAGGCTTCTTCTTCGGTTGGGATATAAAATACTACCGGAACTATTCTCGAAACTGCAACTTTTTGTCCGTTTTGTTCTCCCGGAATCCAGTCGGGCAATAAACTGATAACACGTAAAGCTTCTTTATCCAGACTTGGAGATATGCTTCTTAACACTTTTGCATTTTCCACCTTGCCGGTATTATTGACCACAAATTGTACGATTACTTTCCCCTGTTCCTTTTTTTTCAGTGCATCGGCAGGATAAATTATAGTTTGGTTTAAAAATGAAACCAGGGCTTTATCAGCTCCCGGGAATTCAGGCATTTTATCAACCATTGAATATACCGAGTCTTCAGTATTCAATGAAATTTGATCTATTTGTGTGTTGGAAGTCAATGTCAATGCCTGCACATTAGCCGAAAGGGCAAAAGTCAAGGGAAGGATAAATAAGAGTTTACTAAATCCTGTTTTTGGTGTTTTTGATAGATTCATGTTGAGAATTCTGTGTGTTTAAGACTAAATAAATAATAAAAACAGATTGGAAGAATCGTTTTTCCAAACCGGAAGCAAATGTACAATTATTTTTTGTGTTTTAACTGTAACCAAAAACAGAAATGAAAGAAGATTCATTTCTGTTTTTTGACATTCGAGCTGTAGCGGTTAATTACATCTTCATGGTAATCAATATCACTCCATTTTTACCTTTGTCTCCATAAAGTGTGGTTGCAGCTTTATTTTTTAGTACTGTAATTTCCTGAATATCTTTTTTACTTAAGTTGGAAGCTTCTGTTTGGGCTGAAACTTTCCCATTAATGACAAATAATGGAATTTCTCCATTTTTAAAGTTGTCGAAATTGATATCTTTATCTTCTATTACTTTTGGTTTATCATCAGTCGTTTGAACTTTTTCTGAAACTTTCAAGCGAGCATATTGTTTCGTAACAATAATTATAACACCATTGGAAGTATTAGCTCCAAATTTTAATGCCAGGTCATCCAGCTTTTCCTTTTTATCAGGCATGATAACATCAACAGATTGAATGCTATCTTTATTTAATGTTGAAAAATTATAGTCTTTTGGAGCAACTTTACCATCCATAATCATCAAAGGCTTTTTTGCCGGATCCAGCATTTGTGGTTTGGCGCTACCGTCCAATTTGAATGTAATGGGCAAAGTATAATAAACAGAAACTTTTTCCCCTTTTTGTTCTCCGGGTTTCCAATCGGGTAAAGAACTAACTACTCTGGCACCTTCTTTATCAATACTTGGATATAATCCTCGTATCGTTTCTACATTCTCAACTTTGCCAAACTTGGTTACAACAAAACGAACAATAATCCGCCCCTGAATTCCTTTTTCCTGAGCATCTATCGGATATTTCAGATTATGACTGATATAATCCAATAAGCCCTTTTCTCCACCCGGAAACTGAGGCATTTTTTCAATTACCTGATAAATTCCATTCTTGTCGGGTTTATCCAGGTCCGGTTTCGCTTTTCGAAGCGAGTCGGTAGAAATCGGAACCGGGATATTTACTGTTGTTTGCGCATTTGCAGAGAATACAAATGCAAATACGATAGGAACGAAAAGCAAAGATTGAATGATCTTTTTGCTGACTGTTTTTTGTTGATGCATAATTTTAGAAGTGTGTGAGTTTATGATTAATTTTAAGAATATGCAAATGTATTAATATCTTTTGATTCTTAACTAAAATAGAAGCAGAAATAAGGGGATTCATTTCTGCTTCTATTTTTGCACTTTGTACTGGATTTTACTTTTTGGTCTTTATCACTAAGACTCCACTCTTTCCTTTTTCTCCATATGCTTTTAAACCGGCATTACCGTCCAAATTACTATATGACTCAACATCCTTTTGTTTAATTACCTTAACAACTTATGCAGAAACTTCTTTGCCGTCTATTATAAATAAAATTGGTGGTTATCTTTCTTTTATAGTCGGAGTAGTAACTTTAATACTTGTTTTAGTAAGACCTTTCGAACTACTAACTTCTACCGATGGAACACCACCATCTAAGGCAAACTGAATAGGGAGAGTATAATAAACAGCTACTTTTTCACCTTTTTGTTCACCCGGTATCCAATCTGGTAAAGAACTTATAACCCTGACACCTTCTTTATCCATACTTGGGTACAATCCGCGTATCGTTTCTACATTCTCAACTTTCCCAAACTTGGTTACAACGAATCGAACGACAATCCGTCCCTGAATTCCTTTTTCCTGAGCATCTACCGGATATTTCAGATTATGACTGATATAATCCAATAAGCCCTTTTCTCCACCCGGATACTGTGGCATTTTATCAACAACGCTATAAACTCCCGATTTATCTTCTGTTATAACCGGAGTGCTGAATTTTATCTTGCCCTTTGGGTATAATGGTGGCGGTGGGGTAGCTGTTACTGGTTTCTTTTTTGCAGTCACAGGTTCTTGTGCTTGAGCTAACGTAGCTTTTGCTTTGTTAACTAGGTTTTGCGCATTGCTCGATAGCACTAAAGCTAGAGCCAATGGAACGATAAGCGAGTATTTCAAGATACTTGCTTTGCTGGTTTTTTGTTGATTCATCTTCATAATACGTTTTTTTAAGGGTGATACATTAAATTTATTGGCGAGTTTAATTTCCGGTGTTTGATATGCTAATTGCAGCAAATGATATTGATAGCTTTTACTGTCAAAACCCGATTTAAGCACTTTGTTATCCGCCAGAAATTCAAGATTCTGACGGGTTTCGCGCTTCAGTAACCATGCTGCCGGATTGAACCAGAATGAAACACAAAGCAATTCGTTGATAAGTACATCAATGCTGTGAGCCTGACGAACATGCGTCAACTCATGAGCCAGAATTTGTCGGATTTCATCCTGACTGTGTAAAGCAGGATTCATATAAATTGAACCAAAAAATGAGAAAGGAGTAATTTCCTTATCAATTGCAATAATTCGGATAGTTTCAATGACTTCTCTTTTTCCTTGAAATCTCAAATGTAGAATTGAAATAAATTGAAATACCAGTCTGATAAATAAGAATGCTGCAACTAAAGCATATAAAGCAAGCAAAATATTTTCAATACTAAAGATTGATTTTACCTCGTCGGTCGGAGTAACTGTAAAATCTTGCAACATGGCATAGTTGGCAACGAATACCTGTACAGGTTCCTGATTCTGCAACCAATTTTCGATAGACAAAAATGGATATACAAACGAGATTAATATACTGAACAGCAAATAATACCGACGGGTTTTCCAAAAAGTATCTCCTGCAAAAAACAATCGGTAAAACAAGTAAAACAGGGCTATCGCGATGTTTACTTTTAGAAAATACATTAGTAGGTCGTTCATTTTTTTTCAATTAATCGAATGATTTCTTGTAATTCTTCGGCAGAGATCTTTTGTTTTTCAACAAAAAAGCTTACCATTTCTTTGTACGAATTCTCGAAATAGTTTTGCACTACGCCCGACATAAATTTCGATTTATATTCGCTTTCTTCCATCACCGGACTATACTCGGAAGTATTACCGTAACGTATCCCTTTTACAAAGCCTTTTCGTTCCAAATTCTTCACTATCGAGGCTACCGTGGTGTAAGGCGGACGTGGTTCTTCCATAAGTTGAATAAAATCCTTGATAAAGCCTTTGCCTTGCTGAAAAATAATCAGCATCAATTCTTCTTCCTGATTGGTTAGTTTTTCCATGTTCATATAATAAGTAAACGATTCATTTCTTGTTTTATTACGAAGACTTCGCAAAACTACGAAACTTTCGTAATAAATATTCTCCAGAGTCAATCTTTTAATGATTTTTAATTTTTGAAAGAATATTCAACCTAACATAAAATGTCGTATTTTTGTAGCAACAAAACAAATGCCTTATGAAAACATCAATTACTCCAAAATACAATGTTCATTTAATCATTTTATTTCTGTTGTTTCTCACATCTTCCATTCAGGCTGTAGGAACCAGTTATTATTTCTATGTTCAATTTGCCAATAAAAATAACACACCCTATTCTTTGTCTAACCCATCGACATTTCTTTCAGCCCAAGCCATAGCACGTCGGGAAAGTCGTGCTCCTGGTATAGATTCAACTGATTTACCCATTAATCCAAACTATTTGACTCAGGTTGCGAATTTAGGTGTACCTGTGCATAATAGAAGTAAATGGATGAATGGTGCCACGGTTTTGGTTTCCGATTCAAACATTATGAGTCAGGTTCGTGCATTATCTTTTGTAACGTTTGTACAATACACGGGAAAAATTGATGTAGCTTCACCTGTTTCAGTTAGTAAAAAGTTAGTAAAATCGACAGTCGATTACGGAACGGCTACAACACAAATCGACCAACTGAATGGTAAGTATTTGCATAATCTAGGTTATCGTGGAAAAGATATTGTTATTGGCGTGATCGATGCCGGTTTTAATAATGTAAATGTCAATCCGGCTTTCGATAGTTTACGGCTGCAAGGACGATTGTTGGGAACAAAAGATATTATTAATCCGAATTCCAATATTTATGCAGAGGATACTCATGGTGCTAATGTTTTATCAACGATGACTGGAAATATACCCGGTCAGTTTCTCGGTACAGCCCCCGATGCTTCTTTCTGGCTGATTCGTACCGAATATGCACCTACCGAATATCTGGTTGAAACTGACTTTTGGTGCTCGGGCATTGAGTTTGCAGACAGTGTGGGAGTTGATGTTGTTAATTCGTCACTGGGTTATACTCAGTTCGATGATCCTACTATGAATTTCACTTATGCCGATATGAACGGAAAAGTTTCGAGAGCCAGTCGTGCAGCAGAATTAGCAGCAAAAAAAGGTATTATCGTGTGTAACAGTGCAGGAAACGATGGCAATAAGACATGGAAATATGTAGGTTCACCAGCCGATGCTGACGGTATTGTATCTGTAGGAGCCGTTACTTCAATCGGTGTACCAAGTTATTTTTCATCCTTCGGTCCTAGTTCGGATAATCGTGTAAAACCTGAAATATGTTCCATGGGAACATCTGCATCAGTGGTTAATACAACTGGAGTTCCAACTTACGGTAACGGAACTTCTTATGCTTCGCCCATTATGGCTGGGATGATGGCCTGTTTTTTACAGGCTTCGAAAACAACTTACCCACCTTGTGATTTGCATACGCTGCTTAAAGCTGTTTTCGAAAGCGGAAGTTTATACGCCAGTCCATCTGCACAAATGGGTTATGGCATTCCTAATTTCGAAACTGCATTGGCAAAATTACCTTTTCTCAATGCTCTAAAAATAACTGAAACAAAAGATGTTGTTATTGGGTTCAACGATAATGACAAAACAATTCATATCAGATTATTCGATGAATGGGGTGTTCAAAATAATATTGTTCGAGTATACTCAATAATAGGAAGTTTGCAGATAAATCAGCCCATAAATGAACCGGAAACTATTTTGCAGGCCAGCAAATTATTGCCCGGAATGTATGTTGTTAATATTTTTGGAAATGGAAAAACAAGTACACATAAGGTGATAATTCATTAATGTGATAATGTGCCAATTTGAAAATTTGATAATAAAGAACTGAAATTTTCAGGTGCAGAACACAAAACCCGAAACACAAAACTTTACATACCTTTCAAACCCCGAACTCTTCAAATGAACTCCATAACACTTTCCGAGCTCACCGCGCAAATTCAGGAAACCATTCGGTTAGGCTTCGATAAACCTGTGTGGATACGTGCAGAAATCAGTGAATTGCGTGAAAATCCGGGTGGACATTGTTATCTGGAGTTGATTGAAAAAGACAGTAATTCGGACGCATTACTTGCCAAAACCAAAGCCACAATTTGGGCAAACACTTATCGAATGCTTAAACCTTATTTCGAAAGTAGTACAGGTCAATCACTTCTTGCAGGGTTGAATGTACTGGTGGCAGTATCAGTAGAATTTCATGGAGTATATGGCTTCAGTCTGAATATACGTGATATAGATCCGACTTTTACCATAGGTGAAATGGCTGCCCGACGATTGAAAATTATTCGTCAACTGGAAGCGGATGGGATTGTTGATATGAATAGACAATTACCTTTGCCTGATCTAATGCAAAGGATTGCTATTATTTCGTCGGCCACCGCAGCCGGCTATGGCGATTTTTGTGATCAATTGAGCAATGATCCATCCCATTTAGCTTTTTACACCAAATTGTTTCCAGCTATTATGCAAGGTGAACAAGCTGAAGTATCCATTATTTCGGCATTGGAAAAGATTTATGAACACATCGATTTGTTTGATGTGGTGGTTATTATTCGTGGTGGAGGGGCAACAACCGACTTGGCCTGTTTCGATTCCTATGATTTAGCGTTGAATTGTGCACAGTTTCCCTTACCCATTATTACCGGAATAGGGCATCAGCGCGATGTTTCTATTTTGGATATGGTGGCTCATACCAGCCTAAAAACACCAACTGCAGTTGCAGAGTTTCTAATTTCTAATTTACAGGAAGCCGAGAACCATGTCATTGACATTTTTTCGGATATTCGTTACCTTGTGAAAAACAGGATAGAAAATGAATACAGAACAATAAATCAAACGCAAATGCGTATTAAACAAACTTTGCGAAGCTGGGTAGTACAAAAAACACATATACTCGACCGACAAAAAAGAAGTTTGCAGTCAAATGTACGTTTGCATCTACTAAAACAAAATAATAAGCTACTTTTGCTGGAGAAAAATATTGAAACCCATTCGCCGGGTTATTTGCTTCGGCACGGTTATACCATAACCACATTCAACGGAAAACGTATCACATCTGCTCTGCAAGTAAAAGCAGGCGCTAAAGTTCGAACATATGTGCATGATGGAGACTTTGAAAGCGAAGTTGTATAACTAAATAACTAACTTTTCCAAAGTTTTAAACTTTGGAAAAGTTGATTCAAAATTGATAAATTATGAGCAAAATCATTCTCGAAAATATGGAGTTTCATGCCTTTCATGGTTGTATGGAACATGAGCAACAACTTGGCAATACCTTTATAGTAAGTATTAGTTTAGAATTAGACACCCAACTTGCAGGAGAAACCGACGAGTTGGAACATACGCTCAATTACCAATTGGTTTATAATGTTGTAAAAGAACAGATGATTATTCCGTCTAAATTGATTGAACATCTTGGGCAACGAATCTTAGATAGCATTATGAATCAATTTTCTCAAATCCAAGCGTTGGAAGTCAAATTATCGAAATTGAATCCACCACTAGGAGGAAAAATGGAGAAAGTGACAATAATAATGAACAAAAAACGCTAATTCAAAAAATCCCAAATTTGAATAAGATTTTATTGCAAGAAAACTGTTTAAAAATGTAATTTTACGGTTAGTTTTCGCTCTTTTCCCAATCAAAATGATTATTTTTGCTGACCTTTTATGAACAAAGAGTCAGAAGTTAGGTGAACGCCGAATTTTCAGCGTTCATTTTTTATTGTCCAAATTGAAAATAAAGAAATTATGTCAACTAACGAACCGAAACTAAGCCATCCGAAAGGACTTTATCTTCTGTTTGTAACAGAAATGTGGGAGCGTTTCAGTTATTACGGAATGCGAGCACTTTTTATGCTTTACATTACAAAAGCACTTTTATTCGACAAAGGATTTGCTGCGCAAGTTTATGGTAGTTATACCGGCTTAGTATATCTGACCCCACTATTGGGTGGTTATATTGCCGACCGTTATTGGGGAAATCGTCGTTCCATCTTTTGGGGTGGAATTGTAATGGCATTGGGTCAATTCCTTATGTTTACAAGTGCACTCTATTACAAAGAGATAGAAATAGCAAAATTTTTAATGTTTTTCGGGTTGGGAGCTTTAATTTTAGGTAACGGATTTTTTAAACCTAACATTTCCACAATGGTTGGTCACCTTTACGAACATGGTGATAAACGAAAGGATTCGGCTTTTACAATTTTCTATATGGGAATTAATTTGGGTGCAGCCATTGCTCCATTGTGGTGCGGATTTGTGGGTGATACGGGAAATCCGGGTGACTTCAAGTGGGGCTTTCTTTCGGCAGGTGTCGGTATGGTGATAAGTGTAATTGTTTTTGAATTATTGAAGAATAAATACCTTTGTACACCAGAAGGTAAACAAATTGGACTATCACCGGACAATTATATTGTAGAACATACACATGGTGTTGAGGTGGATGCGCTACTTCAAATTAAAAATACTAAATCACGCTTGGTTTATTCTGTAGGTGGATTTTTCCTTTTATTCTTACTTCTCTCGGTTAATTTTAGTTCTTTTGGCAATGCTGCTATATCATTGTTTAGTGGAGCCGACTGGATTGGATCAGCTATTTTTGCGGTAAGTATCGTAATGCCAATATTCATTATTGTGGATAAATCGCTCACCAAAGTAGAGCGTTTACGTATTCTCGTGATATATATCATTTCTTTCTTTGTTATTTTCTTTTGGGCTGCCTTTGAACAAGCAGGTGCATCGCTTACATTCTTTGCCGATGAACAAACCGACAGACATATTTTCAGTTGGCTGATGCCAGCTTCTGCTTTCCAATCATTTAATGCGATATTTGTAGTCTCATTAGCTCCGGTTTTCGCCCTTTTATGGTCAGTTCTCGGTAAACGGGGAATGGAACCGAGTTCGCCGGTAAAACAATCAATCGGACTTTTCTTATTGGCTGTTGGCTATTTGGTTATTGCTTTTGGCGTTCGTGGTGTAGATTCGAATGTAAAAGTAAGCATGTTATGGTTGACGAGTCTCTATTTGTTGCACACCATGGGCGAACTTTGTTTATCTCCAATCGGTTTGTCGATAGTGAATAAATTGGCCCCGGTACGTTTTGCATCATTATTAATGGGAGTTTGGTTTATGTCAAATGCAGCAGCAAATAAATTTGCAGGTATTCTTAGCGGACTTTATCCCGAAAACGGTGTGACTAAATCAATTGCAGGTTACCAAATTTCATCACTTTACGATTTTTTTATACTTTTCGTAATTATGTCGGGTGTGGCAGCTATTATCCTTTTCGGATTGTCAAAATGGTTAGAAAAACTGATGGGTGGCGTGAAATAATTTCAAATTCTATGTTTTATAATTATTGAAGCAAAAATCCCCTTGTCAATTTCTTGACAAAGGGATTTTTATTTTAAAGTCAAAAATATTTACTTTATATGATTTTATTTCTCATCAAGTATTTTTTGCTTTTGTTTTTCAAAATCCGCATTATTTATCAACTTATCGTCAAGCAATTGTTTTAATTCCCTTAATCTTTGAGCTTTTGTAGGAATTGTCTGAACTTGTGGCGTGGCTTGTGGGACAACTTGAGGTTCAATTACATTAGGAGTTGAAACTTCTTCGGGTATTTGTTGTGGTTGTAACATGAGCGGAACCAATTCGTAATTGTGGGTAGGTTTGTACTCCATGGTCCATAAAAAAGGAACCCAGCATATAAAACCACCAATGATGGCTCCTATATTTACCTGTTCAGTGCGGGTAAAGGATGTATACAAAGTCTCATAGCCTTCTTTTACAAGGTCAACATTTGTAATACTCCCCAAAATTTTTGTATCGGTATGCCAATAGGGTGTAACTCCTACCGGTTCGCCATCAATATATACTTTTGCTCCTGTTGGATAGGATTGAATCAAGGTTGAACTGGCACAACCGGAGAATAAAATACTGGCTACTAAAAAAATAGAAACCATTTTCAAAGTAAAATTCTTTTTCATTGTAGTTGATTTGAAGGTATATTTAACTATTTATTTTTCTGATGCTGATTTTCAAAATGTTTGAATTGTGTTAAACTTATAAAAAATAATGCCAATATTCTGTCTCTATATATCTCTTTTTTACCAGATATAAATTCATATCAGCTCTCCATAAACAAGATTTCAAATACGCTTTTCCACTTCTTTGGGTTTCAACTCTATCACTTCCAGATTTTGAATTTTTTCGCCGTCTATTTCAAATCGAATGAGTGTTTGAACTTTATGAAAGCCGTATTTTCCTGCCGCACCCGGATTAATATGCAACAAGTCTAAGGTTTTGTCGAACTGCACTTTGAGTATATGCGAATGACCGCAAACAAATAATTTTGGAGGTTTCTGAAAAATTGTGGGACGTACTAACTTATCATAGTTTCCGGGATATCCACCTATATGAGTCAGCCAAACTGTCACCCCTTCGCATGTAAACCGATTGTGTTGTGGAAAAATTGAACGAACTTCGTAACTATCGATATTGCCCCACACACCCCGCAAAGGTTTGAAAGCACGTAATCGGTTTACTACATCCAATGATCCCCAATCGCCGGCGTGCCATATTTCATCGCAAGTTGCAAAATGTTCAAGTATACGGTCATCGAGCATACCATGTGTGTCCGAAAGGATTCCGATTCGTGTCATGTTAGAATATAGAAAAATGATAAATAATAATTGATACAAAAGTGAAGAAAATGCGAACAATACTTCTCAGCAAACTTTTACTAATTTAATATCCAGCAAGTCAGCAAATTTTTGAAGTTTATCAACAATATGCCCGACCCCTATGGCGCAATGATGTGAAGGACCCGCTTTCGACCAGTTGTTCATAAAGGCGCGTGCACCGATGGGGAATTTGTAACGACTGTTGGTATTACCAATATTAAGGACAGTACCTGCAACCGATTCACCTTCGGCAGCCAGCAAAAAGATGCCCTCTTTTCCTTCTACTACCGACAAAATAGTCACCGGACCATGCTTTACCGACATTTGGATAGACAATCCTTTGCCCGGTTTGCCATGAAAAAGTGGAAGCGGAACCAACTTCACACGACCTTCGGCAATGGCAAAGTGCGCGGGACCATCATGACCCAGCATCACGATATCATCGTTAAAGTCCATGGCGTAAAATTCAGAGAATGAACCTCCTGTTCCAAAAGCCGACATGATTTTCATTGCCTGCACGTTTTTTACTTCACATTCTCCGGCAATGGGAATATTGCGTCCTGTCAATAATGTATTACCGGCAATAATCGAAGTCACAATATTCTCATATTCGTTTCCATCCATTCCTTCGTAATAATAGGCCATCGAACCGAGATTATGTGCAGCTATCAGTTTATCGAGTGCTACGGAGGTTCGGGCAGCACGTTCAATTTCGCTCTGCTCACACTCGTTCACTACATCAAAAGCATTGTTGAATTCTTCCAGTTTGGATTGAACTTCAGAACTACTTACTTCGTCACGATATTTTTTTAGTTCGCACATCTCCAGCATTTCAATATGGGTGCCGAAGGTGGTTGATTGTTTGGTCAGGTCGGTGTAAACATCGAGCATTCCACCGTAGTAATGACCGAGTATACCCATTCGGTTATTGCGCATCGTGTTGGCCACATGAGCTGCGTCTATCCAGTCGCCTATCTCTTTCCAGGCCGTTTCGTCCTGTAAATAACCTGTCACAAAATCGTATTTAATATCTGCACGGTTGAAAACGCAGGCAATTTCAGGAACCGAACAAGCCTGACAATGCGCCAACCATTCGCCGGTCATCTTGCCCCTATCACCCATAGCATTGAGTTTATCGTAATCGATGGCAGCAACCGGTTGAAGATTGAGAATTATAGTTGGCACTTTTACCCTTTGAGCAACCGGCAAAACGGTTGATGACAAGGCGTAGGTGGAAACATAAAGAAATACGAGTTCAACATCTTCTTTTTTCAACAATTCGGCAGCAGCCTGTGCTTTTGTCGGGTTGTCCACCATACCGGCATCTACAACCGTAACACCCATACTTTCCATGCGTGTTTTAATTTCATGCTGATAGTTGAGTAATCTTTCCAACAGACCGTCGAATTGTGCCCAATAGGTATCGAGACCAATGCCGTAAAGGCCAACTTTTACTTTATTTTCCATAAATCAGATTATATTATGTGTTTGCGTTTATTTGGGTTGTTCAATTTGGAGCCCAAACTCAGGTGATAAAAGCAGGATATCATACAAAAGACAAATATAGGAATTTATTTAATATCTTGGTTCGATAACAGGAATTCAAATGTAGTGAGGAATATGAGAATGTATCAATTGTATCAACGTACGCTGCAAGGCAATTTAATCCATTGAAGAGAATATGATAAATTATAGTAATATTAATTGACGAAGCAAATAATTATATAAAATGGAATGCGTATTTTGGAGTCTCTACCCAGCGCGAGTTTGGCATCACATAACTTGTGGCTGCCTGCAGCAGCCTGACTGGAAATTTAATTGGTATCGATGAATCGGGATGTACCATTTGCAACAAATTGGAAGTCGAAATCTTCCATAGAAGTTACGTTTCACTGAACTCATAAAAACAGATATTAAAATAAAGCATTTAAAACACCGTTTAATCGATATTTAAAGGACCTTTTATAAAATATAAAATGAAAAAAATCACTATCCTTTTTATCGTCGTAATTTTATTTACGGGTTGTGCCGATAAACGTTATTTGCTTACAGATCAAGGAAAAAACAAATACTTTTTAGCAGAGACGATTCGGAAACAGAGAAAAAACGGAGTAATAAGTTCTACACCCATACTGGTTATTGATGGCGTTCCTCACCGTTACAATGTGGAACTTAAAAAACATCAACTGACATTTGCAAAAAGAAACATTAAAAGGATTGATATACTGAAAAAAGATAAAGCCATTAGTATTTATGGTACTGAAGGTAAAAAAGGCGTCATCCTTGTTAGTACAAGAAGAAAATAAGTGACGAAACACTCGCTATCTAAGCTAAAAGGAAAGTTCCGCTTTCCATATTAATTATATTTCTAGTATTTATCGCTATATAGTTGTCTTTTGTGCGCTATTTGGACTTGGCTAATCCTAAAACAATGAGTGTATTTATATCCTATTTAACATATTATATTATGGATAAAAGAACAAGGATCACACCTGAAATAATATCATCGCTCGCAGCAGATGAGATATTTGTATTTGGAAGTAATTTAGCAGGCAATCATGCAGGTGGTGCGGCTCGTACTGCCATTAAATGGGGAGCTAAAATGGGTCAGGGTATTGGTTTGCAAGGTCAGACTTATGCAATACCCACCATGTTCAGTACAGTAGATGAATTAAAACCTTATGTAAATTCATTTATAACTTTTGCTAAAGATCATCCGGAACTTAGGTTTTTAGTCACCAAAATTGGATGTGGTATTGCCGGATTTTCAGAACAAAAAATTGCAGTACTATTTACAGCCGTCATTCGTGAAGATATCAGGAATATCTGTTTGCCCATTGAATTTACAATTATAAATAGTTCGAATAAAGAAATAAGTAACGGTTGAATAAACCTTTACATTCTTATGGTTTACATAATAATACTAAGCAAAATTTACAGAATATTCTAAAAGGTTGGTTTGATGTTCATACAAATCAGCCTTTTTTTTGTATACTTGTTGCCTGTTATTATGTTATTACTAATTGTCAACTGCTTTGACCCGGAAATATGAATAATTTTCATCGATTTTTCATTATAGGATTAATTATATTGCCTGTTTTTGGTTTAGCACAATCTAAATTGAAATTAGACAGCAAAAGGATTGTCGTTGGTGAAACATTAAACTACAAGGCTACCTGGGGCTTTTTTACTATTGGCAGTGCGATCACAAAAATTGACAGGAATCTCTATAAAGTAGGATCAACTGTCTGCTATAAAATAGATATAGCAGGCCAAACCAATGGCTTGGCAAAATTATTCTATTTGCGTGATAAGTGGACATCCTATATTGATACGGCTACAATAACTACATATATATCATTTAGAAGTATACGTGAGGGAACTTATGAATTAGATGAACAGGTTCATTTCGACCATAATAACAAAAAAGCTGAAGTGAAAGTGTATGAAAAAAAATCAAAATCGTTTATCTTAAAGAAAATTTATGATACACCCGAAAACATACGCGATGTAGTTGCCGGTTTTATGGTCTTTCGTTTAGTCGACTTATCAAAATACACTAAAGGCGACGCATTTACAATTAATGGTTTTTATGAAGATGAGGGTTATAAAATCAAAGTTATATATCAGGGAGAAGAATATATTAAAACTGATTATGGTAAAATTCTATGTTATAAAGTGAAACCTCTTGTTCCAAAAAATCATGTGTTTGATGGAAGAGATGCTGTAAATGTATGGTTGTCAGCCAACAAATCTAAATCAATTATCCGTATTCGTGCAAAAATGTTTGTCGGTAATGTTCTGATTGATTTACAGAAATAACAACTTCTTAAGATATTTATTGGTATAAATGTTTAGACCAATCATGTTTATTGACTGATTACAAACGTATAGGTTCATATAAAACTATCTCTGGTTCAGAGTAGTCTTTGTCGGTCTCTGTCAGACGTAAATTTAACGATAGTGTAACATGTGCCTATCAGAGGTAGGCAGGCTGTAAATTTAATCGATACCGTGAAGACGGTATGTCTATTTACCACCGGTTCCGATAAATCGTAACAAGTCGGGAAGAGCTTGCAAACCTGCGCTTGTGGGATAAACAAATCAGAGTAAAGAACAATAATTGTTCTTTACTCTGATTTACTTTTCGGCAGGGATAAGCTATACTATTCTTTCGAATTTTTTTTGGCTTTTTTCGCCACTTTCTCTGCCAGTTTTAATTCTTTTGCAGCTTTGTGAGCGATTTTACGTTCTTCCATCACTTTTTTCACGTACTCGATATAGGGAACAATATAACGCATCTTTTTGGTTTCAAGCAAGTCCTCCATGGTAATCATAATGCCTGTTTCGAAGACTGAACCGAAATCGCGATCGAAAATTGAACCAAATACATGCATTGTATCGGTAAGCCCAATATAAGCATGAAACATGGAAGGAATGGTTTCTCCTTCTGCACGTACGGCTTTCTGGAGGGCTTTGTAGTTATGAGCCGAATCCTTTTCAATAAATAGTTCTTTGGCCAATGTTTTGCTTTCAGCACTTACTTGTATAGGAACCAGTGGACGAATGAGTTTCTCCGGATCGGGGAAATAGCGGTACAAATATTCGTAGATTAACTCACGCGCAACAGTTGGATAATAGTTATAAATGGTTACTTTACCGATAAAATATCGGGCATCTTTTACCGTATGAATCAATGCTCCTAATCCATCCCAAAGGTTATCCAGAGCAAAAAGACTTTTGGTCCCCATTTTGGATGTTTGATAATCGGGTTGTACAAAAGCTCGACCTAATTCAATGGTATAAGGAAGATAATCTTTTATAAATTGATCGCTGAAGTTAAACAAATGGGTCATCACAAACCGGGGTTGTCCATTTTCGTAAAAACCTACTTCGGAACCGGGAAGATAACGATAACCTCCAATAATTTCTTCGGCCAGCGGATCCCACACGATAAGTTGATAGTATGGTTTTTCCATATAATCATATTCGTCTGTATCAATCTCGTCACCGGTTCCTCCACCACCCGCACGAAACGAAAGTTCGCGAAGCCGACCTATTTCACGCATAACATTTGGCGCCTGGTGAGCAGTTATAACGTAAATTTCGTTGTGAGCTTTATTGGTTGGACGAAGAAACAAATCTGCAGTCAGTTCTTGTTTTAGTACTTCTTTGTCAACCGGAGGAATGATAAGTTTCATCATTGTATAGTCATTAAGTATCTACCTTAAAAAATCGGTAGCGCAAAAGTAACGATTTTTTAATGTACGTACCAATAGTTTAATACTAATTATATGCATTTTCTGAAATAAAAATGGCATTTTAATTACATTTTCATAGAATTGGCACATTTATATTTCAAACGTGCCAATTCTAATGACACTATCGAGTAGAAATGAGTAATTGGAACGAAGTGATATCCCTTAATAGGGAAGTCACTTCAATGATTTCACCAAGCGGTTATATAATCTTTTTGGTAAATTCTGATTTTATTCATTTGTGATCCATTTGCAGAGCTATAACTGATAAATCCATTTATCTTATTATTGGGGTGGGTCAGTGTAGAAACAGAAGCTAATGGTAAGCGGGGAATGATAAATTCAATATCATGCAGACCTTTTCCAGTTAAAGTCTCATTCATAGGTATATCACAAACTACCCCATATTCTTTCCATTCGAAATTAATGTTTGAAACAATCACAGGACTATCAAACTTTGATTTCAGCTCAACTTTGCATTTTGCATTCAAAACAAAGTCACCCTCGACAGTCCCCTCTCCTATTCTAATGCTTCCAACAAGGTTAATATCGGCTTTATTTTCAGTTATATCGAAAAAGAATAACTTATCGGTTTTGCCATTGCCAAAGGAATAACTCACCTTAATTTTATTGCCGGCATCGGCATAACATTCATCATATCGATAGGCTAATTCACAAATCTCTCCACCTAATTTCTTTTCCTCAATAATGGCACACTCGGTTGAAACAACCGGTTTACTTGCTGCAGTGATTCTTCTTTGATTAATGTAAAGACCATACCTAACAGCACCAAGGGTGCTTCCCTCGTTTTGAATCAGGACGGATTCCAAAAGGCTACTACACTTCTCAAGTCCCACCTTTGCTTTCGTTTTTCGTTGGTCAATAAACACCTGATAAAGAGAAGCCAGAACAGATTGACTTTCTTTAATGTCTTCAATGGATTTGAAATTGTCCAGCATATCCAGGGCTTTTTGCAATTCATCTGTCATCTGCTGGTCTTTTTCCTTGAAATCAGTCACCAGTTTCAATAAATCGTAAGAATTAAAGGGATATTTAATAAAATACTGATAGCTGGTCTCTTTGGTTTTCTTATCCAGTAGTTTTTCCCAGTAGATTTCGGCGATATTGGCTTGCGAAACGCCAATCAGATAATCCTGTTTACCAGACTTTGATGTGATGACATCCGAATAACTTTGAAAGGACTTAGCAACATTATCGGAAGTAATCTCTGCATTTTTCAACTCAGAAGAGCTGGTAATATTATCGGCAACTGATGTTACAATTTGAGCCTTAACATTCAACATGGCATTTTCTTTGGCCAGTTGAATGGTACTTGCATTACCGATACCGACAATAAAGCCTTTCTCGAGTTGATATGGCCAGCCGGGTTTCTTCCCGCTTTTTTCAACAACGCTGGATTGTGCATTTGCACTAAAGCAAGCAGCAATAATAAGGACGAGTATTATGCCTGTGTTCTTCATGTTGAATGACTTATTGGGTTATCGGAACATTTTTAAACCTGTAGAAATTATCATTAATCAAAAAGCGCAACAAACGAATTTCTTTTACTTTCGGGAATTCACAAACCAATTCTGTATTCACATCAGGTAGCAAGGTTGCTTTCAGATAGTTGTTATTGACTGTTGCTCCTACTTTCAGACTTAAGATGCGGTACTCTTCGCCTTTCTCATTTACAATTAGCGTTTCGTAAATCTTGTTAAAATGTTGATCGAAATCTTTCTCATTTTTATTGATCAGCTCAAAATGAATGCGTACCTTATCGCCTATAATGACGGTTTTATTCATTTTTAGGAAAATATTATTATCCAGCTCAATAGTTTCTGTTTCGACAGGTTTATCCTTGCTTTCGTCAACAGCAATTTCGGTTTGTGGAATAATAACAGGCATATTTTTGGCAATCTCCTCGGCAGCCAGGTTTGTTTTATCAAAACATTCACGGCAAACCGGAGGAACAGAATTTAGCATATCTAAAGCGCCGTAATAGTTTTTTTGCGCCGCCAGACTTTTAGCTTTCGAAATCACCAGATCGCAATGTGTGTTGTAATAGGCCAATATCTCTTCTTTAGCCTTTTCGAGCATTACTTTATACTTTCCACTGCGTTCATTAATTAGTTGGAAAGCTGAATTATAAGCCACTGTCTGCGTTCTGCCCACTCCGGCAACTTCCTGGGATGTAGTTGCATAGATATTACCGGAATAATAGTCTGCTACATTAAAAACCACTTCAAGCCGATAAGCATACATAGCAGGTGTGGTAGCGGTTACATCACTCTTCAACACCGAAATCTGGGGATAGATTATAAACATATTTACACCTTCTAAAGCACTGAGTCCGTTTAATCCAACCATAGATTTCATTTTACCCAGTAAAATATTCAAGGAAGCAGAAGGATAGATATTGAGTTCGGGTGGCAGTGTGGGTGCAATAGCAATGCGTTTCAAGTCATCGCTTTGTGCTGCATTATTCTGAGCACTTGCTGTAAAATTGTAATTGAATGTAAAAAAAAGGACAACTAAAATACTTAATAATTTTTTCATATTGTCAATTTTAAAAGATTGATAATCGTACGAGCGAAAGGTCGCTTAATTCAAAGCAAACTAATCTTTATTTTTCTCCAATGATTAGCCAGGCCTCTCCCAATCCCCTTTGATAAATTTTGGTTTCGAGATTAAAAGGTGCTGCAGACAGGTATTTGTTCAGATTGGATACAAAGCGTCGTGTATCCATAGCTACTTCGCGACCATTGTTGTTATACATCATAGGAATGCGTACCTGATCCATTTTCATTACATTTTCGGTAGCATCTACTGTCGAGAACCTGCCCGAAACGGTATTCTTGCTCATCCAGTTTTCGATATGCTGGGTTAATGATTCAGTCACGCCATCGACGGTAAAATCTTTTTCCAAATCAACATCGGCATTGTTCCAGACTCTTACTGTCACAGCCACTTCACGACCGTTCGTAAACATATCTTCGAAATGTTTGCTAAGTTGACCATTAAAACCATCCATGTGGCTCAAAACCGCTTCTTCCAATAATAAATCGGCGGATGCAAAGGCAGATGGCGAACCAACTCCTGCAGCAGCTGCCACTTGTTTATTGGTATAAGCATCCAATCCTTTCAAGGTAAAAGTAATAATCTGATTGGGACCTTGTCGTTTAATCGTATAATCGAGATCCATAATTATATCGGCTTTGGCTGTTCGCTTCAACACATCTATGGGTGTTTCCTTGATGGCAGCACCGGAACTTTTTGAAGACATCATACTCAGTTCAGCTCCTTCGGTTTCGATACTTTTCATGGTTTGTTCCAGGTCTTTGAGTGGAAATCCCCTATCAGACATAATAGCTCCCATTTTGGTGATAACAAGTCTTATCTGACTATTTTCCTGAAATGTTTTTTTATAATCGGGAATCTTTTGGTCGGCACCATTTATGTTCACAGTCGTAAAATATCCTTGTGAAATGCAGAAATTGTCACTGGGCACAATCATGATAGTCGGCTTCTTGGCTTGCCCGAAGCTAAGCGCACTTAATATAAATACAAAAAATAATAAGATTGACTTTTTCATTTTTCCTTTATTTATTAGAGTTAGTAATTAATCTATATCTGCACATTATAAACTTTCAATTGTAAATTGTAATTTTTTTAAAATCCAGCATCCAATCTTTTAGCAATACCTTTTTCTTCGAGGTACTTTCTGAGTCCATCATAATTGACCGATGCACTTATAGCCACTTTAAATCCATGACTCATTTTAATTCTGTCTTCACCGCTTGGAACGCCATCTGTGGTCAGATTTATAAAACTTAAGTACATTCCCCCTGCTTTGAAAAACTCATCGAAAAAATCAGCATTTTTCTCATATCCATCTATTGCCAGTATTGCCGGAGTAGGTGCAGCACCGTTACCACCTGGCACACCTCTAAAAATAACCGCTGCAACTGCATTTCGTTTTGCTTCAAAAGCAGCATCATCTGCTTTATTGGCATAGCCCCATACTTTGATGGCTTTTGTTCCATCCTGCCCGACACCCAGGCACGACACTTCATAATTATACTGGCTATTATACATTGCTCTTCGTTCACTTCGCTTTTGAGCATTGGAAACTAAGCAGGTAAGAATTAAAAGTAAAATTGCAATTAATTTATTTTTCATAATGCTTTAAATTTAAAGTTAGTATTTTAGTTAACGAGTAAATATAAAAGGGCTTTATTTTAAATGATTATCCGCATAATGTACAACGTGAGTTGAACAGGGGCTTTGCCCCTAAAACCCCACTTACTTTTTTGCCTTGATGCAAAAAAGTAAGCAAAAAAAATCAAGACTGCGCCCGCTTCACTCGAAAAACTAGCGCTCGAAAGGCTTAAATCGTTCATCCACGATAGCTATCGGGATCGCCTCCGCAAATAGCGGAGACTCAAACAAGGACGATTCTTAACCGCCTTTCTCACTTGTTTTTTGGCTCACCGAACGAGGTCAATCCTTGCAACTGATAGATTCCTTGCAACTGTACTCTTTGCGGATAATCATATTATTTTATATCTATTACTATAACTCTATCCTTAATCCCAAATCAATAGCAAGTCCTTTTCTATCAGAAAAACCATAATAAGGATCATCGTACTTATAACTTAAATCATGTGAAGTTGTGGTGTCATCACTATTGGTAGTTTCATAATAAGCATTTCCAAATAATAAGTAGTAATTGGCTGTAGCGACGAGTTGAATATTGTGCTTAATATTTATTGTAGCATAAGCACCAATATTAATAAAAGCAGTACTCATATTATAATCAGTACTGTTAGCATTCCAGGTTGCTTTTTCACCTCCATAAGCTATAAAAGGATTTATTGAAAAATTTCTAAAGAAATAGAACCCTTTTGAAATACCTAACTGATAACGCCCAAATGCATAGGTATTATTATCGCCCGGATATGTTTTAGAATCTAAAGTATAGGAGCCAAAAACTTTTAATTGAGTTATAGATATACTATGAATTATACTTGACAGGACAGCAATATTTTCTTCCGCTTTAAAGTAAATACCTCCCATACCACCAAGAAGTGAACCACCACCGATTGATATTCCAAGTCCGAAATCGTTTCGTTGTTGCATAGTCATACCTGCATCAACGGACTTCCCGGCAGTTTGATAAAATTTAGAAAGTGAAACAGATTCAGTATTGGCAATAACTGAATTATTGGCAATTTTAGACACCCGAACTACAGCATGTCGTTTAGAGACTATTTCTCCTTTATTGTTCTGTATATTTTCTAAAACAAAAAAACGCTGGTCAACAGACAATCCTTCTTTTGTTCCTATTTTTGCCCCTATTGGATGAACAGCATATACAGAAGTCTTGACTCTGAAAGGTTCATATTTTGTTTCGAGTGCAACCATAGATTGATTTAAAGCTGTATTTACCAATTTCACAAATAATTCATGTTTTGTAAGTTGAACTTTTGGAGCTAATAACTGACCGGGATTATATTGTGTTCCATCTGTACTTGTATTTACAGACATCACAAAATCAAATCCAAATGTTGCATTTACAAATAATTCCCTCTTTTCTTTTCGGATTGTATTACTATCGTCATCATAAATCCACATTTTTTCATAAAGAGTATCTATTGCAGTAGGATCAATTTTATACAAATAAGAAGTCACTTCGCCTTTCCAACCATTTTGTGTTCTTTCAACAGGCTTAAATTCTTTTCCTGATGATGCTGCAGATATTCGATTAGCAGCATCCTGCTTATCGTAATACTCCTGCATTGACAACACATTTCGAATATCCAAAACTTGAATATAACTATTGTTTACCAATGATTTTCCGGCATCTTTTATTTTCTCTAAACCTATTTTTGAAGCAGATGCTTTTATCATGTCATCTGCCGTTGCATTATATAAACCTCTTTCGGCTATAAGCGACATTTCGAACTCACCACCTGATTTTCGGGAAAACCACTTAGCAAGAATTTTGTTAGCAAGTTTATTAGATTCGATTCCTTTTTGAATTTGACCACTTGATGATTCTGCGGGAATATAACGGATGTCCAGGTTATTATTGTCATACTTCTCAGGTACAATAATACCACCGGCAGCTTTTTTGATATCGCTGATATAGCTGCCATTATTGTCAAGAATAACTACTGTGATTGCATTACGATTGTAACGGGAAGGAATAATTCCATTTTTTAATGTTTGCGGAACTACTGTTTGTGCCATGAGTCCGGTAGAAACAAAGAGCACAAAAACAAGAATTGAATTGAATTTTTTCATAGACTTTGAATTTGAATTTTGATTACTATATGATTAAAAACAAAATATGTTTATAAAAAAAAGGTGTAACCTTAAACAAATATGAAAGAGAAGAAATTTTAGAGTAATTTCTTAAAATCACTCTATGAAATCGATATTATCTTAGTTTTAATCCAACAGTTAGATTCAATATTGTTGGATTAGTCGTAAAATGAGTAACCTGATCTGCAATTGACATGTTTTCTATCAAGGTGTAACGAAGGTCGCCAGTGACAAAACCCAACACATCGATACCGGCACCCACTTGCCAGGAAAATGCTTTATCGCCGGTGAGTCTATCAGCATCATCCAACTTTAAACTATAGGTCGGTCCACCCATAACATGAAGACTGAATAGCCCCAAATCGAGAAAACGTAATCCGAGCATTAAAGGAACACGAATTGAGTTAACGGATTTTGTATTTGTGGGGCTAATTACCGTTTTAACAGTGGCATAGTAAATTTCCGGTTGAATGTAAAGCGTACTTCCAAATTGAAATAAAATACCTGCCTGATAATTCCCTTTTAACTGACTGGTTACTCCATTGATATCGGTTGTAGTAGAACTTAAATCAAGTCCAAATTTTGGTCCAATCCAAAACTTGTGTTTCTTTTCCGGTGGAGTGTTATTGGTAGACGTAACATCTTCTTGTGCAAATACAGACCATGAGAAACAGATTAACAAAAGGCATATGATAGATTTCGTTTTCATTTTTTTAAATTTATTAATGAATATAAGTAAGATCTTTTCGGCATAACTTATTATTCAGATAAATATCTGATATACTGAATATCATTTAATTTAGTTCTTTTAAATAAACAAGGAACAAAGTATTTGTCGTCAACATACAAGTTTCAATCTATTTATTTTTAAATGTTTTGATATTCCTATAGACCAAAAAACAAGCTGATTTCAAACAAATCAAAAAAAACACTATTAGGGATTGACAAAAATAGAATTAAAATTAATTATATACAATAGCTGTTACAAATATAATTAATAAAATAACTGTTTAGTACAGATATATTGACAAAATGTGCTTTCAAACATGTTATTTGTATTAAAATAAAATGAGTATCCGTTTTGATACCTAATTGTTTTTTACTGCTCGTAAACGACCGACCTCGTCTGGTGAGCCGAAAAATGGAGTGAAGTAGGCGTAGAAAACTTTTCTGTTTGAGTCTCGACGTATTCGGTCGAGGCGAGTTTAAAAGTTTTCAGCCTACAAACGACTAATTTTTCGAGCGAAGCAGGCGAAGTCTTGATTTTTTTTGCTTACTTTTTTGCATCAAGGCAAAAAAGCAAGTGGGGTTTTAGGGGCAAAGCCCCTAATATTCAATTTTATACTAAAATAGGTAATATAACGGATAATCATTTAAAATAATATGAATTCGATATAAAATCACATTTTATCAATTACACAAATTTCCACAAATCAATACTACGCATTTTGTTTCATTTAATTTTTTGATTGGTATTTCCTCCACGATAGCTATCGGGACTGGAATGCTATAAACTAACCCACCAAATCATGTTTCCATATATACAGATAAGCCTGCGCAATTGTATGGGTATTTGTTTTAGCAAAAATTTGTTCACGCGTTCTTTTGATACGTTTCGAATTTGGGCTCTTTGGGTTCAACATACGTGCAGTTTTTTCAACGGAATATCCTTCATGTCCCAGTTGCAGAACCTGTTTTTCCCAATCATTCAACCGTTTTACTTTCGCGATTATTACTCCATACATTTTTCCTATTTTTCGCGGAAGCGGATGCGAAAACTCCAGATACGGCAGTTCATTGGAAACATAAGTTGCCGAAAGTCGTACGGTTTTTAGCTGTATCAGCCAGGGCACATTAAGAGCATCGAATTTATACACCTTTATGCCGATAACATAGCATTTAAAACTCCCGTTTGCTCCCCGAAGGTTTACATGGAATTTCATGCTCCAATTTTTCCGACAGGCAGGTGGAAGTGACATAAGAAGATCATAACCGGCTAATATCCGCTGAAGAAACAAAATACCCTCAACTTTCGGGTTCAGATCACTCAGATGATCGAAGTCACCCGGTTCCACCATATCAATGGTAGGATGAAGTAACCATTTTTCGTGTAGGGTGTTACGAAACGCTACTTTGCCCGTCGTCAGACTTAGCATGGTGAGAGTAACCTCCTCGTTTACCTCCGATTTCGACAATGCTACCATTTCTTGCTGCCATTCTGCGTCCATTTGAGTAGTTACCCTGCATTTATGCAATACATACATGGCTTTCAAATCTTCTTTATAGTCCGATAAAGTTCTCATAATCATTCTGGTTAAGATTTAAACTCATAACTTCTGTTGGCGATAAACCAGCAAAGCATCTACTCCTGATAAACAAACTGCCCCTAACCCCTAAAGGGGAACAGAAGTTACTTTCATCTCTTTAAAAAACTTTCTACTGTAAATATCAAATCATTTCGCATACCACTCTTCACATCCCCTTTAGGGGCTTGAGGCACTCCGTTCCGAAGTCTATTCGGGACAGCATTCCGCTCTTAAATTGTTAAAACAATATTATACACCATTCGTTAGTTTCCATTGCTTAAATGCATAAAAAGCAGTCAGAAATAGATTATTTTTTTCTAAAAAAAACGCAAATATAAACGTTTAGTTTTAACTTACAACACTTATTTGTATTTATTATTAATTTAACTAATATAAGAGGGCCGTACGGCCACTTGTTTTGAAAATTAAGCTGTTGTACCTTTACCGCGAATCAAAAAAGGTCTTTGTTTTCTGAAAATTACAAACCGGAAAAATACAATACGATACAACATGACCGGAATAGTGAATTGAATTCCGACTGTTCGTACCGTTAAATGCAGAATACCTATCGGTATGTTGCCTGAATTAAAGCGTTAATAGAATTTACCAATCAACATGAACGCTTTTCATAGTTGAAAACCCTCTTTACGGTATTGAATACCCCATTTTCATACCCGTAAATTCAATAAACGGATATGAAAACAGAAAATACGGAACCGTAATTTCAAAATACGGATATGAAAACAGGAAAAACGGAACCGTAAATTCAAAAAACGGATATGAAAATCGAAAATACGGAACCGTAATTTGAAAAAACGGATATGAAAACAGGGAATACGGAACCGTATTTTGATAAAACGGATATGAATATTGGGAAAACGGGTATGAAAAAGGCAGAAAAAACAATCAAATTAATCACTACAAACAAACTAAAACACTGAATAAGTACACATTACAAAACAACGATCTTTGAAATATCTTTTTTCTAATCAGTATACAAACTCTTAATGCTTATAATCTATGAAGAAAGTAAAAATAAGTGTTGATTTATCAGGACATAATTACGCTGATAAAGAGCTGAACGTCAAAACAGACAATATTATTGAATGTTTGACGGATAATTCTAATTTTCCTACGTTAAGCGACCAGTTAGCCCCGGTTAAAACCAAGAACGACTACTTTGGAAGTTTAATAGTAAAAATGGAACAAGGCAACAAACAGATAACTTCCGAAAAAAAGAAAGCGCGCGAAGACCTTGAAAATGCCTTACGAAGTTTAGCCGGAAAAGTACAGGACATCAGCGGTGGTGACGAAGCCATTATACTAACATCGGGATTCGATATTAACCGAAAACCGACAACAGTAGGTGAACTTGAACAGCCCAAAAATGTAATTGTAAAACAAGGAACTACTTCTGCCAGTCTTGAAGTTAGTTGGAGTGTAGTGGCACATGCCAGTTCGTACGAAGTGCGTTATACCAAAGCACCGTTGACCGACGCAAGTGTGTTTACAACTTCCACCACAACCAAGCACAAAGTAAACCTTGACAATCTCGAACTTAGAGAATCTTATCTGGTGCAGATAGCCGGCATAGGTTCTGATCCTAAACGAATATGGAGTGTAGCAGTAACTAGCTGCTACGTTTCCTAAAAGTTTTCTCTCACACCTTCACCGCCCCACAAGGCAATGGAAGGAATCAAAAAAAAGAAAAAAGATATTTTTTGGAGAAACCGTTCCGACTGCAAAAGTTGGAACGGTTTTTTTTAGGCGCTGAAAGTCACAGTAATAAAGGCTTTTTAGATTTGTTTAAAAGATATTAGCTTATTTTTTGGTGGCGTTAAAAAGAGTTCGTAATTTTGAGGGGCGAAGAGTCCGTTGGATAAATTAGAAATTAATTAAAAAAAATGGTGTTAATATGAAATATTGTTTTTATCTTTGACAAAATTATAATAAATAACAACATTAATCAACTATAAGTACGTAAAACACGAAGTTGGATATACGCTATTGCAATAAAATTGAAATTTGTACAATATATTATATTACAATGCATTAAGAAATTTCAATTATACGCATAAAGCGGATATATCCGCTATTCTATAGCGCATATATAGATGTTATGTGTAAGCGTAAAAAAATAAGACATTTCCTCATATTCAACTTAAAAAAGCGATATTATGAAAAAAGCTATGTTATTACTTACATTTTCAATTCTGATTGGAATGAATGTTTATGCGCAAAAGCCAAAAGCAGATTTCGATGTGACTGTCAAATACATATGTAGAGAAGCTGTGGCGAGTTATACTAACAAGTCTGTAGGTGCAGTTCAGTATTTTTGGAGCTACGATAATATAAATTATTCACAAGGTCAGATTACACATGATAGATATTTTGAATCTGCCGACAGCTTAACACTCACTTTAATTGCTGTTGCACAAGATGGACAACGCGATACACTTACTAAAGCAATTTATATTGATTCTCCTACAAAAGCTATTATTAAATATGACAAACCTGACTCAGACCTAATTGCACCTGTAACAGTTCAATTTTTCAACGAATCCTATTTGCATCCGGGAAACGATTCATTAACCTATAGCTGGAACTTTGGATATGGAATAGATACGAATGAAAAGAATCCTATTCGATATTTTGAAACTCCCGGGACTTATAATGTTAGTCTCAGAGGAAAATCTGCGACATGTGAAACGAGTGATTTTGCAATAGTTATCGTTAAAGATACGGCTCAACTTGGAGAATTTAGTTTTATAAAATCGGGTTGTAATCAGGATAATTATGTATTACCCGTACCTTATGACTTTGGAAAAAAATACGAGATATTAAATGATACTCTGAAAATACGTGGAATATATTACGGGAATTGTGGTACAACCAAAACAGCTACCATTAGATACAAAGGAGACACAATAGTGATTAAATCTTGGGAAGTCGGCCCATTAACCACTTGTGGTTGTGAATATTATTTTGAAATCAATATTCCTCATTATGCGAAAGATTCTGCCATTATATTGTTTAACGGAGAAAGAATTAAATCAATTATTGCCGCAGTCCCACAAGTTAACAAGCTTGCCCAATCCATTCGTATTTATCCAAATCCAGTATCAGACAACTTTATGTTGGAAAATGATGACAATTCGATATTTCCTTTGACTATGATTATTAAAGATATTGACGGTAGGAAAATACACGAAAACACCGTAAATACAAGTAAAACAAACGTAAATACATCCGACTTAAAAGCAGGAATCTATGTTTTGTATTTGTATTCAAAGCAAGGATTTACGACAAAAAAGATAATAAAGATTTGAAACCAATCTCTCTATTACGACAAGAATTAAGTGACATCTCGGGAAAGAAAAAGAAAACATAATGAAAACGCCTAACACATAACACACGCCTATGTGCATTGGCTGGCTGACGTGCATTCCGGCGGTTTTGCTCCCGCATTCACTTTGTCGTTCCACGACAGCGAATGCTCCCGCAAACCGCCAAATGCCCATAGCCTCGGTCGTTAGCAGCAAGTTTAAAAAACCAAAAACCAAAAATTAATACAAGAAATTAATTGCTCAAGAACTTTCAGAAAACAATCGAAATACACAATATTAAAAAACTCGAATTATGAGAAATAACTTCATTAAAATCTTTCTATTGAGTATCTTGACAACAATCATAATTAGTTGTAATAATGAAAAAGATATTCAAACTTATGACTTTTCTGGCACTTGGAAGGTCATTTCATTCCTTAACCTTGAAGCTTCAACAAAAATATTAAAGACTGAAAATAACACTTGGAGTCAATTTAATAACGGAGACAACACTATTAGTTTTACAAAATCAAACTCGACAACTGGTCTTGTTTCAGGAAGAAATGTTACAAACTCTTTTTCTGGAGAATTTACGAGTGATTCAATCGGGAAAATTTTAATAAGTAAACTAATTTGGACAGAAGTAAACGAGCCTGAATGGGGTATATTATTTCATACAATCTCAAAAGCTGAATCATACGAAATTAAGAATAATATTCTGACAATTTTTTATAATGAGAAAAAGAACTGTATAACATTAGAAAGGATTGGTAACGAATAGAAAGACAAAAACCTACCGCTAACACACGCCTATGGGTCATTGGCTGGCTGACGTGCATTTCGGCAGTTTTGCTCCCGCATTCACCTTGTCGCAGGGCGACAGTGAACGCTCCCGCATCCTCGATATCTATCGGGACGCCAAATGCCCATAGCCTCGGTCGTTATGCGTAAGTGTAAAAAAATAAAGACAGATTCTAAAGTTGGCACAGGTTCGTATCAGTGGCAAGACATAAAAACATATTTCACAGGACACAAACCTGTGCCAAAGAGGGAGAGAAAACACTATCAGGATTGAAATTAAGATTAATAAATAACTAAAAATATGAAACACATAATTATTTTATTATTAGTCATATCATGTAAGGTTTTAGTGGCACAATCACCAGTAACAATACCTTATCCTGAGACACAATTTTATTGTGCACCAGTTAGTAAAGAAATAGTTGATAATGAACTTGATTCAATTTATGAATATTGGTATGACACCTCAAACAATAAGTGGAACATAGAATTTAAATATGAGTTTCAGTATAATGAGACAGGATTACTGACTAAATCAATTAAATGGCTTTGGCGATACGATGAAAATTATTGGAAAGGTGAATCCATGTTTGAATATAATTATCTAAATAATAAATTGACAAAAGGTATTGAGTATTCAAGGTGGAATGATAGTGCAAATTGGGTAAAAAGGTATGTAAATGAATATGAATATAATCAGAATACTATAACAGAAATAAAATACTATAACTATGTAGAGACAGGTGAGTTGCAAAAAGCCAATAAAAAAATATCCTACTACAATGAAAATTGGAAAATAAAGGAAGAAATAAATTATGACTGGAGTGTTTTCGCTGGGTCATTCACTCCCAACAGCAAATTAACGTATGCGTATGATACTAAAAACAGGTTGACTGAATTCATTGATTATTCTCATTCTGGGATCTGGATTTACGACTTTAAACATACTTATGTTTTTAATGACGACTCGTGTAGTATGGAAGATGTTGGACTTGATTGGCAAAATGGGAAATGGGTTGAATTTTGGAGAGCTATCCAAAAATATACGTATAAAAACAATCAACCGGAACGAGTAGTTGAATCTGACGACAATTCTTACATAATAGATATCTATGACTTCAAGTATATAGATGACAAACTGGTAGAGAGAATCAGATATTATAATAACGGAGTCTTTGATCAAAAAATAGATTGCTTTTATTCTAAAAAGTTGACAAATACGAATCAAGTGCAAACAGATAAAACGCGAAATTTTATTTACCCTAACCCGACAACAAATGACGTAAATATTCATCAACGTGGCATTAAACGAATTGAGTTGTACTCTGTAAATGGTGTTTTAGTTTATTCAAAAGATTGTAATAGCCTTGATGGAAATCAGATTCTAAATATCTCTGATATTAACAAAGGTTTATATATTTTACAAATTGTAAAAGAAAATGGACAAATCATGAATCAAAAATTAGTAAAAAAATAATGTCGGACTATAAGAAAAGATTCGTGCTTAGGAGGAAGAAATCGAAAGTAAGTCGAAACAAACGCCTAACGCCTAACACATAACACACGCCCCCGTTGATCGTAGTGTAGTTCGGCGTTTTTATTGTTCGGCGAAGCGTCTTTCGCTTCGTCGGGTGGGAAGGGAAGCTCCGGCTTTCCATATTCATTAACAGTATAAAGACACAAGAAAATTGTGTCTTTATCTTTTACAGCGCATTAGCCGTTCAAACATTATAGGTATATTTGCAACGTTAACAAGTAAATCTATTACATCATGAGCACGTGTTATAAAATAGTAGAACAAGATGCATTGCACTATGTTACATTTCAAGTGGTAAAATGGATAGATATTTTTACTCGGAAAGTGTATCGGGACATAGTTATTGACAGTTTGAAGTTTTGTCAGGCAAATAAAGGCTTAGAAATTTATGCATTTGTATCCCGATAGCTATCGGGAGAGTAATCATATACATTTGATGATACGCAGCGATAAAGGCACATTAAGCGATACCATAGGTGAGATGAAGAGCTTTACGGCAAAGAAAATCTTGGATGCCATTGAAACGGAATCGGAAAGCCGTAAAGAATGGATGCTTGATTTGTTTGAGTTTTCGGCAAAACAACATAAAAGAAATGAAAACTTTCAATTTTGGACACACGAGAATCATGCTGAGCTAATCTATAGTGATAAATTTTTATTTCAGAAATTAGATTATATACACCAAAATCCTGTAAGAGCAGGCATTGTAGAGAAAGCCGAAGACTATTTGTATTCCAGTGCACGTGATTTTGCCGGTATGCCATGTATGCTAAACATTGTGCAAACAATGATGCCAACAGAAAAAATGCCATTAATGCGAACGGTACGATAATATAATATGGAAAGCAGGAGCTTTCCTTCCCACCCGACTGAGCGAAAGACGCTCAACCGAACAAAAAGAGGGCAGTGTTACGCTACGGGGAACTGGGGAAATTAATGCCCGGATTTAGTGCAAGCAGTACGGGAAATAAAAAATTTGTAGCAAATACTATTAATCGTTATGACGAATACAATGGAAGTCTATATATTGCTCCTCCAAGCTATAATACATCAGCACCTGCTATGGTTAGTAAAAATAAAACTTCTACCGATAATCAACCAAATGCAAACGTCAAAGATGACCAATTATCAATTGACAATTCTGACAATATTGAAATTTACCCTAACCCATGCCATGGTAAATTTGCGGTATCAATCAATCAGAATAACTACCCCATTGATTATAGCATTGTAAATTCTAATGGTATAATGGTGAAAAGAGGACAAATTACATCAAATACAGTATTTATTGATATATCAATACAACCAAAAGGTTTATATTTTATAAATTTGTTTATGAATAATAAAACTGAGACAAAAAAAATAATGCTAATATGAAATCTATTAATAACCATGATTTTTAAAGAATAAAAAAAATGAAAAAATTATTATTTTTAATTTCAGTCTGCTCCTTATTAAGTTCCTGCGATAAATATACGTATTATGACTTACCAAAAGATAAAATACCTGTATTGAATAATAATGATATTGTTTATTTTCAGGATAGTGCAAGTAGTAAGATTGATACATTTCGGTTAGATGTTAGGAAGTATAGACAAATTACAGAGGATAATGGGTCCTTTGAACACATTGATATTTATTATAATTCCTTGAATCGAGAGATTTTTTTAATCTACAGAGTTTCAACAACTTGGATATATGGTGGTTATAATAATATATATAATATTCTTTTTGAAAATGAGAGTAGAAGATTAGCTTTATATGAATTAACTAATCTCACAATTAATGGAAAAACATATCCCTCTGTAAAATTATTATACGTAAATATAGATCCTTTACCAGACACAATACCAAACAGAGTGTATTATACTTTTGCAAACGGCATTATCCGCTACCAATACAAAGATGGCAGGGTGTATAATTTGGTGAGTAAATAAAGGGCAAACCCCCCGTTGATCGTAGTGTAGTTCGGCGTTTTTATTGTTCGGCGAAGCGTCTTTCGCCCAGTTGATCGTAGTGTAGTTCGGCGTTTTTATTGTTCGGCGAAGCGTCTTTCGCTTCGTCGGGTGGGAAGGAAAGCTCCGGCTTTCCATATTCATTAACAGTATAAAGACACAAGAAAATTGTGTCTTTTTCTTTTACAGCGTATTAGCCGTTCAAACATTATTGGTATATTTGCAACGTTAACAAGTAAATCTATTACCCCACGCTCCCGCGCGATTGTATCGCGTGGGAGAATGTACATTAAACATTTCAAATGAGTCAAAATTATTAATTTGGAATTTTAAATGCTATCCGGTAAAGACATTTATTATTATTAAGTAATGCCACACGATGCAATCGTGCGGCAGCGGGGAGTATCATACTCCTATGATTAGGGTTGTCAGAAAATAAATTAGTCAGAATTTAAACAACACAAAAAGAATAAAATGGAAAATCAAGATTTTGAAATTGGAATTAAAACTATCTGGTTTGTGGTAATTGGAAGTGTATTATTCTCAATAGCCGGAGCATTTGCAAGATTAAAGCATTGGGAGTACTCGCAAGTAATTCTATCTATAGGTTTAATTTTTTACTTAGCGACTTTAGTGATAATGGTCAGAGATATAAACAGGAGTAAAATTCACGACAAGGAATTTTGGATTATGTTTATGTTTATTGTTCCTTACATTTCACCGATACTTTATATAACAAGAAGAACTAAAATGATTAAACTTAGAAGAAAATTTGGTCATTAAGATTTATACAAACTCAAATCAAGGCTAAACACTAGCCCATAACACACGCCCCTATGTTCATTGGCTTGCTGACGTGCATTCCGGCATCCCGATAGCTATCGTGGATTGCTCCCGCATTCACTTTGTCGTTTCACGACAGC
>Ga0209540_10000235_pt1 | contig 64032 bp, 80 predicted proteins | sample BarGraIncu01121A_FD_184501 | JGI IMG/M metagenome (GOLD analysis project Ga0209540, IMG submission 184501) | Arctic peat soil microbial communities from Barrow, Alaska - Barrow Graham LP Incubations 011-21A (SPAdes) (version 2) | ecosystem: Environmental > Terrestrial > Soil > Wetlands > Peat... | reverse complement strand
CGTCGTTGGTGATCGTCGGCGCGCCGAACTTCTTCTCGAGCACGACGTAACGGCCCTTGGGGCCGAGGGTGACCTTGACGGCGTTGGCGAGCTTGTTGACGCCCGCCTCGAGACCCCTGCGGGCCTCTTCGTCGAACCTGATGTCCTTTGCCATGTGGCGATGCCCCTCCTTGTATCCGTATCGGGTGCGCCCGGCTTCAGTACCGGGCGTGACTGACGGTCCTTGTGTGCGCCTAGTTGACGACCGCGTAGATGTCGTCGGCGCGCAGGATCAGATAGTCCTCGCCGTCGACCTTGACCTCGGTCCCGCCGTACTTGCCGTAGATCACGACGTCGTCGACCTTGACGTCGACCGGGACGCGCGTGCCGTCCTCGCGGTACTTGCCCTCGCCCACGGCGATGACGATGCCCTTCTGGGGCTTCTCCTTGGCCGTATCGGGGATGAACAGGCCCGACTTGGTCTGTTCCTCGGCCTCGGAGGCCTTGACGACGACGCGGTCGCCCAGCGGCTTGAGATTCATGCTCTACCCTCCATCGTTGTTGCCCGGACTCTTCTCGACGTTCTCCCGCACGGGCCACCAGGACTCGGGCCGCCACGGGATGAGATCCACACGACTTGATACCCAACGGACCCGACTGCTAGCAGTCGGGTCGGCCGACTGCCAACCGCACTCGGTGATGATACCGAGGGGCCACGGGAGGCGCAAGACCCTCGTGCACGATATGAGCGTACGACACTCAGATACGGGTCGAGACGGCGGGACAGCTAGAGCCGCAAGTCGGGAACAGCCTCCGCACTCAGGCCCATCGTCTCTCCGCGCCAAAGGCGCAGGTGCGCCGCCGCGCCGATCATCGCAGCGTTGTCGGTGCACAGCGACAGCGGCGGGACGCTCACCCGCACGCCGCGAGCCTGCATCGCCGCGGTGAGCGCAGCGCGCAGTGCGGGGTTGGCGGCGACGCCTCCGCCGATCAGGAAGGTCGACACGTCGCACCCCTCGACGGCGCGCAGGGCCTTGGCGACCTGGACGTCGATCACGGCCGCCTGGAACGATGCGGCTATATCGGGCAGACGCAGCTCGCGGCCCGCGGCCCGCTCCTTGGCGATGTAGGTCACGACCGAGGTCTTGAGCCCCGAGAGCGAGAAGTCGAGGTCATCGCTGCGCATCATCGCGCGCGGGAACGGGATCGCGGCCGGGTCTCCGTCGGCGGCGAGGCGCGATATCTCGGGACCACCGGGATAGCCGAGCCCCAGCGCCTTGGCGACCTTGTCGAAGGCCTCCCCCGCCGCGTCGTCGATCGTCGATCCGAGCGTGTGGTACTCACCCCACTGCGGAGCGTGGACGAGCGACGTGTGCCCTCCGGACACCAACAGGGCGACGAACGGCGGCTCCAGGTCCGGCTCGGAGAGCACGTTGGCGAATAGGTGGCCCTCGAGGTGGTTGACGCCCACCAGCGGCAGGCCGGTCGCGAGCGCGAGGCCCTTCGCGTACGCGACGCCGACCACCAGCGCTCCAACCAGTCCGGGCCCGTAGGTGACGGCGAGCGCCGTGAGGTCGTGCAGCCCGATCCCCGCCCGCTCGAGTGCCTCGTCGACCACCCCGACGATCGCCTCGGTGTGCTTGCGCGATGCGATCTCGGGGACGACACCGCCGAACCTGCTGTGGAAGTCGATCTGGCTTGCGACGACGCTCGAGACGATCTCGCGCCCTCCCCGCACGACGGCGGCCGCGGTCTCGTCGCACGAGGACTCGATCGCCAGGATCAGGTCGTCATGGGCCTCGTCGGCCTGTCCGTCATCGGTGCGCGTCAAGCGGAACGCATCGAGCGCGTCGGCCGAGCGCACGGCGAGCGCTTCAATGGCCGCGACCATCTCCGGGCTGTCGAGCGGCCCGCTCCACATCACGATCGCATCCTCGCCGGTGTCGCCGTAGTACCCGTGGCGGCGGCCGGCTTCCGTGAAGCCGACGTCGGCATAGAGCGCAAGTGCCGCCTCGTTGCTGGGGCGCACCTCGAGCGTCAGCCGCTCGATCCCGCGGCCGGTCGCCTCTGCGAGCAGGGCTGAGAACAGCGCACCTCCGAGACCGTGTCCACGCGCATCATGGCGCACCGCCAAGTTCATGACGTGGCCCTCGTGCTCGACCTCCATCAGCCCCGTGTATCCCACCAGCCCCCACGGCGAATCGGCCACGAACCAGGCACGACTGTCGCCCTGGGTGAGCTCGTCGAGGAACATCCCGCGGCTCCAGGCGGAGTGGAAGCTCGATCGCTCGACCGCGAGGACGCCGTCGAGGTCCGTGAGTTCCATGCGGCGGATGCGGACAGTCATGGCCGCGCCTCCCCCGCCGGACCGGCCACGCCGCTCGCCGGGTTGATCGGAGTCGAGCCGTTCCTGATGCGTTCGTTGACCTCGGCGTCGGACAGGCGCGTGTAGACCGGCAGCACTGACGCGGCGTCCCCGTCGCCCTGCTCGCCGGCCTGACGCGCACGCCACGCAGCCGCGAGCAGCGCCTGCCCGGTCGGCGCCCACATCGCTTCGTGCGCGAAGGAAGCGGACGCGCCCATCGCGGCTGCGAAGAGGTCCGCGTACTTGAAAAGGCCGTTGCCCGTGAACAGGATCGGCTCGTCGAGAGCGAGCCACTCCCGCGCCACGTCCTCGGGAGGAGCGACCCGGTGCGGCGTGAGGCGACGGACTTCGCCGTTGGAACACCGGAACAGCGCCGGGTACACCTCGCGGCGCATGGCATCGCTCACTACGCCGAGCAGACCGTCGCGACCCGCGAAGCGCTCCGCGATCGCGTCGAGCGTCCCGACACCGTAGAGCGGCACCCTGAGACCCTGCGCGATCCCCTTGGCGGTCGCGACGCCGATGCGCACGCCGGTGAACGACCCGGGGCCCCGGCCCACGACGACCGCGCCGATGTCGCCGACCTCGAGATCGGCGGAGGCGACCAGTCTCTGGATCGAGGGCACGAGGTGCGTGAGGGAGGCGCGCGGGACGTCGAGGTTCACCTCACCGACGAGGTGTACCCCCTCCGGCGTGAAGGAGCCCAGCCCGACCGCGAGCTCCTCTGTGGACGTGTCGAGCGCCAGATGGAGCGTCATCGTCGGACCCCGCGTACGTCCGCGTCCCAGGCGTCGAGCCACCGGCGCGCGAGCACCCGCGAGCGAGGGCCGGTACCCTGCGGCCGCAGCGTGCGCGTCGTCTCATCGACGACGTCGATGACCACGTCCAGCCGATCGGCCGGCAGTTCGCCGGGGAAGCGGTCGGCCCATTCGATCGCCGAGACGCCGTCGGACTCCAGGGTCTCCCAGAAGTCGATGTCAACGAGTTGCTCGGGGCGTTCGAGCCGGTAGAGGTCGAAGTGGTTGAGCGGACGGATGCCCGGGTGGACGAGGAGGATGTTGAACGTTGGGCTCGGCACGTGACCCGCGACCTCGAGACCGGCTGCGAGGCCCTGGACGAGGGCCGTCTTGCCCGCACCGAGGCCGCCCGCGAGCGCGATCACGTCGCCGGCCTCGACGACACGTCCGAGCAGCACACCGGCGCGGTGGGTGGAGGCCGCATCCATAGAGAGGATCGCGCCGTCCGTCACGAGGGGTCCCCATCGAACAGGACCAACTGCGCGGGACCGTCAGAAGCGGCCCGCTCGCCATCGTCCGCGCGATCCAGCACCGCTCGCAGCCGGCGGAAGTCGTCCTGCAGCACGCCGCGCTTCGACTGGTCGTAGAGTGCCGCGGCAGGGTGGAACACCGGGACGACGCGCCGATCACCCACACGGTACAGCCTGCCGCGCAACGCGGTGATCGGGACGGTCGTGTGAAGCACGTAGTGGGTGGCGAAGCGGCCGAGCGTCGCGATGACGACCGGGTCGACGAGCTCGATCTGGCGCGCCAGGAACGGGGAACAGATGTCGATCTCCGACTCTTCCGGATCGCGGTTCCCGGGCGGCCTGCACTTCACCATGTTCGCGATGAAGACCTGCGCTCGGGCCAGGCCGATGCTCTCGAGCAGTTCGTCGAGCAGCTTTCCCGCGGCGCCCACGAACGGCTCGCCGGTGAGGTCCTCGTTCTTGCCGGGCGCCTCCCCGACGAACATCAGGCGCGCGTGCGGATCGCCGCTGCCGAACACGAGGCGCGTCCGGGTGGCCGCGAGCGCGCATCGGTGACAGTCGCCCATGTGCTCGCGCAGGGCGCACAGGTCCGCGCAGTCCTGCGGGACCGCTACAACCACGTGGTGACCTCCTCCAGAGGCCTGCGGGTCGGCCGCCGCGCCGCCTCCGCCGAGTACCCGATCGGAAGCACGGCGACGGGGAGCACCGGACGCGCGACACCGATGGCCTCGCGGACCGCGTCATCGTCGAAGGCGCCTATCCAGCACGACGCGAGCCCACGGTCGACCGCGGAGAGCAGGATCGTCTGTACGGCCGCCGAGCTGTCCTGGATGGCGTAGAGCCTCTCACCACGCTCTCCGTAGCGAGCGGAGCACGGACGCGGGTCGACGCACACCACGATCACGACCGGCGCGGCTGTCGCCCACTTCTGACCCATCGCGGCGGCCAGACGGTCGCGCGATTCCTGAGTGCGTAGCACGAAGAAGCGCCAGGGCTGGATGTTGCCCGCGGTCGGGGCCGTGATCGCCGCCTCGAGCAGGGCGTTCACGTCTTCATCGGTCACGGCGAGCTTGGTGTTGAAGTGACGCACGCTGCGCCGCTTCGCGACGGCCTCCACGAACTCCATCGACGCCTCCGGTCAAAAGGTCTTCTTCGGGACGCGGCGCATGCCGCATCCGAGGTCGGTGCCCGTACATTCTAGACGAGCCGTCCATGCCGGCGGGGGCGCGGGCAGGAATCGTGCCAACGGCGTCGAACACCGCCTGATGAGGGAAGGGAGCGTGGTACCGATATGTCAATGGACCGGAACCGGCCAGATGTCTCCGACGAAGAGATCGGCATGCGGACGTTCCAGATCCGCAAGGCTCAGGCCGTGGAGCGCGCCACAGAGCGCATGCGCCAGGGTCTGGGTGCGGAGTGGGCGAAGTTCACGAACACCGAGATCGAGGCCATCGGCTACGTGCTCGGGGAACTGTGGGCCTACATCGCGCATTCCGAGTGGGACGACCTGCACTTCAGCACCCTGGGGGTCACCGACGCCCGCCGCATCCTGAACTTCGCGCGCGAGCTCGTGAGCCACAAGCGAAACAGCGTGGAGGTCCTGCAGGACGTCCACGAGCTCATCATCGCCAAGGGCTGAAGTCCACCCGCACCACCGAGAACGTCCGAACACGAAGAGCGCCCCGCCACTGCGACGTGGCGGGGCGCTCTGCCGTCGTACAGCGCGCTGGATACTCGCTCCGAGGCCCCCCGGCCCAAGGGCGACAGCCCGCTTTAGGCGGCTCCCTGCATGGCCTTCTTGGCCTCGATCTTCTTCTTGACCTTCTTCAGGCGGAACAGGTCCTCGCGCGCGCGCTCGTCGAGCGTCTGGCGGATGTAGGCGACCTGCTCCTTGAGCCCCGGCACGGTGATCTGCTCGAGAGCGTTGACGCGCCTGTTGGTCTTCTGGATCTCCTCACCGAGACGCTTCAGACGCGTCTCGATGTCGGCGTACTCGATGATGACGTCGAGGATGTTCTCGAACCGGTCCGCGGTCTCGTCGATGCGGCTGGAGACGCCGGTGATCGAGTAGCCGCGCGTGAACGAACTGCGTTTCGGGCTCTTGCCCTTCGTGACGACCGGGACCGAGACACCCATGATCTTCGTACCGGTCATGTCGATGGTGACCTCGCCCTTGGTCGCCATCGCGACCGAGCGGACCGAGACGTTGCCGTCGACCGACTTCGCGACAGCGAGAGAGTACTGGGCCTCCGACACGGCCTTCTGAAGCGAGCCCGACAGGCGCAGGGTCTCGTCCATGACGGACATGAACTCGATCAGCAGGGCGTCGCGCTTCTGCTTGAGCAGGTCCATGCCCTGGACGGCGAGCCCGATCTGCGCTCGCCTCTCAAGGAGTTCGGATCTGGTTGGCCGGACCTCTTCCATGGGCTAGAGCTCCCCGCCCTTCGCGTCAGCTGCAGCGCTGGGATGGTACTTGGGGATGAAGTCGCGCACGCGCTTGAGCTCGCCGATCGGCAGCCCAGCGAGCAGCTCCCATGAGACGGTGAGGGTGTCCTCGATCGAGCGGCCTTCCTGACCCTGGCCGACGATCCTCTTCTCGAAGTCGTCCGCGAAGCGCAGGTAGCGGCGGTCGGTGTCGGAGAGTGCTTCCTCGCCGACGATGGCGACCAGGCGACGGAGGTCGCGGCCCTGCGCGTACGCAGCGTAGAGCTGGTTCGCGACGGCGCGGTGGTCCTCACGCGTCTTGCCCTCGCCGATGCCGAGGTTCATCAGGCGGCTCAGGCACGGCAGCACGTCGATCGGCGGGTAGACGCCGCGCCGGTGCAACTGGCGCGAGAGCACGATCTGACCCTCGGTGATGTACCCGGTGAGGTCGGGGATCGGGTGCGTGATGTCGTCGTCCGGCATCGTCAGGATGGGGAGCTGCGTGACGGAGCCCTTGTTTCCCTTGATGCGTCCGGCGCGCTCGTAGATCATCGAGAGGTCGGTGTACATGTAGCCCGGATAGCCGCGACGCCCCGGCACCTCTTCGCGTGCGGTCGAGACCTCACGGAGCGCCTCGCAGTAGTTCGTCATGTCCGAGAGGACGACGAGGACCTGCATCCCCTTCTCGAAGGCGAGGTACTCGGCCACGGTGAGGGCCACCTTCGGGGTTAGCAGACGCTCGACGGTCGGGTCGTCGGCCAGGTTCATGAAGAACACCACGCGCTCGAGCGCTCCGGTGTCCTCGAACTGCTGCATGAAGAACGCGGCCTCGCGGTGCGTGATGCCCATGGCGCCGAACACGATGGCGAACTCCTCGCCGGAACCGACGCGCGCCTGGCGGATGATCTGCGCGGCGAGGTCGTTGGCGGGAAGGCCGGAGCCCGAGAAGATCGGGAGCTTCTGGCCACGGACGAGCGTGTTGAGACCGTCGATCGCGGACACGCCGGTCTCGATGAAGTCGGCCGGCTGGTCACGGCGATACGGGTTGATCGGCGAACCGGTGATCTCGAGGCGCTTCTCCGGGATGACCGGGGCCCCTCCGTCGATCGGCTTGCCGGTGCCGTTCAGGACGCGGCCCAGCAGCTCCGGCGCGACCTCGACCTTGGCGACCTCTTCGAGGAAGCGGACGGTCGTCTTGTCGACGTCGATGCCACGCGTGCCTTCGAAGACCTGGATGACTGCGATGTCACCGCTGAGTTCGAGCACCTGCCCCGTACGCAACGAACCGTCCGGCATCGCGATCGATACCATCTCGTTGTAGGCCACCCCGTGCGCATTGTGCACGAAGATCAGCGGCCCCGTGACGTACTGGAGGGTGCGGTAGTCGGTCGACAGGAGCGACCGGCGCTTCTCCGCCACTTCGGTCGGGGTCATCTAGAGCACCTCGATTCCGGCGATGTCTTCTGCGAGCTGGGTGGTGAAGGCCTGCATGGACTTGATGGCCTCCTCGTGCGGGGTGGTCTTGAAGCTTGCGATCGCATCGCGGATCGGCAACTCGAGGATCTGCCGCAGCGAGACGCCGCGGTTCAGTGCCGCGACCGACGCGTCCGAGAACGCGAGGATGACCTTGAGGATCCAGTACGCCTTCAGCGGCGGGCAGTACGCGTCGACCTCGTCGAACGCGAACTGCTGCAGGAAGTCCTCGCGCAGCATGCGCGCGACCTCCAGGATGATCTTCTCCGATTCCGGGAGTGCGTCCGGACCGACCAGCTGCACGATCTCCTGAAGCTCGGTCTCCTTCTGCAGGATGAACATCGCGCGGTCACGGTAGGACACCCAGTCGGCGGCCACGTTCGTCTCGTACCAACCACGGACCTGGCCGAGGAACAGCGTGTAGCTCTTCGTCCACGAGATGGCCGGGAAGTGACGGCGGTGGGCCAGCGAGGTGTCGAGCGCCCAGAACGCGCCCGTGACGCGCAGTGAGTTCTGCGTCATCGGCTCTGACATGTCGCCACCTGCAGGCGAGACCGCTCCGACCATCGTGACCGAGCCGACGCGCCCGTCGGTGCCAAGGGCCTCGACGCGACCGGAACGCTCGTAGAACGACGCGAGACGCGTGGCCAGGTAGGCCGGATAGCCTTCCTCGCCCGGCATCTCTTCGAGTCGGCCGGACACCTCGCGGAGCGCTTCGCCCCACCGGGAGGTCGAGTCGGCCATCATCGCCACGTTGTAGCCCATGTCGCGGTAGTACTCGGCCAGCGTCGCGCCCACGTAGATGGACGCCTCTCGCGCGGCCACCGGCATGTTCGACGTGTTGGCCACGAGCACGGTGCGGTCCATCAGCGGAGCGCCGGTGCGCGGGTCGTCGAGCTCAGGGAACTCGGTGAGCACCTCGGTCATCTCGTTGCCGCGCTCGCCGCAGCCGATGTAGACGATGATGTCCACATCGGCCCACTTGGCCAGCGACTGCTGGGTGACCGTCTTGCCCGTCCCGAAGCCGCCCGGGATGATGGCGTTACCGCCAAGGGCGATCGGGAAGAACGTGTCGAGGATCCGCATACCCGTGGTGAACGGGGTCGTCGGATCGAGCTTGCGAATGTAGGGACGGCCCTCGCGGACCGGCCAACGCTGGGTCATGGTGAGTTCGGTGCCGTCCTCGAGCTTCGCGATGACGGTATCGACGTTGTAGTCGCCCGAGGGGGCGACCCAGCTCAGCTTGCCCTTCGTGCGCGGAGGGACCATCACCTTGTGGACGATGGTCATGCCCTCCTTGACCGTGCCGATCGCGTCACCGCCGACGACATCGGCGCCGGTGGTCACCACGGCCACGAACGGCCACAGCTTCGTCCGATCGAGTGCCGATGCCACGGTGCCGCGCTCGATGAAGTCGCCGCTCTGCTCGGCGATGACCGGCAGCGGGCGCTGGACACCGTCGTAGATCGACGAGAGCAGGCCGGGGCCCAGCTCGACGGTCAGCGGCGCATCGGTCGACTCCACGTGGTCGCCGACCATAAGGCCGGACGTGTCCTCGTATACCTGGATCGTCGCGCGGTCGCCTTCGAGCCGGATGACCTCACCCATGAGGCCCTGGCTGCCGACGCGAACGACGTCGTACATCTTCGCGCCAGTCATGCCGGCCGCAACAACGACAGGGCCGGTGATCTTGGAGATGCTTCCTGCGATCATCTATCCTCGCCTCAGTGTGATGTCGAATCCGATCGCCCTACGGATCAGGCGTGACAGGTATGCCCTGTGGTCCTCGCCGAGATGCAGCGTCTCCTTGATGGGGAGCGAGACCACGATGGGGCGGTAGATCGAATCGATCTTGTGCTGCAGACGCTCGTCGACGGCGGCCATGAGGGCCTCGTTGACGGCGATGATGCCGCTCGAATCGTCGTCGACCAGCGCGGCCAGAGAGTGACGCGCCTCCTCAGGAGACTCGGCGACGACGACGTCGCACCCGGACAGCCGGAAGCCGTCCGCGTGCTCGGGATCGGTCAGAACGACGAGCTTATACAAGGATGAGTTCCTTCCGCATGCGGTCCGCGGGCATGCCGACGGCGGTGCCCTTCACGATGATCCGCAGGTTCGTGATCTCGTTCTGCTTCGCCCACAGGTACGCGATCGTGATGCCGACGCCGAGCGGGTCGCCGCGGCCCGAGTCCAGTGCCTTGCGCATGACGTAGTCCTCAAGCGCACGCTCGAACACGGACAGCGACCCCTCTTCGACGTAGGTGGAGATGACGGCCTCGAGCTGACGCGCGTACGGCGTCGACTTCAAGGCGTCGAGCACTTCGTCCACGTCGGACAGGCCCGTCATCGAGTTGAAGAGCTCCTCGTTGACGAAAGCGCCTCCCGCCAGGTAGAAGCTCTTCGGATCGACGTCGCCGATATCGCTCTTGAGCAACCGGAACGTGGTGAGCAGGTTGATCGAGTCCACCTGCAGACCGAGGATGCGCCGAGCGAGGACGACGTTGGCGCGACGGCCCTGGAGCCGCTTCGCCGCCCAATCCGAGTAGTAGCGGTCGAGCGCGAGTTCGAGGGAGGCGAGGTTGCCGCCCTCTCCGTATGCCGCGACTGCGCCGCGGAGCGGCACGGCGTACGGCGATTCCCACGTGGCCAGTGTGTCGACCACCGCGCGGATGTCCTCGAGCTGGGCCAGCTCGTGCAGCTCCCCGGGAGACAGGGCGCCCACCGCGTACAGGCCGTCCTCGATCTCCTCGGGCATGAGATGCATGTGCTTGCCGCGCACGATGGACTTGATGTTGAAAAGGTCCCAGCGCCCCAGGAGCGTCCCGACCAGACCGTACGCCTCCGCGTTCAGGAAACCCATGATCTTCTGAAACGTCGCCACCATGTTGGCCCGGAAGGCCTCGTCGACCGCGGCCGGCGTGCGGCCGTGGATGATCGCGGTCTCGATCTCGGGCCCGTACTCGGTGTCGATGAGCCTCGAGATGATCTTGTTCAGATCGGGCAGAGCCATGAGCTCATCGAACACACGGGGCGTGAGCAGCCTCGAGCGCATCCCGCGCACGCGCGCGTTGCCGTAGCCGTAGTCACGGCCCGGCGTCGGAGCTTTCGTGGCCACCTGCGCGCTCATGCGGACAGGACCTCGGCGATCTCGGACTGACCGCGCGCGCTGAACTTCGCGAGACGGTCCTCGAGCGTGTTGCGGCGCAGCATGCTGCCGCCGAGCGCGACGATGGTGATCCCGCCGCGCGTCTTGGCGGTCGCGTCCACCGTACCGACCAGACCGGACGACTCGAGGAACTCGCGAGCGAGCGCCTCGTCCGCCGGGTCGACCTGCAGCACGACCTCGCCCTCGAGACCCGCCGCAGCCTCCTCGGCCAGAGCGCGGAAGAGCGCCGGGTAGTCCGCGCGCTTCCTCGCCGTCGCCAGAAGCCCGAGCGCCTCGTCGAACGACTGGACGATCGCACGCTCCTTGACGCCGGCAACGGCGCGCCTGCCCTGCAGCCGCGCGGAGTTGACCGCGCGCGCAGAGGTCAGGGCCGCGTGCGCACGTGCGGCCTCCACCTTGCCGGCTCGGATGAGCTTGGCCTGCTCCTCGGCGTCTTCCTTGATGCCTCGGGCCATGTCACGGGCGGCTTCGACCGCCTCGCGGCTCTCCTGCTCGCCCTGCTCTTCGAGTGCTATGAAGATGTCTTCTATCGCCATTCAGGACTCCCCCTGTGCTTGTAGAAGTCGAGAGTCCTACGCGCCGTTGATCATGATCGCCGAGACGAATCCCAGCAGCACGATGACTTCCGGCAGAGCCTGGAGCGTGATGACCCAGATGGCGACCTCAGGACGCTCGGCGAGCGTGCCGGCGCCGGCGGAACCGATCTTGGCCTGCGCGTAGGCGGCGCCCAGCGCGGAGAGCCCCATGGCGAGTCCGGCAGCCAAAGCCTTGGCTGCGGAGACCTGCCACGCGACCGCCACCGCTGGCGTCTCCTGCGCGAATGCCATAGCCGGGAGAACCAACGCGGTCAGAAAAACGCCAACAGACAGTACCTTCGTGAGCCGCTTATCCATCATGCCTGCCCTTCACCTCCGGTCTTGCGGAACGGACTGTACTCGGTATTGCCGGCCTCGAAAAACTTCCCGAAGAACTCGAGGAAGTTGAGACGCACTGCGTGGATCGACGGGCTGAACATCGCGATGACGAAGTTCAGCGAGTGGAGCAGCAGTCCCAGGAGCGCTGCGACGATCATCATCGCGGGGGAGCCGCTCAACTTCACGACGATCTCGTTGATGGCCGAAGCGAAGATCGCTCCGCCAAGCCCGACGGCCATGATACGTATGTAGCTCGCGATGCCCGTGAAGGACTCGAGCGTCTCGACGGCGCCCATGATCCCGCCGCCCCGCAAGGCGAACACGAAGCCCCCGAGCGCGATCACCGCGAACACGATCTGCCCTGCGACTCCGAACACGCCCCACTCCGCGCCGACTGCGCCGAAGAGGACCGCGATGCCGATCGCGACGATCAGCGCGAGGATGCCGCCACGCTCCTGCAGGTGGTGGGAGTTCTTGGTGCGGATCGCGTTCACGACGCCGAGCGAAAGGCCGAGCAGGATCTGGATCACGCCGACCCCGAGCGCGAGGAACATGAACTCCATGTACAGCGTCTCGCGGTCGAACGGGAGCCCCCCGAACGGCAGGATCCACGAGCCTATGTGCGTGATCGGGATGATCACGTCCAGCATCTTGTGGCCGAGGATGTTGCCGAAGAACTCCCCGTAGAAGACGCCGAAGACGATGCACATCGTCGCCGCGGGGCCGAGGATCGAGGTCGCCGTCTGGACGCCCTGGTTGTCCTTCATCTTCGCGCGCAGCCACAGCACGATCGACATCATGATGATGCCGTAGCCGATATCGCCGACGATGAGCCCGAAGAACACCGGGAAGAACAGGAACAGCGACCACGTCGGGTCCAAGGTGCCGTAGCGAGGCATGCCGCGGACGCTGAGCAGGAACTCGAACGGCGTCGCCGCCGCGGAGTTCTTGAGCGCGACCGGCGTGTCGGCGAAGTCCTTCTCCAGGATCTCCTTGCGCGACACAATGACGTCCATGCCGAACGCCGCCTGCATCTCCTTCTCGAGCTCGGCGAGATCCGACTGAGGGATCCAGCCGGTGATGACGAAGGCGTACTCCGTCTGGCCGAACTTCGGGATGGTCGCGATCTCGTCGATCTTGTCCGCCAGGACGTCACGGATGGTGGCCAGGCGGAGGTACCACTTCGCCGACATGGTCTCGAGCTCGACGCGTACGGCCTTCAGGTCGTCCGGCAGCGTCTTGCGGCGCTCGCGGATCGAGTCGTAGGCTTGGTCGAACGGGAGGCCCTGCATGTCGGAGGGGAGGCGGATCTGGTTGACGTTCTCCATCGCCAGGAACTTGTGGACCGGCTCGGAGTACGTGCGGCTGAACACCACGATCGCGGCCGTGGTGTCCTCATCGACATCCGTGGATACGATGTCGCACTGCTTGTGGGTGATGGTGTCGAGCTCTTCCTTCAGCTGCTCGAGCAGCCCCTTGTAGCGGCGCTCGATGAGCAGCGCGACCGAGTCGAACGCCCCGGTCGTGACGATCTGACGCGCGAGCGGCTGGATCTTGTGGAGGATCGGCTCGTAGCGGCCCAGCAGTGAGATCTCGTTCTCGATCTCGGACTGGGACTGCGCCAGTGACGCCGTTCGCTCCTCGACCTCATCGATGACCTTGACGACCTCGTCCGAGAGCTCCGAGGACTCAAGCTTCCACAGCTTGAGATACTCCTTCTGGCGAGCCACCTCGTCGACGTGCGTCCCCGGGAGCTGCAGCGCCTTGATGATGGCGCGTACGCGGATGAGAAGATCCTCCATCCGTTCCCGCTCGCTGGCCTGACCGATGGCAACACCCATCGTCTCGATTGGCATCTCCCCAGAGCCGATCCTCTTGGTCAGGTCCTCGATGTGCAGCTTGCCCTGCTCATGCAGCAAGCTGACCGCTTCAAAGAAGCGGTTCTTCGGTCCGATGATCTCGACCCGTGCCATCGGGACGAGCACGAACATCACCCCCTCGGTAGGACCGGCCCCCCCTGACGCGGGTCGGTCAGACCTCCGTTACGGCCCGCACGATGGCATCGGCCGCAGACGCACGACGCCCTGCCAGTGACTCCTCCATGGCGGCCGCTTCGACGGCGGCCTTCTCCTTGATCGCAGCAGCTTCGGCCTCGGCCTGAGCCAACGCCTCCGCCTCCGCCTCGCGCGCCAGCCGATCCCCTTCGGCCTCCGCCTTCGAGATGACCTCGGCCGCCTTGCGGCGGGCGTCGGCGATGATCTCGTCGGCTTCCCTCTTCGCCTTCATCACGCGGCCGGAGATCTCCATCTCCTTCTCGCGGATCCGGTGAAGCGGCGACGCGCTGTCGTGCTCCACGACGTCCTGGTGGAATCTGATCTCCTCCAGCACCTTGTCGTCGACCACGGCATCTCCTCTCGTCGTTCAAGGCGCGCCCGAGCGGGCACGACTCGACAATCTGCAGCCGAACACGGGCAGCACACAAGGCTGCCTCAGGGGGATGTGTTCCACGCGGGAAAGGCGATTCCTGCAAGTTGGTCGCGGTTCAGGAGGCCTTTATGGGAATGAACCGCCGGGCCAGCCGTGCGCCGTAGCCGCAGGCGAGCTCGTAATTGATCGTGGAGAGAAGCGCCGCCTGGTCGTCCATGGTCAGCGCGGCGCCGCCTTGCCGTCCCACGAGAACCGCCTCGTCCCCGACGGAGACCTCGACCCCCCTCGGCACCTCGAACATCAGCTGGTCCATGCACACGCGTCCGACCTGACGGCACTCGACGCCAGCCAACAGCACGCGCATCTCCCCCGAGAGCCCCCTGCGCACGCCGTCGGCATAGCCGAGGGGCAGCGTGGCGATCACGGCGGGCGATGCAGCGCGCCAGGTCAGGCCGTAGGAGACACCCTCTCCCATCGCCACGCGCCGCACCTGGATCACGCGCGCCTTCACCGACATCACGGGCCGGAGGTCTATCCTGCCGCGGCTGGCGTCGCACGGGTGCAGCCCGTAGAGGGCGATCCCGCAACGGACCATGCCCAGACGGGCCTCGGGGTGCAGGATCGTCGCGGGCGAGTTGGCGGCGTGCACGATGCCCGGGTCGATCCCGCATTCGCGCAGCCCCTTGACGGCCTTCGCGAACCGGTCGAGCTGCCGCTCGAAGTCCCAGTCTCCCGGGATGTCGGCCGTCGCGAAATGCGTGAAGACACCCTCGAGCGCTATCCCGGGAAGCTCCCGCAGCGAACGCGCGAACGCTGCGGCCTCGGCCCATTCGACGCCGATCCGGTTCATCCCCGTGTTCACCTTCATATGGAACGGCACCTCGACGCCGCCGGACACCGCCGCGCGAGAGAGTGCGGCCGCGAAGTCGTAGGAGAAGACCGCGGGGCGCAACCCATACCGCAGCAGCGTCGGAACCGAGGCCGCCGGGGGTTCGGAGAGCAGCTGGACGGGCGCGGTTACGCCCGCCTTGCGCAGCTTGACAGCCTCATCGACGGTCGCGACGCCCAGGCGGTCGGCGCCGGCCTCGAGCGCCGCCTGCCCGACCTCGCACGCCCCGTGGCCGTAGCCGTCCGCTTTCACGACGGCCATGAACAGCGTCCCGGAGGACGTCAGGGACTTGAGCGCGCCCACGTTGTGGGCGACGGCGTCCAGGTCGATCTCGGCCCAGGACCAGCGGCGGTCGGCGGGACCGGCCATCGCCGGTCAGCCGGCGAGCGAGCGGACGATGTCCGACTTGCTCACGATGCCGATGAGCTTGTCACCGTCGACGACCGGGACGCGCGCGACGTCGCGTTCGATGATCAGCGTCGCGACGTCGGACACCATGGCCGCGGGCGAGACCGTGATCGGGTCCTTCGTCATCACGTCGGAGACTGTGGCACCGACGGCCTTGCGCAGCGACGACTCGTAGTGGTCTGCGGCACCGGGAGCGAAGATGTAGCCGCCGAGCAGGCTCAGGTACGTCGGGAAGTGGAGCTTCACGTCCTGCATGATGAGGTCGCCCTCGGTGACGAGGCCGACGAGCACGCCTCCCTCGACCACGGGCAGAGCTCCGATGCGCTTCTCGGTCATCAGGTGCGCGGCCTCGGTGACGGTCATGTCCGGTCCCACGGTCACGGGATCGGGGGTCATGATGTCTCGCGCGGTGAGTTCGGTCATCGGGAGTCCCTCCATCGTGGGCAGGGCCCCGTCCGCGAGCAGCGGGCGGAAGGCCTCGGGAAGATATGCAACCACATCCTCGGCGGTACAACAAACGGGAGTGAGGTCGTCGGCGGCGGCCTCGCCGGCCCGGCCGTGCAGGTAGGCGCCCAGCCCCGCGGCCTCGAACGCCGGGGTACCCTGCGCAAGCAGCGTCCCCACTATCCCCGCCAGGACGTCGCCCGTGCCCAGCGTGGCCAGCTCGGGCCCGCCGGAAGCGTTGACGAGCAGCCGGCCGCCGCCGACCGTCAGCGTGCCCGGACCCTTGAGCACGACCGTCGCGCGCCCGACGGCCAGAGCGATCGCCGCGCCTTCACGGTCGGCGTCCACCTCGTCACGGGCGATCGCGAGCAACCGCGCCGCCTCTCCGGCGTGCGGCGTGAGGACCGTGGGCGCCATGCGCGCGGCGAGGGGAGCGAGGTCAGTCCCGAGCGCGTGGAGCGCGTCGGCGTCGAGCAGCAGGGGCAGCGGGATACGAGCGACGAGTTCCCGCACCACCGCGGCGGTCGCGACGCTGCGACCCAGCCCGGGGCCGAGCACGACGGAGTCTGCATACCGGGCAGCGTCCAGGATGGCGTCGACGGCCCCCGGCAGCAGCGCGCCGTCCGCAAGCGCCGGCAGCGCGATCTTCAGCGGCGAGGTCAACTTGACCTCGACGACCGGCAGCGACGGAGCGGGGACGGCGACGGTCACATAACCGGCGCCGGCCCGCAGCGCCGCGTCGGCCGCCAGACACACGGCACCGGTGTAGCTCGGCGCGCCGCCGACGATCAGGACGCGCCCGCGTGTGCCCTTGTGGTCGCGCTCGCCCGGTGTGCGAACGAGGCGGGCGTAGTCGGACGCGGTCCACGACTCGCGATCCACGCTCACGGCCGTCACATCCCCTCTCCGGTCCGCCCTAGGACGCGGGCAGGTCCAAGTCCTCGACCAGGCTCTTCGCGTCCCGAAAGGCCGCTGAATGCCTCTTGGCCGCCTCGCGGGACTCGTCGGGCTCCGGCTCGCGCGTGATGGCGACCGCGGAGGCCACGGCGGTGGTGTGCGTATACGAGAGCGAGAGGTGCAGCTCCCGGACGCCGATCTCCTCCGCGACCTCCGCGGCACGCCCGCTGAGCCGGGGCGTCGGGCGGCCCCCCGCGTCGCGAAGGACCTCGACGTCCGTGAACTTCATGCCCGAGAAGCCCGTTCCCAAGGCCTTGAGAACGGCCTCCTTCGCCGCGAAGCGCAACGCGTAGTGGATCTCGGGGCGGTTCCTCCCCTCGCAGTAGGCCTGCTCGGCCTCGGAGAACAACCGCGCGCGCATCTGCGGATGGCGCTCCAGCGCCGCTGCCATGCGATCGATCTCGACGATGTCGACACCCAGGCCGGTGATCATCTACTCGACCGTCACAGACTTGGCGAGGTTGCGCGGCTGGTCGACGTCGCAACCGCGGAGCTTCGCGATGTAGTACGCGAGCAGTTGCAGCGGTATCGAGGCCGGTATCGCGGAGAGCGCCTCGCTCGTGCGCGGGATGTAGAGCACATGCTCGGCGTGACGCGCGATGTCGTCGTCTCCGGCCGTCGCCACCGCGATGACCCGGGCGCCGCGTGCGCGCGCCTCCTGGATGTTGCTGACGACCTTCTCGTAGGTGTGGCCCTGCGTCGCGACTGCGACGACCGGCACCTGCGGCGTGATCAGGGCGATCGGGCCGTGCTTCATCTCGCCCGACGGGTAGGCCTCCGCGTGGATGTAGCTGATCTCCTTGAGCTTCAGGGCGCCCTCCATGGCGACCGGCACGCCCATCCCGCGCCCGATGAACAGCGACGACACGACGTCCGTGTACTGCGCCGCACACTCCTCGAGAGGCCGAAGGTCCTGCAGCAGCGCCTCGACGACATCCGGGATCGTCATCAGCTCGTCCCACAGCGACCGGACCCGCTGGTCGCTCATGGCCCCCCGCGCTTGGGCGAGCTTGAGCGCGAGCACAGTGAGCGCCGCGATCTGGGCGGTGAAGGTCTTGGTGGCCGCGACGCCGATCTCCGGCCCGGCGTGCGTGTAGATGACTCCGTCGCTCTCGCGCGTCACGCGTGAGCCGACGACGTTGGTGATCGCGATGACCTTCGCACCGCGCTCGCGCGCCTCTCGCACGCCCGCGAGCGTGTCCGCGGTCTCACCGGACTGCGTGATGGCCACGACGAGCGTCTCGTCGTCGACGATCGGGTCGCGATAGCGGAACTCGCTCGACACGTCGACCTCGACGGGGACGCGCGCCCACGCCTCGATCAGGTTCTTGGCCACCAAGCCCGCATGGTAGGAGGTACCGCAGGCGATGATGTAGACGCGCTCGACGTCGGCGACTTGCTGCAGGGTCATCTCCAGTTCGGAGAGTTGGATGATCCCGTCCTCGCCCATCCGGCCGCGCAGGGTCTCGCGCAGTGCCGTGGGCTGCTCGTGGATCTCCTTGAGCATGAAGTCGTCGAAGCCGCCCTTCTCGGCGGCGTCGAGGTCCCATTCGACCGTCATCATCTCCGGGTCGGCCACGACGGCGCCGTCGGCGTCGTACACGCTGATCCGGTCGGCGCTGACCACGGCGATCTCGTCGTCGTGGAGCACCATGACCCGACGCGTGTGTTCGAGCACGGCGGGGATGTCGCTCGCCACGATGTTCTCGCCGTCTCCGAGCCCGATGATCAGCGGGGAGTCCTTGCGGACCGCCACGATCGAGGACGGGGCGTCGCGGTCCACCACAGCGATGGCGTAGCTTCCCTCGAGACGCGCGACCGCCTTGCGCACCGCGGCGGCCAGATCGTCTTCCAGATAGCTCTCGATGAGGTGCGCGATCGTCTCGGTGTCCGTCTCGCTGCGAAGGATATGGCCGTTGGCAGCGAGCTCGTCGCGCAGCGAGGTGTAGTTCTCGATGATCCCGTTGTGCACCACGGCCACGCGGCCGTCGCAGTCGGCGTGCGGGTGTGCGTTCTCCTCGCTGGGACGGCCGTGGGTCGCCCACCGGGTGTGCCCGATGCCGGTCGTCCCGTGCAGCGGGTGCTTCACGAGCGTGTCGCGCAGGTTGTTGAGGCGACCCACGCGGCGCACGACCGCGAGGTCGTCACCCTCGATCACGGCGACGCCCGCCGAGTCGTAGCCGCGGTACTCGAGACGGGCAAGCCCGCCCAGCAGGATCTCGGTCGCTTGGCGCGGGCCGACGTATCCGACGATTCCACACATGTTCTCGACCTCCGGGTCGTTGGCGTTCGTGGTCTTGAGATACCCGCGATGGGGGCGCGCCTCCGCCATCGGCGGGCGACCTTCCGTCATGGGTGTGCGCGTCTCGCGCAAGGATCCCGGTCCCACAGCCGTTTTGTCTCCGCGATCACCCGCGGGCTTTGTCGGTGCGGTAACGACATCGGGATGAGATGCCGGGGAGCCATCCGCCGAATCTTTCGATGAGCTCCCGCCTCGTCGACTGCCCTTGTGACACGGGGCAGTCCCGGCGCTAGGGGTGATACATGTCGTGCGTCAGGTCCCGCCGGCCCCTCCTCCCCGCCTCCGCCACGCGGGGCGTCGCCCCCGTGACGTTCGCTGGAAGAATCGTAGCACCCGGCCCGCGTGGCGCAGGGTCACGGTTCGTTGACGTTCGGCTGTCGCCGGCGTCAGGCGAGTTCGCGCTCCACCACGGCGACCAGGCGCTCGGCACTGGCTTGGGCCGCAGCGGACTCGGAGGCCTCCACCATGACCCGTACGACCGGCTCGGTGCCGCTCGCCCGCACCAGCACGCGGCCGGTGTCGCCCAGCACGCTCTCCTCGGCCGCGATGGCCGCTGCGAGCGCCGCGTTCGTGGCAGCACAGGCCGTGTCGCCGACCCGGACGTTGATCAGGACCTGCGGGTAGCAGGTCATGACCGCCGCCAGCTCGGAGAGAGGGCGCCCGGTCATCCGCATGGCTCGAGCGATCTGGAGTGCGGTCACCAGACCGTCGCCGGTCGTCGCGTACTCCATGAAGATGATGTGGCCGGACTGCTCGCCACCGAGTGCCGCGCCCGTCGAGCGCATCCGGTCGAGGACGTACCGATCCCCGACCTGGGTCGTCTCCACGCTGATCCCCAGACCCCGCATCGCGATCTCGAAGCCCATGTTCGCCATCACGGTCCCGACGACCGTGGCGTGCGGGAGCCGGGACTCGCGCATGAGCTGTGCGGCGGACACGGCCATGATGCGGTCGCCGTCGACGACCGCGCCCGACTCGTCTACGGCCAGTACGCGGTCCGCGTCCCCGTCGTGCGCGATGCCGAGATCGGCACCGGAAGCGCGAACGAGGTCGACGATCGGTCCGAGGTGCGTTGAGCCGCACCCCACGTTGATGTCCGTGCCATCCCAGTCGCAGTTGATCGCGATCACCTCGGCGCCGAGGCGCCGGAAGGCGGCTTCGCTGCTCACCGCTGCGGCTCCGTGCCCGCAATCCAGGGCGACCCTCATGCCGTCGAGGCGCTCAGGGACGGTCGACACCGCGTGAGCGATGTAGCGCTCGACCGCATTGTCGATCCGATGCGACACGCCGACTTGCGCGCCCGTCGGACGCTTCGGGCGCTCGTCCGATGCCACGTGCGACTCGATCTCGTCCTCGAGCCCGTCGGGCAACTTGAAGCCGTCGCGGCTGAAGAACTTGATCCCGTTGTACTCCGCCGCGTTGTGCGAGGCGGAGATCACGACGCCCCCGTCGGCGCCCAGCTCACGCGTGAGGAACGCGACAGCCGGTGTGGGCACGATCCCTGCGAGCAGCGCGTCGCAGCCCGCGGAGCAGATGCCCGCTACGAGCGCCGCCTCGAGCATGCCCCCGCTGATGCGCGTGTCCTTGCCCACCACGATGTGGCCGCGACCTTCCTCGCCCAGGAAGACGCCGGCCGCCTCGCCGAGGCGGAAGGCCAGCTCCGGTGTCAGTTCGGTGTTCGCGATCCCGCGGACACCGTCGGTTCCAAAGAGACGGGGCATCGCACGTCCTTGTCGCATAGGGGGCAGGCCGCTCGTGTGCGACCGCCCGTGTCGTCCCCCGCCTCGGATGATACCGCCTGCGCGCGAAAGACCCGCCGCTCTCATGGTGCGAAGGCGGCGGGTCTTTGAAGTGCGGGGTCGTTCGACCGGCTAGCGCTTGCTGAACTGCGGGCGCTTGCGGGCCTTCTTCAGGCCGTACTTCTTGCGCTCGACCATACGCGGGTCGCGGCGCAGCAGGCCTTCCTTCTTGAGCTCGGCGCGGTAGTCGTCGCCGGCCTCCAGAAGCGCACGGGCGATGCCGTGGCGCAGAGCGCCGGCCTGGCCCGAGAGGCCACCGCCATGGAGCTTGGCGATGACGTCGAACTTGCCGACGGTGTCGGTCGCCTTGAAGGGGGCGTCGACGAGCGTCATGAGCACGGCGCGGCCGAAGTACGCGGCGGCGTCGCGTCCGTTGACGGTGACGATCCCGGTGCCGGGCATGAGGCGCACGCGCGCGACCGAGGTCTTGCGGCGGCCGGTACCCTGATAGACAGCCTTATCAGTCATAGAGCTAACCCTCCAGTGTGATCTGACGGGGCTTCTGGGCCTGGTTCTTGTGCTCCGGACCGGCGTAGACCTTGAGCTTCATGCCCATGGCCCGACCGAGCGTGTTCTTCGGCAGCATGCCCTTGACGGCGTGCTCGATCACGCGCTCCGGATGCTTCGCCAGCTGGTCGCCCAGGGAGATCTCCTTGAGGCCTCCGGGGAACCCGGTGTGGCGGAAGTACTTCTTGTCGTCGAGCTTCTTGCCGGTGACGCGGATCTTCGAAGCGTTCACGACGATCACGAAGTCACCGACATCCACGTGCGGGGTGTACTGCGGCTTGCGCTTGCCCTTCAGGATCTGGGCGACCTCGCTCGCGAGCCGGCCGAGCGTCACATCGGTGGCGTCGACCAGCAACCATTCGCGCTCGACTTCACCGACCTTGGCGTGGTACGTCTTCACTCGTTCTCCTCAACACTGCGCGTGATTCGCGATAGGTGCGTTCCATGAGTTTACGGGGCTCGGCGGAACGAACCCTCACAGTCTGCCACGCGAGAGTGCGCTCGTCAACGAAACAAACGCTTCCGGGCGTGTCCATCGCTTGGGGAGCGCCGGCTACAGCCAGCAGTCCTCCGGATAGGTCACGTGCCACAACGTCAGCCCGTGCGGCGGCGCCGTGATCCCGGCGGCGCCGCGGTGTTGCGCCGCCAGCGCCGCGGCGATCCACTCCGTGTCGCGCTTGCCCGCGCCGACCTCCACCAGCGAACCGACGATTATCCGCACCATGGAGTGGAGGAAGCTGCGGCCCGTGATCCGGACGACCACGCAGTGCTCACCGAGCTCGAGCCCCGGCCGGATGTCGATCGTCCCCAGAGTGCGTACGGTCTTGCGGCCCTCCGCGCTCGGCCCCACGCAGAACGAGCGGAAGTCGTGCTCCCCAACCAAGTGGGCGGCGGCCTCACGCATCGCGTGCAGGTCGAGGGTCTTCTTCGTCCACCAGGCCCGGTCGCGCAGGGCGAGCGGAGGCGTGGGGCCGGGAACGAGCAGGTATCGGTACTCACGCTCGACCGCGTCGTGCCGCGCCGAGAATCCCCGAGGGGCGCAGGTGACGCTGGTCACTACGATCTCGGGACCGGCGAGCGCGCTCACCGCCCGCTTGAGGTACGCGGGAGCGGGGTCGCCGGGAGCTGACGGGAAGCTCACAACCTGTCCAAGACCGTGGACACCCGCGTCGGTACGGCCCGCGCCCACGATCTCGATCGGGCGACCGGTCACGATACTCAGCGCCGACTCCAGCGAACCCTGCACCGTGGCCAGCCCCGGCTGCCGCGCGAAGCCATGGAAAGCGGCGCCGTCGTAGGAGACCATCAGGGCGAAGGCGCCGGGGACCGTCACAACAGCCACCCGGTCGCGATCAGGAGTGTGCTAGCGACGAGCATCGTCACCCAGTCAACGGGCCGCATGCGCGAATCGACCAGACGCGTCCGCCCCTCGCTGCCCCGGTAGCAGCGCGCCTCCATCGCCGTCGCCAGCGCGTCAGCCCGGCGGAAGAGCTGGAAGAACAGCGGCACGAGGACCGGGGCGTAGGCGCGCGCCCGTGCGATCGGACCGCCCGCGTCGAACGAGGCGCCGCGCGCCTGCTGGGCGGTCATGATCCGCTCGGCCTCCTCGGCAGTGGTCGGTATGAATCTCAGGGCGATCGTCAGCGTCATCGCAAGGTCCCCCACCGGCACCCGCACGAGCTTCAGCGGAGCCAGGACCCGCTCGATGCCTCCCGCCAGCTGCACGGGACTCGTGGTGAGGGTCAGCAGTGAGGTACCCGTCACCAGCAGCATGATACGCATCGCGAAGAAGACGCCGGTGCGCAGCCCCGCGCCGTCGACCGCGAGGGGCCCGAGACGCGCGAGCGCGTCGGCCGGCTGCCACCGCAGCGCGTTCGCGACGATCGTGAGCGCCATGATGACGGCGACCGCCTTCAGACCGCGGACGACCGCGCGCACCGGCACGCGCGAGATCGCCGTCGCGGTGACGACGGCGGCGGCGAGCAGCGCCAGCCCGACGAACCCTGACAGCTGACTCCCGTCCAGCATGAACAGCGAGACGGTGAAGGCCGCGACGACACCGATCTTCGCGGCAGCGTCCAGGCGGTGGACGGGTGAGTCCGCGGGCACGTACTGCCCGATCCCCGTGATGCGCTTCACCGCGCACCCCCCGCCGCGGCGCGCCGGGCGGCGACGAGAGTGTCCGCGGCCGCTTCGACATCGAGCGTGAGCGCCCCCCCGGGTGCGAAGCCCCGGCGGCGCGCGAGCATCAGCGCACGCGGGATCTCGGGCGGGTCCACATCCCCCGCCTCCGCGAGGGCGGGCAGCGCATCGAGCAACGCGGGCACGTCGCCGGAGAACGCGGTGCGCCCGTCCCGCAGGACCAGCACGCGGTCGGCGCCGCCAAGGAACACGTCGGCGTCGTGAGTGACCACCAGCACGCCGGCGTCCGCGCGGGCGCGTTCGACGGCCGCGCACACAGCATCGCGCCCGGCGGCGTCCAGACCCGCGGTCGGCTCGTCGAGCAGCAGGTAGCGCGGGCGCATCGCGAGCACCCCGGCGAGTGCGGCGCGGCGTGCCTCGCCGCCGGACAGCGACCATGGCTCTCGGGGACCGAAGACATCCGGATCGAGCCCGACGGCCGCGAGTGCGCCGCGGGCGTCATCGAGCGCGTCGGCCGGCCGCCGACCGAGGTTGCGCGGACCGAACGCGCAGTCCTCCTCGACAGTCAGCGAGAAGAACTGCGCCTCGGGGCGCTGGAAGACGAGACCCACCGCCCCCCGGCGCGCCCTCGCCCCGGATGCGGGGCGCCCGTCGACGTCGACCGTTCCGCGCGACAGCGCGAGGAGGCCCGCGGCGGCACGCAGGAGGGTGGTCTTACCGGCGCCGGTCGAGCCGAGCACGACGACGAGCTGCCCCACCTCGAGGGTGAGCGAGACGTCGCTGAGCGCGACGGAAGCGAGCGACGTGCCTGCGGCGTATTCGCAGGCGACCTGTGTCAGCGTCAGCGCCACAGCGCGGTCACCACGCTCTCGGCATCGGCCGCGGCCACGGGTACGTCGATGCCGCGGTCGCGCAGCGCCGCGGCGAGCCTCGCCGCCGGCGGGAGCGAGAGGCCGACGCGCGCCAGCAGCGCGGGGTCGCCGAGCAGCCCCTCCGGCGGCCCGTCGAACACGATCCGGCCCGCCACGATCCCGACCACCCGGTCGGCGCGCGACACCCCCGCCGTGTCGTGGGAGACGACGAGCACGCCGTGCCCCTCGGCGTGGGCAAGTCGCTCGGTGATCTCGAGCACGGAACGTCGGCCCGCGGGATCGAGCATCGCGGTCGGCTCGTCGAACACAAGGTAGCGCGGGCGCATCGCCAGCGCCCCGGCCACGGCGAGCCGTTGCTTCTGGCCCTCAGAAAGCAGGTGCGGTTCCCTGCGCTGCAGACCGTCGAGGCCGACCGCCCCCAGGGCCTGATCGACCCGCTGGCGGATCTCGGCTCCCGGCAGCCCGAGGTTCTCGGGCCCGAAGGCGCAGTCCTCCTCGACCACGGTGCCGACGATCTGGTCGTCGGGGTCCTGGAACACCATGCCGACCGTCGACCGCACGTCCCACAGGGAGGCGGGGTCCGCGGTGTCGAGCCCGTCGACGACCACCCGTCCGTCGGTCGGCACGAGCAGTCCGTCGCACAGCCGCGCGAGCGTCGACTTGCCGCTGCCGTTGGCGCCGACGACGGCGACGAGCTCGCCCTGCCGGAGCGTCAGGGAGACGCCCTCGAGCGCGAGCGGCGCATCGCCGCGGTAGCGGAAGCTGACTGACTCGAAGCTGATCACGGGCGGGGCGGGTCCTCTCATGCAGCGGGAGGGCCGGCGCAGTGAGCGCGGCCCTCCCGAGATAGTACCGAACCGACAGCGGATCGGGTGACCCGCCGCTCGCAAGGCGTCCTAGTCCACGAGCTCCATGATGACCATCGACGCGTTGTCGCCCTTGCGGGGCCCGAGCTTGAGGATGCGGGTGTAGCCGCCCTCACGCTCGGCGAAACGCGGTGCGATGTCGTGGATCACGCGGTAGGAGACCTCAAGGTCCTGCTTGCCCGTTGCCGGGTTGATGAGCTTCTTCTCGCCGCCGAGCGCCGCGATGATCAGCCTGCGGGAGTGCACGTCGCCGCGCTTGCCCCACGTGATGATCCGGTCCACGAGGCCGCGGACCTCCTTGGCGCGCATCTCGGTGGTCTTGATGCGCTCGTGCGTGAGCAGCGCGAGAGCGAGGCTACGCAGGATCGCCTTGCCGTGAGCGGCATTGGCGCCGATCTGGCGGCCCTTCTTCAGGTGTCGCATGTGCTTTGAGTCTCCCTCTAGCCCTTGAGCCCCAGGCCCATCTGCTGAAGCTTGTCTTTCACTTCTTCGATGGACTTGGCGCCAAAGTTACGGATGTTGAGAAGATCGGCCTCGGTGCACTCCGCCAGCTGGCCAATGGTGTTGACACCCTGGCGCTTCAGGCAGTTGAACGAGCGGACCGTGAGGTCGAGGTCCTCGATGGGCGTGTCGAGCGGGCCGGTGCCGAGGTCGGGCTTGTCGACGAAGGTGACGTCGAGTTCCGCATCGGACTGGTCCTCGAAGAGCATCATATGATCGTTGATGATCTTGGCTGAGCGGGCGACGGCGTCGGCCGGATCGACCGCTCCGTTCGTCTCGAGCTCGACGGTGAGCTTGTCGTAGTCGGTGCGCTGCCCCACGCGGGTGTTCTCGACCAGGTACGTGCAACGCACGACCGGGCTGAACAGCGAATCGACCGTGATAACGCCCAGCGGGTCGTCGCTGCGCTTGTTGCGGTCGGCGGACACGTAGCCGCGGCCCACTTCGATGCGCATCGACATCTCGAGCTTGGCACCCTTGTCGAGCGTCGCGATGACGGCCTCGGGGTTGACCAGCTCGAACTCCGACGGGATGGCGAGATCGGCGCCCGTCACGGTCTTGGGACCCGTGACCGAAAGCGTCGCGACGGCGTCATCGCCGGTTCCATTGGCGCGGAACACCAGCTGCTTCACGTTCAGCACGACGTCGGTAACGTCCTCGCGGACGCCCTTGATCGCGGTGAACTCGTGATGGACGCCCTCGATACGGATCGACGTCGCAGCCGCACCCTGGAGCGATGAGAGCAGCACCCGGCGCATGCAGTTGCCGAGGGTGTAGCCGAAACCGCGCTCGAGCGGCTCCACGACATAGCGAGCGGTACGCGTGTCGATGGGCACGACCGAGACAGACGGCCTCATGAACTCTGTCATCTACCTAGCCTCCTTGGCGGGATACCTACGAACACCGGTTACTTGGAGTAGAGCTCGACGATGAGCTGCTCGCGAACCGGCAGGTCGATCTGGTCGCGGGTCGGGAGAGCCAGGACTTTGCCCTGGAGCTTCTCGACGTCCACCTGCAGCCACGCGGGGACCTCGATGCGGGCAGACGAGATGATCGCTGCCTTGATCGCGGTCAGTTCCTTGGCCTTGGGGGCCACGGAGACCACGTCGCCGGGGCGAACGCGGTACGAGGGGATGTTGACCCTCTTGTCGTTGATCATGATGTGGTTGTGGCGGACCGTCTGCCGAGCCTCGTCGCGCGAAGCGGCGAAGCCGAGGCGGTAGACCACGTTGTCGAGACGGCTCTCGAGCAGACGGAGAAGGTTCTCGCCCGACTTGCCCACCTGACGGCTCGCGATCGTGTAGTACGTACGGAACTGCTTCTCGAGCACACCGTAGGTGCGCTTCGCCTTCTGCTTCTCGCGCAGCTGGACCCGGTACTCGCTGTCGCGCGGGCGCTTGCGGCCGGCCTGTCCAGGCGGGAACGGGCGGCGCTCGACGCCGCACTTGTCGCTGTAGCAGCGATCGCCCTTCAGAAACAGCTTGATGCCCTCACGACGGCAGAGGCGGCAGTCCGCGCCTGTGTAACGTGCCATCTTTCGAATTCCTCCTAAAGGAAGAGCTAAACGCGGCGGCGCTTGCGCGGCCGGCAGCCGTTGTGCGGTACGGGAGTGCAGTCCTGGATGCTGGCGATCTCCAGGCCGGTGGCCTGCAGAGACCGGATCGCCGTCTCGCGACCCGAACCGGGGCCCTTCACAAACACGGATACCTTGCGCATGCCATGCTCCATGGCGTCCTTCGCGCACTGCTCAGCAGCGAGCTGTGCGGCGAACGGCGTCGACTTGCGGGAGCCCTTGAAGCCCACCTGGCCCGCGCTGCGCCACGTGATGACGTTGCCCGCGGGGTCCGTGATGGAGATGATCGTGTTGTTGAACGTGCTCTTGATGTGCGCCTGACCCACAGCGATGTTCTTGCGCTCGCTGCGCTTCACTCGGGTCTTGACGACCTTCTTCTTCGGAGCAGCTGCCATCGCTACTTACCTACCTTCTTCTTCGCGCCGATCTGACGACGCGGGCCCTTCCGGGTACGCGCGTTCGTGTGGGTGCGCTGTCCGCGGACAGGCAGCCCCTTGCGATGGCGCAGGCCGCGGTAGCAGCCGATCTCCATAAGACGCTTGATGTTCTGGCTGACCTCGCGACGCAGATCACCCTCGACCTTCAAGCTGCGGTCGATGAACTCACGGAGGCGAACGACTTCCTCCTCGGTGAGGTTACGTACGCGCGTGTCCGGGTTGATACCCGTCTCGCGCAGGATCTTCTGGCTCGTCGTGAGACCGATCCCGAAGATGTAGGTGAGGCCGATCTCCACCCGCTTTTCGCGGGGAAGGTCGACACCGGTTATACGTGCCAACGTATTTCTCCTCCGGGTCGGACTAGCCCTGCCGCTGCTTGTGACGCGGGTTCTCGCAGATCACGAGAACGCGGCCGTGGCGGCGGATGATCTTGCACTTCTCGCAGATCCTCTTCACAGAGGGTCGTACTTTCATCTGCCGATCCCTTCACTATCCGTTCGCTCTATGTGCACACCCAGCCGCAGGTGCATTGTTGTCGAAGTCGCAAACAAACGCCCCCGGGAGTGTCCTTGCGCCTCCCCGATGGCGGTGGAAAGAAACGCGCGTTACTTGTACCGATACGTGATGCGGCCACGCGTGAGGTCGTAGGGCGAAAGCTCGACGACCACCTTGTCCCCCGGGAGGATCCGGATGTAGTGCATCCTCATCTTGCCCGAGATGTGGGCAAGCACCTTGTGGCCGTTCTCCAACTCAACACGGAACATCGCGTTGGGGAGAGGCTCCACTACGGTGCCTTCCATCTCTATGGCGTCGCCGTTCTTTGCCAAACAGAACTCCTTAGACGGGCGGGTCGTGAAGCCGCAAACGGGAAGTATAGCAACACGGGCATGGGTCGTCCACCCCGCGGCTACTCCAGAGTCAAGACCAGAGGCCCGTCGTTCGTGATCGCGACCGTGTGTTCGAAGTGCGCCGACAGCGAGCCGTCGGCCGTCACGACCGTCCATCCGTCCTTGAGCTGACGCACGTCTGCGCCCCCGGCGTTGACCATCGGCTCGATGGCGATCACCATCCCGGCCAGCAGCACCGTGCCCTTGCCCGCGGTGCCGTAGTTCGGGACCTGCGGCTCCTCGTGCATCGCGCGACCTATCCCGTGCCCCACGTACTCGCGCACGACCGAGAACCCTGCGTTCTCGGCGACCGCCTGGACGGCGGAGCCGATGTCACCCAGACGCATGCCGGGCCTGCAGCAGGCGATGCCCGCCTCAAGGCTCTCCCGGGTGGCGGTCAGGAGCCGCGTCGCCTCGTCGGAGACGCGTCCCACCGCGAACGTACGCGCGGAGTCGCCGAAGTAGCCGTCGACCACCGCGCCGACATCGATGGAGATGATGTCGCCCTCCGTCAGCTTGCGACGGCCGGGTATCCCGTGCACGACCTCACTGTTCAGCGACGCACAGATCGTCGCAGGAAAACCGCTGTATCCCAGGAACGCCGCGCGCGCACCCGCCGCGCGGATCACCTCGACCGCGACCTCGTCGAGCTCGGCGGTCGTCACCCCCACAGCGACCGCATCGCCGACCGCGCGAAGGGCGCGGGCAGTGATGCGCCCCGCCTCACGCATGATGGCGAGCTCTGCCGCTGAACGGGTCGATATCATCCGCGCATCCTAGGCCAGACCGCGGAGCAGGGCGGCGACGTCGGCGTAGACCTCGTCGGCGTCACGGTCGCCGTCGATGGAGCGGAGAAGGCCCAGGCCGCGGTAGTAGTCGATCAGCGGCTGGGTGTTGGCCTCGTAGACCGCCAAGCGGTTGCTCACGGTCTCGACGGAGTCGTCCGCGCGCTGGTACACCTCACCGCCGCAGGAGTCGCACGCGTCGGCCTGCGCGGGCATCTCGCCCATGACGTTGTAGATCCGCCCGCACTCACGACACTGCCGGCGCGAGGTCAGCCGTGCGACGAGCGCGGAGGTGGGGACGTCCACGAGCACGACGGCGTCCAGCGCGCGGCCCATCGAGACCAGAGCGGCGCCAAGGGCGTCGGCCTGCGGGACCGTGCGGGGGAATCCGTCGAGGATGAAGCCAGCCTCGCAGTCAGGCTGCGCGAGGCGCTCCCGGACGATGCCGATCGTGACCTCGTCGGGGACGAGCTCGCCGGCGTCCATGTAGCGCTTCGCCTCGAGCCCCAAGGGGGTCCCGTCGGCCACGGCCTTGCGGAAGATGTCTCCGGTCGAGATGTGCGGCAGCGAGAACTCCTGCACCATCTTCGCGGCCTGAGTCCCCTTGCCCGCTCCGGGCGCGCCCAGCAGCACGATGTTCATCGAAAGTCGCCTCCTCAACACTCCGTGGCAGATGTCACGCCGGGCGGGACCCGGTTCGACCGAGCCCCGCCCCACGGTGATACCCCTTGCGACGCTCCCTACTTGAAGAAGCCGTCGTAGTGCCGCATCTTCAGCTGGCTCTCCAGCTGGGTCATCGTCTCGAGCGCGACGCCGACCATGATCAGGATGGACGTCCCGCCGAACATCGTCAGCAGCGGCATCGACTCACCCGAGGACTGGAACAGGATCGTCGGCACCGTCGCGATGGCCGCGAGGAACAACGCGCCCGGCAGCGTGATGCGGTTCAGGACGTTCTCGATGTGCTGCGACGTGGCCTTGCCCGGACGGACGCCGGGGATGAACCCGCCCTGCTTGCGCAGGTTGTCCGCCAGATCGATCGGGTTGAAGATCAGCGCCGTGTAGAAGTAGGAGAAGAACACGATCAACACCGCCGACAACGTCCAGTTCAGCGGACCCTTCGCCAGCACCTCGGCGAAGGACTTCAGCCACGGGATATTGGACAGGCTCGTCAGGACGACCGGGAAGTTGAGCACCGAACTCGCGAAGATGATCGGGACCACGTTGGCCGCGTTCAGCTTGAGCGGGATGTACGTGCCCACGCCGCCGAACACCTTGCGGCCCACGACGCGCTTCGCGTACTGCACCGGGACACGGCGCTGGGCGCGCTCCATGGTGACGATCGCCACGACGATGCCGAACGCGGCGACGATGACCCCGATCGCCCAGTACCACTGGTTGAGCTGGAACGCCTGGATGAGCGTGGTCGGGAAGCGCGCAACGATGCTCGCGAAGATGAGCAGCGACATGCCGTTACCGATTCCGCGCTGCGTGATGAGCTCGCCCATCCACATGATGAACGCGGTGCCGGCGACGAGGCTCATCACGATGAGGATCATCGTGAGCGGGTTGAATCCCGCGAACGTGGTGGTGACCCCGTTCGAGACGTTGGTCGTCCCGAGAAGCTGACCCTGGAAGGTGATCATCAGGATGATCGACTCCAGGAGGCCGAGACCCAGCGTCATGTAGCGGGTGATCTGGGTGATCTTGCGCTGGCCGGTCTCCCCCTCCTTCGACCACTTCTCGAGCTGGGGGATCACCGCCTGCATCAGCTGCATGATGATGGACGACGTGATGTACGGCATGATCCCCAGCGAGAAGATCGCGAAGTTCTGCATCGCTCCGCCGGAGAACAGGTTCAACAGGCCGAGCGCGCTCGACGAACTCGTCGCGGCGCCCAGCGCGTCGATCATGGTGCGGCTGACGCCCGGCACCGGGATATGGGATCCCACGCGGTACAGGGCGATGATCGCGATGGTGAACAGGATCTTCTTGCGAAGGTCCGGTACCCGGAAGGCGTTCGCGAGGGCCTCGAACATGGCTACTCGACCGTCCCGCCGGCGGCCTCGATCTTGGCCTTCGCCGTCGCGGAAACCTTCTGGACGCGGATGGTGAGGTTCTTGGTGATCTCGCCGTCGCCCAGGACCTTGACCGCCGCGGTGGCGGACTTGATGACGCCCTTGGCCTTCAGGCTCGCACCGTCGACGACGTCGCCGTCGGAGTAGAGGCCCTCGAGGCGCTCGACGTTGACGACGTCATACTCGGTGCGCCAGTGGTTCGTGAAGCCCGGGAGCTTCGGCAGACGCATCGCGAGCGGGTTCTGACCACCCTCGAAGCCGGGGCCCTTGCCTCCGCCGGCGCGCGAGTTCTGGCCCTTGTCGCCCTTGCCGGAGGTGCTGCCGTGGCCGCTGCCGTTCCCGCGGCCGACACGCTTGCGGTTCTTGGTCGACCCGGGGGCCGGTGAGAGATCGTGCAGCTGCATGTTCGTTCTCCTTCTGTACGCCACCGGGCCTTCTCTATCGAAGACCCGGTCGCCGGCCGCTCGCCGCCGGCGGACTGGACTGGAACCGGTGCTAGATCTCTTCGACCTTCACCAGGTGCTTCACCTTGAAGATCATCCCGCGGATGACCGGCGTGTCCGCCTGCATCACGGTGTCGTGCATGCGCTTGATGCCCAGTGCTCGGACGGTCCGACGCTGGTCGCGTGCGAGCCCGATCCCGCTGCGGATCTGGGTGATCTTGAGCGTCTTGGGAGTGTCGTTCGACATGGCTCCTACTCCTCCCAGCCGTAGATCTGGCCGATGGTCTTGCCGCGGCGACGGGCGATCGTCTGAGCGCTCGCGAGCGACTGCAGGCCCTGCGCAGCGGCCTTGACCATGTTCAGAGCGTTGTCCGAGCCCAGCGACTTCGACAGGACGTCGGTGATGCCGGCGAGCTCGAGCAGGGCGCGGACGGGGCCGCCCGCGATGATCCCGGTACCGGGCGCTGCCGGCTTGAGCATGACGCGACCGGCGCCGAAGCGGCCCATCACGGCGTGCGGGATCGTTCCCTCGCTCATCGGGAACTTGAACATGTTCTTCTTCGCGTCTTCGACGCCCTTCTTGATGGCCACGGGGACTTCGGCGGACTTGCCCATGCCGACGCCCACGTTGCCCTTGCCGTCCCCGACCACGACGAGCGCGGTCAGCGAGAACCTGCGGCCTCCCTTGACGACCTTGGAGACCCGGTTGATGTAGACGACCTTTTCCTGCAGCTCCGAGACCGGAGCGATGTTACGCGCCATGTGGAGATCGTCCTTTCTAGAACGTGAGCCCGGCCTCGCGGGCGCCGTCGGCCAGAGCCTTCACGCGGCCGTGATACAAGCGGCCTCCGCGGTCGAACACGACCTCGGTGACGCCCTTTTCAATCGCGCGCTTGCCGACCGCCTTGCCGACCTCGCTCGCAGCAGCGACGTTGCTGCCGTTCTTGATGGCGGTCTTGACCTCGGCGTCCAGCGTGGAAGCCGAAGCGATGGTGATTCCGGTCACGTCATCGATGATCTGCGCGTAGATCTGTGCGTTGCTGCGCGTCACCCTCAGCCGCGGACGAGCGGTGGTCCCAGAGACCTTGCCGCGTACCCGGCGCTGACGGCGAGCGAGCTTGAACGCCTTTGCCTTCAGGTTGTCCATGTGCTCTTCAGCCCTTCTACTTCGCCGTCTTGCCGAGCTTGCGACGAACGTGCTCGCCTTCGTACCGGACACCCTTGCCCTTGTAGGGCTCGGGCTTGCGCCACTTGCGGATCTCAGCGGCGACCTGACCGACGCGCTGCTTGTCGATCCCACGCACCGTGATCCTGGTCGGCGCCGGCACCTCGAACGTGATGCCGTCCGGTGCCTTCACCAGGACAGGGTGGCTGAAGCCGAGCGCGAGCTGGATGTCCGAGCCCTTGAGCTCGGCGCGGTAGCCCACGCCCACGATCTCGAGGTTCTTGTGGAACCCCTCAGACACGCCGACGACCATGTTGGACAGCAGCGTGCGGGTAAGCCCGTGCAGCGAGCGATGGTGCCGCTCGTCGCTCGGACGGCTGACCGACAGGACGCCCTCTTCGAGCGCCACGGTCATGTCCTCGTTGAACGTCTGCACCAAAGACCCCTTGGGGCCCGTGACGGTGACGGTCGATCCTTCGATCTTGACCTCGACCCCGGACGGAACCGGGATGGGCTGCTTGCCGATTCGAGACACGGCGATAGCTCCTTTCCTTGTTCTGCCCGTCTACCAGACGTAGGCGATGACTTCGCCGCCGACGGCGGCCTTCTTTGCCTGCTTGTCGGTCATGACGCCGGATGACGTCGAGATGACCGCGATACCGAGACCGCCGAGAACGCGGGGCAGCTCGTCCTTCTTGGCGTACACACGCAGGCCCGGCTTGGAGATGCGCCGGATACCGGTGATGACACGCTCGCGCTTGGGTCCGTACTTCAGGTTCAGCGTCAGCGTCGCCTGCACGTCACCCGGAACAACCTCGTAGTCCGAGACGTAGCCCTCTTCCTTGAGGATGCGGGCGATCTCGACGAGCTTCTTCGACGACGGCATGGACACCGAGCTCTGGAACGCGTTGTTCGCGTTCCGGATCCGGGTCAGCATGTCGGCGATCGGGTCGGTCATGCTCATGTTGGATACCTCCTATGGTCCTGTCGAACTACCGGCGAGAGAGTGGTCCGCGCATACCCGTGGAATGCGCGCCTTCCCGCTCACCCGGCCGCCTCGGTCTGCGACCTGCTACCAGCTTGCCTTGCGAACGCCGGGAACCTCGCCCTTGTTGGCCAGTTCGCGCAGGCACACGCGACACAGACCGAACTGACGGTAGAACGCCCTCGGGCGGCCGCAGCGGTTGCAGCGACTCACACTGCGAGAGCTGAACTTCGGCACGCGATTGGCCTTCGCGATCATCGACTTCTTGGCCACTACCACTACCTCCTGGAACGTGGTGCCGCTCATGCGCTCGGCCGAGCGCGCGGCGGGAACCGGGCTCTATTTCTTGAAGGGGAAACCGAAGCCGTCGAGCAGGGCGCGGCATTCCTCATCGGTGTTTGCAGTCGTGACGAACGTGATGTCCATACCGCGGACGCGATCGACCTTGTCGTAGTCGACCTCAGGGAAGATGAGCTGCTCGTCGACGCCCATGGAGTAGTTCCCACGTCCGTCGAACGACTCGGGGTTGATGCCGCGGAAGTCGCGGATGCGCGGGAGCGCGGTCGCCAGCAGGCGATCGAGGAACTCCCACATGCGGTCGCCGCGCAGCGTCACCTTCGCGCCGATCGGCATACCCTTGCGCAACTTGAACGATGCGATCGACTTCTTGGCGCGCGTGGTCATCGGCTGCTGGCCGGTGATCGTGCGCAGGTCGCCGATGGCGGCGTCCAGGAGCTTGGTGTCCTGGGTAGCGCCACCCACGCCCATGTTGACGACGATCTTGCTCATGCGCGGCACCTGGTTCACGTTGCCGTACTCGAGCTGCGTCATGAGCTTCGGAACAACCTCGTTCCGGTACTTGTCTTTGAGTCTCGGTGCCACTGTGTCCTCCGGTCCTTCTTGTTCTCGCGGGCGTCAGATTCCTGACCCGACGTCACTTGGCTCACCGCCACATCCAATGCGCGACGGCTGCATGATGCGGTCCTACTTGTCGATGTCCTTGCCGCACTTCTTGCAGACCCGCACGCGAACGCCCGCCTCGCGGCGGCGGCTCACGCGGGAAGGCTGCGAGCAGTTCGGGCAGATCAGCATCACGTTGGACACGTGCATCGTGCCCTCGTGCTGGATGATCCCGCCCTGCGGGTTCTTCTGGCTCGGACGGGTCGCGCGCTTGACCATGTTCGCGCCTTCGACCATCACGCGCTGCTTCTCGGGGAAGGCCTTGAGGACCTTACCCTCCTTGCCGTTGTCCTTGCCGGCGATGATGCGGACCTTGTCGCCGCGCCGGACGTGCATGGAACTGGCCATGTGTACAAGGCCTCCTTAGATGACTTCGGGCGCGAGCGACACGATCTTCATGTAGCGCTTGTCGCGCAGCTCGCGCGCGACAGGCCCGAAGATGCGCGTGCCGCGCGGGTTGCCCTGGTTGTCGATGATCACTGCGGCGTTGTCGTCGAACTTGATGTAGGAGCCGTCAGAGCGACGGACCTCCTTCTTGCAGCGGACGACGACCGCCCTGACAACGTCGCCCTTCTTGACCTGCCCGTTCGGGATGGCTTCCTTCACGGTGACGACGATCACGTCACCCACGCGGGCATAACGACGCTTGGAGCCGCCGAGCACCTTGATGCACAGCACCTGCCGAGCACCTGAGTTGTCCGCGACTTTGAGTCGCGTCTCTGCCTGGATCATGTCTTCCTCCGGTACGAGCCGGGCCATGCACGCACCTGATGTGCGCCAGCGGGCCCAGGGTGAACTACTTGGCCTTCTCCACGATCTCTACGAGCCGCCAGCGCTTCAGCTTCGAGAGCGGACGCGTCTCCATGATCGTGACGACGTCGCCCACTCCACACTCGTTGTTCTCGTCGTGCGCGTGGTACTTCGTGCTGTGGGTCATCATCTTGCCGTAGAGCGGGTGCGGCTTGCGGCTCTCCACCTTGACGACGCACGTCTTGTCGCCGGCGGTCGATACCACGACGCCCTGCCTCGCCTTGCGGCTGTTGCGATCCTCGGTCATTTGAACGTTCCCTTCATCACTCACTAGGACGCCGCAGCCTTGCGGGCCGCTTCGATCTCGCGGGAGCGGACTTCCGTGTGCAGCCGCGCGATGTCACGCTTGACGTCCTTGATCCTGCCCGGGTTGTCGAGCTGGCCGGTGGCCAGCTGGAACCGCAGGTTGAACAACGCGACACGGGCGTCCTTGAGCTTGAGCTCCAGGTCCGACCCGGCCATATCTCTGATCTCGCTTGCCTTCATCTATGACTCACCGCCGCTGTCGGCTCGGGTAACGAACTTGCACTTGATCGGCAGCTTCTGAGCGGCCAGCCGCATCGCTTCCTTTGCGACCTCGTCAGACACTCCTGCGATCTCGAACATGATGCGGCCGGGCTTGACGACCGCCACCCACTTCTCCGGGTTGCCCTTACCGGAACCCATGCGGGTCTCGGCGGGCTTCTGGGTCACGGGCTTGTCCGGGAAGATCGTGATCCATACCTTGCCGCCACGCTTCATGTAGCGGGTCATCGCGACACGAGCGGCCTCGATCTGCCGGTTCGTGATCCACTCGGCCTCGAGTGCCTTGAGGCCGTACTCACCGAAGTTCAGCTCGGTACCACCCTTGGAGGTACCGTGCCAGTTGCTCCCGCGCTGGACCTTGCGGTGCTTGACTCTACGGGGCAGAAGCATCTCTAGCCTCGACCTCCCCCATCACGACGACCGCGACCGCGATCGTCACGCGGCGGACGGGACGGACGAGCATCGGCGGCCTCGTAGAGCGATGCGATGGTCTGGCCGGGCATCAGGTCGCCACGGTAGACCCACACCTTCACGCCGCAGGCGCCGAACGTCGTGCGCGCCGAGGCGGTTCCGTAATCGATCTTGGCGCGCAGCGTGTGCAACGGCACGCGACCCTCGCGGTACCACTCGCGCCTTCCCATCTCGGCGCCACCCAGACGGCCCGAGCACTGGATGCGGATGCCCAGCGCCCCGCCCTTCATGGCGGCGGTCACGGCCTTCTTCATCGCGCGGCGGAAGCCCACACGGGCCTCGAGCTGCTCCGCGATGCCCTGGGCGACGAGGACCGCATCGAGTTCGGCGCGCTTGATCTCGTTGATGTTGACCGAGATGTGGCCGGTGCCGATCTTCTCGAGGTCCTTGCGGAGCGTGTCGACCTCCGTGCCCTTCTTGCCGATCACGATGCCGGGACGCGCGGTGTACAGGGTCACCGTGACCTTGTCACCCGTGCGCTCGATATCGATGCGGGACAGTGCAGCCCGCTTCAGACGCTTGGTCAGGTAGCGACGCAGCTGGATGTCCTCGAACAAGGTCTTGTCGTAGCCCTTGCCCTGGAACCAGCGGGAACGCCACTCCTCGGTGATGCCGAGGCGGGGACCGACGGGATAGACTTTCTGGCCCATGACTTATGCCCCCTCTCGCTGCTTGACGACGATGGTGATGTGGGCCGAACGCTTCAGGATCTTGAACGCGCGACCCATGGCGCGCGGCTGGATCCGCTTCAACGACGGTCCCTGGTTCACGAAGGCCTCGGAGACATACAGCGTCTCCGGGTTCACCTTCAGGTTGTGCTCGGCGTTGGCCACGGCGCTGGCGAGCACCTTGCCCACGATCTCCGCCGCGCCCTTCTCCGTGAAACGGAGGATGGTCGCAGCCTCGCTCGCGGACTTACCGCGAACCAGGTCCACGACGAGGCGCGCTTTGCGCGGGCTGACCCGCACGAACCTCGCGACTGCTCTTGCTTCCATTTAGTTCACAAGACCTTTCGGCTCCTACGCGGCCGACCGCCATATCGCGGCCGTACCGGTGCGATCATCTACAGCCGGCTAGCGCCGGGCCTTCTTCGTATCCGCATGACCCTTGAAGGTGCGGGTCGGAGAGAACTCGCCCAGCTTGTGGCCGACCATCGACTCGGTCACGTAGACCGGGACGTGCTTGCGACCGTCGTGCACCGCGATGGTGTGACCCACCATCTCGGGGAAGATCGTGGAGGCGCGTGACCAGGTCTTGATGACCTTCTTCTCGCCCGCCTCGTTCATCTTCCGGATCCTCGCCAGCAACCTCGGCTGGACGAAGGGCCCTTTCTTCAGGCTTCTGCTCATGTACTACTCCAGTTCCTGCTCGAAAGACTTCGTACCGATCGCTACTTCTTGCGGCGACGGATGATCAGAGCGCTCGAGGCCTTCTTCTTGTTACGCGTGCGGTGCCCCTTGGTCGGGACGCCCCACGGGGTGACCGGGTGACGACCGGCGGACTTGTTCTTGCCCTCGCCGCCGCCGTGCGGGTGATCGACCGGGTTCATGGCCGTTCCGCGGACGGTCGGGCGCTTGCCCAGCCAGCGGTTGCGGCCCGCCTTACCGATCGAGATACCCTCGTGCTCCGCGTTGCCGACGACACCGATCGTCGCGCGGCAGGTCAGCGGGACCATGCGCATCTCCGAGGAAGGCATACGCAGGATCGCGTACTGGCCCTCCTTGGCCATCAGCTGGATCGATGTGCCCGCGGAACGGGCCATCGCCGCTCCCCTGCCCGGCTGCAACTCGACCGCGTGCACGACCGTACCGGTCGGGATGTCGGCCAGAGCGAGGCAGTTGCCCGGCTTGATGTCCGAGCCGGGGCCGGAGGTGACGGTGTCACCGACGGCAAGCTTGCCCGGGCACAGGATGTAGCGCTTCTCGCCGTCCGCGTAGTGGAGCAGCGCGATACGAGCGGAACGGTTCGGGTCGTACTCGATCGTGGCGACCTTCGCCGGCACGCCGTCCTTCTTACGCTTGAAGTCGATCAAGCGGTACTGACGCTTGTGGCCACCGCCCTGGTGGCGCGTGGTGATGCGGCCGTTGTTGTTCCGCCCGCCCGTCTTGTGCAGAGGGGCCAGCAGCGACTTCTCCGGATCCTTACGCGTGATCTCCGCAAAGTCGGAGACCGACTGGAACCGTCGACCCGGTGAGGTCGGCTTGTACTTCTTGAGTGCCATTCCTTCTCCTCTCTCAAGGCCCGATGGCCGGATCCGCTTGGCACTCCCGCCACGTCCTCACGTGACTCGCGGATATCGACGCCGGGCCTAACACGGTGCCGGGCGGCTCCATTCGAAGGCGAATGAAGACCGGCACCGTCGGCCGTCTGGCGGGGTGGCTTACCTGCCGCCCTCGAAGAACTCGATCGTGTCGCCCTGCTTGAGGGTGACGACGGCCTTCTTCCACGTACGGGTCATGCCCTGCGACGCCCTGAGGCGACGCTTCTTGCCGGGGACGTTCATCGTGTTGACGCTCACGACGGTGACGTTGAAGACCGAAGCGATCGCGTCGGCGATCTCCGGCTTCCGTGCGCCCTTGTGAACCTCGAACGTGTAGCGGTTGTGCTCGATCCCGGCGTAGCTCTTCTCCGAGATGATGGGGCGGATGATCAGGCTGCGGGCATCCATGTTATGACAGCACCCCCTCGAGGTACTCGAGCGCCGGCTTCGTGAGGACGAGCGCTGTGTTGTCGACCAGGTCGTGGGTGTTCGACTCGGCGGCCGTGATCACTCGGACCCGCTTGATGTTGCGGAACGACTGGATCGCGGTGATGTCGCCGTTGGGGACGACCACCGTGACGCGGCCCTTGATGCCCAGCGCCGTGATGACCGCGGCTGCGGTCTTCGTGGACGGCTCGGCCATCTCGAGCGAGTCGATCACGTACAGCACGCCCTCGGCGGACTTCGCCGACAGAACGCTGCGCATGGCCAGCTTCACGACCTTGTTCGGCACGCGGAAACCGTAGTTGCGGGGGTGCGGTCCGAAGACAACGCCACCGCCGGTCCACTGCGGCGAGCGGGTCGAACCGGCGCGCGCGCGGCCGGTTCCCTTCTGACGGAACGGCTTGGCGCCGCCGCCGGAGACCAGCCCGCGGGTCTTCGTCTGATGGGTACCGGCGCGACGCGCGGCCAGCTGGCTGCGCACCACGAGGTGTACCGCGTGGATGTTCGGCGAGACGCCGAAGACGGTGGAGGAAAGCTCCGCCGTTCCGACCTTCGCGCCCTTCATGTCCTTCACTTCAACAGTAGCCATCTCTGTATGTCTCCTCGTTTCCTGCCGGCTAGCTCGCGCGAATGACAAGCAGGCCGTTCTTGCCGCCGGGGACAGCGCCCTTGACGACGAGCAGGTTCTGCTCCGCATCGACCTTGATGACTTCCAACTTCTGCACCGTCACGGTATCGACGCCCATGTGACCCGGCATCTTCGTTCCGCGCAGGACGCGGGACGGGCTCGCGCACATTCCGATGGAGCCGGGGGCACGGTGGAAGTGCGAACCGTGGCCGCCGGGGCCGCCCTTGAAGTTGTGACGCTTCATGACGCCGGCGAAACCCTTGCCCTTGCTCGTGCCCATGATGTCGACGCGGGCGCCGACCTCGAAGATGTCGACCGAGATCTTCTGTCCGCGACGGAAGTTCTCGCCCTCTTCGGTGTGCGACTCCACGATGTGCCGCTTGGGCTCGAGGTTCGCCTTGGCGAAGTGGCCTTCGGTGGGCTTGTTGGCCTTGCCCTGCTTCATGTCGCCGAACGCGAGCTGGACGGCGTCGTAGCCGTCCTTCTTCATCGTCTTCACCTGCGAGACGAAGCACGGTCCAGCCTCGATGACCGTCACCGGGATCAGCCTGTCGTCTGCGCTCCAGACCTGGCTCATTCCCAGCTTGCGGCCGAGGATCGTCTTACCCATCGTCTTTGACTCTCTTCCTTCTCGCGCGGTCGTGGGACCTTCTCGTGCCAGACGCGCCCGCTTCATCTCGCGGGTCGCACCCCAGAGGACCGCTCCTCTTGTGTCACGCCCGCGGCACGTTCGCCGCTGGCGTCGGAACCCGGATCTAGAGCTTGATCTCGATGTCGACGCCGGCCGGCAACTCGAGACGCATGAGCGAGTCGACGGTCTTGGCGGTCGGGTCGAGGATGTCGATCAAGCGCTTGTGGATCTTCATCTCGAAGTGCTCGCGACTGTCCTTGTTGACGTGCGGCGAGCGGATGACGCAATAGAGGCTGCGCTGCGTCGGCAGCGGGATCGGCCCCGAAACGCGTGCGCCGGTCCGCTGCGCGGTCTCCACGATCTTCTTCGTGGACTGGTCCACGATCTCGTGGTCGTACGCCTTGAGCCGGATCCGGATCTTCTGCTGGTTCGCCAACTTGGTTCACCCTCCGTGGAGCGGGGACTTCACTGCCAGAGCACGTGCGGTCGAATCGGTGTTACTTGATGACCTTGATGACGCGGCCCGAGCCGACGGTGCGGCCGCCTTCGCGGATGGCGAAGCGCAGGCCCTCTTCCATCGCGATCGGGTTGATGAGCTGGCCGGTGACCTCGACGTTGTCGCCGGGCATGACCATCTCGGTGCCCTCGGGCAGGTGCGCGATGCCCGTGACGTCGGTGGTGCGGAAGTAGAACTGCGGACGGTAGCCGTCGAAGAACGGGGTGTGACGGCCGCCCTCCTCCTTGGTCAGGATGTAGACCTGGCCCAGGAAGTCGGTGTGCGGGGTGATGGAGCCCGGCTTGCAGATGACCTGGCCGCGCTCGATCTCGGTGCGACCGACTCCACGCAGCAGGACGCCGATGTTGTCGCCGGCCTGGGCCTGGTCGAGCAGCTTGCGGAACATCTCGACGCCGGTGACGACGGTCTTGCGGGTCTCGGGATGGATGCCCACGAGTTCGACCTCGTCGCCGACCTTGACGACGCCGCGCTCGACACGGCCGGTGGCCACCGTGCCGCGGCCGGTGATCGTGAAAACGTCCTCGACGGCCATCAGGAAGGGCTTCTCGATGTCACGCACAGGTGTCGGGATGAAGGTGTCGACGGCGTTCAGCAGCTCGTCGATCGAGCCGACCCAGGCCTCGTCGCCCTCGAGCGCCTTGAGCGCCGAGCCGCGGATGACCGGAAGGTCGTCGCCCGGGAACTCGTACTCGGACAGCAGCTCACGGACTTCCATCTCGACGAGCTCGATGAGCTCCTCGTCGTCGACCATGTCGCACTTGTTCAGGTACACGACGATGTGCGGCACGCCGACCTGACGGGCGAGCAGGATGTGCTCGCGGGTCTGGGCCATGGGGCCGTCGGTCGCGGCGATGACCAGGATCGCGCCGTCCATCTGCGCGGCACCGGTGATCATGTTCTTGACGTAGTCGGCGTGGCCCGGGCAGTCGACGTGCGCGTAGTGACGCGCCTCGGTCTCGTACTCGACGTGGGCGATGGCGATGGTGATGCCGCGCTCGCGCTCCTCGGGAGCCTTGTCGATCATGTCGAACGGCGTGAAGTCGGCCATGCCCTTCTCGGCCTGGCGCTTCGTGATGGCAGCGGTCAGGGTCGTCTTGCCGTGGTCGACGTGACCGATGGTGCCGACGTTGACGTGCGGCTTGGTGCGCTCGAACTTCTTCTTCGCCATGAGTCTCCTCCTTCTTCAAAAGACGCGGCGTGGACCGACTGTGCGGACCGACGCTCGTTGCCGGGCGACGGCCGGCGCTTGTTCTTCGTAGTTCCTGTCGAGCTATCTACGACCGGCCGTCGGGCTCGGGCGTGGATGACCATGGTAGCGGTGGCTGGACTCGAACCAGCGACTCCGCGGGTATGAACCGCGTGCTCTAGACCAACTGAGCTACACCGCCGAAACACGTGACCGGGGTGCGAAGCGAACGAGTCGCATCCGTCCGGTGGGTGGATGTGGAGCCCACAACCGGACTCGAACCGGTGACCTCTTCCTTACCAAGGAAGTGCTCTGCCAACTGAGCTATGTGGGCGAAATGGTGGGGGCGCCAGGATTCGAACCTGGGTAGGCGTAGCCAACGGGTTTACAGCCCGTCCCCTTTAGCCACTCGGGCACACCCCCATACAAACAAAAAGCCGTATTCGCGATGTCAAGGTCGGTCGCCACCCTGCGAAAAGGCGTGGAAATACTACAGGCACGCCGCAAGGACTGTCAACGGCGACAACGCCACCGGGCGTACCCATAGATCCGGGACACCCGCGCGCCCTTCGGCGCCATCCTCACCACAGCACGGGCGATACCAAGACGGAGGCGCGCCCGCGTCGAGCGGCGAACCTCCGTAGGATACATCGAACTGGAGCCGGCGGGGGGACTCGAACCCCCGACCTATCGCTTACAAGGCGATTGCTCTGCCATCTGAGCTACGCCGGCGCGCGCATCATTCTATGCGATAGCCGGCCTCAGCCATCAACAGGCGCGGCACCTCTGGATCTGGATCTCGACTTTGCGCTTCACGCGCTGCAGGGCGTTGTCGACTGCCTTGGAGTGACGGCCGAGCGTGTCGGCGATCTCGCAGTACGAGCTGCCCGAGACGTACAGGCGCAGGACGTCCGTCTCGAAACCGGAGAGCGCGCCCGTGAAGCCCTCCTTGATGCTCGCGGTCTCCCATGCGGCGATGACGACCTCAGCCGGGTCGCACACGTCGCGCGCGGCGAGGATGTCGGAGAGGACGCGGTCGCCCTCGTCCTCGGAGGCCGCGGGGCGGTGCAGCGAGATGTAGGTGTTGAGCGGCGTGTGCTTCTGCCGCGTGGCGGTCTTGATGGCGGTGATGAGCTGGCGTGTCACGCACAGCTCGGCGAACGAGCGGAACGACGCCTGGCGGTCGGGGCGGTAGTCGCGGATCGCCTTGTAGAGGCCGATCATGCCCTCTTGCAGGACATCGTCACGATCGGCGCCCGCCAAGAAGTAGGAGCGGGCCTTGCAGCGGACGAAGCTGCGGTACTTCATGATGAGCGCCGATGAAGCACTCTCGTCCCCGGCCTGCGCCGCGACGATGAGATCCATCTCGGACTCCGCCTGCGCTCGACGGATAGTCCCCCCGTATACCCCCACTGCTTGAACCTCCCCATTTGAACCACCCGGCAGGGTTCTAGGAAATACGGTCGCGCGCCCTCCCCGGCGTTGTGCGGCCACTGCGGACGCTACCGTGCATATCCCGCCTTGTCAACGCGCACGCGCGGAATCCTGCAAAGTCATGCGATGCACGGTAGCGGTTCATCCGTTGCCGACTCCCCGACGGCCGGCCAGCCGGTCGAGACGCGCGCGCACGTCGGCAGGAAGGCTGTCGGAGACGGTCGCCCGCCGGCGCGGAGAGCCCGACTCCCCGCGCCAGTCGGATTCGTCGGTGGCGAGCTCGCGGGCGAAGGTCGTGGCGCGCGTGACGACGACCGACCCGCCGGCGGCGGTCCGGCGCGTGGCGCCGTCGGAGGTCACCACCTCGACGCTCTCCCCCGCCTCTCGGGCGGACGCTGCGAGCGATTCGATGACGGCGTCGGCCTCGACCCCGTACGGGGAGAAGATGACGGTGATCCCACCGATGTCGCTCGGCACTCCCTCGGACTCCGGGTTGCCTCCCCCGTCGAAGACGACGGTGACGTCCGCCCCGTCGGCGACCCGCGCGCCGAGGTCCGCGATCAGACGCTCGCGCGCGGTGTCGATGTCGCGCTCCGTGAGCCCCGAGTAGCGCGGCGTGCCGCGGAGCAGGTTGTAGCCGTCGATGATCAGGCGACGCATCGTCCCGGCCGGCTAGGAGGCGCGAGTGCGGCGCAGCCACTCGTACGCGAGCACGGCGGTCGCCACCGACACGTTGAGTGACGAGACGTGTCCGCGAACGGGAAGGCTGACCAGCAGGTCGCACTCGCGCTCGGTCAGACGCGCGAGCCCGCTCCCTTCGGCTCCCATCACGAGCGCGATCCGCCCCTCGAGCGGAGCATCCCACACTTCGGTGGGGGCGCGTTCCGAAGCGCCGGCCGCCCAGTAGCCGGCCTCCTTGAGACGCGTGAGGGACTGGACGATGTTGGACTCACGGCAGATCGGTATGTGCTCGGCCGCCCCCGCCGCTGCTTTGAGCGCCGAAGGAGTCATCGCCGCGGCGCGGTCCTTGGGGATGATGACGCAGTCGGCGCCGACGACCTCGGCCGTGCGGACCACCGCGCCCAGGTTGCCCGGATCGGTCACGTGGTCGAGAAGGATGACCAGGCTGGACGGCTTCCCGGCCGTCGCGGACAGGACCTCCTCGAGCTTCGCGTAGCGGAACGGCTCAACGACCGCTATGACACCTTGGTGGGCGCCGCGCTCGCTCATGCGGTCGAGCTCCTTGCGCGAGACGCCGTCGACCCGGATGCCCCGCGCGCGGGCGGTCATCTTCAGCAGGTCGAGCGGGTCGCCGGAACGCGCGCCGTCGAGCACCAGCATGCGGATCACGCGGCGGTCCGAAGCCAGCAGCTCGGTGACCGCGTTGCGGCCTTCGACCGTCTCATCGGGGGTGGCCATGGCTAGGCCCCCGAGACGGTGACGCGTGCACCGGTCGCAGTGTCGGCGATGGAGACACCGAGAGTGGAGAGTCCGTCGCGGACCGCATCCGCCCGGGCCCAGTCACGCTCGGCGCGCGCGGACGCGCGTAGGGCGAGCAGCGCGTCGGCAGCCTCGGCGGGGTCGCTGCCCTGATAGCCGGCCAGTCCCGCCGCCAGCGCGACGACGCCCTGAGGCAGCGCGGGACCCGCCCCGGCGGTGTCGAGCGTCACGCCCAACACGCCGATCAGCTCGGTGACGGCGTCGGTGGCCGCGCCGAGAACGCCCAGGTCGTCCGCGGACGGCGCCGTATCGTGCGCGGACAGGAACACGTTGCCCTGCCTCACGAGATCGAACACTGCGCCCAAGGCGCCCGCGGTGTTGAAGTCATCATCCATCTCCGACACGAAGCGCTCGCGGGCCGTGGCGATCGCGCTGCTCAGCGCCTCGCGCTCGGCCTCAGGCGCTCCCCCGCCAGCGGCGGGCCGCCCCTGCGCCCAGCGGACCGTGCGCACCATGTTGGAGATGCGCTCGCAGGCCGTCGCGGCTTCGTCGAGGCGGTCGGTCGAGTAGTCCAGCGAACTGCGGTAGTGAGTCTGGAGCATCAGCAGCCGGATGACCGGGACGGGATACGTCGCGAGCACGTCCTTGAGGAGCAGGAAGTTGCCCAGTGACTTGGACATCTTCTCCGAGTCGACCTGGAGCATGCCGCCGTGCAGCCAGTAGTTGGCGAACGTCACACCGGTCGCGGCCTCCGACTGGGCGATCTCGTTCTCGTGGTGCGGGAAGATGAGGTCGGAGCCGCCGCCGTGGATGTCGAAGGGCAGCCCGAACTCCATCTCGGACATCGCCGAACACTCGATGTGCCATCCCGGCCGGCCTTCGCCCCACGGGCTGGACCAGTGCGGCTCTCCAGGCTTGGCGGCCTTCCACAGAGCGAAGTCGAGAGGATCGCGTTTGCGCGGATCGGTCTCGATACGCGCCTGGTTCTCCATCTCCTCCACGTCACGGCCGGACAGCTTGCCGTAGCCGGGGAAGCTGCGCACCGCGAAGTAGACGTCCCCGCCGGCGTCGTACGCGTGATCTCCCGCGATCAACCGCTCGATCAGGGCGATCATCTGCGGGATCGTCTCGGTGGCCTTCGGGCGGACGGTCGGATCCTTCACGCCGAGCGCGCGCATCGCGGAGACGAACGCTTCCGTGTAGTCGGCGGCCACCTCGGACGCGGGACGGCCCTCCTCGTTGGCGCGGTTGATGATCTTGTCATCGACGTCGGTGACGTTCTGGACGAACTTGACGTCGAACCCCCGGTACTCGAGGTAGCGCCGGATCACGTCGAACGACAGGAATGTTCGCGCGTTGCCGATGTGGATGTGGTTGTAGACGGTGGGGCCGCACGTGTAGATGGAGATCCTGCCCGCCTCGCGGGGGACGAACTCCTGCTTTGCGCGGGCCATCGTGTTGTAGACGCGAAGGGTCACCGGTGCGGTCCTTCCGGGCTCAGTCGTTGGCGGGAGATCCCAGCGCGGGTGCCGGCGAGTCCTCTTCAGGAGCGGGTTCGTACGACGGTGAAGTGAGTCCCGAGGCTGCCTCGTCGCGCGAGATGCGCGCGTCCATCCGGTCGATCCGGTGCTGCAGGCAGCGGAACATCTCCACGACCGGGTCGGGAAGGTCCTCGTGGTGGAGGTCGACGACGTCGACACGGGTGCCCTCGCGCACGACGATGCGCCCGGGGACGCCGACCACCGTGCAGTTGGGCGGCACGTTGTTGACGACGACCGCGCCCGCGCCGATCTTGCTGCCGTGGCCGACCGTGATGTCACCGAGCACGGTGGCTCCCACGCCGATGACGACACAGTCCTCGATGGTGGGGTGGCGCTTGCCGCGCTCCTTGCCCGTCCCGCCGAGGGTGACCCCCTGGTAGATGGTCACCGTGTCGCCGATGGTGCAGGTCTCGCCGATGACGACGCCCATGCCGTGGTCGATGAACAGACCCTCGCCGATGGTCGCGCCGGGGTGGATCTCGATCCCGGTACGGTGACGGACGCCCTGGCTCAGCGCGCGGGCCAGGAAGGTGTGCCCGCCGAGGTAGAGGCGGTGCGCCATGCGGTGGCGCCGGATGGCCTTGAGCCCCGGGTAGTTGAAGTACGCGGACCACGCGGACGTGGCCGCGGGATCACGCTCCATGACCGCCTGAATGTCGCGCCGGAGCCGGTCGAACACGTGAGGGACACCTGCGTTTCTCTGGATCGTGGGAGGAGCTGCCTTACGGTCCAGTGTACCCACCCGCCTGCTGCCGCGTCACGCCCGCAGCGCGAGCTCCAGCCGGGACGCGGCTTCGGCGGCCCCGAGGAAGACCAGCAGCGTGGTCGCCGGAAGGCCGTGCGCACGCCCGGTGAGCGCCGCGCGCACCGCCGGCAGCGCCTCGCGGATCGGCAGGCCCTCCGCTTTGAGGGCGTCCCGCAGGTCGACGGCGCCGCCCGGGGCCCGGACGGCCTCGAGCGCCACCGCCAGCGCGCGCGCGGCGGCGGGTACGGCGAGTGCGGCGGTGGCCTCGGCATCGGGCTCGAGACGCTCGGCCACACCCGCGACCAGTGCGCGCACGTCGCCGGCGACCTCGACCTCGTCGGCGAGCGCCTCGGCCACGACGCGCGGGCCGGCCCCCGGCAGGACGGGCGCGTGGGCGGCCACCAGGTCGATGCGCTGTCCGGACGTCAGCAGGGCCATGTGCCGCTTGTTGAGCCAGCGCAGACGCGCCGGATCGTGGACCGGCGGCGACGGAGAGACACGGGCAAGGTCGAACGCTTCCACCAGCTCGTCCATACCCAGGACCTCCCGCCCCTCGGGGTCGGACCAGCCGAGCAGGGCGAGGTGATTGACGACCGCCGCGGGCAGGAAGCCCTGCGTGCGCAGGCTCGCCACCGACTCGGCGCCCCGCGACTTCGACAGCGGGCGGCGGCCGTCGCCGAGCACCAGTGGCGCGTGGGCGTAGCGCGGAGGAGTGGCCCCGAGCGCCTCGTGGAGCATGAGCTGGCGCGGGGTGTTGGGGAGGTGGTCGTCCCCGCGGACGACGAGCGTGATCCGCATGGCGTGATCGTCGACGGCGCACGCCAGATCGTAGAGAGCCGTGGCATCGGAGCGTGCGACCAGGAAGTCACCGATGTCGGAGCCGGCGAACCGGACCGTCCCGTGAACGGCGTCGTCCACGGCCCACTCCCGGTCCTGGTCGACGGCGAAGCGCCAGGCGTGCGCCTCCCCCGACTCGGCGCGCCGCAGAGACTCATCGGCGCCGATCGAACGACAGCCCCCGCGATACCGGGGCGGACGGTTGTCCGCGCTGTCGTCTCCGCGGTCGGTCTCGAGCGTGGCCTGCGGGCAGAAGCACCGGTAGACGTGTCCGCCGGCGGAGAGCCGCTCGAGCGCGGCGGCGTAGAGCGCCGTCCGCTCGGACTGCCGGTAGGGGCCAAAGGGACCTCCGACGTCGGGCCCCTCGTCCCAGCGGAGTCCGAGCCAGGCCAGGTCCCGAAGCAGGCCGGCTTCCTTGTCCGCATCGGAGCGCTCGGAGTCCGTGTCCTCGATGCGGACGACGAAGTCACCGCCCGCACAGGCGATCAGGTGATTGAACAGCGCGGTGCGCGCGCCGCCGAGGTGCAGATCGCCGGTGGGGGCCGGCGAGAAGCGGACGCGCTCGGGCATCGTCAGGACCGCTCGAGCAGCACGACGGCCTGGGCCGCGACACCCTCGCCGCGCCCGGTGAGACCGAGGCCTTCGGTCGTGGTCGCCTTGAGCCCGATTCTCGCGACGTCCACCTGCAGCGCCGCGGCCATGCGAGCGCGCATCTCGTCCCGGTGCGGGGAGATGCGGGGGGCTTCCAGTACGAGGACGGTGTCGGCGTCGACGAATCCCCATCCGTCAGCGCGCATGAGCGCGCCGACCCACTCGAGCAGCTTCAGCGACGAAGCCCCGGCCCACGCGGGATCGGTATCGGGGAAGTGAGCGCCGATGTCGCCCGCGCGCATGGCGCCCAGGATCGCGTCCATCAGAGCGTGGACCAGGACGTCGGCGTCGGAGTGACCTGCCAGCCCTCGCTCGTGCGGTAACTCGACGCCACCCAGCACCAGGAGGCGATCCTCCGCGAACGCGTGGACGTCGTAGCCGAGGCCGATCCGCAGGTCAGACACCGTCAGCCGCCTCTCCCCGCTCCGCGAGGAGCGCCGACAACACGACAAGATCCTCGGGGACCGTGACCTTGAGGTTCCAGCGGGGACCCTCGAGCATGGCGACGACACCGCCACAGCGCTCGACGAGCGCCGCATCATCAGTGCCCGTGAAACCCTCAGACGCCGCGCTCTCGTGCGCGTGCAGAAGGGCCTCGAGCCGGAAGGTCTGCGGAGTCTGCGCGACCCACAGGCGCGAGCGGTCCGGTGTCGAGATGACACGACCGTCCTCGGCCGTCTCCTTGATGGTGTCGAACGCGGGATGCCCGACGACGACCCCGTCCAGGAGCGGATCGGAGAGCAGGAACGCGAAACTCGCGGCTACCGTGTCGGGGGTGACCGCGGCGCGGGCGCCGTCGTGCACCGCCACCGCCACACAACCGTCGGGAAGTGCCGCCAGCCCCGACGCGACCGATGCCATGCGCGTGGCGCCCCCGGGGACCACGGCGACCACCTTGCCGGCGCCGGCCGGCCCGATCGCCTCGGCACGATACGCCTCCAGGCGGTCCGGATGGGTCACGACGACTATGGCGTCGACGGACTCGCACCGCTGGAACGCGCGCACGGCGTGAGCGAGCACGGACAGGCCCGCGACGGGCGCGAGCTGCTTTCCGCGCGGATCGCCGAAGCGCTCGCCCTCCCCGCCCGCGACGATGATCGCCGCGTTCACGAACCGACCTTGGGCCGCGCGAACACCATGCGGCCGCCAGCGGTCTGCAGGACGGAGGTGACGATCACATCGACGTCCTCGCCCAGGAACGGCTTGCCGTTGTGGACGACGACCATCGTGCCGTCAGCGAGATGACCGACGCCCTGGTCGGCCTCCTTGCCCTCGCGGATGACGTTGATGCGGACCGTCTCGCCCGGGAGGTGCGATGGCTTCAGCGCCGCCGCGAGATCGTTGATGTTGAGTACCTCGGCGCCCTGGACCCGCGCCACCTGTGTGAGGTTGTAGTCGACCGTGACGATGGTGGCCTTCGCGTCGCGCGCGAGTTGCACCAACTTGGCGTCGACCTCCGCAATCTCCGGATAGTCGACGGAGAACACGTCCACCGCGTGCTCGCCGGACCGCAACACCGCGAGCAGATCGAGACCGCGGCGACCGCGCGCGCGGCGCAGGTCGTCCGCCGAGTCGGAGAGCGTCTGCAACTCCGCGAGCACGAAGCCCGGGACGCGCACGCTCCCCTCGACGAAGCCCGCCCGCAGGAGCTCCGCGAAGCGACCATCGATGACCGCGCTCGTGTCGAGGATCTTGGTGGAGGCCCCCGCGGGGTCGCCGTCCTCGGGCGAGAGACGCGAGATCATGCGCGCCACGTCACGGCGCTTGATCAGCGATACCCGCACGCCGACATAGGCGAACGGCACGTACAGGGCCACCTGGGCGATGAGACCAAGGGAGGCGGGCTGCAGCCCGCGGAGGGGCTGGGCCAGGATGAGCGCGATGACGAGGCCGACCAGCAGACCAACGGAGCCCAGCACAAGATCGCTTATGGACATGCCGCGGACGTGGTCCTCGAAGAAGAGGTACAGCCGCTGCAGTTCTCTTCCGATCATGCCACCGAGGATGAAGCCGATCGACGCTCCGAGGATGACGAACAGGATGATGACGGTCGGGACGGAGTAGCCGATCTGCTGGTCCCATTGGATGAGGGACTGGACGCTCAGGCCTGCCAGCGCGCCCAGGGTCGCCATGACGAACCGGGTGAGCTGAACGAACATCGTGTGCGACGCGTGCCCAGACAGCGCACCCGAACTGCGCCGCCCGCGCCGTCACCCCCCTCCAGGCGAAGGACGCTGTGCATCCTTCTGACGATCGGTCGATACGGAAGCGATTCTAACACCCGGAGCGAACGCCACCGTGCGGCGGGCGACCCGTTTCGACAGGCGGGGATCGGACGTTAGACCGCCGCGGAACCCCTCAGACGCCTCAGGCCCTCGGCGATCGCACGGGCCCGACGCGCGCCCACACCGTCGACCTCATCGAGTTGCTCCTCGGTCGCGCCCGCGAGCGCGACAAGGCCGGCGAACCGGTCGACCAGGCGGTTGATGACCGACACCGGCAGCGAGGGTATGCGTCGCAGGACCCGGTAGCCGCGGGAGCGCACATGGTGCTCCAGAGCGTCCGCAGTCGTTGGGAAGCCGAGTATGGCCGCGACCGCCAGGTCGTCGAGCACCCGGTCCTGGTTCATGTCGGAGAGCGCCGTGCGCGCGGCCGTCGTCTGCCGGACGCCGGGCGTCACAAGGTAGTCCCTGAGCAGAAGAGCATGCTCGTCCGCGACGTTGGCGATGACCTCCTCCGCCTGCATCGCGACGAGCCGGCCCTCGCTGCCGAGCTGGTCGACGTAGCGCGCCACCTCGCGGGCTACGCGCTTGACGAGTTCGGAGCGCTGCAGGGCCAGTACCACGTCGCCCATGGTGACGGCGTCCTCGAACTCGAGCACGGTCAGGCGAGCCATCACCTCGTCGAGACGGATCCGGTAGCGCTGCAGCGTCTGCAGCGCCTGGTTGGCCTTTGCGAGGACTACGGTGACATCCTCCACGGTGATGCGTCGCCCGGCACGGTACAGGCTCACTATGTTGCGGCGCTGCGACACCGAGACGACGAGGGCGGAGGTCTGTCGGCTCACGCGCTCCGCGGTACGGTGGCGCATGCCCGTCTCGGCCGTGGGAAGCGACGCGTCCGGGACGAGATGGACGTTCGCCCGGATGATCGTGTCGCACTCCTCGTCGAGCAGGATCGCGCCATCCATCTTGGCGAGCTCGAAGAGCCGCTGCGGGGTGAACGGGACGCCCAGCGCGAACCCGCCGTCGCACAGGGAGCGGACCCGCTCGACGTCTCCGATGACGATCAGCGCGCCGGAGTCGGCGGAGATGATGCTGTCGAGCGCCTCGCGCAGTTCGGTGCCCGGAGCGACGCGACGCAGAACATCGGACACCCTCGCTTCGACCTTCGCGTCCATCGCGCCTCCTCGACCACCGCCGGCGATCTGATTGTACCCGCCACCGCGCGCAGGGCGGCGCTTCACCCTCCGAGCAGGGCCACCGCCGACGAGATCGACGTGACCGCACGCAAGGTGACGCCGGTGGCCTTGTCCAGATCCCGCCCGGGTGCCGACGCCACGGTTCGGAGGCCGAGCCGCGCGGCTTCAGCGGCGCGCGCCGGGGCATGGGCCACGGGGCGCACCTCCCCTGCCAACCCGAGTTCCCCGAAGGAGGCGAGATCGGGAGGCAGCGCGACGTCGCGCCGAGCGGACGCGAGCGCGAGGGCGAGCGGCAGGTCGGCGGCCGGCTCGGAGATCTTCACGCCGCCGGCGACCGAGACGTACACGTCCTGCTGGCCGAAGGCCAACCCCGCGTGCCGCTCGAGCACCGCCAGCACCTGGAGGAGGCGGGGCAGTTCGATGCCGGTCGCCAGGCGACGGGGCATCTGCAGGTACGAGGGGCTCACCAGCGCCTGGATCTCGACGAGGACCGGACGCGAGCCCTCCATCGCGGCCATGACGGCGGATCCCGAGACCCCCGCGGGGCGGTGCTCGAGCAACGCAGCCGAAGGGTTGGCGACGACGCGCAGCCCTCCCTCGGCCATCTCGAACACGCCGATCTCCGAGATCGACCCGAAGCGGTTCTTGACCGCGCGGACGATCCGGAACGCGTGGTCGCGGTCGCCCTCGAAGTACAGGACCGTGTCGACCATGTGCTCGAGCACGCGAGGGCCGGCGATCGCGCCCTCCTTGGTCACGTGGCCGACGAGGAGCGTGGTGACACCGTGCTCTTTCGCGACCCGTGTCAGCCGCGCGGTCGACGCGCGAACCTGTCCGACCGACCCCGCGGTGCCGGGTGACTCGGGGTCGACCATCGTCTGGATCGAGTCGACGATGAGCACGTCCGCCCCGTCTTCGAGCGCGGCGGCCTCGACCGAGGTCACGTCGGTGGCCGGTAGCAGGCCGATGTCGCCCGCGCAGCCCAGCCGCTCCGCGCGCATCTTCACCTGGGCGGGCGATTCCTCGCCACAGACGTAGAGGACGCGCTTGCCCGACCGTGCGAGCGAGTCGGCGACCTGCAGCAACAGCGTCGACTTGCCGATGCCCGGCTCCCCGCCCAGCAGCACGATCGAACCGCGCACCAGGCCGCCACCGAGCACGCGGTCGAACTCGTCGATGCCCGTGGGCACCCGGCGATCGCCCGCGGTCTGCACCTCGGACAGGCGCACGGGGCGCGCTGCGGGCATCGCAAAGCGCGAGGAGGCCGCGGACGTGCCCGCGGCCTCCTCGACGAATGTCCCGTACTCACCACAGTCCGGACAGCGGCCGGCCCACTTCGGCTCGACGTGCGAACACTGCGCGCATCGCCATGCCGTGCGTACCTTGGCCATGTCCGCCTACTCGCCGGACGCGCCGCTGCTGGCGGCTCCAGAACTGCCGCGAGATGCGCGAGGCGGCGTCATGGCCCGCTTGCGCGGTGCCTTCTCGGCAGCCTTCGGGGGCTCGGGGGCTCCCTTGCCGTGCTCGAAGACGATCTTGCCGTCGACGACCGTAAGCTCGACGACGTCGCCCGGGTTCCAATGCCCGGCCAGCATCTCCTCGGACAGCGGGTCCTCCACCAGGCGCTGGATCGCGCGGCGGAGCGGACGGGCGCCCGACGTCGGGTCGAAACCCTCCTTGGCGAGCAGCTCGCGCGCCTCGGGCGTGAGCTTCACGCCGAGGCCGTGAGAGAAGAGGTGCGTGCGGAGGTCGGCGACCATGAGGTCGACGATCGAGGAGATCTCCTCGCTCGTCAGCTCGTGGAACACGATGACCTCGTCGACGCGGTTGAGCAGCTCGGGACGGAAGAGCTTCTTCAACTCGCCGGTCACGCGGCCCTTGATGGCCTCGTGGTCGAGCTCCGTGCCCGAGGTGCCGAAACCGAGCGACGTCTTGCCCTTCGCGATATCGCGGGCGCCGACGTTGCTGGTCATGATGATGATCGCGTTCTTGAAGTCGATCTTGCGGCCCTGGGCGTCGGTGAGACGGCCCTCCTCCAGGATCTGGAGCAGGACGTTGAACACGTCCGGGTGCGCCTTCTCGATCTCGTCGAAGAGGATGACGCTGTAGGGCTTGCGACGGACGAGTTCGGTGAGCTGGCCGCCTTCGTCGAACCCGACGTAGCCCGGAGGCGAACCGACCATCCGCGACACCGTGTGCTTCTCCATGTACTCGCTCATGTCGAGCGAGATGAGCGAGTCCTCGCTGCCGAACAGGAACTCGGCGAGCGCCTTCGCGAGCTCGGTCTTGCCGACGCCCGAGGGGCCCAGGAAGATGAACGACCCCGCGGGGCGCTGCGGATCCTTCAGACCGGCGCGGGCACGACGGATCGCGCGCGAGACGGCTGAGACAGCCTCGTCCTGACCGATGACGCGCTCGTGGATGGAGCCCTCCATCCGGAGGAGCTTCGCGGTCTCGGCCTCGGTGAGCGCCGTGACCGGGATGCCCGTCCACATGGAGACGAGCTCGGCGATGTGGGCTTCGGTGACCTCCACGACGCGGGACTTGTCCGGCTTGAGCCAGTCGTCCTCGATCGTCCGCTTCTCGGCCAGTACCTGCTTCTCCTTGTCCCGGAGTGAGGCCGCCTTCTCGAACTCCTGCGCCTCGATGGCGGCTTCCTTCTCCTGCCGCACGGCGCGCAGACGCTCCTCGACCTCACGCACGTCGGGGGGCGCGGTCATCATCTGGATACGCATCTTCGAACCGGCCTCGTCCATCAGGTCGATGGCCTTGTCCGGGAGGAAGCGATCGGAGATGTAGCGGTCGGCCAGCGTCGCGGCGGCCTCAAGGGCGCCGTCGGTGATCGACACGCGGTGGTGTGCCTCGTAGCGGTCGCGCAGGCCGCGGAGGATCTCGACGGTCTCGGCGACCGAGGGCTCACCGACGGTGATCGGCTGGAAGCGCCGCTCGAGCGCGGAGTCCTTCTCCACGTACTTGCGGTACTCGTCGAGGGTCGTTGCGCCGATGGTCTGCAGCTCACCGCGGGCCAGCGCCGGCTTGATGATCGAAGCGGCATCGATGGCGCCCTCGGCGGCTCCGGCGCCCACGAGCGTATGCATCTCGTCGACGAACAGGATGATGTCGCCGCGCTCGTGGATCTCCTTGATGACCTTCTTCAGGCGCTCCTCGAACTCACCGCGGTACTTCGACCCCGCGACCAACGCCGCGAGATCGAGCGTATAGAGCTGCTTGCTGCGCAGGGTCTCGGGGACCTCGTCGGAGGCGATCCTCTGGGCAAGCCCCTCGACGACGGCGGTCTTGCCGACGCCGGGCTCACCGATCAGCACCGGGTTGTTCTTGGTGCGGCGCGACAGGATCTGCATGACGCGCTCGATCTCCTGCTCACGGCCGACCACGGGGTCGAGCTTGCCCTCGCGCGCCATGCGCGTGAGGTTGCGGCCGAACTCGTCGAGCAGCTGGCTCGAGCCCCCGGCGCGCTCCTCTTCGCCCTGCTCTCCCGACTTGCCGTAGTAGCCCGAGAGCAGCTGGATGACCGCGGAGCGGACCTTCTCGAGATCGGCCCCGAGATTGAGCAACACCTGGGCGGCGACGCCCTCGCCCTCGCGGATGAGCCCGAGCAGGATGTGCTCGGTGCCGATGTAGTTGTGGCCGAGCTGCAGCGCCTCGCGCAGGGACAGCTCGAGGACCTTCTTGGCGCGCGGCGTGAACGGGATGTGTCCGTTGGGCACGTAGGTGCCTCGGCCGATGAGCTCCTCGACCTGCTGGTGGACGTCCTCCAGCGAGATGTTGAGCGACTCGAGCGCCTTGGCCGCGATGCCGTCCTGCTCCCGGATGAGCCCGAGCAGCAGGTGCTCGGTGCCGATGTAGTTCTGGTTGAGCATCCGCGCTTCTTCCTGCGCGTAGATGACCACCCTCCGTGCCTTCTCCGTGAACCGTTCGAACATGGGTAGCTCCTATCCGCAAGCGCGAGGACGACGCGCGATGGTTGTGTTCTCTCCCGGGGACAGTATACCCGCGGGCGCCGACACGGAGCCTCGCGAATGGTGGGGATCGAGCGAAAACGGTGCCACATCTGAGTGATACGCGCTTAGATATCGCACCCCGCGAGCACCCCGGAAAGGATGCGGGTCACTCAGCGCGGAGGTGCGGGAAGAGCAGCACGTCTCTGATGGACGCGCTGTCGGTGAGCAGCATGACCAGACGGTCGATGCCGATGCCCATCCCGCCGGCGGGTGGCATGCCGTACTCCATGGCGCGAAGGTAGTCCTCGTCGTAGCCCATGGCCTCTTCGTCGCCACCGGCCTTGGCCGACATCTGCGCCGCGAAGCGCTCGCGCTGATCGACGGGGTCCACGAGTTCGGAGAAGGCGTTGGCGAACTCGCGGCCGGTGATGATCAGCTCGAAGCGATCGGTCAGCTCGGGCTCGCCCGGCTTCTTGCGTGCCAGAGGAGAGGTCTCGAGCGGGTAGTCGGTGACGAACGTCGGCTGGATCAGCGTGCGCTCCACGAGCTTCTCGAACAGCTCGGTGATCAGCTTGCCCTTGCCCATCGTCTTCTCGAAGGGCACCTCGTGCTTGGTGCACAGAGCGCGCAACTCGTCGAGGGTGCGCCCGAAGGAGACGTCCTCGCCGGCGGCCTCCGAGGTGAGCTCGATCATCGTCGCGCGGCGCCACGGGGCTCCAAGGTCGACCTCGGTGCCCTGATAGGTGACGACCATCGTCCTCAGGACGTCGCTCGCGGCGGTGCGGACGAGCCCCTCGGTGAGGTCCATCATGCCGCGCAGGTCCGTGAACGCGCGATAAGCCTCGAGCATCGTGAACTCGGGGTTGTGCCGCACCGAGATGCCCTCGTTGCGGAAGGAGCGGTTGATCTCGTAGATCGCCTCGAACCCGCCGACGAGCAGCCGCTTGAGGTAGAGCTCCGGCGCGATGCGCAGGTACAGCTCCATGTCGAGGGCGTTGTGGTGCGTGACGAACGGCTTGGCCGTCGCCCCGCCGGGGATGGCGTGCAGCATCGGCGTCTCGACCTCGAGGTAGCCCTGCGCGTCCATGAAGCGACGGATGGAGGAGACGATCGCGAAGCGCTTCGTGAAGGTGTCGCGGACCTCGGGGTTGACGATGAGGTCGACGTAGCGCTGGCGGTAGCGGGTCTCGGTGTCGGTCAGCCCGTGGAACTTCTCCGGGAGCGGACGAAGCGACTTCGAGAGAAGGGTCACCGATGTCGGTGCGACGGAGAGCTCGCCACGCCTGGTGCGCAGCACCGTGCCCGACGCGCCGACCCAGTCGCCCAGATCGAGTTCCTTGACGGCGGTCAGAGCGTCGTCGCCGATCACGTTGGCGCGACAGAACAACTGCAGGTCCCCGGTGGCGTCACGGAGCACGATGAACACGGCCTTGCCCTGGTCGCGCAGCGCGACGACACGGCCGGCGACGCTGACCTGCTCGGTGGTGTCCTCGCCATCGGCCAGACCCGCATGGCGGGCGATGAGTTCGCCCGCGCGGGCGGTGACGTCGAAGTTGAGCTTGTAGGGCTCCTCGCCGCGGGCGCGCAGCGCGTCGAGCTTCGCGTGCCGGACGGCGATCGGATCGTCGTCCGGTGCGATGGGGGCGCGCTCGTCTGCGGCCATGGGAGCCAGCCTAGTGGTGGATCGAGACGACCGTGTAGCTGATCGTCTTCCCTGACGGGAGGACGACGGGGACGACATCGCCCTTCTTGCTGCCGATGACGGCCTGCCCTACGGGGGACTCGTTGCTGATCTTGGCGTTGGCGGGATCCGCTTCGGCCGATCCGACGATGTGGTAGCGGATCGTGTCATTCTCGCCCTCGGCCTGCAGGTCGACCTTGCTCCCCAAACTGACCTTGTCGTTCTTCTTGGGGGCCGCGATGATCGTGGCATGGGCCAGGATCTGGTTGACCTCGATGATGCGGCTCTCGACCCACGCCTGCTCGTTCTTGGCGTCGTCATACTCTGAGTTCTCGGAGATGTCGCCGAACTCCTTGGCTTCCTTGATGCGCTCGCCGACTTCGCGCCGCTTGACGGTCTCGAGGAAGTGCAGCTCCTCTTCGAGCTTGTGCTGACCCTCTGCGGTGAGGGCGATCTCTCTATGCATGGTCCCCGGACTCCTTATCGTGCCTGTTCGGGCTTTCGCGGAGCACCGCTCTTCCGACGGATGCCGGTGGAGTGCAGCGCGCGGGCCGCCTCGTAGTTCGGGCGGCCCTCAGAGTTGCAGAGAGTATAGCGCCCCGGCCCGCGCATGCAAGAGGCGGACCGGGGCGCTTGGAGTGTCGACGTTCTACAGCGGCTTCGGGATGTCCTTGGCCTCGTCCTCATCGGACTTGGCTACCGAGGCGGCCGGCTTGTCGGCGGGCTTCTCGTCGTCTTCCTCGAGCTTGCCGTCGATGCCGTCCTTCAGGGCCTTGGCCGACTTGCCGAACATCTTGGCGAGCTTGGGGACCTGGGTCGGGCCGAAGATCACCAGCACGACGATCAGGATGATCCACAGTTCCATACCGCCGGGCAGACCGAATGCAGCCATGGTTCCTCCTACGACGATTGAAATCCTACTCGGTCCCGCGGGACCGCGTGTTCACCGGCGACCAGCGTACACCTACCCGCTATCGGACGCCACGGACTCGCGACGCGACAGGTAGTACAACGTGTGGAGCAGCTCCTGCACCGGGTCGGTGTTGTGGAGCGTGACGCCATCGGGCACCTGAACGACGACCGGGGTGTAGTTGAGAACAACCCGGACCCCGGCCCCGGCCAGACGGTCGGTGACCTCCTGCGCGGCCGAGGGCGGGACCGCGACCACACCGATACTGATCGCCTGTTCCTCGATCGTCCGCTCGAGCTCACCCATCCCGCGTACGACCACGTCACCGAGCCGGCCGCCGATCCTCGCCGGATCGTTGTCGAAGACGGCCGTCACCATGAAGCCGTGCTTGCTCAGCCCGTCATAGGCGGCGATCGCCGAACCGAGGTTCCCCGCGCCGACGAGCGCGAGGCGGTGTATGTGGTCTGAGCCGAGGATACGCTGGATCCGGTCGGCGAGCGTGTCCACGTCGTAGCCGATGCCCCGCCGGCCGAACGAGCCGAAATGCGTGAGGTCGCGCCGTATCTGCGCGGGGTTCACCCGGGCGAGCTCACCGAGGCGCGCCGACGAGACCGTCTGCTCGCCCTCCTCGCGGATCTGAAGAAGCACGTTGAGGTAGACCGGAAGGCGCTCGATCACGCCTTCGGGGATGTGGGCCCCCGCGTCCGCCATGTTCCTCGCCCCGTTGAGTGTCGCCGTGCGGCCGACTGCCAGGCCCTCGCCCCCCGGCGATCGCCGAAGTGGACCCTATCGTAACGACTGTTACAAAGTCGGCGCAAGTAGCGCTGAGCCGGGCCGTCCCGCCCGGTGCCGGTGACGCTCCCCCGCCGCCCCTAGAAGGCGGCTCCTTCGAGCGCGTGGGCGCAGACGCAGGGACGCTCCGCAGGAAGCGCGGGGACCATCGCGTAGAGCAGGTCCCGGAGGCGTGAGTTGTTCGCCTCGAACACGCGGACGACCTCGTCGTTGGTGACCGGCTCGACGCCCTCGGCGCCGGCGTCGTGATCGGTGATCAGCGAGATGTTGCAGTAGCAGATCTCCAACTCCCGGGCGAGGTAGCACTCCGGGTACTGGGTCATGTTGATGACCTCCCAGCCCTGGGAGGCGAACCAACGCGACTCGGCGCGCGTGGAGAAACGCGGACCTTGGATGACGACGACGGTCCCGGAGGGATGGACGCGGATCCCCAATGCGTTCGCCTGCTCGACCGCGACGTCGCGCATGGTCGGGCAGTAGGGATCGGCCGACGACACGTGGGTCGTGATCGGTCCGTCGTAGAAGGTGTCGGCGCGACCCCAGGTGCGATCGACGAACTGGTCGCAGATGACGAAGTCACCCGGCTTCACGTGCGCCTGCAGGGACCCGCAGGCGTTGGGGCCGATGATGCGCGACACGCCGAGCTCCTTCATCGCCCACACGTTCGCGCGGTAGTTGATCTTGTGCGGCGGCAGGCTGTGGTCCTTGCCGTGGCGAGGCAGGAAGGCGACGGTGCGGCCGGCGATCTCCCCGACCATCACGGGCGATGACGGCGCGCCGTACGGCGTGTTCACGCGGTACTCCTCGGCGCCGTCGAGCAGCGAGTAGAACCCGCTGCCGCCGAAGACGCCGATCTCAGCCTTGGGAAGCGTCATGGTGCTCTCCTCATCGGTGCCGCACCCGCGCGCGCATCACTCGCGGGCGCGTGGGTTGTCGGAAGGTCCCCGGATTGTATCGCACCCCCGCTGGCTTGCCGCGAGGCGAGAACGGACCCAGCCCGTCATGCGCACTCGCGGCGCGCGGCGTCACCGGCCGTCGGGACGAGCAGCGCCCGACCGAAGCCGCTGGTGCGATCACTCCACCGCTGCTCGAGAACGGCAGCCCCCGACACGGCGCCGAGGAACGCTCCCACCTGCGCGTCGAGGTTGTCCGCGTGATGCAGGAGCAGTGCCTCCAGCGAGCATGGCTCGCACGGCGCGCCCCACTCGCGCTCACCGTGATGCGCCAACACCGCGTGTAGGAGGCGCAACTCCACGTCCCGTGAGAGCGGGCGCGCCAGCCCGTCGATGGCCCGCGACACGATCCGCTCGCCGAGCACCACGTGCCCGACCAGGCGACCGGCGTCGGTGTAGTCGAACGCCGAGTCGAACGACAACTCCTCGGTCTTGCCGACGTCGTGCAGAAGCGCCGCTGTGAGCAGAAGGTCGTGGTCCGCTTGGGGATACGAGGACGCCAACGTCTCGCTCAGGGCCGCGACGGAGAGCGTGTGCTCGAGCAGACCGCCGACGTACGCGTGATGCCTCCCGCTCCCGGCGGGGCACGCCGCGAATCCGTCGATGAACCCGGGAGCGCCGAACACGGCGCGCGCCACGGAGCGCAGACGGGGATCTCCGATCCGTTTCACCAGCGCACGCAGCTCAGCGAGCATCTCCTCCCGTTCCCGGGGACCCGCGGGGAGCAGGTCGCGTGGGTCGAACGTGTCGACCGGCCGCAGGGTGTCGATCGATACACGGCGGACGCCGCGGTAGGTCGTCACGGTGCCGCGTACACGCACCACCGAGCCGATGGGGAGCGCCTCTTCGACGGAAGAGGGGCGGAACATCACCGCGGGGATCGCGCCGCTGCAGTCGGCCACCTCGAGCGACAGGTACGGGTCGCCCGAGCGCGCCGAGCGGATGTCACGCGAGCGCAGGGCGAACAGCGAGTCGACACGCGTCCCCTCCCCGAGGTCCCGAACGTACTGCTCCTTCATGACCGCCTCCGCAGACCGTGTCGTCGATGTGTGCTGCGAGAATCGTATGCGCCGGGTCTGACACACGGGCGGCGACCCGTCGGGCTGGGCTACCATGGGATGGTCACGCCGCCGGCCGATGAGAGGACCCGCGATGCGAGCACGTTCGGCCGCAGCCCTCGTGCTGTCCGCGCTGGTGGTCGCCGCCTGCGGATCCGCCGCCGCACCGACCGTCCGGCTCGAGACGGCCGCCGCCCCGCTCACGTCCGCGGCGGCCGAGAGGCTCGCGGCCTCGACCGACATCAGCGCGCTGTCCGCCGTCGCCTCTACGGACGCGCCGGCCCTGCGGGACGACATGCTCGCGCAACTCCGCACAGAAGGCGCCGTCGGCACGCGCGCCGCCGAGCTGCTCACGACAGGGTTCCCGAAGCGCACGGCCTCGGTGCCCGTGGTTGTCCGCGAATGCACCGTCGACGGCGTCGACGCGGTCGTCGTGGTCGAGGCCTACGGTGACGCCGGCAAGACGCTCACGCATCGCCGCCTGTGGGTCTTCGATCGCACGACGGGCGCGATACTGCGAGCGGCGTCGTTCCTCTAGGCGCGCAGCTCCGGCGCCGCCCCTTTAGGCGACCCGTCCCCCCGTTCCCATCGCACAGGCGGACTCCCCGTAGAGCCGCGTCAGCTCGCTTCGGATCGCCTCGGGAGTGTGACCCGCCTCGCGAAGCTCCCGCTCCAGCGAGTCGATGACGAGCCGACGGCTGACCGCCGGTGCTGCGCCCTGCAGGGCCCGGCGGCGAACGACGCCCCAGAAGTAGGCCTCGATGCGTGCCCGCGGGACGCGTCCCCCCTCCGCGCGGCGAGGGAACCGCGCCGCGGTCGCGCGGACGGCCTCACCGACCACCGCCTTCGGAGTCCCCGCGGCCAGGGCGTGACCGGCCAGCCTCTCGAGTGCGGGATGGTCTGAGAACGAAACGGGTTCGCGCTGCATGAGAAACCTCCTATCGAACTGATGTTCGACAGGAGGTTATCCGTGCGCTCTGACATGGACGGGTGGGCGCCTAGGGGGCGGGCACCTCCATGATGCAATCGATGCTGTCGCGGTTCACCGCGATGTACTGGACGGAATACAGAACCTCCGTCGATCCGAACTGGCAGATCCGCGCGTCGGTCACCGGGAAGAAGTCCTTGCCCTTGGAGTTCAGGGCGTCGGTGAGACGGCTCCCGGCCAAGACGTGGAGGTCGCCCTCGATCTGCATGCCCTGCGTCAGTATCACGACGTGGAGCCGGTCCTTGTGGCTGTACACATCCCACCCCTGTTCCCCACCAGCGCGGCGACGCCGGACGCCCCACCGCTTCCGCTTCAGGATACTAGAACCGCGCGACGAACGAGAGAAGAACGAGGCGCAACCAGTCGGCGCCGCCGATCTCGAGCATCGTGACCGCGAACGCGATGAGCACCGCCGGCCACGTGTCGCGCAGCCGTTCGTACGAACGCTCGAATCGCGGGATGAGCGACACGAGGACGAGGTTCACCGCGGTGAAGGTCACGAGGATGGCGGCCGACACGACGAGCGGGTAGCCGATCCCGAGCACAGGCCCGCCCCACAGCGCAGCGGCGAAGGTGACGGGTGCGGCCACGCACCACAGAAGTCCCTCCAGGGGGGAACCGAGGACCCGCTCCTCCGACCCGCGCTTCCACAGCTGCGCGTTCAGCAGAGGCACGATGACGAGCGCGATCGCGAAGCCCGTCCCCGTGCCCGTGGCGAGCCGTATGAGGTTGGTGGTGGGCCGCAGGCCCAGATACGAGGTCACGCCGTCCCACCCGAGCAGCGCGACCGCAGCGAAGCCGACCCCGAGCAGCCACGCGGGCGGCATCCCCGTGCGGCGCCTGCCGCGATCGAGGAACGCGGCTACCAGGAGAGCGACGACGAACCCGAGATAGATGCCCGTGTCACGTGCGCAGACGGGCAGCTGATAGCCGCCGGCGAAGAAGGAGCGCGCCGGCAACTGGTGACAGAGACCGAAGCCGAGCCAGTGCAGCGCCGCTTCGAGCATGGTTCCCCTCGCGAGTCGCCGTGGCAGGAACGACGCGGCGGGCCCGGCATGTCACCGGACCCGCCGTAAGCCGTCATCTGGTCGGGATGGCGGGATTCGAACCCACGACCTCTCGGTCCCGAACC